>Ga0326727_10020564_pt1 | contig 13090 bp, 8 predicted proteins | sample MB2enrmetagenome_FD_207643 | JGI IMG/M metagenome (GOLD analysis project Ga0326727, IMG submission 207643) | Lab enriched peat soil microbial communities from McLean, Ithaca, NY, United States - MB29MY | ecosystem: Environmental > Terrestrial > Soil > Wetlands > Peat | place: USA: New York...
TGGGCCGTGCCGAGGGTATAGCAGCCGATGTCCCCCGGAAAGACGGCCTTCGGGAAGGCCTGCCGCATCGCATAGAATGAGGCCCTGTGCGGGCAGCCCGCGCAGAGCTTGGGCGGCCTGGGCGAGAAGGGTACCCGGCTCACCGCCGCCTCTATGGACGCGTCGGCGGAGAAGCGGCTGCGCGCTTTCAGGCCCGTCTCTCCGGCGACGGACTGCACTATGGCGCGCACGACATCGTAGGTCAGCTCGCCCTGGCGCGGCACGTGGCCCGTAGACCTGCCGAGTACCTTTGTCCGGCCCGCCACCAGGGCTTCGAGCACTTCGTCCGTCTCCTCAAGGATAAGGAGATTCTCCATCGATTCCGCGAAGCGGAGCATATCGGGCCGGCAGGGAAATATCTGCGCGGCCTTATAAAGGGAGATGCTTTTTCGGAGGCCGAGCTCTCCCAGGACGTCCATCGCCACGTTATATCCCATGCCGGACGAGAGCACGCCGAGCCGCTTTCCGCCGGAGACCTTCACGCCCTCGTCTATGACCCCGCCTTCGGGCTGCGTACTAAGGCGGATCGCCTCCCGGGCATGGCTGACCCTGTGGGTTGACCGGAGCACGACGGGCCTGCGCGTGCGCACGGAATAAGCGAGGGCATAAGCGGCGAGCAAGCGCGCGTCCTCGGGAGACGACGCGTCGAAGACGGGGAAGCCGAAAAGCATCGCTATGAGGCGTGAGTCCTGCTCGGTCTGCGAGGACTGCGGTCCCGGGTCGTCGCAAGAGACGATGACGAGTCCGCCCTTTATGCCCACGTCCCTGCCCTTGATGAAGGGCGTGAAGGCAACGTTCAGCCCCACCTGTTTCATCATGCAGGCGGCCTTGCCGCCAGCCATGGCTGCCCCGAAGGCGACCTCCATGGCGACGCGCTCGTTTACGGACCACTCGACATGGATGTCTTTAGCGTAGCGCTGCTTGAAATCGACGACCGCGGGGAGTATCTCCGAGCTTGGCGTGCCGGGGTACGCCGCTGCGACCTGAACCCCGGCTTCGACGAGGCCGAGGGCGATCGCCTGGTTGCCTATCATCACTTCTGTCGCGCTCATCGCCGCACCTCATATCCGGCCGCCGCAGCAGCGGCTGCGCCCCTGCCCTCCGTGCATACGGCCTTGTTCATATCGAAAAGTCTGGGGGCGACCTTGCGCCCGATTGCGCCCAGGATGGCGTCGAAGGTAAAAGGGCCTAAGCCGAAGTGGGAGAAGAAGCCGAGCATCGCCATGTTCGATGCCTGCATCGCCCCGTGCCGGTTCGCTATGCCGTCAGCGTCTACAAGGCGGCACCTTATGCCCCTGGCCTTAAGGAGCGCGGCGACCGCCGGCGGCGTCTCGCGCCTCGAGGAGTTGACGATTGCAAGGCCGTCTCTCTTGAGGAAGGTCAGGTTGCGGTAAAACTCGCTCTCCTCGAAGGAAAGGAGCACGTCCGCGTTCTCCCTGCCTACGAAAGGGCTGCGGAAGGCGCCGACCTTGAGCATGGAGACGACCGAGCCGCCCCTCTGGCTCATGCCAAGCTCGTCGGAGGCCATCGCGTGATACCCCGCGGCCGTCGCCGTCTCGATCAGCACGGCCGAGGCGAGGAGGACGCCCCTCCCGCCGATCCCTGAGCAGACGATCTCCCACTTTGCAGGCCGCTTCATAAGTCACCTTCATGAAGGAGCACGGTAAGCCGCCCTTCGTCCCTGTATTTCCGGATGTCGCCGCGCAACGCCAGGCGGTGGATGCGGTCGAACCCGAAGCCCCTTAAGGCGCGGCCGACCTCTTTCGCCCTCCCGTCCGTCTTTATGGCGAGCAGGTAATCGGAGCCGTTATAGATGGTGTTGACGAAGGCGGGGAGGCCCGAACGGAGGAAGGTATCCGCGTCCGTGAGGGCAAGGATTCCTTTTACACCCGATTTAGCCATACCGTGGGCGATGTTTATCGACGAGGCGGGGCCGAGACAGTCCCTCACGACGGCAAGGCCGAAAAGCTTTCCCCGCGCCGCGGCCCTTCCGCCGGATTTGGCACCGGCCGCTGCGCCCCCGCAGAGCCGCCTATCTATGCCGCCGCCGCGCAACTGCACTTCTATGGCGGCATAGCCGCCTTCGATGACGCGCAATTCTCTCACGCTTTGCGCGAACTGCGCAACGAGGCGCAGGGGAAGAGGAAAGACCGACCCCAGTGCGAGGACGCTCGCCCCGGCGGGCATTGCCTCCGTGCAGGCCCGGTGCGTCAGCACGCCCCGGACGCCCTTGACGGTGCGGACGTTGCCGCCGTATGTCTCGAACTCCTCGCGGATACGCTCTATCTTCTCATTGAGGGCTTTGTGGAGCTGGAACCTGAATTTCGGGATGGCGGCCCAACGCGCCGTGTCCTTCGTGAATACGGACATCCCGTCCGCCGCGGCCGTCCCTGCCCTCTTCCGGCGCGTGCGCCCTGCGGGCGGGAGCGTCTCGACAAGGCAGGGTATCTCGTAGCGCACCGACAGGTCGAAGGCGCACGCAAGGGCCTGCGCAAGGTCGCCCGGCGTGCCGTCGGACACAAGGAGCGCCAGCTTGGAGAACGGGCCGAGGGGGGTGACGTCGAGGGCCCCTTCCTTGACGCAGACCACAACCATGCCGCCCTTCACGCCCGTATAGGCAGAGCTCATTAGAGGATCGAGGGCCTCGTAAACGCCTTCTACGGAAAAAAGGCAGGCCGTCTTCTTTGCCGCGTAGGACCCGGCAAGGGCCATCTCATAGGCCGCCTTCTCGTTGACGCATGACTCGAAATGGACGCCGGGCGGCACCTCTACCGCCTCTTTAGGGAGGCCCGCCGTATAGACGAGCCTGGGGCCGAAGGAAAATATCAGGTCATAAATACCGCGGTACATGGATCGCCCTCGCTCCATATATATACCACATTTCCTGCCTCCTTCATTTGGCCGAAGAACGTTTCTTCTTACCTGCCCGCACGGCGCGGGTCGCCTTTACGTCCGCCTTCATCGTGGCAGCGTCGATCACCACCCCATACTCGCTTTTGGCCGCTTCGACGGTGACGTAGCCTTCCGCCACGTCGCTCTCCACCATCTCCGGGTCCCTCTCGAAGGGCTCGCCGTAGCCGCCGCCGCCGGGCGCGTCGATGGTGACCACGTCGCCGGGGGAAAGCTGCGTCAGGCCGTAAGGGTTGCCCTGGCTTCCGTTCACCAGGAAGCGTGCCCTGGCCCCGGGACGGCCGCCGAAAAGCCCCTCCGGCGGATAGACGTACCGCCCCGACTGCATCCCCAGGTTGACGGGGGGTATGGGGGCGTATGCGTCGCTCGGGACCTTGAAGACGATCCTCTTGCCCAGGCCGCCCTTCATCTTCCCCGGCCCGCCGGAGTCCGCAAGGAGCTCCCTCCTCTCGACGATCAGCGGCGTATCGCTCTCGAATATCTCGACGGGCGTGCCTGCGCCGTTCGCCGGGAAGATATAGACGTAATTGCCGTCGTTCGCTGCGCCGGCCCCCATGCCGCCGCCCCGGATGATGACCGAGTGCCACGGCTTCCCGTTGTTCCTCTTCCCGTAGAAGACGTTCATAACGGCAGGCGTGCCGCCGCTGGCGGCTATCACTTTGGAGGGCATGGCGTGCGCCATCGCCCTGTAGATGATCTCCGTGAGAAAATGGCCGATGACGAGCCTCGCCGCGACTGCCGCAGGGAAGCGGCAATTGACGACGCTCCCTTCGGGGGCCTTAAGGTGTATGGGCCTCGCGCACCCGTCGTTGTTAGGGATGTCGGGGCCGAACATGCTCTTCATCGCCATGAAGACGTAGGCGTAGGTAAAGTTGAAGACGACGTTGCCGCCCCAGTTGACCTGCGGCGAGGAGCCGGCGAGGTCCACGGAGATGTCGCTGCCTTTCACCTTTATGGCCGCTTTTATGACAACGTCGCCGCTGCCTTTCGTCTGCTCCACGATGCCTTCCGCCCGGTAAAGGCCGTCGGGCACCTTGGCGATCTCCCCCCTCATGCTCTTCTCCGTGCGGCCGATGATCTCGTCCGCAAGGTCGTCGAGGCCGGGCAGGCCGCTCTCCCTAAGCATCCGGCACACCTTGTCGGCGCAGACGTGGTTCGCCGCTATCTGCGACCGTATATCGCCTACGACCTCATCCGGGGTGCGCACGTTCCACCGGATCATCTCCATGACCGACTCGTTGAGCACGCCGCCGTCGTAGAGCTTCACGAGGGGGATGAACAGCCCCTCCTCGAAGACGTCGTGGTTGTCGGAAGAGACGCGGCCGCCTATGTCCGAGTGGTGGAAGACGCACGCGGTGAAGGCGACGACCTTCTCCTCGTAAAATATCGGGCTCATCACGCAGACATCGTTCAGGTGGCCCGCAAGGGCCCAGGGGTCGTTGGTGATGAAGACATCCCCCGGCTTATAGGCATCGAGGGAAAACCGCGTCACGAGGTTCTTTATGCCTAGGGCCATGGCGCCCGACTGCCCCGGCGTGGCGAAGCTGCCTTGGGCAAGCTCGCGGCCTTTGCGGTCGGTGAACATGCAGGTGTAGTCGTGGGCATCGCGCAGCAGGCTTGAAAACGCCGTGCGGGCGACCGTGCCGTCCGCCTCGTCCACTATCGATATGAGCCTGCGCCAGAGTATCTCCAGCGTAATAGGATCGAACTTCGATGCCATTTTCACGCCTCCTTGAGATCGACCCGAAGGAACCCGAACTCGTCCGTGCGCACTGCCGCCCCCTCGCCGACGATGAGGGTCGATTCCCTCTCCTCGATGATGGCGGGGCCGCGGAAAGTGGCGCCGGGGAAGAGCTTGTACCGGTCGTACACGGTGTAGGGGATGAAGTCCTTCGCGATGGGGGAGTACGCCTTGCGCGTCCCCTTGACCGCGGCGTCGAGCTTCTGCCCCCTTTTCTTCGTGAGCCTCGGCAGTTGCAGCAGCTTCTCCGGCAGGACCGCCCTTACCTTGAAGTTGATGAACTCCACCTCGGAATCGGGGTAGGTCCGCCCGTAGAGCTTCTCGTAGACCTCGTCGAAGGCCCTGCGGATATCGCCTTTTTGCACCTTGGGGAAAGGCTTCGAAGGGGCAGGCACGTTCGTCTCCGCCCCCTGGCCGACAAAGCGCATGTCGAGGGACCTCTCGAAGCGGATCGACTCTCCTTTGCTGTCTTTTTGCAGCGTTGCCGCCGCCTCCGCCTCGAGGGCCTTGAAGATGGCCTCTATCTCATCGAAGCGCGCCTCCCCCAGGGCCACCTTGTGGCTCCTCAGGAGGTCGAAGGCGCGAGGCGCGGTGAAGAAGCCGAGCGCGGAGCCGACGCCCGCGTTGGGCGGGACAAGGAGGCGCGGCGCACCCAGCTTCTGGGCCAGGCCGTATGCGTGGACCGGCCCCGCCCCGCCGAAGGCCGCAATGGTCACGATCTTCGGGTTGCCTCCCTTTTCCGCGATGTGCGTCTTTGCCGCTGCAGCCATCGTCTCGTTTATGACGTCGTGGATGCCCCATATCGCCTGCACGTAAGAGACGCCCAGGGGCCTTGCTATACGCTCCATGACCGCCCTCCCGGCCGCCTCCTTATCGAGCTTCATCTCACCGCCGAGGAAATAGTTCTCGTCAAGGTATCCGAGGAGCAGGTCGGCGTCGGTCACGCACGGGTCGGTCCCGCCCCTGCCGTAGCAGACGGGCCCGGGGTCTGCCCCGGAGCTCTCCGGCCCCACCTGGAGCGTCCCCATCTTGCTCACCTTCGCGATGCTGCCGCCCCCCGCGCCGATCTCCATGAGGTCAACGACAGGCACCTGGATCGTAAGGCCGCTGCCCTTCATGAACCTCTGCACGCGCCCCACCTCGAAGGTTGGGACAACGCCTGCGACGCCTTTCTGTATGAGGCACGACTTGGCCGTCGTGCCGCCCATGTCGAAGCAGAACATCTCCGGGATATCGAAGTGCTTGCCGTAGTACTGGCCTGCGATCACGGCTGCCGTCGGCCCGGACTCGATGATGCGCACGGGGAAGCGCGCGGCCGTCTCCACGGAGGTGACGCCGCCGCTGGAGAGCATAATGAAAAGCTTGCCCCGGAAGCCTATCGATTTCAGCCTGGCGTCGAGCTTCGACAGGTACTTGCCCGTCAGGGGCTTGACGTATGCGTTCGTTACCGTAGTGCTCGTCCTCTCGTACTCCTTGATCTGGGGGAGCACCTCGTAGGAGATCGAGATGGGGACGCCGGGCATCTCCTCCTCGACGATCTTTTTGAGCATAAGCTCGTGGTCCGGGTTCTCGAAAGAGTTGAGCAGGCAGATGGCGACCGACTCGATGCCGAGGCCGGGGAAGGTCTTTACAAGGCGCCTTGCCTCCTGGGGCTTCAAAGCCTTGAGCACCGTGCCGTCGCTCCGCACCCTCTCATCGACCTCGAAGCGGAACCGCCTGGGCACGAGCGGCCGGGGAAACTCGGCAAAGATGTCATAGGGGGCGTACCGTATCTCGCGGCCGATCTCCAGGACGTCCCGGAAGCCCCTCGTCGTTATGAGGGCCGTCTTTGCGCCCTTTCTCTCGATGATCGAGTTGATGACGAGGGTCGTGCCGTGGATAAGCTCGTTGAGCCTCGGCACGAACCCGGGCACGGCCCCCTCAAGGGTCCTTATGCCCTGTTCCACCGCGTCCGAAGGGTCTTTCGGCGTAGTCAGGCACTTGCTCGTCCTTATCTCCCCGGTCTCATCGTCCAGGAGGACAAAGTCGGTGAACGTCCCGCCTATGTCGCAGCCCAGCCGGTAGCATCGATCTGCGTTCTTCACGCCGGCCCCCCTTCCTTCTCCTTCGCCTTCAGCGCGGCAAGCACCTTCTCCGGGGTAATGGGGAGGTCCTTTATCCTCACGCCCACGGCGTCGTATATGGCGTTCGCTATTGCAGGCGCCGTCGGCACAAGGCCCGGCTCGCCTATGCCCTTCGCCCCGAAGGGGCCGTCCTTTTCGTCCGTCTCCACGATGACCGCCTGCATGGGCGGTATGTCCTTGGCGGTGAGGAGCTTGTAGTCGAGGTAGTTGGCGTTCATCAACCTGCCGTTCCTGAAGTCCATCTTCTCGGAGAGGGCGTAGCCGAGGCCCATCACGCCTCCCCCTGATATCTGCCCTTCGAGGAGCATGGGGTTGATCGCCTTGCCTACGTCGTGGGCGGCCACGTAGTTGATGATCTTTACCCGGCCCGTCTCCTTGTCCACCTCCACCTCTACGCCGTGCGCCCCGTAAGCGTAAGTGACGGAGAGGTTGCCCTTGAACTCCCGGTCGAAGTTTTCGTTGGGTGGGTCGTAGAAATACTCGGCCATCAGCATCTTGCCCCCCGACATGTAATGGATGTTTCGCAGCACCTTGCCGAAGGCGATGTTCTTCTCCTTGTCGTGCCTGGCCCATATAAGGCCCCGGGAGAGCTCAAGCCCGGAGGGGTCCTCGCTCAGGGCCTGCCCCGCCGCCTCCAGGATCTGCTCCTTGATCTTCATGGCCGCGCCCAGAGCCGAGTTGCCCGCTACGAAGGTCGTGCGGCTCGCGTGGACGCCCACGTCCCAGGGGCAGACGTCCGTGTCGTTGTTGATGACGTTTACGTCGTCCGTAGGTACGCTCAGGACCTCCGCCACGATCTGGGCGATGATCGTCTCCGACCCCTCGCCTATGTCCGACGAGCCGGTGAAGACATCGACCTTCCCGTAGTCATCGACCTTGATGATCGTCCCGCACCCGTCCGACTTGTAGACCCGCGCGCCGCCGCCCACGTGGACGAGGGAGGCCATGCCGAAGCCGCGGCCCGCTTTCTCGCGGCGCTTGCCGCCCCAGCCCAGCCTCTTCTTCACCTCCGACATGCATTCCTTCATGCCGCAGGTGGTGATCATAAACTTCTGGGGGGTCAGCTCTCCGGGCTCGTTCGCGTTGATCAGCCTGAACTCGTAAGGGTCGAAGCCCGCCGCCTCGGCCAGCTCCTCTATAGAGGACTCGATGGCGAAAGTCGCCTGGGGGTTCCCGTAGCCCCGCATCGCCTGGCTGTACGTATTGTTCGTATAGACGCACTTTGCCGTGTACTTCACATTAGGCACCTTGTAAAGCGACGAGATGGGCAGCATCATGACCGATGGGGTGGTCGCCCCCCACGAGGTGTAAGCGCCGTTGTCGAGGATCATCTCCATCTCCCTGAAGAGGAGCCTGCCGTCTTTGCCGCAGCCGTGGGAGATGCGCGTTATCGTGCACTGCCTGGGCGACGTGGCAAGGAACTCCTCTTCCCGCGTGAAGACGATCTTTACCGGCCGCCTCACGGCCATAGCGAGGAGGATCGCTATATATTCATACGCATACGTGTCCAGCTTGCTCCCGAAGCCGCCGCCAATGACGCTCTGGACGATCCTCGCCCGCCTACCCTTCATCCCGAACGCGCCCAAGGCGTCGATGAAATCCCTCTGCGCCAGGTACGGTATCTGCGTATTGCTGTACATGGTAAGGTTGTTCGACGTGTCGAGCTCGGCGATGCAGCCGCTCGTGCCCAGGCAGCAGTGGGTCACCCACTGCGTCGCGTAGCTGCCCTGCACGACGAAAGCCGCCTCTTTTTTTGCGGCCTCCACGTCCCCCGTGATGAGCCTCCAAGGCATGTTGAGGACGTTCGTCGGCTTCTTCTCCTTGCCGCCCACGTGGTCTTCGTGAATAAGGGGCGCGCCTTCCTTCATCGCCTCGATAGGGTCGAAGAGGCCGGGAAGCTCTTCGTATTTGACGGTAATCAGGTCGAGGGCCTCCTCCGCGGTCTCCGGGTCCGTCGCCGCAACCGCGGCCACCTCGTCCCTGATGGAGCAGACCTTGTCCTTCTTGAGGGGCGGGTTGTCCTTGTAGACGCCGAACTTGAAGGGCGGGATGGTCGCCCCCGTCAGGACCGCCCTCACGCCGGGCAGCTTCTCCGCCCGCGATGTATCTATCGATTTTATGCGCGCGTGGGGATACCTGCTGTAGAGTATCTTGCCGTAAAGCATCCCCGGCAAGACCAGGTCCTGGATGTAGACGGCGCTCCCCGTCACTTTCGCAGGCGCGTCTTTCTTGGGTATCCTTTTTCCTACGGCAGTCAGCTCCATGTCCTTACCTCCCGCTAGCGGCCTTAATCGCCTCTATTATCTGCACGTAGCCCGTGCACCGGCATAGGTTCCCTTCTATGCCCTCTTTTATCTCCTCTTCCGTCGGCTGGGCGTTCTCCGCAAGGAGGGCGCAGGCGGACATAATCATGCCCGGCGAGCAGAAGCCGCACTGGACCGCGCCGCGTTCGATGAAGGCCTTCTGGAGCGGATGGAGGCTGCCGTCCTTCGAAAGCAGGCCCTCGATGGTGGTCACCCTCCGCCCTTCCGCTTCCACGGCCGGAAAGATGCACGAATTGACCGCCTTGCCGTCAATAATCACCGTGCAGGCGCCGCACTCCCCGTATCCGCACCCTTCCTTCGTGCCTTTAAGCCCTATGACCTCCCTCAGCAGGTGAAGAAGCGTCCAATGGGGCTCCACTTCCGCTTTCGTCTCTTCTCCGTTCAGGATAAATGAAATCTCCTGCTTCATCGCATCCCCCTTACCAGAGCCGGTCCGGATAGACCTCCCCGTCGGGTCTGACGATCCGGTCTATCGACTTCACGAATGCCCTCTGCACGAGGACCTTCACCATCTCCCTGCGATACCATGCCTCGCCCCTGACGCTGTCCCTCGGCGAAGATTCCGAGGCGGACATTTCTGCGGCTGCTGCCACCGCATCAGCCGTTACCGCCTTCCCTGACAGCATCGCTTCCGCTTTCTTCGCCCTGATCGGCCTGGGCGCCACTACGCCCATAGCTATGCGCACGTCTTCGCATTTGAGGCCGTCCCCGCCTGCCGCCGCCAGTATCTCGGAGGCGGTTGCGGCGCCGCAGAAGAGGTCCCTGCACGGCAGGTCGCTCTTGTTCACCGTAACCCTCACGGCTATGCCCAGGATGGGCAGGTCCATGGCGTTCCTTCGCGTATGTTTGATATAGGCGGAGCCCGTCGTCTCACCGAATTCCGGCATACGGAAGCCCCTGAGTATCTCGCCTTTCGCCAGCGCCGTCTTTCCGGGCCCGAGGAATAGATCGTCTATGGCTATCTGCCTTTGGCCGCCCGGCCCTTCAACGAGGCCTTCCGCGTCGAGCACGAGAAGCGGGCAGGCCGTGTCCGCGGAAGGGGCCGCGTTGCAGATGTTGCCCCCGACGGTCGCCACGTTCCTGATCTGCGTCGAGCCCAGGTTGCAGACCGCGTCGTGGAGGGCCGAGAAACGCTTTCTGACGTGCTCGTCCTTTTGCAGCTCCCTGTGCGTGACACCCGCGCCGATGAACCGCCCGTCCAGGGACGACAGCTCCCTGATGTTCCTCAACGAGATCAGCGCCCGCACGGAGAGTTTCTTCTGCCGCAGGAGCACCATCACGTCGGTCCCCCCTGCGATGTAGGCCGCATCGTTGTCGAAGCGCCGCATGATATCGAGGGCCTCCGAAACGGCGGCGGGCTTGAAGTACTCGAACCGGACCATGTCAGCCTCCTCTCCTTTTGCTCTTGAGCCGGACCGCGCTTGCACCCTCCGTTGCCCCAGACGGACACGGGCGCGTCCGATCCGCTATTCCTCTTCCCTTATTGCTCCCTTGCGTCGAACACCCTCTTCGTCTTTCTCTCGGACCGTGGAAGTTCCCCGTAGGCGCAAACCTGGCAGTCGCAGCTCACCATGATCTGCTTCTTTACCTGGGCCTCGACTGCCTTCTTGCACGCCACGTCGCCCTCAGCGGAGCATTCCTTGCCCCTTTCCACCTTGATCGTCATGTAATCCTTTCCGTCCCCGCCCCGTCTCAGGTGCACCTGGTACTCGCTCCCTATGCCGGGGATGGCCGAAAGCACGTGGTCGATCTGGCCGGGATAGACATTGACGGCCCTGATGATGAACATGTCGTCCGAGCGGCCTAAGAAGCGGTCGTGCCTCGGCAGGATGGAGCCGCAGGGGCAGGCGCCGGGGACAGCGCGGGTAAGGTCCCTCGTCCTGTACCTTATCAGGGGCGCCGCCTCCTTACGCAGGGTAGTGACGACAAGCTCGCCCACCTCGCCTTCCGGCACGGGCTGAAGCGTCTCCGGGTCGAGGAACTCCGCTATGTAGTAGTCCGCCCAGTAGTGGATGCCCGTGTGGTGGACGCAGTCGAGGCCCGTGCCGGGGCCGTACAGCTCGGTCATCCCCGGAATGTCGAATATGTGCTCGACACCGAGTAATTCCTGTATCTTCGCCCGCATGGAGTCGCTCGACCGCTCCGAGCCGAATATCACCTTCCTGAGGTTGATCTTATCCTTGATGCCCCTCTTCTCCACTTCTTCGGCCATGAGCAGCCCCATGGACGCCGTGCAGCAGAGCACGGTTGTCTTGAAATCGACGAGGAATTCGCACTGCATGTCGATGTTGCCGGGTCCCATGGGTATCGCGAGCGCGCCGAAGCGCTCGCAACCGAGCTGGAAGCCGACGCCTGCGGTCCATACGCCGTACCCCACGGCTATCTGGACGCGGTCTGCCGCGCTCATGCCTGCCATCTCGTAACAGCGGGCGAAGAAATTGGCCCAGTCGTCGATGTCCCGCGCGGTATAGGCAAGCACTTTGCGCTTTCCCGTCGTGCCCGACGACGCGTGTATCCTTACGACGTCCTCAAGGGGGACCGAAAGCAGCGGAAAGGGATAACCCGCCTTGAGGTCGTCGGCAGTCGTGAAGGGCAGGCGCCTCAGGTCATCGAGCTTCCTGATCTCCTCCGGCTTCACGCCGGCGTCCTCAAATTTCTTCCTGTAGAAAGGCGAGCCCCTGAAGGCGTGCTGCACCGTCCACTTCAGGCCCTCCAGTTGGAAGGCGAGGAGATCCTTCTCCGTCTTCTGCACCGGCATGAATGTCTTACCCATCATCCCCTCCGAAAAACCGACTTACCCGGCCTAAAAGAGGCTCGGCTCGTCGAACTCGCCGAAAATATTGCGGAAAACACCCGTCATCTCGCCCACCGTAGCGTACGCCTTGCAGCACTCGACGAGGAAGGGCATGACGTTCTTCCCATCCTTCACGGCGCCTTCGAGGGCGCCCAGGGTCTTCGCCACGTCCCGGCTGCTCCTGGCGCGCCTGACCTCTTTCAGGTCCTCTATCTGCTTTTCCGCCGATTCCAGGTTGTACTCGTGAAGCTCCACGTCCTTCGACTCCCCCTCCGTGTAGATGTTGACCCCCACCTTGAGGAGCTCCCCGGACTGGATGCCCTTCTCGAACTCGTACGCCTGGGCGGCAACGAGCCTCTGGATGTATCCCGTCGCCACCGCCTGGACGATGCCCCCCACGCCTTCTATGCGGGCCATCTCCTTCTCGATCTTCTCTTCCATCTCCTTCGTCAGGGTCTCGATGAAGTAGCTCCCGGCGAGCGGGTCCACCGTGTCGCGCAGGCCGATCTCGTCCATCAAAAGCTGCAACGTGCGCAGGGAGATGATAGCCGAATGGGGCGTAGGGATCGTGTACGCCTCGTCGTAGCTGCAAAGGGCGATCGTCTGCGCCCCTGACAGGGCGGCAGCCAGGGCGTAATATGCGCCCCGCATGATGTTGTTCTCGGGCTGCGCCTTCGTGAGGCCGTAGCCCCCTCCCCCGAAGAGGCCCCGGAGGTACATGTTCGACTCTTTCTTGACGCCGTACTTTTCCTTGAGGTTCCTGGCCCAGAGCTTCCTGGCGGCCCTGAATTTCGCAACCTGCTCCCATAGGTTTCCGAAGACGTTCAGGTTGAAGGAGAAGCGGCCGACGAAGGCGTCCGCCTCGTAACCCCTGGCGAGCACGTTGTCGATATAGGCATTCGCTATAAGGATGGCGCAGGCGATCTCCTGGGCGGGGGTCGCCCCCGACTCCCTGATATGGTAGCCGCAGACGCTCACCGGGTTCGTCCTGGGCAGGACGTTCATCGAGTATTCGATGGTGTCGCCGATCAGCTTGACGGCAGGCTCTACGGGGAAGATCCAGGAGCCCCTGCCGATCATCTCCTTCAATATGTCGTTCTGGGGCGTGGCGGAGATCACCGCCGGGCTGTAGCCGAACTTCTCGGCCACCGCCTGGTAC
>Ga0326727_10020565_pt1 | contig 13090 bp, 8 predicted proteins | sample MB2enrmetagenome_FD_207643 | JGI IMG/M metagenome (GOLD analysis project Ga0326727, IMG submission 207643) | Lab enriched peat soil microbial communities from McLean, Ithaca, NY, United States - MB29MY | ecosystem: Environmental > Terrestrial > Soil > Wetlands > Peat | place: USA: New York...
ACCATGATGGTGATGGAGAAGACGCGCGACATCGCCGTCCTCATGAGCTTCGGCGTACGCGCCGATCAGGTCCGCCGCATCTTCCTGCTGCAAGGCCTTCTCATCTCGCTCATCGGCACCGCCCTCGGCCTCGTTCTCGGCTTCGGCCTCAGTTGGCTGGGTGGCCACTACCGCTTCATCCACCTCGACGCCTCGGTCTACTCCATCGACTATCTGCCCTTCGCTCCGCGCCTCGTCGACGCCGTGATCGTCGCCGCCGTCTCCCTCGGCGTCAGCCTGCTCGCCACCCTCTACCCCAGCAGCAGCGCCGCCAAAGTCCTCCCCGCCGAGGCCCTCCGCTATGAATAACCCTTCCGCCCGCGTGGACACCTCATCCTCTACGCTCGACGCAACGGCACTGCTGCGCGCAATCGGCCTCACCAAAATCTATCCGGCAGTCGCAGCACATCCGCGAGAGACCAGCTCGAACGTCCTCTCCTCCGGCGAGGTCGTTCTCTTCCGCAACCTCGACTTCTCCATCGCCGCAGGCGAGATGGTCGCCATCGTCGGCGAGAGCGGCACCGGCAAGAGTTCCCTCCTCCATCTGCTCGCCGCGCTCGACCGTCCCACAGCGGGCGCGGTCTGGCTCGGCGACACCAATCTCAGCCGGCTCAACCCCCGCCAGGCTGCCGAGTTCCGCAACCGCGACGTGGGCTACGTCTGGCAGTTCCACTATCTTCTGCCGGAGTTCACCGCGCTGGAGAACGTCGCCATGCCTCTGCTCGCGCGCGGTGTCGGTCACGCCGAAGCCCTCCAGCAGGCCAGCCGCTGGCTCGACGAGGTCGGCCTCTCCGCTCGCGCCGACCATCGCTCCGGCGAGCTGAGCGGTGGAGAGCAGCAGCGCGTCAGCCTCGCTCGCGCCCTCGTCACCGGCCCCAAGCTCCTCCTCGCCGACGAGCCCACTGGCGACCTCGACGGCAAAACCGCCGAAGCAGTCTTGAGCTTGATCCAAAAGCTGCACCATGAGCATCGACTCACCAGCGTCCTCGTAACCCACAATCTCGACTTCGCCCAGCGCTGTGGCCGCGTCCTCCGCCTGCGCGATGGCCAACTGCAAGAGCTTGCCGACTGCCGGTAGCCGCCCTCCGGTCTCCGCTGCATGGAGTTTGGTGCCAACCTTCCATCCCGTGCATCTAAACGCTGGGTTGCAAAAAGGTGGTACGTTAATCAGAACTTTCGCGTGATTACGTATCTTCTGCGTAACGGCTACACTGGTAGGTGTGGGATGGGGGTTCTCTATCCGGGTTCGTCCAGGTGGGAGCATCCTGAAGGGTCTTCGCGAGCACGAGGCGCGGAGGCGGGTTCGATCAATGGCGCTGCATCCGGCCTTCGGGCGCGTGCAGTGGCCGAGTCTTGAAGGGGAAATATGTTCGAACGCTATACCGAGAAGGCGCGACGAGTCATCTTTTTTGCCCGCTACGAGGCCAGCCAGTTCGGCTCGCCTTACATCGAGACCGAGCACCTGTTGCTCGGCTTGCTGCGCGAGGACAAGGCGCTCACCAACCGCTTCCTGCGTTCGCACGCCTCTGTGGAATCCATCCGCAAGCAGATCGAGGGCCACACCACCATCCGCGAGAAGGTCTCCACCTCGGTCGATCTTCCCCTCTCCAACGAGTGCAAGCGCGTCCTCGCCTACGCTGCCGAAGAGGCAGAGCGGCTCTCCCACAAGCACATCGGCACGGAGCATCTGTTGCTCGGCCTGCTGCGCGAGGAGAAGTGTTTCGCCGCCGAGATTCTCACCGAGCGTGGCCTGCGTCTGCCTGCCATCCGCGAAGAGTTGCAGCGCACCACGCAGGAGAAGGCCCCAGTGCAGCAGAGCGGCAAGGCGCAGCGCAACGAGCAGAGCCTGCTCGCCGAGTTCTCCCGCGACCTCACTCAGAACGCCCTCGACCAGCAGCTCGATCCGCTGGTGGGCCGTGACGCCGAGGTCGAACGCGTCATCCAGATCCTCTGCCGCCGCACCAAAAACAATCCTGTGCTGATCGGCGAGCCAGGCGTGGGCAAGACGGCCATTGTCGAAGGCCTGGCGCAGAAGATTGCCGACGGCGAAGTCCCCTCCTTCCTCTCCGACAAGCGCGTCCTCGCGCTCGACCTGTCGCTCATCGTTGCCGGGACAAAGTATCGCGGTCAGTTTGAAGAGCGCCTGAAGACCATCATGAAAGAGCTGATGGAGAACCAGAACTGCATCGTCTTCATCGACGAGTTGCACACCCTGGTCGGCGCCGGCTCTGCCGAGGGTTCGCTGGACGCCGCCAACATCCTCAAGCCCGCGCTCAGCCGCGGCGAGATCCAGTGCATCGGAGCAACCACCCCGGCCGAGTATCGCAAGTCCATCGAGAAGGACCGCTCGCTGGAGCGCCGCTTCCAGGCCGTCAAAGTCCCGCCTCCCAGCGAGGAGGACGCCATCAAGATCATCAACGGCATCAAGGACAAGTACGAAAAATTTCATGCTGTCTCCTACACCGAGGAGGCGGTCAATTTTTCCGTCACCCACTCCAGCCGATACATCCCCGACCGCTTCCTGCCCGACAAGGCCATCGACCTCATCGACGAGGCGGGCGCGCGCGTCAAGCTGCGCCAGACCTCCCTGCCCGAGGAGCTGACCGAGGTGCAGAAGCGTATCAAGTTCATCGTGCATCGCATGGAGAACGCCATCGCCAACCACGAGTTCGAGAAGGCGCGCTTCTACTCCGACGAGGAGCGCAAGGAGCGCGAGAACCTGCGCAGCCTGCGCGACAAGTATCATCTCGACGACTCTTCCGCCGGCATCGTCAGCCGCGAGGACATCGAGGACGTGGTCAGCCGCTGGACCGGCGTGCCCATCACCTCCATTAAAGAAGAGGAGACGCAGAAGCTGCTGCGCGTCGAGGAAGAACTGCACAAGCGCGTTATATCGCAGGACAAGGCCATCTCCGCGCTGGCCCGCGCCATCCGCCGTTCGCGCGCCGGCCTCAAAAATCCCGCGCGGCCCATTGGCAGCTTCCTCTTCCTCGGCCCCACCGGCGTCGGCAAAACCGAGATGGCGCGCACCCTGGCGCAGTTTCTCTTCGGCTCGGACAAGTCGCTCATTCGCTTCGATATGTCCGAGTTCATGGAGAAGCACTCCGTCAGCAAGCTCATCGGCTCGCCCCCGGGATACGTCGGCTACGAGGAGGGCGGCCAGCTCACCGAGCGCGTCAAGCGTTCGCCCTACTCCGTCGTCCTGCTGGACGAGATCGAGAAGGCGCATCCCGACGTCTTCAACATCCTGTTGCAGGTCTTCGAGGACGGCCAACTCACCGACGGCCTGGGCAACACCGTCGACTTCAAGAACACCATCGTCGTCATGACCTCCAACATCGGCGCCAAGCACCTGCAGAAGCGCGAGGGCCTCGGCTTCCAGAGCAGCAACGAGAACATGGTCCTGGACAAGATGGAGGAGCTGGTCAAGAGCGAGGTCAAGCGCACCTTCAATCCGGAGTTCCTCAACCGCATCGACGAGGTCATCATCTTCACCTCGCTCACCCACGCCGACCTTATGCTCATCATGGAGCTGCTGGTGCAGCAGATGAACGCCAATCTGGTGCACAAATCCATCACGCTCAGCGTCACCGACGACGCCAAGCAGTGGATCCTGGAGAAGACCAGGTCGGAGCGGACCTACGGCGCGCGGCCCCTGCGCCGCGCACTGCAGCGCTTCGTCGAAGACCCGCTCTCCGAGGCGCTCATCGGCGGCGGCATCGTGCAACGCCCGGCCTTCCTCGAGGTCTACATGGAGAACAACCAGCTCTTCTACCGCACCATCTCTCCCGACGGCCCGGACGACGGCGAGGAAAAATCCGCCGGCCTCGCGTTGACCGCAGCTTGACGACAGTTGTTAGATGTTAGTTATTAGCGCCAATAATGTTGATGAGATGGGTTCTAGAGCGGAACCAAAGTTCCCGTGATCTAGCGAAGAGTATGCGAGGCGGTTTTCCTTGAGAGAAAACCGCTAAACTCGTTCGCCCCAGATATACCTACTCTGGTTCCGCTCTAGTGCTTCTTCTTGTCGAGGTACATGCCAATCCTCAATCGTGAGAATTGCTTGTCCAGAGCTTTTCCATACACGCTCTCGGTCTGATCGACGAATTTCTCGCCGAAACTCTCTTCATTCGAGAGCCTCGCGAAGGCTAGAATTTCGCCCGTTTTGACATCAGCCATGGTGAGGACGAGAGTTGCGGATGAGAAGTTGCTGTTTCCGCCCACGAGCATGCCCATCGCTTTCTTTCCCCCCGAAGTCACCTGACCTTCCCCCTGCACGAAGACTAATACGTCGGATTTGGCGGCGCAGGGTAGAAGCGCAGCGTCGTCGCCCAGCGTAAACCTGGATTTTCGGATGTCTTTGGGATGCTTGTTGAGCTGGTTCGCAACGTCCTCGTATTTTTGATTCAACTGCACGATGACCTGACGGATCTCCTCGTCCGACGCTGCGCTTGCCATAGCGTCCGATGCCTGTAGTATCTGCACTCCAGCAGTCTTCAGGTGCGCCTCAACCATGTTTTCGAGAGTGGCAGTCCAGTTGTCGGACTCATTGGACATGCCTTGCCCGCCTTTCATCGTCACCTTAGATAGCTTTCCTTCGACGGGCATCATGCACACAGTGCGAATCTGGAATTCGCCGGAAGTGACCTTCGGGCTCTCATAGGACCACGATGGGGTAATGGCTTGGGCATTGACAGTCAGGAATCCAACTGTACACAGAATGGCGAGAAGGCGAAACTTCAAAGTCATAGGTCATCCCTCATGTTTTCAATTGGCGGAGAGGACATTTTTCACGCCCGCCCACGCCAGGATTACCGGGATTGCATGGGTGCGCCCGACAGCTTCTGGACGGTCGCTAGGCGGCGCTCGATGCGTAGGTGATCCATGCTAGTTCCGGCCACCATGCTTAAGTAGCTCTGGTATTCGGTCGCAGCGTCGCTGTACCTACCCTCCATTTCGAGCAGGAAGCCGAGGCCGCGGTGGGCATCTGCGTAATTTGGGTTGCTTTGCAAGGCGCTCTTGTAGAGTTGTTCCGCCGTTGCCTCGTTATCGCGAAGTGCAGCCTGCCCATCCGTCTTCTCAAGGAGCCTCTTTTGCTCCTCATCCGGCGTCATCGAAAAGTACTCCTTGCGGTGCTCGGCCTGTCCGTGCTTGGATCGCTCGTCTGACGAAGGCAGTTTTGTTTTGGCTCCGAGAGATCGATAGGAGTCTGCGAGCAGCACCTTGTACGTTGGATTGTCGGGGAACATGGCGCTCAACTTTGAAGCGCGATCGACTGCAGTCCGCTCCCGGCGACTGCTCAGGTCGAGCTGGATCTCGGAGCAGATGGCAGCAGCAGTATTGTCGGCGTAAGTCTTTTTGTCGTCTGCCTCCGGCTTATCGGCTTTGTGTCTCGATGCATACTGCAAAGCGAATTCGCGGCGCTCGGTGAGCTTGGGATGGTCGCGGTAGAATCCCTGAATTGGCTCGTACTCCAGGCTGCTGTCTTCGTCGAGCAGTTCAAAGGCTCGGGCCATCGCCTCGGGATCGTAGGATGCGTTCGACAAGGCGATCAGGCCGTCGCTGTCGGCTTGATGTTCCATTTCGCGCGAGTAACCGAATACCGACGCAACAATAATCCCGCTGCTGACAGCAGCGCCAAGTTGCACAGCCGCTCCAAAAAGCTGCACGCTCTGTGAGAGGTTGCCACCGGTCGGCGCCGCGGAGGCAACAATCTGCAGAGTATTGAGAGTGAGGGCCTTTTTCCGAACGCTACGATTCTCAAGGTAACCGTGCCGCTCAAAGACATGCGCGGTTTCATGACCGAGCACCGCCGACAGTTGCGATTCGTCTTCCAACAGCGAGAGCAGGCCTGTGGTTACGTAAACAGAACCGTTGGGTAAAGCAAACGCCTGCACCATGGGATCACGCAAGACCATGAATTTGAACTCGACCTGATCGGGTATTGTGCGATTGCCGATGATGCGTTTGCCGATTGAGTCGAGATAGGCCTGGAGCTGCGGGTCCTGCATAACAAGGCCCTTTTTCAAGTACTGCTGGTCGATTGCTTTTGAATCCTGAAGGACCTGGTTGTCAACGTCGGTAAAGTGGAAGTCGGCCGCAGCTTTGTCCAACTCCTGAGCGCGGGTAACTGCGCCCGGAATCGTAACTAAGAGAACTAGGGCAAGAGTGGCGCATTTGAGGTAGGCAACTCTTCGATGCATACATCACCTCGAAAGGTCAGGACTTGCGAACGCTAGGGGAGGTTCGCGACAGTGTGCTAGCCCATGGGGAACATGCCATCATGGACTCGGGATTTCCATTTTGCTTGCCCGATGACGAGAGAATACACCCATCCAAATGTCCGGCTTACAATTTTTTTTACATTCGTTCCAACGGCAAAAACCCTGTCGTCCCCGCAGGTCACTGCACAGGCCGGGTGCCCCATTCATGAGAGCTTTATCGTCATGAATGGGGTATCGATTCGCCGCTCAAATCCAGCTTTCCCACCTAATCACGAATCTGCTATCGTGTCTGCGACATCATGCGCGCACAATCCCTCACTCTCTCGCTCGCCCTCCTGCTCGTGCCGATCCTAGCGCAGACTCCCGCGCCCCAAACCGGCAACCAGCCTGCCCAAACTCCTGCGCCCACCGCAGGCCCCGGCCAGCCCAGTACCGCGCGACCCTCAGGCCCATCCGACCACCAGCACATGATGGACCTGCTCGGCATCACCGCGCTGCGTCCCGGCGTCAATCAGAATGGCATCGGCCCTCACCCCGTCAACTGGGACGAGTCCAAGGCCAATCCCTGGCCCAACCTTCCCGACCCGCTGCTGCTGAACAACGGCAAGCGCGTCAAATCCGCCAAGGATTGGACTACCAAGCGCCGTCCCGAGCTGGTCGAGCTCTTTGACAACGATATCGTGGGCCGCGTTCCCGCCAATGTCCCCGCCGTCCACTGGGAGGTCGTCTCCACCACCCCCGGCTCCGAGGATGGAATCGCCACCATCACCAAGCGCCTCATGGGCCATGTCGACAACTCAGCCTACCCGGCAATCACCGTCAACATCGAAGTCGACCTCATCCTTCCCGCCGCCGTCACCAAGCCCATCCCCGCCGTCGTCGAGCTCACCTTTGATCGCCCGCTCGGCTCTCCGCCGCCGCCGCCGCGCCCGCCGCGCCCTGCCCCGCCCGCCGCTGCCGCAGCACCCGCCGCAGCAGCACCTGGAGCCGCCGCACCAGCGCGCTCCTTAATTAACGGAAGCAGCGCCGCCCCGGCCGGCCCCTCCCTCAAACAGCAGACCCTCGCCAAGGGCTGGGCCTATGCTCTGCTCTACCCCACCAGCTATCAGGCCGACGGCAGCGGTGGACTCACCTCCGGCATCATCGGCCTCTGCAACCACGGCCAGCTACGCAAGCTGGACGACTGGGGAGCGCTGCGCGCCTGGGCCTGGGGAGCATCGCGCCTGGTCGATTACTTCCAGACCGACCCCGCCATCGACGCGCACCATCTCGCCATCGAGGGCCACTCGCGCTTCGGCAAGGCCGCGCTGGTCACCATGGCCTACGAACCGCGCTACACCGTCGCTTACATCAACTCCTCCGGCGCAGGCGGGGCTTCGCTCGCCCGCCGCCGCTTCGGCGAGCAGTACGAAAACATCGCCGGTGGCGAAGCCTACTGGATGGATGGCAACTATATTAAGTACGCCGAAGCCGAACCCAATCAGCTCACCCCCGCCGACATGCCCGTCGACATGCACGAACTCATCGCCCTCTGCGCCCCCCGCCCCGTCTTCATCGGCGGTGGCACCCTGGAAGGCGGCGACGGCTGGGCCGACGTTCGCGGCACCTACATGGCCGAGTTCGCCGCCGGCCCCGTCTACAAGCTCCTCGGCAAAAAGCCGCTCAGCGACGACTCCGGCCCCATCAAGGAGTTCCCACCCGTCGGCACCGCAGTCGTCGCCGGCGACCTCGCCTTCCGCCAGCACCCCTACGGCCACAACGCCCAACCCAACTTCGCCACCTTCCTCACCTGGGCCAGCCGCTACATGACCCCCGCCTCACACGGCAAATAAGCTTCCGTGTCAACTGAGAATAATGAATTGTCATTCTTGGATGAATGAATTGTCATTCTGAGCGCAGCGAATAATTCCTGCATTTTCTTCGTGGGAGAGTATTTTATACCATTTATTATGGAAATGCTTTAGCTGTAAGAGAAGGAGGACCATGAAAGTAACTACGCTTTATGAATGGCCGTACGGTCGCGAAAGTGAAAGCACTGCCAGGGAGTTCTTCGCAAAAGCGAAGGCGAATTTTGACAGCTTTCCGTTTTCAGACGATGCTGCGATCTGCCTATGTGAGGTTTCTGGTAGGTGGTGCTGTCTTGTTTTTGTCGAATCAGATACCAACAGGAACGACTCTATTGATCGGTGGAACAGAATCAAGGAATTCTTGAAGGGGGCTGGGTGTCCGGCGGAGCAGGAAACTGAAGATGCAAATTGGGACGGGCGAATGACGCTGGATACGATTGATAGGTCTCTTTCATTAGCTCAAGTCAGAGTAGTTGAGCGGATCGTCAGGCGCAGGGCGCAGCAGCCCGTGAAAATGTAAGTCGCTTAAAAAGTGCGAGCCGCCCGCCCCACCCACACCACATCCTCTGCGGAATCGATGTAGCATCAACACAAAAAAGCGACTACTTTACCCCAATCTCGTACACCTCAATCGAGTAGCCCGGCACCGTCCGCGTAAACGTCTTCGCCACGCCCGTCACCGTGCTCTCCACCGGCACCACCCGCTTCGGATCGTTGATGGTATTGGTTGCCGCGGTCGATCCCGCGCTCAGCCGCACCAGCTTCGCCGTTGCCATCACCGTCTTCGCGCCGTCCAGCGTAATCTTCAACTCCTGCGCCGCCGACGAGGCATTCACCAGCTTCAGGTACACCACGCCCTTCGCCGCGTCCTTCGTGACCGAATAGAACAGCCGGTCGCCCGCGCCCTCCAGCTCCGCAGGCACAATCTCCGTCCCAATGTGTCCCGCAAACATCGCCTGCGCGTAGTAGCTCGGGCTGCCGTAGCTGCGCAGCGCGTCGTACCCAATCAGGTTCGACTGCCACTGCATCCCGTTCGGGTCCACATTCACCAGCAGCGGAGCGTAGCTGGCAATCTGGATCAGGTCGCTGTTGCGCTCCATCCCCGTCATCCACGCCGCATCGCCCAGCGCCGCGCCAAAGTTGGTGGTCGGCATCCCCTCGCGCGTCGCCCACTCCCCGATAAAGATCTTCGGCCCCGTGCGCGGAGCATTGTCGTAGTGATGCACGTCCTTGAAGAACTCCTCCGCCCGCCGGTAGTAGTGGTCGTCAATCAGGTCCGGTGTAACGCTCTTCACCACATTTCCCCTCTGGTTCGACGTCGAAATCAATTGCAGCGCGGGATACTTCGCCTTGATCGCCTTATAGAACTGCGTGTAGCGTCCGTCGTAGCTCTGCGACCGGTCGGACCAGTCCTCGTTGCCAATCTCCACATAGGTCAGCGGAAACGCCGCCGGATGCCCGTCCCTGGCTCGCTCTGCGCCCCACTTAGTCGTCGCGTCGCCGGTCACATACTCAATCTCGTCCAGCGCGTCCTGCACATACGGCTCCAGGTCCGGCCCCGGCGCCACATGGTCTCCGCTCAACGAGTAGCCCGCATACACCGCCAGCACCGGCTGCATCTTCAGGTCTTCGCACCACTCCAGAAACTCCAGCAGTCCCAACCCGTCGGTCGAGTGGTATCGCCACGGGCTCTGGTGTCCCGGCCGGTCCACCAGCGGCCCAATCGTCTTCTTCCAGTCGAAGCGGTCGGCAATCGTCTGCCCCACCAGGTAGTTCCCTCCGGGGAAGCGCAGAAACGCCGGATGCATCCCCGCCAGCAGCTCCATCAGGTCCACGCGATTGCCGTTCACGCGGTTCTTGTACGTTGGCGGGAAGACCGAAAGCTGTTGCACCCACACCGTTCCCGGTCGCTGCACGCTCAGCAGGATCTGGTTCGCCGCCGTCACCTTGGCAATCGCACCCGTCTTCATCGTGAAGTTGTACTGCTTCCACTCCGTGGTCAGCGCCGGCAGCAGGTAACTGGCCAGCACCTTGCCCGTGTCGTCCGCAATCAGGCTCACCCGCACCGCCGCGCCACCCGTCGCCGCCGCATCGCCCTTCGCCCACACCGATCCCGTATAGGTCGTATTGCCCCGCACCGGCACGCCCCACCATCCGCCATTGCGCAGCCCGTACGTGTCTTTCGCGTCGGCCTGTTCCACCGTAATCTTCAGGCTCGCTGGCAGCGCAGCGCTCGGCCCTGTCGTCGTATCCCGCGCCACCGCACCCCTCGCCGTCCCCTGCGGCACTGGAATCCAATTCACCGTGTCGCGCATATTCAGGAACGTCCTGTCCTGCACCAGCTCGCCATACAGCCCGCCCTCGTACGAGTAGTTGATCTCCTCGGTCATCAACCCGTACAGCGTCGGACTCACCTTCCCCACTGCCTTGTCCGTGTTGATCGTCAGCGTCGCTGCCTGCGCCTTTGCTACCGCCGCAGCTTTCGCCTGCGCACTCGCCATCGCGTTCATTCCCACCACCACGCCTAACACTGCCGCAAACTTGATCGCAATCTTCATCGTTCGATACATGGTCATTTCCCCTCGCAGAAACGATACATCACCCCGCCATCCAACGTCGCCGGGTGTCCAACAGGTTTTGATCTGGGTGCCCCATTCATGACGGTTTTACCGTCATGGGTGGGTTATCGGTTGCGGTAGCGAACTACCGTCTTTCGTTCATGTCCGCATTTCCCGCGATGGATGGAATTAACAATCCACCCTCCGTGCTACCATTTCCCCGACTCACATAGGCCCCCTATGACTCACCCCTTGGTACTTTGTTTTGCTCTCTTCGCCGCGCAGTCAACCACCCCAGCCACTCCCCCGACCAGCCAACCTCCAGCAACGCAGCCTGCCCAACCACCATCGCAGGCCGCACCAACAAGCCCTATCCCACACGCGATGGGGATGCCTAGCTTTGGTCGTCCCCAGACCACACCCACCAAACCACCAAGCCCCAACCCCGACGCCTCAGGAATTTATCATGTCGGAAGCGGCGTCAAAGGCCCGACCATTATCTACCAACCCGAGCCGACATTCCCTGAAGAAGCACGGAAAGCGAAGTTTAATGGAACTCCGACCGTGGCCCTCATCGTAGACGAGAAGGGCAAACCGCAAAATGTCCATGTCATTCACTCAGTTGTAGACAGTGTGGATCAGAAGTATCGTGAAGCCGCACTCGCCCTCGAGAAGGCAACAGTTGACGCAGTGAAACAATATAAGTTCAAGCCCGCCACGAAAGATGGCAAACCCGTCGCCGTCTATCTGAACGTCGAGGTCAACATCGATCCCTTCTAAGCCCGCCGCCCCATTCATCGCGCACTCTGCGATGGGTGGGTTATCGTTCGCGGTGCGAACGACCGTCTTACATTCATCTCCCGCTAAGCTGCTAAACTGAAGATTCGCAGCGCTCCGCGCGCGTAGCCCCCGCGCATCTAATATCTGCGACACAGCAAGGAGAATCCCATGGCAGACCCATCCCCCAACAGCACACCCAGCGGCGGCATCGGCTCCACTTTCCATGAGCCGACCCTCCGCCTCAAGCTCGGCCTGGCCGAGATGCTCAAGGGCGGCGTCATCATGGACGTGATGAACGTCGAGCAGGCGCGCATCGCCGAGCAGGCCGGGGCCATCTCCGTCATGGCGCTCGAACGCGTCCCCGCCATGATCCGCGCCGAAGGCGGCGTGGCCCGCATGGCCAACCCCAAACTCATCCGCCAGATCATGGCCGCCGTCACCATCCCCGTCATGGCCAAGGCACGCATCGGCCACTTCGCCGAAGCGCAAATCCTGCAGCACCTCGGTGTCGACTTCATCGACGAGTCCGAAGTCCTCACCCCCACCGACGAGACCCACCACATCGACAAGCACGCCTTCACTACGCCCTTCGTCTGCGGCGCGCGCAACCTGGGCGAGGCCCTCCGCCGCATCGCCGAGGGCGCTGCCATGATTCGCACCAAGGGCGAAGCCGGCACCGGCGACGTCGTCCACGCCGTGCAGCACATGCGCCAGATCGTCGGGGAGATCCGTGCACTCAACGTGCTCAGCGACCAGGAGCTCTACCACGCAGCCAAGGAGCTTCAGGCGCCCTACGAACTTGTCCGCATGGTCGCTCGCTCCGGCAAGCTGCCCGTGCCCAACTTCTCTGCCGGCGGTATCGCCACGCCCGCCGACGCGGCGCTGATGATGCAGCTCGGCGCGGAGAGCGTCTTCGTCGGCTCAGGCATCTTCATGAAGGAGCGCGCCACTCCCCTCGACGTCGAACTCTGGAGCAAGGAGGACGCCGCTGTCGGCCTATGCACGCCCAAGGATGTCGGCCAGCCGCGCAATCCCGAGGAGCGCGCCGAAGCCGTCTCCCGCGCCAAGGCCATCGTCATCGCCACCACCCACTTCAACGACGCCAAGATCGTCGCTGAAGCCAGCGAATCTGTCACCGGAACCATGAAGGGCCTCGCCGCCGCCGCCATCCCCGAGCAGGACCTCCTGCAAACCCGCGGCTGGTAACACTCGCCGTGTCAGGCGGAAGCGCTTCGCGCAGAACTATAAACTACAGCGACATTTACTGGGTGCCCCATCCATCGCAGTTTCATCGCGATGGATGGGATGTAGGCATCATAAGACTCTGAAGTAGAATGGGGAGCAACTAAAGGTGCGCTTTATGAAACGTCTTGTGTTGCTGCTCTGTCTCGTCCACTGCCTCGGCAGTATGGCATCCACGCAGCCTCAAGCGACTCAGTCGTCACAGGCCATCGCCTTTGTGCAGAGCTTCTATGACTGGTATCTTCCCATCGTGAACGATGACAACTTGCATGAATGGAGATACAAAGTCGCCATCACCCGTAAACCTGATCTTTTCGATCAAACTCTGCTTCGTGCCTTACAGAACGATGCAGCTGCACAAGCCAAGGCCGCGGTAAATAGAGAGATCGACGGCCTCGAT
>Ga0326727_10020566_pt1 | contig 13088 bp, 7 predicted proteins | sample MB2enrmetagenome_FD_207643 | JGI IMG/M metagenome (GOLD analysis project Ga0326727, IMG submission 207643) | Lab enriched peat soil microbial communities from McLean, Ithaca, NY, United States - MB29MY | ecosystem: Environmental > Terrestrial > Soil > Wetlands > Peat | place: USA: New York...
AGCCTACAACCAGTATGCGCTGCAGGCGTTCGGCGAAAATGCCGTCGATTACCTGCTCAAGCCGGTGGAACCCGAGACGTTGGAACGCGCTCTGAACAAAGTGGAGCGGTTGCGCGGCGCGGGACATGGGGCGCAACCGGATCTGCAGGCCCTGCTGCGCCAGATCACCGACTCGCTGCGCAGCTGCAAGACGGAGTTTCCCAGCCGGATTGCGTCGCGCCTCGGAGACCGGCTTTGGTTCCTCGACCTCGATCGCGTGAGCCATTTCTACGCCGAGGACAAGCTGACCTACGCGGTCTCCGAGGGCAAGGTCTACTGCATCGACCACACCATCGCTGAGTTGGAGCGAAAACTGGATCCGAGCCAGTTTGTCCGCATCCACCGCGGCACTCTGGTGAACCTGGCGTGGATCAAGGAAGTTTCGTCACTGCCCGGCGGAGCTCTCAATATTCGCCTGAAGGATGCCAAAAACACTGACCTGACCGTGGCCCGCGACCGGGCCCGCGACTTCAAAGCGCGGGCAGGGTTTTAGCAGGACATCGCGCGCGCAGCGTTTCGCCGAGCACGCTGTATAGAATGGACTGCCATGATCATCTCCGGACAAAAAACCACCACCCGCCGCCAATTCGTATCTCGATCCGCGCTTTTGACCGGCGGCATTTCCCTCGGCCTGAATTCCGCTGCCAGCAACCTGGTCGCCGAAACGGAAACCGCATTCTCGGCATACCAGCAGCGCCGGCGCGCCGATCTCTGGGGCCTCCTTGGCGATCTGCCCTGGCAGCATGAACCCGCACCGCCCAAACTGGTCCGCACGGAAGAACACGACCGCTATACTCTCGAACGGCTTGTCCTCGACCTGAATGGGATCGAACCGGTTCCCGCGCTCTTGTTGATTCCCAAGGAGCTCCAGCGCCGCGCGCCCGGCCTTCTCTTCATTCACTGGCACGCAGGAATGTACGGCCTGGGCAAGGACCAACTGCTCGAAGGAACCAGCGTTCAACCCGCCTATGCTCCCGTCCTCGCTGAAATGGGAGTGGTCACGCTGGCCATCGACAGTTGGTGTTTTGGTGAGCGCCAGCACGACACCGACGGCCACCGCGGAGAGGAAGACGCCTTCAAGCTCATGCTGTGGCGCGGCCAGGTGCTCTGGGGCATGATGATGTTCGACGAATTCCGTGCCCTCTCTTACCTCGCAACCCGCCCGGAAGTGGATCCGCAAAGGCTCGGCGTGACCGGTATGTCGATGGGATCCACCAAGACATGGTGGCTCACCGCGCTCGATCCACGTGTCCGTTTGGCCATCGACCTTTGTTGCCTCACCGATTTCGATGCGCTCATCGCTGCGCACAACCTCAGCGGCCACAGCATTTTCTATTACGTTCCATCGTTGCTGAAGGAGTTCGACACCACCGCGATCAACGAGCTGATTGTCCCGCGGCCTCATCTCAGCGTCAACGGTCGCAAGGATCCCCTCACGCCGCCCGCCGGGGTCGAGAAGATTCGCGAAAACCTATTGCCGCTTTATCGGCAACACGGCCGCGAAGAGGATTGCCGCATCGAGCTCTTCGATTGCGCTCACGAGGAAACCCCCGCCATGCGCAGCTTGGTCATCGACTGGATGCGGAGATATCTGGCCACAGGCTGATCCGATCTTTCTTGCTTGAGCCGGTAAGGTCCACCGAATCGATGGCGCGACATGCCAGGCGGCTAGTCGCCCATGGGGAAATTGAGGGCAGGGCGAAGAAGCCTCGGCAAAGGTCACGCTTGCCGGTCATGCCGGCATCACTGGTCCAACGACGCAATTCCATGAAAAGCGATTTGCACAATCAAAGACACAAGAGGCGTAGAATGCAGCGCTTTCAATTCTCAAGTTGAAGAAGGAAATCCCGGCTCCCAAAGCCGCGGCCTACTTCTCGCGAGAGGGCGCCATGATCAATAATCCTGAAATCGACTCAATTTCCAGGTCATACAACTGGCGCCTTCTGAGCATATTGGCCGGCGCCATTCTGGTGAGCACTATCCTGGTGACACCTTATGCATTGGCCATTCAGGCCGACACCCTCAAGACCGTCAAGCTGCCTTTGCCCTTGTCCGTGCTCATTCCCATGCAATGGGTGGGAAACACAGTGCTCTGTGGTCTCCTCGCGGGCATCGGTTTGGCGGTCGCCGGGCGGATCGGACTGGGGCTGCCTTTCCTTGAGGGTTGGCTGGCGGGCAAACCCGACTGGCCTTATCTGCGCAGATTTGCCTGGCGCGCCGTCCTGGCTGGCGTGCTCGTGGCTGTCGCTGTGCTCATGCTCGAAAAATGGGTTTTTGATCCGCACTTGTCGGCCGCATTCAAACAAAAACTGCCGCATGCCAATGTGCCGCTGTGGCGGTGGTTCCTGGCCTCGTTTTATGGTGGCGTGACGGAAGAGACCATGCTGCGCCTCTTCCTGCTGTCAGTGCTGGCTTGGCTGGGCCGATTCATGAATCTCACTGCCGAAGGCCGTCCCGGGTTGTGGGCGCTGTGGATTGCGAATATCCTGGCCGCAATTTTGTTCAGTTTAGGACATCTACCTACCTTCATGACCATTGGGGTGCCCATTGACGCACTCGTCATTGCGCGCGCCATTGCGCTCAACGGGCTGGGCGGCCTGGTCTTTGGCTGGTTCTTCTGGACGTACGGGCTGGAGGCGGCAATGGTATGCCATTTCAGCGCGGACCTTGCATTGCACGTGTTCTGGCCATTGCTGGCCAGACAGTGAAATAAAGACCTGTCTCGAGTAACGTCTGGTTGGTCGCCAAACCGGAGATTCCCTCTCTTGGCCGTCAGCTGGAACGTCGACCCGCCGAAAACGGGACCGGACGATGGATCAGGTTTGGCGCAGGACGTATCAAAAGCAGGGTCGGTTCTGGACACTAATCGGCAGAATCTCCACACCCCTCTTAGGGCTGGCTTTGCCGAAATACTAACCTCCCAATTGGCTCAGCTCTAGCCGGGCTCATCCTTCGTGGGGCTCATTTGCCCCGAATCGCGTACATCGTGATCGACATGGCTGGAAACAACTGGTCCTTCACGACGCTTGCCCTGTCCTTTCTGCCGCAGCTCGATGCCGTGACTGCCGGAAGGGCGCGAATCCTGGTGAGATCCGCGCCACTGTATTGATAGACCTTCGCCGGCCCCTTCGCCTTGAAGTGCTCAAGAGGCAGATCGGCCCGCATGTCACCGAAGGTTTTGTTGATGACCAACACGGTCACGGTGTGATCCGCAGTGCGCCACGCCGCATAGATGGCAAGCTTGCTTTGGTCCGCCCCAGCGCGTCGGCCGCATCCATCCCATGGTTCACCGGGCACGGAATCTGTTCCTCTGCCTTCTCGCTGCGAAATAGAAACGAACTGTACTCTACCTCACGCCCGGCTCCTGCCAGAGCGCTACGTCCCGATATTTACCCGTTGGTTCAATTCTTCCCGGCTGACACGGCATGATGAATGCGAGGGCAATGGCCGCATATCCCGACATCTTTCGGAAAAATCCTGCGATGAACACTTCGCACCTCTTTAATTCCTGTCAAGTCCGGCGTTATGGACACGCTCCTCATGATTTGTGAACACCATTAAGCGTACCGAACGGGACTGGGCAGCGGCTTACCGGCCAGCGGCGCGGATTCTGACGATCACGGCGGTGGTGCTATCGACGGTAAGGGCGATCTTGCCGTTGTGCACGCGGCCCAGGGGCATCCACTTGCCTGCCCAGGGAGCATTGTTTGCAATCGTGGCTCCGCCTAACGTGACGGCTGGGAGTGCGGCATTGCCGGGCTCGCCATCGGTCAGCACCATGGCGTCGACACGGGCGCCGTTGAAGCCCGCGGCTTCAATGACCACCGCGGCAGCAACGGCATCGTTCGTGGTGGAATGCGTTTTGTTGATGATCGTCACGTAGAGATCAAGCGGAGTTCCGACGGCGTAGGCGGTGAGGTTGATCTTTTGCGGATTCGCTATGGCGACCGGCTCGACGTAGCCGTGGCTGCCGAGGTCGAAGGCCTTGATGCCGTAGGCCTTGGGCGTGACGCGGTAGTTTAAGCATCCCGCGGGGCTACAGGGGTTGGGGTCGGGGACGATGGTGTCGGTAGGTAGCCAGGGGTTGTTGTGGAAGTTGACCCCGGCCATGTGATGCGCCGCCCACCAGTGCATGTAGTCGAGAACCCAGAGGGCGGAAGCATATCCATTGCTTGCGCCGGGCACGCCGTGCAGGCAGTCGTTGGCCTCGGTCATCCGGTAGGGCACGCCAAGAGAGACAAGGGGGGCGAGGACCTTTGCATACACAAATGGGTAGGGATGAAACTCGGCTTTACCGCCGTCGCGCGCGGGTTGAGAGCCGGCCGCCGTGCCATCGTCCCAGGCACTCGACAGCATGTCGTCGATGGCCTCTTGCGCGGTCGTGTTCTGCGGCAGGCCCCAGACATAATGATGTTGCAGCACTTCGGCAAGCATTCCGGAATTCTTCACATCCCGGGCAAACTGTACGGTCCAGGAAACGCCTTGCGCGGGATCGGGAGTAAAGCTGCTGGTATCGGAAACGGCCGTATCGGGACCGGAGAACTTCGCTCCCGGAACGGATTGGTGGATGATCTTGGCGTACTTCCGCCACTGGACGAGGTAGGAAGCATAGGCTGATCCCGGAACGTGTGGCGTGGTCTCGTAAATATTCGGGTCGACCACCTGACCGGGCCGCGAATGGAAGCTACTCACATCGGGCTCGTTGCCGATGGAGAAGCTGTCGAGCAAGGCGCGATATTTCTGCCAGATGTAACGGGCGATCTTGGCATCGTCTTCCGCGAGGTGCGGATTCGCGCAAGAGCCGACGTTCAAAAGCCGCACTGAGTAGATGACCTTAATGCCGGCAGCGCGCGCGAACGCGAACAGGTTGTCGATGTCCGCAAAGGAGGGCGTGGGCGTGACACAATGCTCGTCCGGTCCGGAGCCATCGACTGTGCCGCCGCCCACGCGGATATTGCGAATGCCGATATTGCGAAGCAGGGTGATGAGCTCGATGTTTGCCGGAGAGAAGAAATTGCCGGAAACGCCGTAGGTATTCGAGACCACGCTTTTGGTTTCAAAGCCTAGACCGGCGAAATCGTCGGGGACGCGAAATTGCCGCGATGCCGTATCGATCGTCAACGTAATGGGAGCTTGTGCCAGCAAAGCGCCGGCCAAGATACACCAGGAGCAGACCACACTCCACGTTCTAACCTTCATGATCTGACTCCTGATTCGCCTTCCACGTTCCGCACTACACGTTCTTCAAATGGTCCGCGCAGAGTGGCCATGCGGGCGCCTAGACGCTCCCATTCACCACCCACTTCGGTACGAATTCATTCCGCGCCGCCGCCTGTTCAATGATGAGGCGGGCCTCAAGCACATGTTGGCGGGCAAACTGTTCCGCTTCATCCGGCATATTCCGGCTGATGGCATCGATGATGCGCAGATGTTCTTCGTAGACAGCGCGCGGATCGCGCGAGGTGCGCACGGCCATACCCAGCGCTCTGTATCCCTCTGCCAGACGAAGGAGAATGCTGTTGTGGGAGAGATGCACGACTTGAAGATGAAGTGCCCGGTCCGCGGCGCCCATCTCTTCCACATTGCCTTCTTCAGACAAATTCCAAATGCGATCAGCCATGGCCCGCAGGGCGGTCACGTCAGATTGCGAAACGCGTCCGCAGGCGCGACGTGCGGCCAGACCCTCGAGATATTCGCGCACCTCGTAAGCTTCAACGAGGCGCGAGGCGTCGAGTTTTCCGACAAAAACGCCCAAGCCGTCGACGGACTCGACTAGGCCGAGCCATTCAAGTTCCAAAAGCGATTCCCGCACTGTTCCCTGGCCAACGCCCAGTTTTCTGGCCAGACTTTGCTGGGGAAGACGCTCGCCGGGAAGGCTCTCGCCCGACAGAATCCTGCGCTGAATCTCGTCCCGTACGTGCCTGCGAAGAGGCAGTGATTGCGTTGTCCTGTCGCGCATGGCTTTCGCCTCTGAGGCGGCCGATCTGGCTCTCTTTTTAGACAACATGTTCTTGTAATGCGGCGGTGAAGATCGTTTGCGATCTTCACCGCCGCGAGGTTTATGCGTTGCGGGTTTGGATAACGAGCCGGAAGCTCTTAGAAGAAGAACTTCCCAGCGAACTGCCAGATGCGGCCCTCGCCGTTGTTCAAGTGGGTGGAGGTGATGGTGCCAAAGCCGCCGGTAAGCGACTCGCCGGATGGGCTGGTGTAGTTGCTGGTTCCCGGATTGTTAAGTTGCGCGTGGTTGAAGGCGTTGAGCACCTGTGCCTGGATCTCCAGCTTCATGTCCTCGTAGATTTTGAACTGCTTGTGAATGGACGTGTCCACGTCGTACCAGCCGGGACCGTAGATCTGGTTCCCTCTCACGCCAAAAGGAGTGAAGTCCAGCTGGCCGGTGGTTTGAACCGCGATCTGTGGCGCCGTCCACGCAGAGGAGTTCCAGTAGCCGGTGGAACGCGTTCGAGGCAGATCCTTCGACCCCGGTCCGTAGGCATTCACACCGGAGACCTTAGGCGCATTGCAGGCCCAGGCGGTGTTACTCGTTTGGAACCACGGGCCGGTAAAGGTAGGGTTGGCGCCTTGGCCGTTGGTGCCCTGGCAAGAGAGGTTGGCCAGGAAACCGCTGGAAGCAATCCAGATGGGATCGATCTTCCAGCCGCCGATGAGCGCATCTTCCACCCCATTGGCATGCGAAGCCCAGTGGGCTCCTCTTCCGAACGGCAGGCCATACTCGCCCGACAGCTTGAAGACGTTGTTGGCAAAGCTGGTGCACCGGTCATAGTCGGCGCGGTAGCCGCCGAACTGTGGAATCCACGGCGCGCGGCCGTTGCCCGGTCCGCCCTCACCCTGTTGGCCGCCCTGCGCATCGGACAAGCAATGCGCGAAGGTGTAGTTCGCATCCATATTGAACCCAGCCGCGAACTGGTGCTGGTACTCCGCCTCGCCTGCCTGGTAGTTGCTCACCTGCTCGGTGTTTTCCATGGGGCCGGTGAGCGTTTTCAGGTTCGGGAAAGGTATGGTTGTCGTGCCATCAGGCATCAATGGCGAGTTTTCACAATAGGGGTTGGCTGCGAGCTGCGCTGCTGTACACGCGGTTACAGCAGAAACACTTGGCGGCAGCGTTTCCCGGGGAGCGTTGTTGTAGGGGTTGGCGCTTTCCAGATCCCTGCCGAGGTTGCCAACGTACGTGGCCTGGATCGAGTCGTGGTTGGTGAACTGCCATTGCACCGCGGCGGTCAAGGTTGTCACGTGCGGCTCATGGAAGTGATATTGCTTGCCGTAGAGGGCAACTGAGCCAAGCGGCTGGTAGGCACTCAGCGGGTTATTCAGGTTGATAACAGCGAAGGTGTTTTCCATCGTCGCCGTGGTCACGGCTGCACCGCCGGTGCCTGTGGTACCGATCAGCTGCGGCGTATACGCGTTGTTCGAACCCCCGTTCTGCGCCGTAAAGCGGAACGGATAATTGGTGCCCAGCGTGCCGCCGTATCCGACGGAGCCGAAGCCACCGTAGGCAACGCCGCCGCCCATGCGCGCTACAATCCTCGGCGTGATGCGGTAGGCGAGGCCGATGCGCGGACTCCAATTGGCCTTCGGCGTCTTGTTCACTGTGTTGTTCGGCTCGCAGATGATCGGGATGTTGTCGGAAGCCAGCAGACCTTTAAAGTTCGCCGACGTGGTTGTGGCGCAGCCGTCGGCCCCAATATAGAAGGCGGTTCCGCCGGGGTCGTCTCCCGTGCCGCCCATCCAGAGGTTTGCTTCCTGGCCTCCGTCGGAGCGATATGCCCCGATGTACTCGTAGCGGATACCCAGAGTGGCAGTAAACTTGGGCGTCACCTTCCAGCTATCCGTCGCGTAGTACGAAAGATAGGGAGCATGATACGTGGAATAGTTGTAGTTGTTGCCGCTAAAGCTGGCCAGGCCGCCAATTTCGTTGGTCGAAGTGCTTAGGCCGCCAGCGGCCGCATAGGTGGAGTTAGCCACATTTCCGCCCGGCAATAAGAGGAAATCCGCCATGCCGCCATTGCCGTCGCCCGAGTTCGGCACGTTCGAGTAAGTGCCGTTGGAGCTGAAGCTGCCACGCGACGACGGCAGTTGCGCGATGTTGCCGAAGGTCCACAGCCATTGGCCTCCGAACTTCCACTCATGCCGGCCCTTGATCTTGGTCAGGTTGTCGGAGTACGACCACGAGCCGTCGGACTGTGTGGTGATGTTGGATCGGGAACCGACGGTGGTGATGGAACTGCCAATACCGATGTCAGGCAAGCCGCCGTTGCCCAGGCCAAAGCCCCCGGTCTGGGGAATGCCCTGGATTCCATACTGCGCAGGAATGCCCGGTACGAAATCATAGCCACCGTAATCCTGGCGCAGGCTCTTCTCCTCTGAGAATCCAAACTTGAATTCGTTAATCAGGCCGGGGTTGAAAACGTGCGTCTCTGCGATCACGATCATGCGCGACGGATTGTTGGAGTTGAAGTTGCTTCCGCTCGTCCCACCCTCGAGGATGGAGTTGAAAGGAGCCGCTCCCGGAGAAGTCTGCACGTAGTGGCTGAACGTTCCAAAGAGCGAATCCTTGTCGCTGACTTTGTGGTCGATCCGCACGTCGTATTGCGTCGTGATCGTCGGCTGCGGCACAGGGATGTAGTAGTTGTTGGAGTACGTCAGGCTGGAAGAGTTCTGTTGATTCGGAGCCGGAAAGAGCTTGAGCAGTGCGACGGCATTGGGATCGAGCCGGCTTGCCGGAAGTTGATTGAAGCAACTTGCCGGGGATGTGGGCTGGCTGCCGTTGCCGGTGTTGTATACGGAATTGAAGATCAGCGTGCCCGCAAGGGTGGGGCAGCTCCCCGACGTGCTCAGAAACGGATCGCGGACGATGGTGGACTTTACGCCGTTGATCGTCTGCGTGTAACCCGCTGCGCAGCCTGCCGTCAGGCCCGTGATAGGATCGACCCCGCCGCATGGCACCGCGCGCGTGGTGGCCGGATCGAGCATCATGCCCACCTGGAAATTGCGGCCCAATCCGTCCGGCTTCATTGAACTGAGAGGATTGCCGGTACCGCCCGCGGCCTGGTAGCCCAGCGTGAGCGTGTCCGCGAGGTTGGTGAATCCGCTGCTCTGCATCAGGTTCGTCGGAACCGTCTGGGTGTACAGCACGTCCTGTGTGTAAATGGTGTGCTGATAATCAACGGTGAAGAAGGTCCTGTTGTGGCCGTTGAAGTGCGGCAGGATCACTGGCCCGCCAAAAACGCCGCCAAACGAGTTCTCCTTGTACCTGCCCGGCCGGTTCGCCGTGTGTACCGAGTTGGTCACCAACTGGTGCAATTTGTTGAAGTAGTCGTTGGCGTTGAACATGTCGTTCTCGTTGTACTCCCAAACGGTCCCCTCGAACTTGTTGGTTCCCGCCTTGGTGACGACGTTCACGACCGGGCCATAAAATTCGCCGAGATCGGCGCTGTTGTTTCCATCCTCGAGCTTGAACTCCTGGATCGCGTCCGGAATAGGCGGAATCACGATGCCGCCCCAGACCTCCATATTGTCGTCGGCGCCATTCAGGCGCACGTCCACCTGGCCGGCGCTTACGCCGTTGGCAAAGAAGTTGGTGTTCACGCCCAGGTTGCTGCCCGTAAACTGCACGCCGGGCGCGATCGTGGCCAGGGCCAGGAAGCTGCGGCCGCCGCTGCCGCCGAAGATCGGCAATTCGGTTGCCGCCGTGCTGTCCAGGGTCATGCCCAGCGAGGCATCCTGCGCTTGCAGAAGAGGCGCGGCCGAGGTAACCGATACCTGCTCCGACACGGCGCCGATCTTCAGCGAGACGTCTTCCGTGACGGTATTCCCAACATGGACCACGATTCCAGTCAAAAGATACTTTTCGAAGCCTTTCGCCTCGACCGTAAGCGTATAGGCGCCCCCATTGACGAATGGAAACGCATAGGCTCCGGCGGTGGTGGTTAAGGTCCTTTGCGATACGCCGGTATCCGTGTTGGTCAATGTGCACTGCGCCTTCTGCACCACGGCTCCGCTCGGATCCTTGACCGTGCCGGTGATGCTGCCCTGGTCGATGCCCGCCTGGGCAAAGATCTGGACGCTGAATGCCAACATGAGAACGGCGCAGGCGATTGCTAAGAAACTTTGTGGAATTGCCCATTCCTTATGTTTCATTGCACATGCCTCCTTAAGCATGGTTCGAATTGCCCGGTCGCGTACCTTGTTCGGTGCTGACCGGCTCCTCCATCGTGAAGTGGAAATGTCAGATTGCGTCGGTGACCCGAAGATTGCGCGATCCGCCACTCCCCGTTTTGAGGCGAAACGCAGACAATGGACACGGTCCACAGTTTGGCGCACGGCGCGGCAACTGTGCCGGGGGAATGGAGAATCAATCTGATTTGATGACTCATTGTCCGGCCACAAGACTCCTCCGCGCGATTGGACTTTGTGAAGTGAAATAACAGTAAAATAATCGATTAAAATTGTTTGACCCTTTTGTGAAGAGATGTAAGGAGTTTGGGAGACCGCTCTCTTGGTTGGGAGAAACGGGTGGCCGGGGTTGCGTTAAGGTGACTTCTTGCTTCCCTCGCAGTGGCGGCACGCAGAAACGGTGGTGGCCAAGTTCACAATGGGCGATCCTCTCGCAGGCTGGCCGCGCAACATAGCTCCGGCAACCGGGAGCCGGACAAGTCAATCTTTAGAATCATGGAGATGGATACCATTTGGAGACCGGAGTGCCGGGCTCGGGGGCGCGCGCCGTGCTGGGAACCTCAAGGGACTCGGGGCGTCGTGATTTGTTTGCCATGAAACCCAATTGGCTCTATCAAAAATGGAATTTCCCGCAAACACTCCACACACTTTAGCGGATTTCAGGTACCAGTTCCCTAAAATGCGTTGCAGAAGTAAAGACTTTACCGTAAAATGGCTCCTCGTGCAGGAAACCGCATCATCTCCGGTATTGCAGCGGCACGAAAATCACAGCGCTTTATCAGCCGACCAGAAGCGCGAGCTCGTCCAGCGCGTGGTGAACAGCGAAGTATTTCGCCGCTCACCGGCGATGCGTGCTTTCCTCCTCTACATCACAGATCGGGTCATCACGGGCCGCGCCGAGGAGTTGAAAGAGCAGTCAATTGGCGCCGAGGTGCTGGGGCGCAAGCCGAATTACAATCCCGCGGATGACAATATTGTCCGCGTGCGCGCCCACGAGTTGCGAGGGCGGCTGGAGAGGTACTTTACCTCAGAGGGCGCCAATGAAGCGGTGGTGATTACCATGCCGCGAGGCGCCTACGCGCCGGAGTTTGTGCCGCGGAAGTCCGCGCATCTGGCAGAAGCCAAGCTGAAGCCGCAGACAGAGGAGGAAGTTCTGCCCATCGGGCAGGAGGACGAATCCGACGCGGACGTCGAGGTCATCCAGAAGCCGGCGCTTCGGCATTGGCTGGCGTTCGCCGCCGTCGTTCTCGTGGCCATTGCCGCCTCCGTCTCGGTTACCCGATATGTGTTGCAGAGCAGGACCCCGTTCAGCTCAGCCCGGCCGGCCGGTGCGCTTGCCGATTTCTGGGGGCAGTTCTTCGTCAAACCGAATGAAGATTTGAAAGTTGTTTATGCCGATACCAGTTTTGCGTTGTGGCAGGACCTGAACGGCAAGACCCTCGACCTGGGCGACTATCTGAATCGCAAATACTACGACGCGCAGGGCAACAAGCTCTTCAATGTAGTGATGCGGCGCGTGACCAGCCCGGCCGACATGGCGCTTTCGGTGCACCTGGCCACGCTGGCGGAACAATTCGGAGGACAGGAAAATCCCATGTTCGCCCGCGATGCCGAAGCCGCGTTCTTCCATCAAGGAAACGTGCTGCTGATTGGCAGTCATCGCTCCAATCCCTGGGTTGCAGTCTATGAACCGAGCCTGAACTTCACCTTGGATCAGGATCCGCATTCCGGCGCGCCCTTATTCCGCAACCGCACACCCCAGGCGCACGAAGATGCAACCTACGGCATTCCGGAGATGTACGATACGCAGCGGACCGAGGAAAAAACCTATCCCAGCTACGGAGTCGTCGCGCTTTTGAAAGGGTGTGGCGACCATGGGCTGACCGTGCTGGTGGAAGGGTTGAATACGCAGGCCACCCAGGCAGCAGGCGATATGGTGACCGATCCGCAGCGGCTCGATACTCTGCTGCAAAGTATCGGGCACAAGCCAGGAACAAACGTGGCTCCCTTCGAGGTCCTGTTCCAAGTCACTTCGCTGCCCGGCGGGTACGACAATCCAAAAGTGATTACGTATCGACTTCGTCCACCCGGCGCATGCGTGGGCGGGTGAAGCTCCTTAGCGTGCCAACGCTTCTTCATGTCGCGGCGGCAAGAGGGTAACGGGTACGAAGATTCCCTATCGAAGAACGTCCTAGAACCTTGCTGGATCTATGCCAACCAAAGCAATGTAGTGGTAGCACCCGGGCGGCGAATTCGGGACCCTGCCGGAAGGTGGCGAAGCGATTATAGCTCTCTATAAGTCGCTCATTATATTGACTCTATGGCGGTGGGTGCAGTCTCGAGCGAACCCGTCTCTGCGCCAAATTCCCGTTAACAGGGAAAATTACAGGGAATTTCATCATTTTGGTGGAAAAAACACACGCCAGAATCGCCGTATCAAGCTGAATTAAGGATGGTTACGGTCGAAAGTCGTCATCGATTTTGGCAAACAAAACAGGGAATTATCAGAGGTATAACAGGGAATTGATTTCCCTGTTTCGCTACCGGAGCAGGCTGACATAGAACCATTCGGCACCGCGACATCATTTGCAACAACTGGCCCAGGAATTTCTCGATAGTGCGAAAACTAGCACTTGCCGTGGTTTGAAATACTCGGAACCTATCACCGCGGGAGTAAGAGATCTCCGAGGGCGCACGTTGCCATCTTTGCGCGCCTCATCTTCCACGGCTTCCCAAGTGGGATCGCCAACCGGCTCCGTGATCTCAGGTCACAAGCGCTCTGTCGGTACGAATTCCTGGTCCTCGCCACGCCACACCAGCAGTGTCGTTGGCACAAAAGACCCGGCAGTCTGCTCGAA
>Ga0326727_10020567_pt1 | contig 13088 bp, 11 predicted proteins | sample MB2enrmetagenome_FD_207643 | JGI IMG/M metagenome (GOLD analysis project Ga0326727, IMG submission 207643) | Lab enriched peat soil microbial communities from McLean, Ithaca, NY, United States - MB29MY | ecosystem: Environmental > Terrestrial > Soil > Wetlands > Peat | place: USA: New York...
AATGCCTCAACCTCTGCGCAATTCCTCGGAACCGCACGTTGAAATCCGATTTTTGTCCGAAAAACTTCCTCTGCACCCCTGAAGCCCCGACAGCATACAAGCTTACCCATAAAATGCGCAACTGAAACGTCAATGAGACTGGTTTTTGCAGTTTCGGATACACCTTCCCCCCCCCCGGGTTGGCGGATTCGTTCCGCCTCGCCACAGAGTGGCAGGCTCAGGCGAATAGGATTCGATAGTAACGGGCGAGGGGAAAAGCCGACGCAACGTGGACGTGCCGCTTCCCGGCATGATAGACCACTCCGGCCCCAACCTTTACAGGCCGACTGATGCCAGAGTGCGCGCATATAATGTGTTACGAATGGCGTCTTCAAAATCACTGTTAAAATTTAGTACCTTGCCGCCAATCCATGAGTCCAAGGAACAGAGCGGCGCATAGCGCCTTATGATCTTACAACAGATGCCTGCCTCCATTTGAATATTCCCTTGAACATTGCGTTGTAGCGGGCGCTAAACGATCTCACTTCATCAAGGCTTATCAGTGGACCCTTTCCGGTCAATTCCTCATGGATCGAATATTCCGATCTTACGTAGCTCAGGCACAGCACTATGGTTTTGGCGATCTTTCCGAACTCTGCACAATCCTTTCCGTTTCCTCCGATAAAGGCCTTGGCCATCTCAAGACAGAACAGTTTATGGCGTCATGTTATGGAAGTATTCCCATGCGATTCCCATCGCAAACGGGCAATAGAGGGCATGCTTCATGCCGGGCAAGTTGTCTACCAGCCAACTGTCGATCGGATAGTAGTTCACATGAGGCGCCTGGAGTGTATTGAAGTAGGTCTGCGCCGCAGTGAGATTCCCGTAAGGCACGCAGTCATCGTTCCGACCGTGGATTACCGCGGCAGGGGCCTTGGGGCACCACGCGCCCAGCGGGATATTTATCGGCACCAGGTCGTTTCTCTGCAATTGAGTAAATATCGGTCCGGTGTACTGGTCGAGCTGTGCGGCGACCGAAGGCAGAAGCGCATCGCGTGGCAACTGGGACTGCGGCATCTGGCTGTTCACAATGCTTTCCGAAATATACCCGTTTATAAGAGGGGCCACCGTCATGTTGTAAGGAAACTGCATGTAGTAAGAAGCGTCCGGGTAGATATCGCAGTCTTTGTTATAAGCTACGAGCAGATACGGCGCAAAATAGAGAACCGGGAACTTTTGTGTTTTCGACATCAACCTGTCAAGCATTACCTTGGCCAGGGAGTACGGGCCGTCCATGTTCGCGGAAGCGATTAGCGTGGGCATATCGTTGTCAGTCGTTTCCACCTCTCTGTGGAGCGCCATCGTGGCATAGCCCCCTTCGGAGTAGCCTGTCATGAAGAGTTTATCCTTCAGAGCAATCTTGGGATTTTGTTGTGCAAGGAGGGTTTTGAGCGCATCCATCATATCGATGGCGTTTTCGGCAAGCGGTACGGCCTCGCAATAAGGATGCGTCAGGCTCATCTGGGTTCTATATGCCGCCTGGCCCAATCCGAGATGGTCGGGCACGGAAGTTACATAGCCGTCCGTCGCCGCGAACGTGGCGGCAAAAGCGAGTTCCGGTCCGTCTGAAAGGGTGGGCGCTTCGACTTTCATCAGCATGGTGCCGTGCTGGAAACTCAAAAGTGAGGCCAGTTGGGTTCCCTGTGGCAAAATGACGACTCCCGACGCCACTACGAGGTTGCCCGAAGTATCGATCGTCCAATAGTTCATATTCCAGAGCTGAAGGTCGTAGTGATAGCTTTGGTTCACCAGTTTGGTGGCCCTCAGGACGAGATCCGTTACAATCTTATAGAAGAAGTTGTCCGCCAGGGACTCAACCAGATAATTCCACACTTTGCCTTTTTTGATATATTCCCCCTTGGTCGCGCTGATAAACTGTCCCCGGCTTGGTTCGGCATTTGCGTCGTAATTGAAAAACGCGCTTCCATTGGGACTTTGGACTTCAAAAACGCAGGAGGTGGGGTTATTGGTCCCAAGACTCTGCACCTGAACCTGAACTTGGCTCAAACCCGTTTCAGGGTCCTGCACGGCAGAGGCGATCTTCAGGCTCTGACTGATGGATTGAGGCGCTCCGACCTCACCCGGCGCCAGGTAATGAACGGAAACCGTGGGCGAGTTGCTGAAATAAAGACCCTCCAGTGTCACCTGAGATGATGATTGGAGGTTGCCCCCCGGCACCGAGGCGCTGAGGACCACCGGCGCCAGGACCCTCACGAGAGTGTCCATTCTTACCCATTTTTGGCCTTCAAGGACATAGATGCTATAGTGTCCGGCTTCAAGTCCGGAAGGAAGATCGCAGTTGACCTGTCCGCCCGTTCCGGGCACGAAAGAGGTCACAGTCAGTGGAAATACGTTCCCGTAGTCGTTCCCTAATCTAAGGTCCGGGGCCGTCGCGGCACCGGGGTCCAAGCCGAGGACCTCGTTAGGAATTGCCAGAACAAGGTCTTCGCTTGCCTGCAAACATGCTTCGGCCGCACCCGCAAAGACACAAAATAGACAAATGATTAGAATTCCCCCTCCGATTGTTCCTCTCATAAAAGTCCTCCCGGCAAATGAATTCGATTCGCAGTCCGGTGTGGGCGGCACCTTTCCAATTGTCGCAATCGCCATTGGATGATTACTTCTCTGGAGTACACCGGTTTTTGCCCCATCGCCTTGCATTGATTACAAATGATAATATCGGTGTTTTCGGCTGGAACATTAACATGGAAAAAGTGGCCAGCTATAGGAAACGGCAGGCTTGAATTAAGGGCTTGTCCGTAAATAGGCCTCTTAGGGACCGCGCCGGATTTTGAGACCGATTTTGGTCGCGACGATTGAGCAAAACCGCAGGCGTAGCCGGCCTACGTTGAGGATTTTGCGATTGAGGAGCGGCCGAAGCGGTCCAAAAGCCGGATGCGGGCACAAAGGATTTATTTACTGACAAGCCCTTGTCCGGCCAAAACGGCAAGGGATGAATGATGATGGATGGTGAGTGATAACAACGTTTTGTCAGAGCTTTAATCTGACAATGCCGGATATAGGGAATTTTGAGTTCGGAGATGGTTATGGAAGCAGAAAGATCCCCGGTAAGAGTTCTGCTTATTGGAAATGACTTTGAGGACTTTTGTATCATTAGGGACCTGGTTTCGGAAATTAGTTCTCAAGATTTCCAGCTTGAATGGCTTAATGACCTCGACGCGGCATACGATGCCCTGACCCGCCGTTTTTGCGACCTCTGCCTCTTGGACTTCGGCCTGGGCGAAACAAGCAGCCTGGATTTTCTCAGAGAGATCACTTATGGCCAATGCAAGGTTCCCGTTATCTTACTTACCGGAATAGATGATTACGGCATTGGTCTGCAGGCCATGCAAGCCGGGGCCGATGACTATTTGTCCAAAAGCGAACTCAATGCTGCGCTGCTGGAGCGATCCATTCGTTATTCCATCGATAAGGCAAGGTTGAAGGAACTGCTTCGGAAATCTTTCGATGAGAGAGGGAAGGAAGAGGTCAGGAAGAGTGAGGAAAGGCGCAGGGACCTCTTCGAGACAATGGTCCAGGGAGTAGTTTACCAGGGTCCGGATGGTGAAGTCATTGACGCCAATCCTGCCGCTCAAAGCATTCTTGGCCTTTCACTGGATCAGATGCTGGATAGAAACTCGGCTGCTCCCTTCCGGAAAGCAATTCGCGAGGATGGTGAAGAGTTCACTGAAGAAACCCTCCCCTCAACGGTTGCCCTGAGATCAGGCAAAGAAGTGCGAAATGTGGTGATGGGCGTCCTTCACCGGTCCGGCGATTGCAGATGGATAAACACCAGCGCAATGCCTCAGTTCCACCCTGGGGAAAACCACCCCTGTCGGGTACTCACCACTCTTGAGGACATCACCGAACGCAAATGGGCTGAAGAAGCGCTGCGCGAGAGCGAGGCACGGCTTTACGCCCTTTTGAGGCAACTCCCCCTGGGCATCGGCGTTATCAATACACAAGGCCAGCTTCTCCTCACCAATCCCCAGATGAACAGGTATGTACCGGGGGGATTCATTCCTTCTCGCGATCCCGAAAGGCCGGATAAGTGGGAAGCCTATGATGCTGACGGTCGTCTTTTGACGCCTGAACAATTTCCAGGCGCGCGTGCATTGCAGGGGGAGACTGTAAGCCCGGGCATTGAGTTCCTGCATCGCGGGGATAATAATCAAGAATCTTGGGTGCTTATGTCATCGGTCCCATTCAGGTCGGCAAAGGGCGAGCTTGACGGCGCGATTGTAGTCGTGCAGGACATCACCCAGCGCAAAAAGGCGGAGGTGGACCTGGAGCGGATGCGAAACATTCTCTCCGAGGGCGAGAAAATCGCGCACATGGGCACTTTTGAATACATAGCCGATACTCACGCAAGCGTTTGGTCGGAGGAGCAATATCGCATCTTTGGCCTCGACCCTTCGGGGCCATCGCCTGCATACGACGTCATGCTGGAAAAGAACATCCATCCCGATGATGCGGCTTTGCTTCACCAGACCTTCACAGCAGCTATACAAAACAGTTCGGTCTATGAACTGGAACACAGGATCGTACGCCCCGACGGCAGTGTGCGGTGGGTCTATGACCGGGCACATCCATACTTCGATGAGAATGGCAAGCTTACCCGGTACGTCGGCGCGACACTCGATATCACAGAGCGCAAGCGGGGCGAGGAGGAACTGCGGACGACGGTGCAGCGCTTTCATAAGATTATGTCCAATATTCTTTCCGGAATTTTGCTTGTGGACGAACGTAACGGGGTCGAGTTTGCGAATCAAAGCTTTTGTGACCAGTTTGGAATCGCGGAAACTCCACTGAGCCTGAACGGACTGAAAACCGCTGAAATGATCGAAAGAATTTCTTCAGCTTTTGACCATCCCGAAGAAAGCGCGGCTCGTATTCGACAGACCCTTTCAAAGGGAGATCGAGTCGAGGGGGAAGAGATTCAAATGAGCAACGGGCGGTCGCTACTCAGAGACTTCATACCGATTTTCGTTGATGGATCTCCGCGCGGTCGAATGTGGCAACATCGCGACATCACAGATCGCAAAAACAGTGAAAGGTTGTTGCGGAAGAGCGAAGAGCGATACCGGATGCTCTTTGAAAGCAGCTTGGATGCAGTTTTTCTTGTTGGTCCCCATGGGGAGATCTATTCTGCCAATTCCGCCGCCTGCAAGATGTTTGGATGGAGCGAAAAGGATTTGAAGAAGATTGGACGAAGCGGCATCGTGGATAATTCGAACCGCAGGCTCAAAACCGCTTTAGCCGAGGGTAAGCGGACCGGTAATTTCAGAGGCGAGCTGACTTTTGTGCGCCGTGATGGGACCCGGTTTCCCGGGGAGGTCTCCTCCAACACTTTTCAAGAGGATGGCAGGAATCTGACGAACATCAGTATCCGGGATATCACCGATAGAAAAGAAATGGAAAAGCAACTGCTGGACGCATACGAAGCGCTGAACCGCAAGGCTCTGGAGTTACAGGAGAAATCGGAGAACCTGGAAGAGCTCAATACCGCACTCAAGGTTTTGCTTAAGCAAAGAGAGGGGGATAAGCAGGAACTTGGGGAAGCGGTGCTGGCGAATGTAAAAATCCTGATAGAGCCCTTCATGGAAAAACTCAAAAAGGGTCACCTTTCCAGCTCTCAAAAGACTATAGTTGAGATTTTAGAGTCCCACCTGAACGAGATCGTTTCCCCTTTCTACAAAATGCTTGGCCTGCGGTCGACCAATCTGACTCCCACTGAATTACGGGTCGCCGGTTTTATCAGGGACGGGAAATCAACGGATGAAATCGCGGAAATCCTTTGCGTTTCCCATCACACTGTTTCCAGGTACAGGGACTATATCCGGGAGAAGCTGGGCCTTCGTGGCAAGAAAACCAACCTCAGATCATACCTCTTAAGCATGAGTTGATATGCTGTCGGGAGAAACGCACGACAGATTCTCTAAGACTAAGACTTAAAGAGTAATCACTGTACTTTCAGCCATATTCAGGTTGGTGTAAATCACCTAGATTATATAGGGGATAACCCCCCTGAAAATGGTATTGTCCCCAGCGCGCTCACTGCTTATAGTACTGTGCATTCGTTAATTGCTCTTTCGAGTGAATTCTTCCCTTTATGTGAGCAAATGGCAGTTGGCATGGCGTCAACAATCAATCATTTTCCCTACTGGCAATAAGCAACCATGGCCTGTGTCCTGGTCGCAGATAGATAAGGAGCTTGACCAAGTGGAAAGCCATTCCGCTCCGTGCATCGTTCTCATGGCCGATGATGACGAGGAAGACCGTTTGCTGGCCAAAATCGCTTTTGAGGCGGCTCAAATCAACGGAGAAATCCATTTTGTCGAAGACGGAATAGAGTTGATGGAATATCTCAAAAACGCAGTTAACGGCACTTCTCAGGAAAGAGCAGCGCTTCCCAACCTCATTTTTCTCGACCTTAACATGCCTCGGATGGGCGGGCGCGAAGCGCTGAAGAAAATCAAAACCAAACCTGGATTGAAAGACATCCCGGTAGTGATACTCACCACATCCCGGAATGAAACGGACGTCAACTTCTGTATGAACGCCGGTGCCCGCGATTTCATAACCAAACCGGTTGAGCTGGATGATTGGATCGATGTCATCGCCGCTCCGCTACGATCTCATTGCTCACAAACGGGCTGTTGCCCAAACTGCTCTTTTAATCATGAATTGGAATCTCCCGCAATATAATCAAGGGCGCAAGCCCCGTGTCTGATCTGCTGCAAGCCCTGCCGAGGTACTCCAGAACCGGCACAAGCGAATTGAGCCACTCCCTTGTATCCCTTTTGGCCGAAATTGCGAAGGATGCCGCCGGAAACCCGGAACACCAGATAAACAGGGCCGATAAGTATCGGAAGGAATCGGAGCCGCCTGTCATGAAGATTTCCGGAAGCGTCTCCGGTTCGGTCTGCCGGATATCGATCTCAGACAACGGAATCGGCTTCGAGGGATGCTATTCCAAGCAGATATTCAAACCCTTCACGCAGCTTCACGCCAGGAACTCGCCATACAGGGGAACCGGCAAGGGAGTTGCCATTTGCAGAAAGATCGTGGCACGGCACGGCGGCGACAGCACACCGGGTCAAGGCGCCACTTTCATCGTGACCTTGCCCAAGGAACAGAAGATTAAAGCCTGATGTAAAATCTTATGCCCTCTGTGCCAAAATCGACCGCCGAGACGCTGAGTTTTCTCTGCGCCCCTTGCGCCTCTGCGGTAATTGCCAGGCTTTTGAACTAAAAACTGAAAACTAAAAGCTACTTTGAGAAACAGGCTGGAGTCTTGCCCTCGTATTCTCGTTCAGGCTCGCAGTTCTACGCCAACGTGCGTCGACATCATAGTACGCCCTGAAAATTTCGCCGATCCGCCGGGTCTCCGGCAGCACATAAACGATGCCATACGTCTTGGTAAAGTTCGGCTTCACGACCTTATCGAAGAATTTCGCCGGGACGTTGATGCAGCCATAGGAAATACGTTTGTCGAGCGGCGTTGAACTGGCCAGGCGCTCCAGGCGCCTCTCCTTGGGGTTGTTCGTTATCACGCGGTGCAGGGAAACGGCGTTCTTGTAGTCCACCCACAGGACGTCTTTTCCAGTGGAATTGTAGCCCAGGTAAGCCACGAAGCGGCCCGCCGCCGTGGTGCGCTCTTCGGGACGAATGTCCGCCAGTTTCCGGTCGCCGATACCCGGGACGGCGTAGTCACCCCGTGAAAGACCCAGCAGGACAGGGGCTGCGCCGCGGAGTCGTCCGTGGGAATCGAACACAAAGACTCTGGCGTCCACCTTATCTACAATCGCGAACGGCATACCGTTGTTGTCGCCTGAGTCTGTGACCCAATCCGCCATTTGCCTCGCCTGCTCGGACTTACGCTCCTTTTCAAAGTCGGCCCGCCTGATGTGAGTTCCCGCAGCGGGTTGCGTCCCGGCAGTCTGGCGGCTTCGGGTGACCTGAAGCATGGATAATGTGCGCTCCAGGTTTGACTGCTGTGGGGCGTTCTCCGCGGCGGCAACCTGGTGATGGGCAAAAAGAATGGCGATGAGGCCAATGCAGATCCCTGTTGAGATACCGGCCCAAAGCAGATGTGGGACCCCGGAACGCTTTTCGCGCCCGAATCCCGCCAAAAGGCACAGCCTGATCTTTTCCACCGTCTTCAATGCTTGCCCGTGCCGAATCGGCATTTTCCCATTGTCATGGAATAGCAAAGGGTGGCCCTGCCTCATGCTTTAAAGGCAGGGCTCCCGAACTGATTTAGTTGCGGTCCTTCTTCGGCGCAGGTGCCGATTGAGCCGGAGGCGGTGATTCCGGTATGGCTATCTCACGCCGGGGAGACCCGTAGTAGGCGTACGAGGGGTAGGAATAGTATGGGTAATAGTAGGGATAGCTCCATCCATATCCCCCCCACGGCCATCCTCCCCAGTAGCCGCCCCAGTAGCCACGGCCCCAACCACGCCCGTAATATCCTCTTCCGTAGCCTCGGCCGTAATATCCCCGGCCATTAAAATTGCGTCCATAGTAACCGCGGCCGCCGCCGTGAAAATGCCCACCGCCATAGCCTCGGCCGAAGCCGGCGTGACCGCCGCCATGACCGCCACCGCCATGGCCGCCACCCCCACCGTGGGCAGCATAACCCGGGCCGGCTATCAACAATGCAGCCAGGATTCCAGCCAAAACAACCGATTTTCGCCATATGCCGGATATACTCATGACTTCCTCCACCGTCTGCTGTTGCTGGTGCGCATTTCACCAACTTTCACGCTTCAATGGAGTGACGGAAAAGACCACCACTTAGTCTACATGGGAAGTTAAATTCCAAGAAACCCGTTCCGAGAGTTTTTCTCGCCCACCAGGCACGATGCCCGACAACGGACTGAAGCCCGCCGGAGCCAGTGAACAAAGAAAACATTTTTTCTCCCCCGCTTCTCACTTCAACTGACAGGGATCGAAGTTAGGGTACTTTTCTCGGGATCTGCCAAATGGTGGTTATAAACGGATAGCCTCACCAACAGATCGCTGGCCACTATCCTGCCACCCTTTTCGGCAAGGACGTAGCAAACCGCCGCCCCGCCCAGGTATTCGACTTTTCCTTCGCCCGGCCAGGTCTTCTTTTTAGTGATAGATTCGCCGCCGCTCTTCGGCAAAATATTCAAATATAGCAGATGGGTGATTCCCATCTGGTGTATTCGGTCCCGCAGGGCGGCGCAGACCAGCTTCGGGTAGTCCTCTCCTGCCGCTTTGCTGGTAATGGACTGAATATAGCTCTTGATGGCATCGAGAAGCATCTGCGAATCTTTGACGGCTCGGTCGACATCCTCGTTCAAACCTGGGCCGCCCTGATCTTTTTTGGCGATCAAGCCGCTTTTCAGAGCTTCAGTATGTGAGGACAGTTCTCTCAACTCCACGAATGTTTTCATAATAGGCAGATTCTGAAAATCCAGTAGCGTATAGAAATTATATAAATAGACTTCCTTCCCTGCTTCGGCCAACGTGCTGGCCACAGCCGCAGCCAGAGACTCTTTGTCCAGATCGAATTCATAACCGGCGACGGCATAGTCGGTTTTGAAATACCCGGCCAAGTCAGCCAATCCCTTGATAATGCTCCCGGCTGCCCCGATGGCGGCGGCTGCGGGTGCAACCGCCGCCAAGAAAGGAAGAACGGCCTTTGCCGAGGGATGTGGCAACCCCACCGTCTTCAGAATCGCCTCATTAACTTCAATCTGTTTCGTCAGCAGGCGTCTGAAGAGTTGGAATTGCTCCATGATTTCCAACAGAGGCAAGTCTCCGGAGGCAAAGTCGAGTTGGGGCACGATCATTAACTTTATGTTATCCGGGATTCTCTTCAGTTTCGTGGCAATTTCAGGCGCAATGCCTCTGATCGAATGGAACGCAGCCAACCGAACGATGCTCCCCACATCTTTGGCTTCCACCTTACCTTCCAACGGTTTTGCTTCCCCTTTGGGAAAAAGCTTCGAGATGAAGTCCGCCTGGGCCTGCAGCAGCCCCAGTCCACTGGTGGCTTCAAGTTTTTCTTTCTCCAGCTCCGCTTTGACCTTATCCGTTATGGCCTGGGCAGCAAGCTTGTCGTTCTCGGCCTTCTCTTTTTCGGCTTTGGCAATGGCCAGGGCCTCCTCGGCTTTTTTCAGTTCCTCCGGCTTTTCGGGCACAGGTGCATTGTTTCCAGGCATGACATTCCTCCTCTCCGGTCATGACTCAACCGGGCAAATCGAGGTCTACACTTGAACTCGAATCTATCGGTCATGGAGCTCTTGATTTCGCATGTTTACTCCTTTACCGGAGTCGATGAAGCTCTCAATGGAGGACAGGGGTAATGTCAATGGGACCGACGATACTGGTAACCATGCCGCTTTTGTCGAATTCCAGCCTGTACAACTTGAATGCGACCTTTTCGGCCGGTCCCGGTCGTCCCGCTGCTCCCTTCGGAACGACACCGGCTGCAGCTTGTAGTAAACCTGAAATCGCAGTGATTGTCTCCGGCACTTTGGTGTCAATCTTGCCTCCGAATTGGGTAAGCTCCCAGCCGTCTTTGAGCGTGACACTGGAATCTATCGTTCCCAGGCCGGATTTGACCTGTATGGCATAGTTCTCACTTTTGTCGGGAAGCCAGATAATCTGGGCGTACCATTTCCCGGTGTCGGCGGCAGGGGCGGATTGTGTATCGGAGGAAAGCTTGGCTTTTTTCGGTTTTGGTTTATCGGCAGCGGCCGATCCCGTCTCAGCATCTGTTTTGGGGGGTGGTTCTTCCGTGACAAGCAGATAGGGATGAGGGCGATAAAATCTGATCCCTTCTTCATTTCCTGTCTCAACTTTCTTGACCGCCACACTGGCGCAACCGCCCAGAAGAAAGATCACCGGCAGTACGAAAAAGAATCGTCTCATGGCTTGGCCCTCCTTACCCTTTCACACCGGGCGGTCCTCGCGCCCTTGACCGAGTACCGTCCATTCGGTAATCAACAGCACGTAGTCGGTGATAAAACCCTCACAGCGAATCGTCTTGCCTATCAGATCCTGCAATACCTCGTCATGAAAGGGATTTCCTCCCTTCCGCCGCAATACGTACTCGCCTTTGTCGGTTTCGAGATAAAGCGCCTCATGCTCGCTCTTTGACCCCTTTCCGAAAGGTTTTCCGGTTACTCTGCCGACATACTCCGGCATTTTGCGCTATGCCTCCTTGAACCAGGGGTAAATCAGCGCCCATCTGGTTTATCTGCTGAAAAGCTTTTTCACTGACACGATCTTTCCGTCGACTTCCTTAACAACCAAAACGACTCGGTGGAACACCCGAGGGCCTTTCATGTCCCGGTCCCCTCGGCTAAAGATTATGTGAACATGACCTGGAAACGGCTCTTTTGCCATGAGCCCGAGAGGTATCGCTTTCGCATTGGGAGGCGCCTCGACTTTGAACGTCAGGACCGCTCCCATGGTGATGCCATGTTCGGCAGCCGTTTTTTCCATCAGAGATAGCTTTGCCGCAACATCTGTGCTTTCCAGCTTCTTGAGGATCGGCTGACTTCCGGACAAGGCAAGGCCTCGGCTGAACAAATCGTAGCGGCGCTCGGCACGGGCCTCGCGGACACTCGCCGTGAGCGCCATGTGGGCTAGAGCAGCCGTATGCGGTAGTTTGATGGGCGTAATGGAAGGATCTCCATAAAGATTGAACTGCGCGATGGTCTTCAGATTTGATGCTTCTGCCAGGGAAGCGCTGTGCAAAAATTCCTGCCGCGCCTCAAGGGCCGCCCTTCCCACGGATGCCCCTCTCAGCAGGCTCCGCATAAAATACTGGCAAATCAGGTCGGCGGCATCGTTGTAATCATCTGGTCCGTAAGCGATGGTGGTACTTCCGAAAAACCCATAGGCTTTGTTCATCAGATAAGTATTGGCCATGCCGGCCTGTCCCCCATTCACGGTCGGATCAAAAAGCTGGGCTCCATAACAGCACTCCGTTGCCACCACTGTCCCTTTGGTTATCCTGTTGTTCAGATATGCGGCGTCGAGCGCTACCGGAAACTCATTCTGGTGGGCCTCATCGGCCGGTTGTCCAAAGAAACGCGAGTCGTTCAGAGCACCATGACAGTTGACGAAGTGAGAAAGCCGCGTCAGTAGCGCATTCGTCCAATTTTCTCCCTCAGGCGGAACGGTTTCCAGGCTTTTCGCATCCCCAAAAGCGGCAGTGAGACTTAAGGCGGTAGACCCCTTAAATTTTTCCGCCGCGATGCCGAAGTAGGGGTGATAGGAATCAAGGGAATACTGCTCGTACGTAGCCGCAGTCTCAAGCAAACCGACCAGATAAGAGGGGTCGGTTGCACCCGTTAGATCCGGCAGCCTTCCCAAGATTCGGGTCGGCCCGCAGAAATCCCTGGGCTGCCGGCTGTACCCGGCCTCACAGGCATAGGGGAGATCTCCCGGCGCCAACTCGTCCATGTCGCCCTCCTGGGCATACATCACATTTTCAAGATCCTGGAGGGGGACGATGTCGATAGAACCCAAGATCATCAGGTAGTCGGGCGTCACCGCTTTGTAGATTGCGTCGACTGCATCCTTGTTTTGCTGAGGATCGGCCGGCTGGTCAACCGCCGAAGCGTTAATACCCCCCATGGCCGTTTTGTCATCCAGACAATAGAGCCGCGTTACCATGCCTCGCTTCCCGTCCTCAGCAACCAGATTCTGCACGGCGCGCATTATTTCCTGCTCGCCAACGGAACCATACTTCGCATTCAACGCGGTAGAATTGGTTATTACGACCTTGTCGATTTTTTCGGTAGAGGCAGGCATGCTTTTCTCCTCTCTTCATGAAGGAATGACATGCACCCACAGTGACAAACACAATCCTGAACGCAAATCGATATAAGAAGCCTATAGCGGCACATGGCCCCTGAACAGAGCTCGCCGATCAAATATGCTCATTCAAAACGATGTTTGTGACTTTGCGAAACCAGGATGGCGTATCGTCATAATGGGTTCTTCCAATCGCCAGACAGCTTGCCTTGTGTACATCCGGATAAAGGACACTCCTGCAGAAT
>Ga0326727_10020568_pt1 | contig 13087 bp, 11 predicted proteins | sample MB2enrmetagenome_FD_207643 | JGI IMG/M metagenome (GOLD analysis project Ga0326727, IMG submission 207643) | Lab enriched peat soil microbial communities from McLean, Ithaca, NY, United States - MB29MY | ecosystem: Environmental > Terrestrial > Soil > Wetlands > Peat | place: USA: New York...
GGGGTGACGCCATAGAACGGGCAGAAAGCCGCGCTAAGCGGACAAAGCATGAACTGAGTGCGCTCGACCGGCAGTTGTCTGGACGGCCCGTTTGGGCAGATTGCGACCCAACTCCGACATTCCGAGGCCAGGCGACAGGATTAAGGCTGCCGCTGAAGGTCTGGCTCTCTAGGGAAATCCTTCATCTCTGCGGCTAGGCCGTCGGCGTGCAGCCCATAGATGTTAGTCGAACCGAAGCGTCCCAACCCTTTCACCTGCGGCGAATTATAGGGATCACTGTCGCAGTTCAGGAGGAAATTATCCGGTCCACCGACTTGTAAAGCGGCGTCATGATCAGCGCCATTGTTGTCATATCCGGAGAATAGTGTGAATATGTCTGCACCGTCCTTACCGCGAATGACTGTATCTGCTCTACCACCCGCGCCGGATCCTCCTGAGCTACCCTGTTCGACTTCACGAAGAAGGTGCATCTGCGTCAGGCCGCCTTCGGTGTGGATGAAGAGCGTGAGTTGATGGCTCCTCACATCTACGGTCAATTTGACCTCTTCATCAACGCTCCGGCGGCCGGACATGGCGAAGGTCTGGTCAGAGTCCGCGTCGGTCACCGGTCGCAGAGCATATCGTGTGTCGACATGGCAGCTGAAAAGCGTCTGGCTCTCAGCGGGAGCTTGCGCCTTGCGCTGTCGCGCGAGTGTGGACCCGCTGCCGGCGGCCGTCATCACGAGCGCCGTAGACAGCAGGTAGATCGTGCAGCTGCACACCTTGCGCCGCTTCATTGCGCGACCCCACCTCGTCCAGACGTGATGTTCCCCGAAACCTACTAAGTTGCAATGTCGCATTTCCAGTCAACTCGGAATCCTGGCGGGTCTGCTGTTCGCCGGATCGGCGTTGATCATTCATTCGGCGAAACGAAGCGGCCCGCAACGCCGCATCGCCGCCTTCAAGGTTTTCGGGTGGACCCGGAACAGCCGCGCGACCTCAGAGGCCGGCCGATCGTCGGACAGCATTTTCTCGGCCTCCCTGATCTGCGCGCCCGTCAGCTTCGGCGGACGCCCGAGGTGGCGACCGGCACGCTTGGCCGCGTCGATCCCGCCGCGCTGTCGCTCGCGGGTTTGCTCCCGTTCAAGCTCGGCGAGGGCGGCGAATGTCTGAGCAATGAAGCGGCCGATCGGCGCTGAATAGTCCAGCCACGGCATATCGATGATCCGCACCAACACGCCGCGCCGATGTTGCTCATCCATGAGCACGACCAACTCGCCGGCGCGACGCCCGAGCCGGTCCAAGCTCTTGACCACCAGCTCGTCGCCGGCGCTCAAGCGAGCGAGTAGTGCGACCAGGCGGTTGCGGGCCTTCACCCCGCTTTCGATCTCCTCGATGACCTCGGCACAGCCAGCCTCGGCCAGCGCGCGGCGCTGGCGATCGAGGTTCTGATCATCGGTCGAGACCCGGGCATATCCGACGCGCATTTTTTCTGGGACCTTTCGTCCATGACAATGCCCTGATTTTGTTGGCGCCGGGAAGGGTGGAAAAAAGGTGGACCTTTTGTCCACTCCGACGAGATGGGCGGGCTACGGTCTTGGCTGCCAAAACTCACCTCGATTGGGACCTCCTGCCATGCCGCGCCGCCATGTCATCACCGATGCCCAGTTTGACCGCTTGCTCGCCCTGCCCACGGGCGAGGCCGACCTCATTCAGCACTACACGCTCAGCCAGGAGGATCTGGACGTGATCGCCCGGCGTCGCCGGCCGCAGAACCGCCTTGGCTTCGCGCTTCAACTTTGCGCGCTTCGCTATCCCGGCCGGCTGATCCGACCGGGTGAGACGGTGCCGATGGAAGTGGCGCAGTTTCTCGGCGAGCAACTCGATATCGATCCCGCCGCGATCGGCGACTACGCGACACGGGTCCAGACCCGGTACGATCAGCTCGACACCATGCGAGAGATCTTCGGATTTCGGGGGTTCACCCAGCCCGATCATCGGGCGCTGTCTCATTGGCTGCTGCCGATCGCTATGACGACAGTCAGTGCGGTCTCAGTTGCTGAGGCCCTCATGGTCGAACTTCGCCGACAAGGGATCGCCGCGCCTGGCGTCACCGTCATTGAGCGCATGGTGGCGACAGCGATGCTGGGCGCGGAACGGAAGGTCGCCGAACAGCTGGCTCGAGGCCTGGTGGAATCGCAGCGTGTGGCGCTGGACGCTCTTCTGGAAATCCGTGACGAAACTGCGATCAGCACCTTGGCTTGGGCGCGTCAGTCGCCCGGCGCTCCGGGCTTTCGGTCCTTGGCGCGGCTGATTGAGCAGCTTGACCACCTTCGCCAGATCGGGCTCGACCAGGGCGTAAGGGCGGCGATCCATCCCGATCGGATAAAGCAGCTCGCGCAAGAGGGGGCACGGCTAACAGCGCAACATCTGAGGGCGCTGTCGCCGGCGCGACGGCGCGCGATCCTGTTGGTGACCGTGCTCGACACCACAGAGCGCTTGACCGATGACGCCATTGGCGTCTTTGACCGATTGATCGGGCGGCTGTTTCGCCGCGCGGAACGTCGGGCGTCGACAGAATTGCAGCGCGACGCGCGTAGCATCAACGAGAAGGTTCGATTGCTCACCAAGATAGGCGGCGCTCTGATCGACGCCAAGGAATCCGGGCAAGATCCGTTCGACGCCATGGCCAAGGTCATGCCATGGGACGAGTTCATCGACATTATCAGAGAGGCGAAGGCCCTCGTTCGGCCTGATGGTCCCGACTACCTGGCGCTCGCCGAACGTAACCATGCCCTCATGCGCCGGATCGGGCCGTTGTTCCTGGGCGCCTTCACCTTTCAGGGCGTCGCCGCGGTGAGCAGCCTCGTTCGCGCGATCGAAATGCTCCGCCCATTCTACGCTGGCAACCGACGCACCTTGCCCAAGGATCTTCCGACCGCCTTCATCCGCCGGGGTTGGCGGCAGGCCGTGATGCCGGGCGGGAAGATCGACGGTGCGGCCTACGAGCTTTGCTTTTTTGCCGAATTGCGGGATCGTCTCCGCGCCGGCGATATCTGGGTCGCCGGGAGTCGGCAGTATCGCGCCGTTGAGGACCAGCTAATCGCAAAGCCGCTGTTCGCCGCGATGAAGGAAGCGGGCCCGCTTCCCGTCTCGGCGCCGCTGGATTGCGCCATCCATCTGCAGCAGCGGCAGGATCTTCTCAACGAACGGCTGCGGTTGGTCGCCGACAAGGCTAGGAAGGACCAGCTGGAGGACGTGCGGCTGAGCGGCTCGTCGCTAAAAATCACGCCGCTCCAGGCTGCGACACCGGAGGCGGCCGAGCTTCTTGCCGACCGTCTTTATGCACTTCTTCCCAAGGTCCGCATCACCGACCTTCTCAGCGAGGTCGCTGCATGGACCGGCTTCAGTGACTGCTTCACCCATCTGCGATCCGGTCTTCCGGTCGAAGACAACCGGGTGATCCTGACCACGGTCTTGGCCGACGCCACCAATCTCGGCCTGACCGGCATGGCGGAGGCCTGCTCGATCGCAACATACAAGCAGCTGGTCTGGACCGCTGGCTGGTATCTGCGGGAGGAAACCTACGGCCGCGCCCTAGCGCGGATCGTGGCTGCACAGCAGGCCGATCCACTCGCCGCCGCGTTCGGCGAAGCCTCCACCTCAAGCTCGGATGGCCAGCACTTTCCCCTGGGCGGGCGTGGAGAATCCACAGGAGCGGTCAACCCGCACAAGGGCAGCTCGCCGGCGATCAGCTTTTACACCCATATCTCTGGCCGCTACGCGCCCTACCACAGCAAGGCGATCTCGGTCGCCGATGGCGAAGCGCTCCACGTCCTGGACGGTCTGCTCTACCACGGAGCCGATCTAAACGCCGCGATCCACCACACTGACGGCGGCGGCGTTTCCGACCACGTGTTCGCGCTCTGCTTCCTCCTGGGCTTTCGCTTCGCGCCGCGCATTCCCAATCTCCATGACCGTCGGCTATATACGTTTGGCGCCGCCGCCCAATGGCCGGCGCTTGAGCCGTTCATCGCGGGTCGGATCGACGAGGCGCTGATCCACGCCCATTGGGACGACATCCTGCGATTAGCGACATCGGTCAGAACTGGCGCCGTACCGGCGTCGCTGATGTTGCGGCGGTTGGGTTCCTATCCGCGCCAGAACGGCCTTGCCCTGGCGCTTCGCGAGGTCGGCCGGATCGAACGGACCCTGTTCACGCTCGACTGGTTGGAGGATCCGGCGCTGCGCCGCCAGGCTACGGCGGAACTGAACAAGGGGGAATCCCGCAACGCGCTGGCCCGCGCCGTTTGCTTCCATCGCCTCGGCCGCGTCCGTGATCGGACCCGTGAAACTCAACAGCACAGGGCCAGCGGGCTCAACCTGGTCGTCGCCGCGATCATCCTGTGGAACACCGTCTATCTCGGGCGCGCCGTCGAAACGCTGCGCCGCCAGGGGGAGGTAGTTCCCGGCGAACTGCTGAACCACCTGGCGCCCCTGGGCTGGCAGCACGTCAATCTCACTGGAGACTATCTGTGGGGGGTGACCGCCAGTCCTGGCCCCGCAGAATTCAGGGCGCTCCGGACGGTGATCGAAAGCCTTGCCGCGTAGAGTTCACAATTTGTCCGCTTAGCGCGGTTTTCTGCCCGTTCTATGGCGTCACCCCAGGCAGTTGGATCTGCCATTGGCCGCGCTGACCGACTACGCGGCGCGCGAGCAGACCATGACCGATCATGCGCGCGAGATTGGCGCCGCTCTGGGGCTTCGCCCGCCTGTGCGGACGGACCTGAGCATGATGATTGACGCGGCGGCTTCAGCTGCCTGGTCGACTGACAATGGCGCGGCGATCGCGGGCGCCGTGGTCGCTGCGCTTCGAGAGAAGGCGATCATGCTGCCAGCCCCGGCGACGATCGAGCGCGCCGGCATCACCGGGCGGGCCACGGCGCGCAAACGCGTCCATGACGCCCTGCTCACCGGCCTGGGCCCCGAGCAGCTGGCGGCGCTCGACGAACTGCTTACGCTTGATCCAGAGACTGGCTTCACGCGTCTGACCATGTTGCGAACCATCCCAAGTGGACCCAAGCCCGACCACGTCCGCGAGATCATCGACAAGCTCGGCGTTGTGCGCGCTGTTGGTATCGCCCATGGCGCCGGGGACCGCGTTCATCCGGATCGGCTCCGCCGCTTGGTGCGCGAGGGGCGGCTCTCGCCAACCTACCTCATCGACCGCTACACCTCGGCCCGCCGGCGGGCGACCGTGGTGGCGTTGTTGATCGACCTTGAAGCGCGCCTGACCGACGCCGCGATCGATATGGCGGATCGCTTGATCGGCGCGGCCTTCACCCGGGGAAAGAACGCCCAGGAGCGTCAATACAGCGCGACGGCCAAAGATGTCGCCCGGCTGATGCGTATGTTTCTCGGCACCATCGACGCGCTCGCCACGGCGGTCGAAACCGAGGCGGACCCGATGGCGGCGCTCGATGAGGCCGTGGGCTGGAACAAGCTTTTGCGAGTCCGCGATGAAGTGGCCCAGATTGCCGAAACGGCCGACGTTGACCCGCTCGTCCGCGCAGCCGATCGATATGCCAGCCTGAGAAAGTTCGCCCCGGCTCTGTTGCAGGCGCTGGAGTTTAAGGCCGCGCGAGGAAGTGAGAAAACGATCGCGGCGATCAACGTGCTCCGACAGATGCACAGCTCTGGGCGGCGCAACGTGCCGCCCGACGCGGCCATGCCGTTCAAAAAGGAGTGGCGGGCGCTGATCGTCGATGGCCAGGGCCGCATTGACCGTCGCCTGTATGAGACGGCGAGCCTGGCCCATCTTCGCAATAAGCTGCGCTCGGGCGATGTCTGGGTTGAGCGGTCGACGGCCTATCGGCAGTTCGATAGCTACATGCTGCCCCAGGCCGAAGCCGAGCCGATCGCTGCCGGGCTCGGTCTACCGTCGACCGCTGAGGCCTGGCTCGAAGACCGCGGCCGGGAGTTGGACTGGCGGCTGAAGCGCTTTGCGCATCGACTGCAGCGTGGCCGGCTCGAAGGCGTGGAAATGCGCGACGACCGTCTGCATATCACCCCAGTCAAGCTCGCCACGCCGCCTGAGGCCGACGCGCTCGCCGATCGGATCGACGCCATGCTGCCTCGGATCCGTGTGACCGAATTGCTGCATGAGGTCGCCCGCGACACCGGTTTCCTCGGGGCCTTCACCAATCTGCGCACCGGCGAGCCTTGCCCAAACGAGAATGCGCTCCTCGCGGCCATTCTCGCCGATGCAACCAATCTGGGTCTGGCTCGCATGGCCCAGGCCAGCCAGGGGGTGACCCGCGATCAGCTTGTCTGGACGGCGGACGCCTTCATCCGCGACGACACATATAAAGCGGCGTTGGCCCGAATTATCGACGCCCACCACTTGTTGCCAATATCGGCGGTCTGGGGCGACGGCACCACATCCAGCTCCGACGGGCAGTTTTTCCGTTCGGGCAAGCGGGGTGGCTCTGCAGGGGAGGTGAATGCTCGCTACGGCGTCGACCCCGGCTTCAGCTTCTACACCCACGTCTCCGACCAGCACGATCCCTACCATGCGCGGGTGATCTCTGCGGCCACGCACGAAGCGCCCTACGTCCTGGACGGGCTTCTCCACCACGGCACTAGCCTGCCGATCGCCGAGCACTATACCGACACAGGCGGCGCGACCGACCACGTGTTTGCGCTTTGCGCCATGCTGGGTTTCCGATTCTGCCCGCGCCTGCGCGACTTCCAGGATCGCCGGTTGGTGTCGATTGAACCGCCATCGGCCTATCCCAGCCTGGCGTCGATCATGGGCAGGAAGGTGCGGGGCGATGTCGTGAAGGAGCACTGGGGCGAAATCCTTCGCCTCGTCGCCTCGCTCAACGCCGGTCACGCGGCGCCGTCGGCAATGTTGCGGAAGCTTGCCGCCTACGAGCGGCAAAATCAGCTCGCCGTCGCCCTGCAGGAAGTTGGCAAGATTGAGCGAACCTTGTTCATGCTCGACTGGCTCGAGAATCCAACTCTCCGCCGGCGCTGCCAGGCGGGCCTCAACAAGGGCGAACAGCGGCATGCGCTCACGCAGGCTATCTGCACGTTCCGGCAGGGGCGGATCGCGGAAAGGACCCATGATGCGCAGCAGTACCGCGCCTCGGGCCTAAATCTGGTGATAGCCGCCATCGTCTGGTGGAACTCGACCTACATGGCTGACGCCGTAGCCCACCTCCGAGCATCAGGCGAGCCAGCTCCCGACGATCTTCTCGCCCACACCTCGCCGGTCGGCTGGGAGCACATCGCCTTCTCGGGCGACTTCCTCTGGGATCGCGCCGCAGCCATCCCGGACGGGCGGCGGGAGCTGACCCTAGGCCGCCGAGTGCGTGGCGCCGCCTGACGACTCCGAGTTCTTGATACGTTCGACCTTAGCGTTGTTTAGCGAACAAATGTCGCGCTGCCCTCAGGCGGCGCGGCCAAGGGGTTCGATGTTCGCCGTCGCCAATAGAATTAGCTTTTGATTGTCCAGGTCCACGTCGCCAGGTACGCCGGCCACATCCTTCAACACCTCGCGCGGGATGATGGCCAGGGCTTGGCCATCCTGACTCCACAGCCGAACGTTTTGGTCTTTGATCTCTTGTAGGGTGACAAATTGCATAGCGATCTCCTCGCAGGGGTCAGGTTGCAGGGGCGCTCAAACAACCAGGCCATGCCCAGGGACGCTATACCCCGCTCGAACGTGGGAGCAGGGCGCCGAAATTTCAAGTATTCGGTGTGCGGCGGCGCGCCGCAGTGGACCTCCGCAGGGTAAGAAATACAGACTTCGCGCGGCGGCGGCAGAATCGGCCCCGCGAGAGCTTGCGAACATTCAAAATCATCTTTGAAAAATTTCCGATAATGACCAGAACGCGCGAAGCGAGAGGGCGAGGGAAGGAAGGACGCTTCCACGCTGACGCCCCCCATGCCACAAGCTCAACAGCTAGCTTGCAGAGCTTCCCGCTTGCATGGAAGGTGGCCGCTATCGCTTAGGTGGGGGAGGGCGACGATGGATTCCAGCCTAGAGCTCGCCACGCGGGTCAATCTCGATTCCGAGCATAAGTCCCTCTATTCCTGGTTCATCGAAGAGGTGCAGGAGGACGGCGAGAAGCTACCGAGCAAGTGGATACCGTGGAACTGGTCGCTCTATTTCCGAGCGAAGAGCCTACAGCGCATCGCAGGTGTTGGCCGCGACGGCTACTCCGAAACGCCTGGCATTGCCGACAAGGATTTTATCAAGTGCAGCCTCGATTCTGTCGACGGTGAGTTCCGCCGGCCGGTCTCCTATTCGATGCTCGGCACCAAGCGCCGGGTGCAGGTGCTCACGCTCCAGATTCACCGCCTGGCCGAGGGCGACGGTGAGGAACGGTGCACAGCCGGCGGCAACGTCGAGTGGGTCTACAAAGAGGAGTTCAGCAGCCATTCGGAGATCGTTCCGGACGAGCTGTACATCACGGTTCACGTCAAACCGGAGCGGTACGAGCGCCTACTGGACGCGCTTGGGGAGGGGCCAGACACCGAGCTCACGCTCATGATTGGCGGCGTCTCCGGCTTCTATTCGCACTGGTCGCCCGACATCAAAACGAGCTCAATCAAGATCCTCACCACCCGCGACTACGGGCAGCGGCCTATCGAGCTCCCTGAGGGGAAGACGTTCGAGCCGCCGGCACTCGGCGAGGTGCGGCAGTTCAACGTCTCCGTCGTGCGCACGATGCGTCCTGAGGCCGAGCCAGTGCCGGAACCAGATTATGACTACGAGGAGCAGCCCGCAGCGCCACCGCCGCCGCCGTGGGCCGCTTGGGGCATGGCGATCGCTCAGCGACTGGACCAGGTAAAGTACACCCTGTGGGTGCTCATCGCCGCGACAATCCTACTTCTCATCTTCCGCCGGTAGCAAAAAGCGAACTCCGCAACATTCCGTGCAGGGCCGGACGGCGTGATCCGCCATTCTTACACCTATGTGGCCGGTTTGGTTCGAGGGACGCCACGTTGTAGGCGGCGCAGCGTCCAGCGCGTCGGCAAGGGCGCGGGGGTGGCAGAACGTGCGCCGCCAGACGGGCCCTAGAATGACAAAGGGCCGGTTTCCCGGCCCCATTCACGGACGTGGCGGGCTTGTCATCACCCTGTGCCGCGCCCGGCTACCCCGAGGGGTAGTCTTGCAAGTCCCGTTAGGGAACGCCCGGAATATGGGTCAGATCGAGCGCTTTTGCAACCGCGCGGCGGATCGCTTCAAAGTCGGCCGCCGGCAGGACCGGCACGACGAATTGCCGCTTGGGGCCTTTCACGCGGTCCAGGCGGGCGAGCGAGACGGTGGCCAGCATGTCGCATTTGGCCCAGCAGCGCACGCCAGGCTTGCCGGGGAGGGGGTTCGCCGCCAGCTCGTGGTGATGGTCCTCTAGGGTCGTCGGGGCCGTGGTGGATAGCGGAACGACCGTCACGAGCTGTCGGTTCTTCCGGTTGCGGGCGATCACCACGACCGGGCGTACCTTGATCATTTCCGGCACGACGTAGCCCGCGAAATCGCACATCACGACGTTGCCGGGGCGAGGCTGATAGAGCAGGGCCAACTAGAACGCCCCGTCAGGTAGCGCGGCATGGTCGATCACCACGCGCCGCGTGCGGCCTACGTCCCCACGCACAAGCTTTTCCTCAATCGCCCGAAGAAACAGCGGGAGGTGGTTCTGCACGGCCAGCGCTCGATCTGAGAACGTGCGGTAGCCGGTGCGGTCCAGGTCATCCAGCACCTCGCGAGAGATCGCGGCCCGATAGTCGGCCCCGCGAAACCGCACTGACAGGCTCACGCCGTCGCCGTCTGGCGTAACGGCGTTGCTGAACTCCAATTCCACCTTGCGGAATCGAGCGCCAGCCCCGCCGCCGTCCTCGGGGATGAATTCGACGCCGGCGGCCTCAAAACTCGCGATAATCGCCACGAGGTTTTGACGCATGGGCATTCGGATGTTGCGTTCAAAATCGGCGATGGTGGCGCGGGCCACCTGGGCATTTTCCGAGAGCTGGTCCTGCGTCCAGTCGAGAAGGGCGCGGGCGGCCCTGCATTGCGCGGCTGAGATGGTCATTTTGACCGACCTTGAATATTAACGCTAAAGTCAGTCAAATAGTATGACACCGACCTGCGGTCAAGCCATCATTCTCCCCGCTGGCGAGAGGCGGTTCGTTAACGGCGGTTAACCCTTTCCGGCCTTCACCGACTCGGCAAATCACGCCAGCCTCGCCAGTTGCGGCGCGGAGAGTTGCGCCGATTCGTCGCGCTATGGATTTTGCTCTTTTGGCGAAGGGCAGGGGCCAGAAACGACGAAAGCCCGGCTTGGCGGCCGGGCCTGTCTAATTCTTTGGGGCCTGGGTGGGCCGAACTCGCAATTCGAAACTCCCCCGATTTCCAAAGATCGTCAACTCAAAAACGCTGTTTTTGAGAGCGGGGGCGCTTGGCCCATCGACAGCCGCCGCCAGGACGGGCCGACCCAGCCACAGGGACGGCCATGGAGCCTCTATTCGCCTACGCCTACGCGGAGCCCCCGCGAGAACCGATCCGCCGCCACAGCCGCCCGCGAGGGCGCTGTGAGGGCGTGTTCTGGCGCCCGTTCAATCCGAAGGATATCGGCCGTTATCTGCTGGCGGCCGAGCGGTTCGAGCGCGCCGGCCGACAGAAGGGCGAGCGGAGCGGCCCCTTGGGCGTCGTGGCGCTCGAGGTGCTGCGCGAGCTGGTGCGGCTGATCGACTACCGCACCGGCCGCCTCGAGCCGGCGTTGACGACGATCATGCGCCGGGTGAAGCGGTCGAAGGACGCGGTTGTGCGCGCGCTGGCCAACCTGCGGACCCACGGCTTTCTGGACTGGCTGCGCCGCTGGGAGGCGACGGGCGACACGGAGGGCGGGCCACAGGTCAAACAGGCGACGAACGCCTATCGCCTGGCCTTGCCGCCGGCGGCCGAGAAGCTGCTGGGCCATCTGGCCAACCCGCCGCCGGCGCCCGAGGACATCGAGCACGCCCGGGCCGCGCGGATGGCCGCCGTTGTCGCCATGGTGGACGGCTTGCCGCTGGATGAGCAACCGGCCGCGGCTGGACTCACCGGCCCCCTCGCGGCGGCGCTAAGCCGTCTTGGCCGGGGGTTGATGCGCAAGGAGTGTGAGTCCGCCGAGCGGTCTGAATCCCAATCTAGTTGTTAGTAAGAGGGTAGATGCGGAGCGGCCTACGGCCGCAAGTCATCTCTAAGCGGTGTTCGGCGCATAGATCGCGCCGAACAAAGGGGCTCTTCGGGGTGGAGTGGCGGCTTTCGCCGGCGCCCAAACCCCAACCAAGCGGCGGTTGAAACGGCGCTGGGGGAGCTGTGCGCCCGATAAATCACCCGCAAACACCCAAAACCGTGATTCCGGGGCGGCGAGGCCAGCGGATTGGAGCACCCGCCCTGCGCCTGCAGCATGGGGGCTGCTCCGGGCGGGTGAAGGTCGGGGGCTCCAGAACGCAGGGCGTCGGCGGCCGGGTTGATCATCGCGCCGCCTTCCGTTGTTTCTGAAAGGCGCGCTGTACGGCCCCGGCGCGCCACCAATCGCGAATCCGGTAGGCCTGGAACAGGGTGAGGGCGCCGGCGAGATAGGCCAGACCCACGAGCCAGATCGGTTTGAGCGTGTCGATCCGGTAGCTGAGGACCATGATCACGCCGAGCCCCAGGAGATAGAGCGGCCCGGCGCCCCAAAGCACGATGGCCCGAAACAGGCGGATGTCGTCGGCCCGCACTTCGGTGATGTGGTGGGCCTGCTTGACGGTCTCGGCGTTGGCGGCGACCAAGCGTTCCGTCGCCTTTTCGCCGCCCTCCCGACCCGCCTGGACGAGACGGGCGGTCAGGGCTTTCCAGTCGGGCAGGCCGGCGTCGACCTTGGCCTCCATGGTTCTGATCCGCTGGGCCAGGTCGGCATGAAGGCGCTGATTGGAGATCTTCAGCTCGGTCAGGGTCGCGGCCAGGTGCAGGGCGCCGTCATCCATGGTGGGGGTGGGCGGCTCTGTCTTGGACTCGGCGGGCTTGGGCGTGACGTCGGGCAGGCCGGCGAGGAAGTCCTGGTGATCGTCCTTCTCGCCCATGGTCAGCTCCGATCGGCGGCGGGTTTGGCGGGTTCGGGCACGGTCCAGCCTTGGAAGGGGCGTTTGTCATTGGGCCGGTCGATGCGGGTCAGCAGCTCCCGAAGGATGGCGCTGTAATGTTCGTCCTTGGAGGCGGCGTCGAACAGCAGGCCCCCGGCGATGATTTTGCGGCGGGTGTCGTTCTTGCGGGCCTGGGTGGCGTAGCGGGCTTCAAGAGTTTGAAGGCGGACCCTGGCCTGTTCGATCTTGGTTTTGAGGGTGTCATCTGGATCGGTCATGGGCTTTACCGTGATGGGTGAAGATCGCTCGACCACAAGCTAAAACGGTATAGGCTCTAGGTCCACCAGTCCTGAGTGAAAAGAAGGAATGGCGCACTTATGCAAACTCTGCGAGTTTGCGCGCGGCAAGGGCGTAGCCCCTGCACCCTGCCGCTTCGCGGCGCGGGGCTCCCGCCCCACACCCTGGCCAGCGTCATGCCGCTGGATCACGTCGGAGCACTTGAGCGCGGAGTCTTGCGTTGGCGATCTTTCATCTGAGCGTGAAGACCGTCAGCCGCAGCGCCGGCCGCTCGGCCGTGGCGGCGGCGGCCTACCGCACCGGCGAGCGGCTGATGGATGAGCGCTCGGGCATCGAGCACGACTACACCCGCAAGGCCGTAGACGAGACCTTCACCCTGACGCCCGAGGGCGCCGAGTGGGCGCAGGATCGCGGCCAGCTGTGGAACGCGGCCGAGAAGGCCGAGGTGCGCAAGAACGCCACGGTCGCCCGCGAGTACGAGCTGGCCTTGCCGGCCGAGCTGTCGCGTGAGCAGCGCTCCGAGCTGGTGCGCGGGTTCGGCCAGGAGCTGGTGGAGCGCTACGGGGTGGCGGTCGATGTCGGCATCCATGCGCCCGATCGGCAGGGGGATCAGCGCAACTGGCACGCCCATGTGCTGACGACGACGCGCACCGTGGGTCCGGACGGTCTTGGCGAAAAGACGCGGGTGCTGGAC
>Ga0326727_10020569_pt1 | contig 13087 bp, 8 predicted proteins | sample MB2enrmetagenome_FD_207643 | JGI IMG/M metagenome (GOLD analysis project Ga0326727, IMG submission 207643) | Lab enriched peat soil microbial communities from McLean, Ithaca, NY, United States - MB29MY | ecosystem: Environmental > Terrestrial > Soil > Wetlands > Peat | place: USA: New York...
GGTTACTTTATCATGGAGAAGGTCACGCAGGAGGAATTAATCCCCGTCTTCGCCGCGGCTCGTCGCGCCGGCGCCCGCACCGTCTTGGACGTGGTCACTCCCGGACCCGCGTCTTACTTGCCCCGCTTGGAGAAGCTGCTGCCATACGTGGACGTCTTCCTGCCCAACGATCACGAGGCGCAGTTGATCACTGGAGAATCCGATCCGGTCCGGCAAGCTGAGCGCTTTCACGCACTGGGCGCGAAGACCACGATCGTGACGCTCGGAGATCGCGGCGCGATTCTGGTCAGCGACAACGTCAGGCTTCGGTCAGGGACGTTCAAGGTCGATTTTGTCGATGGCAGCGGGGGAGGCGACGCCTTCGCGGCTGGCTACATCGACGGGCTGTTGCGCGGCATGGACGAAGCCGGTTGTCTGCGAGTCGCCAGCGCCCTCGGCGCCAGTTGCGTTCGCTCCATTGGCACGACGACCGGCATTTTCACTCGAGCGGAGTGTGATGCTTTTCTGCGGGAAAATGAGCTGAGTATCGCCAGGCTATGAGAGTCTCCCGGCTGCCATATGGCCGTTCAGCTTACGCTGCAGCGCGCGTCGTCGCCCCGGCCATCTCGAGAACGTGCTGAGCAGCTCGTTCGCACGCTCCGGGTTCGGCAATCCGGTCGCGGAGCGTAATCAACTCGCGGCGGAGCGTGGAGTACGCGGCTTCATCGTTTAGCCAGTGCAGGATGTGCCCTGCCATTCCTTCCGCCTCGCATTGCGAGGAGAGGAACTCAGGGAATAGCTCGCGGCCGGCGAGCAAATTGACGAGGCTGATATGTGGAACTTTCTTGAGCAGGAAGGCGAGAACCATACCCAATCGTCCAACTCGGAAAGTCACCACGGATGGCGTCGTGCGATAGAGCAATTCCAGGCCGACGGAGCCTGACACCGAAATGGTCGAATGGGCCAGCTCGATGATCTCCGGCGTGCGCCCGGCGTGAACCTCGATCGGTAATCGAGTCTCATTCACCAGCTCGGCAACACGGCGACGATGTTCTTCCTTCAAGCACGCAAACAAGAAACGTGTATCGGGCCGCTCGCGATGGATGATTTCGGCCGCCCGAATCAGTGATGGCGGATTGTTCTCCAGTTCCTGGCGACGCGAGCCGGGCAACAAACCGATGACGATCCCGGGCTTTGCCCGCTGCTCCGTCATGAACGGGACGTCGAGATTCTGCGCTCGTAGCTCGTCGAAGTACGGATGGCCGATGTAGGTGGCAGAAACGCCGCGTGCTGTGTACCATTCTTGCTCGAACGGGAGAGTGCAAAGGACGCGGCTAACCAGCCGCCGCATCTTCCCTACCCGCCAGCCGCCCCAAGCCCACAATTGGGGAGCAACAAAGTAGACGACGGGGATGCCGAGCTTGCGAGCCGTTCCTGCCAGCCACCAATGAAACCCGGGATTGTCGATGACGACAACGACGTCCGGTCGATTCTCATGGAAATGACGATCGGCAAGCGACAGGATTCGCCAGAAGTGCGGCACGCTCGCAGCGGCTTGTGTCAAACCGATGACAGCATGATCGGCCAGCGGGTACAACAGCGAGCAACCCGCTGCGGCAATGAGTTCGCCGCCAAAGCCGCTAATCTGCAGGCCCGGGCGCTGATGATGCAAGGCTCGGACCAGGTTGGCGCCATGCAAATCCCCGCTCGGCTCGCCGGCACTGACGAATACACGCATCGACGATGTCCCGTCCTTGAGATCTGGAAAGGCGGCATCTCCTGCCGCGGAGCGGGCAAGGTAACAGGAACGATGCGGCGCCGACAAGGCGGATCGGCGCCGCCGAAATGGACCGGGCATGTGAATTGAACGGACTACCCCGAAAAACCGGGCGTGCGCGATCGGCCCGCTACTTTTTCTCTCTCTTCCAGACAGAAAGGGTCATGCCGGAGTCCGGCTCCGACGCCATCTTTGTTGGACGTGGTTTACCGGGCGAAGCGAAGCACAGAGTCAGTGTATCGCCCTCGATGGAATAGATCCCGGCGATCGGCGGCGCCTTGCCGCCGTCGAGCACGAAGTCAATCGCTTTTGGATTCTTCGTGGCGTCGAGCTTCAATGTGCCTTTGCCGGACACCTTGTTGAAGCGAGATACGCTGCAACTGTCGCCCTTCACCGTGCGGAAATATGCCTGGGCGTCTTCCTCAGGAAACTTGTATCCGTCTCGGACCATCGACTCGGCGGCCCAGTCGCCCTGCATCAGACTCAGGTCTTTTTTCGATGCATCGTTCGGCTCGGCGGCGACAAGAGCGAGCACGGCGATCACACCAGGCAGCAGACGTTTCATGGCAGCATCCTCCAGTGGGGGGAAGAAACGTACTTATCTTGCCATGCAACGACCCGAAATCAATTGCTAAGTCGTCCGAGGCTTAGCGTGCCGACACTCGTTCGCGCGGCTCACTGGAAGACGGTGCTTCGTTCCATTTGATCCGATCGCCCGCGGCCTTGCGTGACAGGATGCGGTTGATCACCTGCACGAAGGCCATGGCACTGGCTTCGATGATGTCGGTGCTCACCGCCCGTCCGCTGATCGTCTTGCCCATGTACTCCGCTTCGAGGTGAGCTTCACCCTGGGCGTCTTCACCGACTGTGACGCTGCGAATGCGATAGTCCCTGAGCACGACTTCCACACCGGTGATGCGTTCGATCGCCTTGAAGACGGCATCCACCGGGCCGTCACCGATGCTTGCATCGCGACAGATCGTGCCGTCCTGGTGCCAGAGGCAAACGGCCGCCGACGCGATGGTGCCCGAGCCGGCGTTACACGTGAGCGCCTCGAGGGTCCAGATCGCCGGGCCAACTGTCATCTGGTTCTCGGCGAGTGCCTCGATGTCGGCGTCGTAAATCATCTTTTTTCGATCGGCCAGTGTTTTGAACGCTTCAAAAACTCGATTGAGCTGGTCCTCGTCCAGGTGATAACCCAGTTCGCGGACCCGCTCGCGCAACGCATGGCGGCCACTGTGCTTGCCGAGCACCAATTCCGTCTTCGGCAGACCGACCTCTTCCGGATCCATGATTTCGTAGGTCGAACGCTCTTTGAGCATCCCGTCCTGGTGAATGCCGGCTTCGTGGGCGAACGCGTTCTGACCAACCACGGCCTTGTTTCGCGGTACCTGAATGCCGGTGACGTGAGAGACAAGCCGGCTGGTGTGATAAAGACGCTTCGTGTTGATGCCGCTGTTCAGCTTGAAATGGTCGCCGCGCGTGCGCAGCGCCATCACAACCTCTTCCAACGAGCAATTTCCGGCCCGTTCGCCGATGCCGTTGATCGTACATTCGACCTGGCGGGCGCCGGCCAGCACCGCCGCCAAGGCGTTCGCAACCGCCATGCCGAGGTCGTTGTGAGTGTGGGCACTGAGGATAGCCTTGTCGATATTGCGAACGTGCTTCTTCAGGTAAGCAAACGCAGCACCGTACTGCTCCGGCACGGCAAAGCCGACCGTATCGGGGATATTCACCGTGGTGGCGCCGGACTCGATGGCTCGTTCGACGACTTCTGCCAGGAAATCGAGCTCGGTGCGCGAGGCATCCTCCGGCGAGAATTCGATGTCGTCGCAGAACCCTTTGGCGCGCGTCACGCCTTCGACGGCGCGTCGGATGATCTCCTCCTTCGCCATCATCAGCTTGAATTCGCGATGGATCGCGCTGGTGGCGAGAAAGACGTGAATTCGCCGCCGTTCCGCATCGCGGATGGCTTCGCCGGCGCGATCGATGTCATCGCGATTGCAACGAGCCAGGCCGCAGATGATCGGACCGTGAATCTGGCGGGCGATCGCCTGCACGGACTCGAAGTCGCCCGGGGATGCGATGGGAAAGCCGGCTTCGATGATGTCGACGCCCAGATCGCGAAGCGCGTGCGCTACCTCGAGCTTTTCGGCAAGATGCATGCTGGCGCCGGGAGATTGTTCGCCATCGCGCAGCGTGGTGTCGAAGATCAGAACGCGGCCGTCGTCGCTCATCGCAAAGCTCCATCGAACGAAAAAGCCCCGGATTCATTCGTCCGGGGCCGTGGTCAGCAGTAAAACTTGGGAAGCAGCTGCAGGCGCGGCCTAGGACGTCTCTCCCGAAAGGAGAAGGAGCAAACACAAAAGTAGAGGCGTCCGGGGTGCCATGCTCGCAGGGTTGGTGGCAGGCTTCGGTGTCAGTTCAACGACACCAGTTTAGACGCATGCACACCCGTTGGCAATCGCAGTATCGCGTGATTCTGCATGAGAAAGTGCGTTTACGCCGAAATTTCACGCGTCCGGATCCAAACCCAACGACCGCAGCCGAGCGGCAAGCCGGTCGGCTCGTTGGCGCTCGAGTTCCATCTGCTGCTCGGCTGCCTCGCGCCGGCGGCGCTCGTCATGCGCTTCTTGCCGCGCCAGACGATAGCCGGCATCCAGCTCGAGAAAACTCTGGAAGCGCTCGCCATCCGGGCGGGTCAGCACAAGGTCGAATTCCTCGAGTCCCAGGCGGATGCCCAGCCTTGGACTCGTCCAGCCCTCGACCGAAGGTAGCTCTTCTAGCACTTCGCCCTTCCGCATCCAGCCCCGCAGCCGACCTCGATCGGGGTCGTATTGGTAGTACTCCTCGACGCCGTAGCGTTGGAAGAAGGCAAATTTCTCTTCCAGCTCGTTCGGCCGATTGCCCGGTGACAACACTTCGAATACCACCTGCGGGGGTATGTCACCCTCCCGCCATTGCATATAGGAGCCCCGCTCTCCTTTTGGTCGACCAAATATGACCATGGCATCGGGAGCGGTTCGAATGGTGTTGTCGCCACGCACCGGATACCAGAGGAGATCGCCGGCGACAAAGACATCGGGGTCGTCGCGGAAGAGGGCGTCCAGGCCGCCTTGGATCGTGACAATCCACCGAAACTGCAGTGTATTCTCAGCCACGGGCTGTCCGTCCGTGTCGGGATAATCGACGCCGTCTTCTTGATATCCGGGAGGTATTAAGTTCATTGGATCGTACTGCCAATCGAGCTCGTTACCTTGGCTAACTTATCATCCACGATCGGCTGCTTCAAAGCCAGAGTTGGCCCCTGCCAAATTGTGCCGTTCCAACGGACCGACTGTCACGTCCGCACACCATGCTCTGCAAGGATGTTCAGGCCCGATGCGTAAGTTATTTCCCGCGAGTACTTTGCAAATGTCCACGTTGCCTTCTGGCTATTGGCATACCGATTGCTCAATAGCGGGCATCGACCATCATCTCTCCTTGCTACGTGTTCGCCCTTGAATCGATGGTCGAGTTGAACCCATAACGGGAAGTGCCAATGGACATCAACCGCCTGACCGAAAAAGCTCAAGAAGCCCTCGCCGATGCGCAACGGCGCGCCGTCCGCGGTGGACAACAGCAGGTCGACGCCGAACATGTGTTGGCCGCCTTGCTCGATCAAGAGCCGGGGTTGGCAACTTCGATATTGCGCAAGGCGAATATCGAAGTCGAACGACTAAAAGGGCGGGTGCAGCAGGAGCTGGATCGCTTGCCGAAGATTTCCGGCACTGCCGCCGAGGAGTCGGGAATTCACGTCACCGGCAGGCTCAATCGCTTGCTGACCAGGGCTGAAGACGAGGCCAAGCGCTTCAAGGATGACTTTGTTTCGGTTGAACACATACTGCTCGCAGCTATCGACGACAGCGGCACGGCCGGCCGGCTGTTGAAGGAAGCCGGCGTAACGCGCGACCGTTTAATGGCGGCTTTGCAGGAAGTGCGCGGCAGTCAGCGCGTGACGACGCAGAATCCCGAGGCGACGTACGAAGCTCTGGAGAAATACGGCCGCGATCTCACGCAGCTTGCTCGTCAGGGCAAGGTCGATCCGGTCATCGGCCGGGACGAAGAAATACGCCGCGTTGTGCAGGTGCTGTCACGGCGTACCAAGAACAATCCGGTACTGATCGGTGAACCCGGCGTCGGCAAGACCGCCATCGTCGAAGGTCTGGCCCATCGCATCGTCCGCGGCGACGTGCCCGAAGGATTGAAGAACAAGCGAATTGTCGCCCTCGATATGGGTGCGCTGATCGCCGGCGCCAAGTTCCGCGGCGAGTTCGAAGAGCGTCTCAAGGCGGTGTTGAAAGAGGTGCAAGAAGCTCAGGGCGAAATCATCCTGTTCATCGACGAGCTTCATACGGTTGTCGGCGCCGGCAAAGCCGAAGGAGCGATGGACGCCGGCAATTTGCTGAAGCCCATGTTGGCGCGTGGCGAATTGCACTGCATCGGCGCTACCACGCTGGATGAATATCGCAAACACATCGAGAAAGACGCTGCTCTGGAACGGCGTTTCCAGCCAGTGTTGGTCGATCAACCGTCGGTCGAAGATACGATTTCGATCTTGCGCGGCTTGAAGTCGCGTTACGAAGCGCACCACAAAGTCACGATCAAGGACTCGGCCCTGGTCGCGGCGGCGGTCCTGTCGAATCGCTATATTGCCGACCGCTTTTTACCGGATAAGGCCATCGACCTGGTCGACGAGGCAGCGGCCAAGTTGCGCACCGAGATCGACTCGGTGCCCGCCGAACTCGATGAAGTTCAGCGCCGCGTTCTGCAACTGGAAATCGAGCGAACCTCTCTCGAAAAGGAAAAGGACGCCGCGTCGAAGGAGCGCTTGGCGAAACTACAGAAAGAACTGGCAGACCTCAAAGCTCGTCAGGATCAACTGACAGCCCAGTGGCAGGCCGAGAAGCAAGATACTCAACGGCTCGGCAAAATTCGAGAAGAGCTGGACCAACTACGCGAACAACTCGAGCAAGCCAAGGCCCGCGGAGATTTTGCAAACGCGAGCAAGCTCCAATACGGCGATATCCCGGCACGCGAGCGCGAGCTGCAGGTCCTCGAGCTGGCTCCCGAAGTCGACGGCAAGGCACAGCTCGTCAAGCAGGAGGTGACCGAGGAAGACATCGCAGACGTGGTTAGTCGCTGGACCCATATTCCGGTCACGCGGCTACTCGAAGGCGAAGTCGAGAAGCTGCTGCACCTTGAAGAGGAGCTACATAAACGAGTCATCGATCAGGACGAAGCCGTGACGGCCGTCGCCGAAGCGGTGATCCGTGCTCGCTCCGGCATCAAGGATCCGAACCGTCCGGTCGGCTCGTTCATTTTCCTCGGGCCGACTGGCGTTGGCAAAACCGAGCTGGCGCGGGCACTGGCCGAGTTCCTCTTCGACGACGAAAGGGCGATGGTTCGCATCGACATGTCGGAATACCAGGAGAAGCACACCGTCGCTCGCCTCGTCGGGGCTCCGCCCGGATATGTCGGTTTCGAGGAAGGTGGACAGCTCACCGAGGCCGTCCGGCGGCGTCCGTATTGCGTGCTGCTCTTCGACGAGATCGAGAAGGCGCACGCGGATGTGTTCAATGTGTTGCTGCAGGTGCTTGACGATGGACGGTTGACCGATGGTCAGGGAAGGACTGTCGATTTCAAGAACACGATCGTCATCATGACGTCAAATATCGGCAGCCATCGCATCTTGCAGTACCAGGGCTCGTACGTGGGCGAGGTTTACGACCGCATGAAGAGCGCCGTTCTGGAAGAGCTGCGCAAGCACTTCCGACCGGAGTTCCTCAATCGCGTCGATGAAATCATCGTCTTCCACGCATTGAGCAAACAACAGTTGATGAAGATCGTCGACATCCAGTTGCAGCGCTTGTTGAGCCGCCTGGAGGAACGAAAGATCAAGCTCGAGTTGACCGACGCGGCTCGTCAACACCTGGTGGAGGTCGGTTACGATCCGTCCTACGGTGCTCGGCCGCTCAAGCGGACGATCCAACGCGAGATCGAAACTGCGATGGGCAAGATGATTCTCCAGGGCAAGGTTCGCGATGGTCAGACCGTCGACGTCGATTACGACGCGACAAACGCGCTGTTGACGTTTCGCCCGCGAGCCACGGCGGTCGCGGCCAAGCCGGCCGGCGCTCGCTGAGAATCGACCCAAGCTCGCATTGCCAAGACGAGCGGCGAGACTTGACCGCTCGATCAAGATGAAAGTGCGAGAGAGAAAGTAGGTGCGGCGTCATGTCTCAGGACTTGATTCGCCTGATGAACGCCTTGTTCTTGCCGGCAGTCGGAACGTGCCGGGAAGGACCATGGTGCCCCGCCGTCGACATCTATCGCCTACGCAAGGGCTGGCTCGTCAAATTCGAGCTAGCCGGCGTGAAAGCAGACGACGTCGATCTCACCGCCCTGGGTAATCGCCTCACGGTACGCGGCGTCCGCCGGGACACCGTGACCGAGATCGGCAGTTGTTACCGAATGGAGATCGAGTACAGCAGTTTTGAGCGCAGCGTTGAGTTGCCTTGTGATTTAAAACGGGCCGACATCACCACCGATTTCCGCGATGGTATGCTGCTCGTTCACATAAACGACCGGACGGAGGCCCAGCCGTGACAGACGAAAAAGAAGTGGTGGTGCTGCCCATCCTGCCGCTAAAGAACACCGTTCTGTTTCCTTACTTGTTCATGCCGCTCTCGGTGGGTCGGCCGGGGTCGCTCGCCGCGATCGAGGCCGTGCTCGCCAGCGAGGAGAAGGCGTTCGTGGTCTCCGCCCAGAAGGATGCGAACAACGATACGCCGGGTTTGGACGACCTTTATTCCGTCGGCGTGCGCGCCGTCATCAAAAAAATGGCGCGCGGCGAGGGGGTCATCGAACTGATCGTGCAAGGCGTCGAGCGCGTGACCCTTCTCAAGGCCGAGCAAACTGAGCCGTTCCTCAAGGCCCGCGTTCACCCGCTCCCGTTGCCGGAAGACACCAGCCCGGAAATCGAAGCCATGCACCGGGCCGTCGCCGAGCTGGCCGGCCGTGTACTGGAGCTTGCTCAGCCGCAGGCTCAAGTGAACGTACAGCAGCTAATTGCACAGTCGCAGGACCCGCTGCGGTTTGCTTATTTGCTCGGATCGATGCTCAGCCTCGAGGTTCCGAAGGAACAGGCACTCCTCGAAGCACCGACGCGGGCCGAAGCATTACGGCTACTGCACGGCTACCTGACCCACGAGGTCCAGGTTCTGGAGCTTCGCCAAAAGATCAACACGCAGGCCGAATCGCAGATGACCAAGCAGCAGCGTGAGTTTCTGCTGCGCCAGCAACTGCAGGCGATTCAGGAAGAACTGGGCGAAAAGACACCTGAGAAGGCGGAAGTCGACGAGCTTCGGCAACGCCTCGCCGAAGCGGACTTGCCGGAGGCCGTGCGCAAGGAAGCCGAACGCGAAATGACCCGGCTCGAGCGTCTACCAGCAGCAGCTCCCGACTTCCAGGTCACGCGCACGTACCTGGAGCTGGTGCTCGAACTGCCCTGGAAGAAGGCCACTAAAGACGTCATCGATCTCGCGAACGCCCGGACTGTCCTCGACGAGGATCACTTCGACCTCAGCGAAGTGAAGGAGCGCATCCTCGAAGATTTGGCCGTCTTGAAGCTGAACCCCGGTGCAAAGGCGCCCATCCTTTGCCTGGTCGGCCCTCCCGGTGTGGGCAAGACGTCGTTGGGGCAGTCGATCGCTCGTGCACTGGGTCGTAAGTTCGAGCGGCTTAGCCTTGGCGGGCTGCATGACGAGGCGGAATTGCGTGGCCATCGTCGCACCTACATCGGCGCGATGCCCGGCCGGATCATCCAGGGCATCCGACGCGCCGGCGTGAACAACCCGGTGCTAATGCTCGACGAGGTGGACAAGCTCGGCCGCGATTATCGTGGTGATCCGGCGAACGCACTCCTGGAAGTACTCGATCCGGCTCAGAACAACAGCTTCCGCGACAATTACCTGGATCTGCCCTTCGATCTGTCGAAGGTGCTGTTCATCACGACGGCAAACACGCTGGACTCGATCCCGCGGCCGTTGCTCGATCGCATGGAGGTCTTGCGGCTCTCGGGCTACAGCGAGCAGGAAAAGGTTCAGATTGCGCGACGTTACTTGCTGCCGCGCCAGCTCAGGGAGACCGGGCTGACAGCGGAACAGCTCTCGCTCGACGACGACGCACTGAGAAGGGTGATTGGCCGATACACCCGAGAAGCCGGTGTGCGCGAACTCGAGCGCACGCTCGGCCGCATCGCTCGCAAGGTAACGCGCAGATTCGCCGAAGGGCGAACCGATGCGGTTGCGGTGAAGGCATCGGACTTGACCGAATTGCTCGGTCCGGAACGAATTCGGCCTGAGCGATACCGGCAAGTGTTTGGCGCCGGCGTGTCGACCGGCCTGGCGTGGACCGAGGCCGGCGGCGATGTGCTGTACATCGAGGCGACACTGCTTCGCGGATCCAAGGGCCTGCGCCTGACGGGGCAGCTCGGCGACGTGATGCGCGAGTCGGCCCGTGCTGCTCAATCGTTCGTCTGGTCGCACGCGGAGGAGCTCGGGATCGATCCGGATCTTTTCCGCACCTGCGGCGTTCACGTTCATGTGCCGGCTGGCGCCGTTCCAAAGGACGGGCCGTCGGCCGGAGTCGCCATGGTGACCGCCTTGGCATCTCTGTACACGAACGTGCCGGTCCGCAGCGACACGGCGATGACCGGTGAAATCACGCTGACCGGTCTCGTGCTGCCCGTTGGCGGGATCAAGGAAAAGGTGTTGGCAGCTCATCGCGCCGGCATGCATCGCGTGATTCTGCCGAAGGACAACGAGGTCGATCTGCGCGACGTCCCGGACGAGGTCCGCAACGAGCTCGAGTTCACCTTCGCGGAACGCGTCGAAGACGTTCTGTCAGTGGCCCTGCCGCATGCGGCGGAGCGCCTGCAGGCCGAAGCTGTCGGTTGATGCGCGGCCAGTTCCATGCAATCCATTGCGAGGCGCGGGAGAGACGGTTGTTCTCTCCCGCGCCTCGTGGCGTAAAATGACAAAGGCCGCTGGAACGGCGGCGAATAACCAGCAGGACTCCGATTTCCTGGAGACAGGCACCATGTCTAGTGGCGGACAATATTCCGGGGAACAGTATCCTTGGCCGCCGCGGCGCCCGTTCCGGCCCGCTCCCCCGCCCGAGCCGCGCTCGTCTATCCTGGGCGCGCTACTAGGACTTTTGTTCGTTTTTGCGTTGTTTGCCGGAGGCGCCTACCTCTGGCGCATGTGGACCGTAAATCCGGAGGATCGGGAAGCCTACGGCAAAGTACGCGAGCCGTCGGCCCGCGATGGCCTCTTCATGGACGAAAAGCACAATATCGAGATCTACAACACTACCAAGGTCTCGGTCGTGCATGTCACATCGATCGGCGAAGCAAGGATCGACTTTTTCAATAACGTTCAGCAGATTCCCGAGGGAACGGGTTCCGGCTTCGTTTGGGATGAAGGCGGCAACATCGTTACGAACTTTCACGTCGTTCGTAGCGCAGTCAGGGCCAAAGTAACCATTTTCGATCAGAAGTCGCCGACGACCTATGACGCCGACCTTGTCGGTGCGTATCCGGATAAAGATGTAGCTGTCCTGCACATCAATGCGCCGAAATCTCGTCTCCACCCCATAAAGCTCGGGACATCCGACGACTTGCAAGTCGGGCAAAATGTCTACGCGATCGGCAATCCGTTCGGCCTCGACCAGACGATGACAACGGGCATCATCAGCGCATTGGGCCGCGAAATTCAGTCGATCACGCAGATGCCCATCAAGAACGTGATCCAGACTGATGCGGCCATCAACCCCGGAAACTCGGGCGGACCTTTACTAGATAGCTCGGGAAGATTAATCGGGATCAACACCGCGATTTACAGTCCGTCGGGCAGTTCGGCCGGCATCGGCTTTGCCATTCCGGTGGACGAGGTCAATCGCGTCGTTGCTCAGCTAATTCGTAGTGGAAAGATCACCCGGCCGGTGTTGGGCGTCGAGTACTTTCCAGACCAACTCGTTCAGCAGGCAGGTCTGAAGGGCGTGCTGGTGAAGACCGTTCGACCGGGCAGTCCTGCCGAAAAGGCAGGCTTGCAATCGACGCGTCGCGAAAAGAGCGGCGAATTGGTGCTTGGCGATCTCATCGTCGAGGTTGACGGTCATCCGGTCGCACGCGTTAAAGATCTCTTCGGTGCTCTCGACGGACACAAGGCGGGCGACAAAGTTTCACTCACCGTTGAGCGTGGCGTCGAGCGCGGCGAAGGCGAGCGTGTCGAGATATCGATAACTCTGGGCGGTGCGGATAGCGCTCAGACACCGCCCTCCGCTCCATCGCCCTGAATCAGAACCGAACCCCGAGCGTGATCAGCAGGTTCAAATCTTCCACGTCCGTGCGATTCTGGTGCTGCAGGATGTCGCACCAGGTATAGCCGTACTGGGCCCGCAGTCCCGCCGTGAACACACAGCAGTGCCACGGGTATTCGATGTCCGTGAAGACGGAGAGATACGCGCCGTAGATCGTTTCGGTTTCGTGCGTGATCTCGTTGAGCTGCAGATCGGCCGTGCCCCAGCGTCCACCTATCTCGCCGCCGACTCGCCAGTTCGGGAACGTGCCGGGAGCGATTCCGTCATTGTGACCCTGACCCCAGAGATACCAGTCGCGGCCGATGCCCAGGTTGGCGTACGTTCGGTTCAAACTGTGCACCGTCAGGGGAAACTTCGGCAGCACTTGTGTAGTCGTACCGTCCAACGTTGCCGGGTTGATACCGAACTGCATCGCCCGTGCGGTATTGATCGTCGGCAAACCGGTCGTCGGCGACGTGGTGACGAGCCCGGTCTGCCCGGTCGTGAGTCCTGTCACATTCAGGGGCGTCATCAGGCCTTCGCCCAAGTTGTAGTTGTTGTTGACGCTAAGCGAAACGGTCCAGGCGGCGTCGCATGCCGGGTTGAAGAACAAGGTGCGAGCGCCACCTTCGATGTCCCAGCCGGTCCGTAAGTCATGGCCGAACTGACCGTCGCTGATGTTGAAGGCCGGACCGGCTTGAAAGAACAATTCTGCGGAAATCGGTCCGCTCCCTCCGGTCGGGCCGCAGCAGCCTGGCGAGCGCGGGTAAAGCATCCAGCTCGACAATGTCGCACGGCCGACAGGCGGAGTGGACGCTTCGGTGCCGGGTGTTTGCAAGCTTTGCGGGCCGCTGTAGAACGGTACATTTCCCGGCAGTCGCGGGGAATCGTCGATGATCGTGCCGGAATCGGTGGGGCCCGTCTGAAGGC
>Ga0326727_10020570_pt1 | contig 13087 bp, 11 predicted proteins | sample MB2enrmetagenome_FD_207643 | JGI IMG/M metagenome (GOLD analysis project Ga0326727, IMG submission 207643) | Lab enriched peat soil microbial communities from McLean, Ithaca, NY, United States - MB29MY | ecosystem: Environmental > Terrestrial > Soil > Wetlands > Peat | place: USA: New York...
CAAGGCGATCCCGATAATGTCCCATAGCGCCAGATCCACTGCGCTGATGGCATGCACCACCAGCCCCTTGCGCCCGTAATACAGCGTGGACCGCCACATGATGTCCCACAGCTCCTCGACGTTGAAAGGGTCTTCGCCGATCAGCAATTTCGTCAGGTGCTTTTCGATCACGAAGCTGCATCCCGGCCCGCCAAAACCGATTCCCTTGATTCCTTTGTCCGTCGTGATCTCGACCGCCTCGGGGCCTAGATCGTTGGCCATGAAGAGGCTTCGTTGCGCCTTATATTTTGGGTAAATGGACATGGGGTTGGCGACTTCCGACCCGCCCGTGGACCACGATCCGGGAGTAGGCGCGTATGGGGGAAGCGGCCGCTTGGGCAGGGGACGCACCACCCTGACACCGGTGATCTTCAGGCCGCTCTTCTCGCCGCGGAAAGGCAACTGCGCAGGAATTGGAAGCGGCGCCGCTTCGCTCCATTCTGAAATACCGGAGGCGCCCAACGTGCTCATGGACAGCATGGTACCCGCCTGGAGAAAATTTCTTCGATTCATTTCCGCAACTCCCTTCCCGCCAGGGTCGGATGAAGAACCCGCACGCCGCGGATTGTAGCACAGCGCCGCGGAGCCGCAATGCAATGGGATCTCACCACAGAGACACAGAGATCACCGAGAAAAGACGCGGATAACAACTGTGGGTCAAAGCACGAAGCAACCGTGGCTCCCTACCCGCGCAGCAGAAGTCTTTTTCTCCGTGGTCTCTGTGCCTTTGTGGTGAAGCTTTTTCTGGCGGCACGTGAACCGTTTTTCCGCAATCCGTTCAAGCCCGCCGATTCGTGAGCTCCCCTTTCACCCTCTGTCTCGCGGCCCGCGGCAGGGATGAGTTCCAAACTTTTCCCTTGACAAGCTTGCTCCTGATATATAGGATAGAAATCTATAGGAGTCACGATGCTTGGAATCGACACCCGAATCAAACGCGGCAGCGGCGAGCTGGCCATCCTGGCGCTGCTCGACCGGGAGCCCTTGCACGGCTACGAGATCTCGAAGCGCATCGCGCAGCAAACCGGCGGCGTCCTCCAGTTCAACCTGGCCTCGCTCTACCCCCTGCTGTATCGAATGGAAAAACGCGGTTGGGTGAAGGGTAAGTGGGAAGAAGCCAAGAGCGGGCGCCAACGGCGCTATTACCACCTGACGCGAAATGGCAAGAAGCAACTGGCGCCGCTGCGCGAGGAATGGGGCATGTTCTTCCAGGCGCTGCATCGCATCGCCGGAGTCACCCATGCCGGATAACTCGACGTACCTCCGAGAGCGTTTGGGCAGGCTGGGAATCGAAACTCGCCGGGAAGATGAGATCGTGCGCGAACTCGGCGAGCATCTGGAAGACCACGCGGCAGCACTCGAAGCGCGTGGAGTGACGAGTGGCGCGGCCGCCCGAGAAGCTCTCGATTCCGTGTCCGACTGGCCCGGACTGCGCCATGAAATTGTATCTGCGGAAACTGAGGAGACGATCATGAACTACCGTACCAAAGTCCTATGGCTTCCTGCCTTGTGCGCTATTACCCTGAGCAATGGAATTGTGGCCCTCATGCAGATTTTCGGGCGTCCACCGGATTCGTATTGGTTAAGTGCTTCAGGTAAGAGCATGCAGGTTTTATCTGCGTTCATTGTTCCCTGGCTCATTTCGCAGTCCGTAGTGGGCGCTATTGCGGCACATTGGTCGCGACGCGCGGGCGGCACCGTGCGGTACCAATTACTTGCCGCGCTCTCTCCGGCGATTGTCCTGCTGGGTTTGTTTCTGCTGGTAATTCCGTCCTCAATCCTCTTGCATAAGCAAGCGCTGCACAACATTCGTTTGAGCGCTTTCATGATTGTGACGTTGACCTGGGTACTGCTGCCCGCGTTGCCGCTCCTGATCGGAGCCGCACCCTTCCTGCGAAAGCCCCAGGCGCAGTCCTAAGGAGGCGGGCCCTAAGGAACATCACCCCGTAGGGGCACGCCATGGCGTGCCCATACTGCCGGAATCGCCAATGCCGGACCATCGCGCGCTTCTCAAAAACTGCTTGGGGGAACTGGGGCTGGCGCCTCAGAGGGAGCGAGAAATCCTGCGCGAACTCGGCGATCATCTGGAAGATCGTGCCGACGCGCTCGGAGAACGCGGGATTGCCAACGAGGAAGCCTTCCTGGAAGCGCTCGGGGGCGTGGTGGATTGGCCCGAATTGCGCAAGGAAATTGTTCGCGCCGAAACTGCGGAGGCAACAATGAACTACCAGGTAACGTACCGTACCAAGGTTTTGTGGCTGCCCGCATTGGGTGCGCTCACCTTGAGCAGCAGCCTGCTCGCGCTTCTCCAATTTTTCGGCCTTGTTCCGCGCTTTTACTGGTGGAGTGGAGTTGGTATTCCGTTCTATCTTCCGTGGCTCATCGCCCTGCCCTTGATTGGCGCGGTCGCCGCATTCTGGTCGCAGTGCGCCGGAGGAAAAACCATTCACCGGCTGCTTGCCGCGCTGGCTCTACCGATGGGTATGCTGGGGACTTTCTTGATCGGCCCGTCTATCGGTTTGCTCATCTATTTGCTCATTCCTTTGTTCTCGGACGGAGCTGGACACAGAGGAATCCGCCCCCCCCTCCACGCGCCCCCAATGATCGGGGTTTTACTCATGCTGGCAAGCTGGGTACTGCTCCCGGCGGTCGGCCTCTTGCTCGGAACCATACCCTTCCTGCGAAAGCCCCAGGCGCAGTCCTGAGCACGGTGTCCTTCCTGCGGGCGCAGCCCGCTTTGGAGTGCGGTAGCAGCAGCTACCGCTTTTGTCGTTCTGGCGCTGGCGCGATGGCGGTGGGAAACAAAGGCGGAAGGCCGAAAGCGGTAGCTGCTGCTACCGCACTCCAAAGCGCTTCGCGCCGGCTTAAACTACGACTTGTCTTAATTGGACACGGATGTCGCCGCTAAAGCGGCTGGGAATAAGGCCGATGGCCTCATGGGCCTTTCCATCCGATGTATCATTAACCTGAATCCGGGGAAATCATGAACACCCTGCTCCAAGATATGCGCTACGGCGTGCGGATGCTGGCGAAGAATCCCAGCTTCACGGCGGTGGCGGTATTGACGCTCGCCCTCGGCATCGGCGCGAACACCGCGATTTTCAGCTTTATTGATGCAGTTCTAAACTTACATTTCCCCATCAAGGACCAGGGCCGGATCGTCAATCTCTGGGGTTTCAACAAATCCACCGGGGCTGCGAGAAACAGCCTCTCGATTCCTGACTTCCTGGATTACCGCCAGCAGAATCAAGTGTTCGAGGACCTGGCGGCATCTTCCGGGCAGACCTTTCACCTCACGGGCGTGACGGAGCCCAAGAGTATTGGTGCCGACCGCGTGTCCTTCAACTATTTTCATGTCTTGGGCGTGCAACCGGCGATGGGCCGTGATTTCCTGCCGGAGGAGTCCCAGGCCGGCAGAATCCAGGTTGTCATCCTGAGCCACGGATTGTGGCAAGGTAGCTTCGGCGCCGACCCGGCGATTCTCGGGCGCAGCATCACCTTGAACCGCGAGAGCTACACGGTTATTGGAGTCATGCCTGCCGGCTTCTCCCTGCTCACGGCGGGAAGCTCCGACCTGTGGGTCCCGCTCGACCTCGGTTCCAGCGCGCTGAGTCGCGGGGTTCGTCAGGTCTCGGTGATCGGGCGGCTGAAGTCCGGAGTCGGTAAAGAGCAGGCGCAGGCGGAGATGTACGACCTCGCTCACCGCCTGGCGCAGGCCTTTCCCAGCACGAACAAAGGCTGGGAAGTCCAGGTTGTTCGCCTCCAGGACGAGATCAATAAGAGGCTCGAGTTGGTAGGGGTATTCATCATAGGCCCGGTCGCCTTGGTGTTGTTGATCGCGTGTGCAAATGTCGCCAACCTGCTCCTGGCGCGCGCTTCGGTGCGCGAGAAGGAAATGTCCGTTCGCGCGGCCATGGGTGCGGGGCGGCTTCGTCTGGTCCGGCAGTTACTCACCGAAAGCACGTTGCTTGCTTTGCTGGCGGGCGCTTTCGGCCTCTTGCTCGGAGCGTGGGGGATGCGAGTTCTCCGCTCGATGTTTCCTATCGCTATGAGCAGCTCTCCGGGCGGGTTGCACATGGACTCGCGCGTTTTGGGTTACTCCCTACTGATCTGTTTGCTAACGCCTCTCCTGTTTGGTTTAGCGCCCGCGCTTTACGCTTCCAAGCTGGATCTCAATGAGACCCTGAAGGAAGGCAGCCGAGGTTCCCGTGCAGTGGGCGGGTCGCATCGGCTGCGAGAGTACCTGGTGGTGGCACAGGTTGGGCTGGCCGTGGCACTCTTGGGCCTCGGCGGCATGTTCATCCGCATGATGCTCTTCGTGGCCGACCTGAAGCCCGCCTTCGATGTAAAGAATCTGCTGACGATGACGATTTCCCTGCCGCAATCCGCCTATCCGCACGACTCCGATTTGGCGGCGTTTTATCGCCGGGTTGTGGAGAACGCCCGGACCATTCCGGGAGCGGAATCCGTGGGCGCCGTAAACCGCCTGGCCATTCCGGTCGAGTACCGGACGGCGCTCCAGCCGGTTCGACTCAAGGGTGGATCGGGTGGGGAACTGGGGGCTTCCGCAGTTGTACTGAAAGTGAGTCCGGGCTATTTCTCTGCGCTGCGCATTCCCCTGCGCCGCGGGCGCGAATTGACGGATCACGATGCCAGTGGAGCCGCGCGCGTAGCGTTGGTCAACGAAACTCTGGGGCGTTCCTGGCGGGGCGAAGACCCCATCGGTAAAACGCTGCGTTGGGGGGGCCTCGGCCCCGATCAGCCGTGGGTTACCGTGGTCGGCGTGGTCGGCGACGCTGTCATTGACTTTCACGAAGCGCCGATGCCGGGTGTCTATGTTCCCTACGCTCAGAATCCCGAACGTACGATGACGTTTGTGTTGCGCACGCTAACGCCTCCGTTGGGTCTGGAAGAGCCGCTGAAGCGCGCCCTTTGGGCTGTGGACAAGGATCAACCGATCGATGAAGTCCAAACGGTGGAACAAATGATGTCACAGGAATTTGCGGGACAGTACGCCACAGTGGGGTTAATTGTCGCATTCGCCGTGCTTGCTCTGGTCATGGCATCTGCCGGGGTTTACAGCGTTATGAGCTATACGGTGGCGCAGCGCACCCATGAGATTGGGGTCCGCATGTCGCTGGGCGCCCGCCCGCGTGACGTTGTGCAGTTGGTGGTGAAAGAAGCGGCGGCGCTCATTTTGAGCGGGCTCGTCGTTGGCTTATGCGGGGCGTTTGCGTTCGGAAGGCTCCTGGGACACGAGTTAACGCAATTCGGAATCACTCCCTATGACCCGGTTACCTTTTCATGCGTGTCGGTGCTGCTGATGACCATAGCCCTGCTGGCCTGCTACCTCCCCACACGACGGGCTATGAAGGTGGACCCCATGGTGGCGCTCAGATACGAGTGACCTGCGCCGAGAAAGACGGGACGGCATTCGATATTCCCCGATTCATGGGCTGTATTTTGTAGCCCATTTTGTTGTTGACGCGGATATTGATTGCGCGTACACTTGCCCATAAGGCTAGCTCTCGCTGGCCGCTGAACGCGCTCCGGCTCCGGGCTGGCCCCGTTCGAAAGGAATAGAAGCGAGACTCCCATGTCGAAAGACCCGGAAAAGAAGGAAAGGAATTGCGCGGCGGATCGGCCCGGCGGATCGTCACGGCGGTGTCTTCGTGTCCGCTGGGGCCGGCAAAGCGTTCACACCGAGGCCACGGAGAAGCTTTGTGAGCTTTGGGTTGGAGGCTTTGCGACACGGGGAACACGGAGAAAATTGCCCCCGCTGGAGGCCTGGAGAAAGATCGAGCCCTCGGGAAAATCCCTCAAAAGGCAAAAAGATGTTAAAAATGAAGGAACCTCCGGGGATGTGTATGAAAACAAAGGCGAGGCTGACAAAATGTCCATCGAAAAACACGCGTTTTACACGAAAATGCACCCATTGCGCCATCATCGACAACCATCGGGCGGGCTTTTGGCCTGATCTGACAACAACCTTCTGGAAAGGAACGGCAATCCCCTTGCCCGTTACTGGCCACTCGTCACTCGCCACGGTCCTTGAGTTTTCGCTCGACGGACGGGAGTGGCCTCCTTACAATAACAGTCCATGCTGAAAGCAGAGTTCACAAAGAAGCGGCTGGCCCTCTACTTCCTGATGGGAGCGGGGCTGGCTGCATTGGGTTATCTCGCCGGTTGCCACCGGGGAGCACCGACGCACCCGGTGAGCAGGCAAGTGGTGGTGCTGGGCTTTGACGGCGCCGACCCCAAGCTTGCTGCCAAGTGGATAGGGGAGGGCAAACTTCCCAACCTGGCGCGTCTGGCGCGCGAAGGCACGTTCAAGCCGCTGGGAACCACCAACCCGCCGGAGTCCCCCGTGGCTTGGGCGTCGTTCGCCACGGGGCTCAATCCGGGCGGGACGGGAATTTACGACTTCCTGAAGCGCGACCCGGAAACTTACTTGCCGGAATTGGCCTTGGTCTCCCGCGAGCGTCCCAAGTTTCTGTGGGGGGTAATTCCCATCAAGGGGCCGAAAGTGACGAACCTGCGCAGCGGCGTGCCGTTCTACAAGGTGGTAGCCGACGCGGGCTACAAAACCACCGTCATTCGCATGCCGCTGGAGTTTCCACCGACCACAATTCCAGGAGGAAAGTTGTGGGCGGGCCTAGGCGTCCCGGACCTGCGCGGGACGTGGGGAACCTTTTTCTACTTCAGCTCCGACCTGACGCCGTGGGATGTGGGCGACACGGAATTTGGCGGCAAGCTGGTGCGGCTCGAGTTGAGCGGCAACCATGCGGCCACGACTATCGAGGGCCCCGTGGACCCCACCAGCGACAAGTTCACGCGCCTCTCGGTCCCTATCGATTTCAAAGTCGCGCCCGACGGCAAAACGGTGACCATCGATTTGCAAGGCCAGACCGCCACGCTCGGCGAGCGGCAGTGGAGCAACTGGTTCCACACCAAGTTCCACGTGGCGCCGTTTCTCTCCCTGAGCTCGATTTCCCGGTTTTACATTTTGCAGGCGTCGCCGGATTTGCGCGTGTACATGTCGCCGCTGAACCTGGACCCGGAAGATTCGCCGATCCCGATTTCCTCGCCGCCCGGTTACGCCGGGGAATTGGCGAAGAAGCACGGCCCGATGAAGACCTTGGGCTGGTGGCACGATACCTGGGCGCTCAACGAAGAACGCATCGATGAAGGCATCTTCCTGGAAGATTGCTGGCGCACCATGCAGCAGGAGCGGGAAATCCTGCTGGATGAATTAAAGAACGATCCGCCCAGTTTGCTGGTGTCGGTTTTCACCGCTACCGACAGCGTCAGCCACATGTTTTGGCGCTTGACCGACCCGCAGCATCCGCGCTACGACGCGGAACTTGCCGCAAAGTACGGCGATGCCATCGAAAAGACCTACGAGCGGATGGACGCCATCGTCGGCGACGTGATGCAGGCCATGAAGCCCGATGGCACGCTGATTATCGTCTCCGATCACGGCTTCCACTCCTGGCGCAAGGGGGTCAACACCAACACCTGGCTGGTGCAGAATGGTTTCATGACGCTCAAGAATCCGGGCGCGGAAGATAAGCAGTACAATCTTGACAACCTGTTCGGCCAGGGGAGCTTTTTCCCCAACACCGATTGGAGCCGCACCCAGGCCTATGCCGTGGGCTTGGGCCAGGTGTACCTGAACCTGCGCGGACGCGAGAAATATGGGATTGTCAACCCCGGCGCCGATGCCCAGCGAATTCTCGACGACCTGCGCCAGAAGCTGCTGGCCCTCGAAGACCCCGACACCCATGAGCGGGTGATTGAAAACGTCTATTTCGCCCACGACATTTTCCATGGTCCGCGCCTGAGCGAAGCCGCCGACATACAAATGAGCTTCCGCGATGGCTATCGCACCTCGTGGCAGACCTCGCTGGGAGCCGTTCCGGCGGGCATTATCGTGGCTAACATGAAAAAATGGAGCGGGGATCACTGCGTGTCCGACCCCAGTGACACCCAGGGAATCTTTTTTTCTAACCGGCAGTTTCCCGCCTCGCCCTCCATTTTGGATATTTCGCCGACCGTCTTGAGCCTGCTGGGCGTGGCGCCGCCTGCCCCGCTGGACGGCCACACGCTCAGTCCGCAATAAGCATGGGCTGCCGGAGAAACCTCCCATGCTTTCGAAGGTCGGGATAACCCTGGTCTTTTGCCCTTTGTCCTCGCAGAAAGGATCCGGCCGATGCCCACTGCCCAAAAGCTCGATCTCTACAAGGTCCACAAAGCCGAGTACGTCGCCACCAAGAAGCCGGTCTTGGTGAAGACAAGCCCGGCACAGTACCTTACCATCAGCGGTCGTGGCGCGCCCGCAAGCCCGGAGTTCCAAAACAAGATCGGAGCCCTCTACAATGTCGCTTTCACCCTGAAAATGACCCAGAAATTTGGTGGGAAGGATTACAAGGTTTGCCATCTGGAAGGTTTATATTGGGGGAGTGGAAAAGAAGAAAACGTGGCTTGCCTTGATCCCAGCGCTTGGAATTGGTTGCTGGTGATTCGCGTTCCCGACTTCATCAAGGAGAAAGATCTTCAGCAGGCGATCGGCCAGCTTCGCGCCAAGGGAAAGACCGGCGACTTTGATAAGGTTAAACTCGAATCCCTTGACGAGGGCTCGTGTGTGCAGATGCTCCACGTCGGCCCGTACAATCAGGAAAAGCAGACGATTGATCAGATGTTGGCCTTCGCTGCGAAGGAGGGACTCTCGAGTCGCGGTAAGCACCACGAGATTTATCTCTCGGATCCTCGCCGCGTGCCGGCGCAACGCCTGCGCACGATTCTGCGGTTCCCCGTGGGAAAGAGTGAGCAAGGGTAGCGCGGACCTGCTCTATAGGTCCGCGGCTCGTCCCCCATAGGCACGGGAAAGCTGCGGACTTACAGAACAGGTCCCCGCTACCCTGCTTGGACGGCCACGCGCTCAAGCACCAATGAGGGGACCCGCTCAAGTCCTGATGGTACCTTCGCTTCGGGACGCGTACCACCCGGAGGGTAGTGATTATGAGGTTTCTGGCTGTCGTCGTTTTTATAGTTCTTTGTTCATTTTCGTGCCCAGCTCAAGAGTCTCAAGATTATGAAACCTGCATGGGGAAGGCGACAACCCAGACTGCCATGAACATATGCGCCTCTCAAGAGGCAGGACGGATAGATGCCGAGCTCGATAAGGTCTATCGGAAGCTCCTATCAAGATCCGCGAATCAGCCGGAAGCTGTTGTGAAAATCAAAGCTGCTGAAAAAGCATGGATCAGTTACCGGGACGCGTACGTAGCTGCCATGTTCCCTGCAGAGGATAAACAGGCCGAGTACGGATCAGTCTATCCGATGGAAGTTGACCATCTCCGTGCGAAGCTAGCACAGCAACACATCGAGGCCCTAAGGGACCTCCTGGAACAATCTGCCAGGGTGCACGAGTGAGCGGCCAACTTGCTGGAACTGGCTGGCGCTATCCCTCCTCGATGGAGGGATCAGCGGCGTGAAAAGGGGGGCAGGGCGTGAGGGCCCGGGGGAAGATCGGGTTGCTTGGTTCTCCACCAAAACCAGACCGCCACGGCGATCATTCCCAGCCAGCCGATGGCCCGAACCACGGCGGCGATTTGGGTGTCGTGTTCCAGCAGGCCCATTTGCGAGAACATGGTCTCCCAGTCGTGCTCGGCAAAATCCGGATCTCCCACCGTGACGTACTGAAGCTCCATGCGGCGCGAGTCCGCCATGTAGGTGGCGACGTTCAGGAAGTTTTCAAAGAAGAAGAAAGAACAGAACGCCACGCCCGTGGCTTGGCGCTGAAAGGCAAAATAAACGGCCAGCATCAGGGGAACGCCGAGTTGCAGAAGGGTTCCGCCCGCCACCATCAAGGTATGGCCGAAGTAGCTGAAAAGCAAATGTCCGCCTTCATGAATGGGCACGAACACGTAGTCGATCAGCAGGAACCCGGACCCGTTTGTCAGAGCGTAGAGCAGAAAGATTCCATAAAAAGCCAGCCACCCGAGGCGCACGGGCTTGGAAACGGGCTGCCAGTTTTCGCGAAGGGGGGCAAGAAATTCCCAATCCATCAGCATCCTCATCCCTGGGCTCGGCGCGGCGTTGCGGCAACTCCTTACCCGGCGGTTCCCGGCAAAGGCTTCCCCCGGCCGACGTGCGCCTGGATGAACGCCACGACCTCCGCGAGGCTTGAATACGGAACCAACCTACAGTGCGGGTGGGTATTACCTGTTATGAGAAATGATATACTATCTCTAACGTTTATATTGTAGAACAGTATTACCTCTATTGTGCTGGCGCCCAGCAGGTACCCCGCCTCGAAGCCCACCCCGAAGGAAGAGCCGGAAGCCTCCGCGATGAAGAGATCGCACTGGCCGAGCCACTCCATATCCCGCTGGTAGACCGCCTGCGGGCCGAGAAAACGGTCTGCGGCGCGGGCATTATCGCTCACCAGGTGGCGGGTCAGCACCTCGTGACCCAGCTCCTCGAGGCAATGCACCATGCTTCGGGCCGTCTCCAAGGTCGCGCGGTCGCCCGCCACGGTAAAACCAAAGTAGATTTTCATGGGCGATTCCCATTCGAAACCTTGTTGCCGCCCCGGTGGCAAAGCGGCGTGGACTTACCAGGATGGGCGCAGATTTGCACCCGGTCATTCTAACACGCCGTGGCCGCGCACCATGCACCCGCCTCGCCTGCCTTGACGCCCTCTGCCTTTTACCCTACAGTTATTCCTTTGTAAACTTGTCCCGGCGCGCCGAGGTCAGGAAGTCCTGCTACTCGCGCAGGTGATGCTTGTGCCACCCAAACGATTGATCGTCCCCGCACTTTTGGCTGCGTTGCTGGCGTTGCCCGCCTCCGCCCTCTCCCCGGTGGCCGGCCGTCATGGCATGGTGGCCGCCAGCGAGCCGTTGGCCAGTCAAGCCGGCGTGGAAATCCTTCAGGCAGGCGGCAACGCCGTGGACGCCGCAGTGGCGGTGGGATTCGCGATGGCGGTCACTTTTCCCCAAGCGGGAAACCTCGGCGGCGGCGGCTTTATGTTGATTCGCAGGGCCAACGGTGACGCCATCGTCGTGGATTACCGCGAGCAGGCGCCGGCGGCGGCCACGCGCGGAATGTATCTGGATCCGCAGGGGAATATGCTTCCCGGCGCCAGCACCATTGGCGCGCGCGCCGTGGGAGTTCCCGGCACGGTGATGGGCTTGGCGCTAGCGGAGGAGAAGTACGGCCACCTGGGGCTGGCGCGGGTGATGGCTCCGGCCATTCGCCTGGCGCGGAGCGGCTTTCCCCTTAGCTATTCGCTCGCCCAGCTTTTTCGCAGCGAGCACGCCCTCTTGGAAAAGTTTGACGGCTCGAGGCATATCTTCCTGCACGACGGGAATCTCTACGAGCCGGGCGCGATTTTCCGCCAGCCTGACCTGGCCCGCACCCTCGCCGCCATCGCCAGGCGCGGTCCGCAGGCCTTCTATTCGGGCGCGGTGGCCACGGCGCTGGTCGAGACCATGCGCAAGTACGGTGGCCTGATCGCACGCGAAGACTTGGAGCATTATCAGGCCCGGTTGCGCCCGCCGTTGGTGGGGCATTTTCGCGGCTATGATATTCTGAGTGTCCCGCCGCCCAGCGCCGGCGGCACGATGCTGATCGAGATGCTCAACGTGCTGGAACCGCTGGACCTGGGCACGGCGAACTCCTGCGCCTCGATTCACCTGTTGGCTGAAACCATGCGCCGCGCTTACGCCGACCGCGCCTCCTTTATGGGCGACGCCGATTTTGCTTCCGTGCCGGTTGCCGGCCTCACCTCGCCTCGCTATGCGGCGCAGTTGCGCGAGGAAATCCTTCACGAACGCCCGGAGGCGCCCGTTCGGCCCGGCGAGCCTCAGGGTTTTGAATCCGGCGCCACCACGCACTTTTCGGTTGTCGATGCGCAGGGCGACGCGGTGGCGAATACTTACACCCTGAACGGTTGGTTCGGTTCCGGCGTGACCGTGGAAGGCGCGGGATTTCTGCTCAACAACGAAATGGACGATTTCGCCGCCAAACCCGGCTCACCCAACCTGTTCGGCTTGGTGCAGGGCGAAGCCAACGCCATCGCTCCGCACAAGCGCCCCCTTTCGTCCATGACGCCGGCGGTGGTGATCCGTGACGGCAAGGTGCGCCTGGTGCTCGGCTCGCCCGGCGGCAGCACGATCACCAACACGGTCTTACAGGTTCTGCTCAATGTCCTGGTTTATAAAATGGATGTTCTTCAGGCTGTAACCTCGCCGCGCTTTCACGATCAGTGGACACCGGACCTCTTGACATTTGAGCGGGTAGGGTTTTCTTCGGACACTCTCGAGAAGCTGCAACAGGCCGGTTACCCGCTGAGTTTTCGCGATCATATTGGCGACTGCGAAGCCATCGAGATTGCTCCCGAGTCCGGGTGGCGATGGGGCGCTTCCGATCCCCGCGCGGATGGAAAGGCGGTTGGATACTGATGGATTATGGTCTCTCCACATACCTTTACGTTGACGAGCGGCTCAGCTCCCACATCCTGGATAAGATCCTGGGGGCAGGATTCCGGACCCTTGAATTGTTTGCGGCCCGCCAGCACCTGGACTACACCGACCGCAACCACGTACGCGACGTGGCCCAGTGGTTTCGCGACCATCAAGTGAACCTGCATTCCGTCCACGCACCCCTTTACGGCGACGCGTATTGGGGGCAGTCAGGCGGCATTGCCGTTTCCCTCGCCTACCTGGAACGCCGCCTGCGCATCGATTCCATGGATGAAATCAAACGCGCCCTCGACATCGCCGATTATCTGCCCTTTCGCTACCTCATCGTGCACATGGGATTGCCCGACGAGGAATACGATCTGAGTAAGTTCGACGCAATTATGACTTCGCTCGAGCACCTGAAGGTTTCCGCCAAAGACCGCGGCGTCCAGTTGCTGCTCGAGAATGTCCCGAACGAACTGGGTACTCCGGAGCGTATGGTGCAGTTCCTTCAGCTCACGCGCTTGAACGTGAAAATCTGCTTTGACACCGGCCACGCCCACATGGCCCGCGGCCTGCAC
>Ga0326727_10020571_pt1 | contig 13087 bp, 11 predicted proteins | sample MB2enrmetagenome_FD_207643 | JGI IMG/M metagenome (GOLD analysis project Ga0326727, IMG submission 207643) | Lab enriched peat soil microbial communities from McLean, Ithaca, NY, United States - MB29MY | ecosystem: Environmental > Terrestrial > Soil > Wetlands > Peat | place: USA: New York...
CGGCTGCTGACAACAACGGCGGGGCGTTGTTTGAAGGCGGCCTGGTTTGTGAATGGGAACAGCGCCAGCACTACCTCCCCGAATTCAAATGGCATCGTAAACGTCGTCTTCGGGATTGTTCCAGACTGCCCCGAACGCAGGTTCGCTTGCGGCGGCGGCCGCTTGCGTCAGAGCGCGATCCTGACCGCCCACGCGCAGGAACTCGATGAATTCATCCACGGCGGAGATCTGCTCGGGGCTGAGAGCGTCAAGCTTCTCGGCAAGATTGCTGGCGAACCGGTTCATGACAACCCCTCCGCTCATATTCTAGTGAAATTCCCCAAATCCAGGAAGTTTTCGCTTGGCCGAAGTTGGGAAGTCGCGTTCGTGGCAGCATTCTTTGGCTTGGTACTTCGGTTTCTACGCCCGCATCCATTCCGGCAGGCCGGAGGCGATTGCCTCCCGGACAGCCCTCATCAGATCGTCGCGGTTGGCAAAGTTGGCCGGGATTATGGGCTCGTGGAAGACGATGTGCGCCGTACCGGGCCGGATGCCGAAACTGCCCTTGGCCATCATGGTCTCCGTGCCGTAAATCGAAACCGGAATGCACGGCGCTCCGGTCTGCATGGCCAGGTAGAACGGGCCCTTCTTGAAGGGCAGCAGGCGGCCGTCCTTGGAGCGCATTCCTTCAACAAAAGTGGTGATGTGCAGGCCCTTCGCCAGCAGCCGTTGAGCGGTGGCTACGCTCGCCTGCGCGCCGGTCACGCTGCCGGTCCGGTCCACCGGGATGAACTCGCCCAGCTTGAGGCAGTAGCCGAAGACGGGAAGCTTGAAGACGGAGCGCTTGGCAAAGGCGGCGGTGCGCCCCGGTATGCGCGCAATCAGCGCCGGCGGGTCCAGATTCGAGAGATGGTTGGCCATGAAGATGCACGCCTGGCCGGCAGGAACATTCTCCCTCCCCTCAACCCGAATGCGGATGCCGGCTACCCGGTAACCAACGTTGACAATCCAGCAAGTCACCGCGTAGAGCGGCCCCACGTCGCCAGTAACGACGGCCAGCGGTATAAAGACCATCGCCGCGGGAATGCTCAATGCGACAATGACAACGAATACGACAAGCGACAGGATCATGAGGGTTCCGGCAGAGATATTTGATTCGTTTTGCTGGGTGCCCCAGGTCCCGTCCGCCGCGGCGGAGGGGCCTGGGATAGCTTAAGCTCAAGGTACGAAATCATTTAGTCACCGATCTACGTCCGCATCCACTCCGGCAGTCCACTGGCGATGGCCGTGCGAACCGTCTGCATCAGCTCTTCGCGCGTGGCAAAACCGGCCGGGTCGATTGGCGCATGAAAAGCCACATTTGCCGGCCCAGGATGCATGCGCAGACTGCCCTTGCCCAGAATCTTCTCCGTCCCATGGATAGAGACCGGGATGCATGGCGCGCCGGCGGCCATGGCCAGAAAAAACGGGCCTTTCTTGAAGGACATCATGCGGCCATCCCGGGAGCGCGTGCCTTCAACAAATGTCGTCATATGCACGCCTTTGGCCAGTACCTGCTGGGCCGCGGCCACGCTCGCCTTGGCGTCCGCGGCGTTGCCGCTGCGATCCACGGCGATAAACTCCCCTTGCCGGAACCCGGTGCCCAGCACCGGCAGATTCATCAGCGAGCGTTTCATGAAGGCCGAGGTGCGCCCCGGAATCAGCGAGATCAGCGCGGGCGGGTCCAGGTTGGAAACGTGGTTCGACATGAAGATGCACGCCCGGTCCCTGGGTATATTCTCGAGGCCCGTCACGTGGAAGCGCACCCCGGCCATCCAGCAACTGCTCCTGAGCATGAACCGCGTTCCCTTGTAAAGCGGCAGCACGTCGCCCGTTAGCCAGCACCAGGGAATGAACAGGATCGCCGTGGGAATCCCGGTGACGACCATGGTGGCCATGAAGATGAGTGAAGAGATCACGCCTGCCTCTTGTCTTGCGCCTTGCCGTCTTCGGGAAAGCGTTCCCTGAGCCGCGCGGGCAGCTTCTCATAGATGCCGTCGAAGCCGCCATTGGAAAGAATCGCCACCACATCGCCTGATTGGAGTTGGGGCGCGATGGCGTCGACAATTGCTTCCGCATCGGGACAGAGTTGAGCCTCGGTTCCGCTGGCGTTCAGCGCATCGACCACATCTTCGGGGTGCAGCCGCTCGGCGTCGGGGATGCGCTGCTGCTGATAAACCCCAGCCAAAACGACCCGGTCGGCAAGGCGCAGGCTGGCAACCAGATCGGATTCGAGCACCTTGCGCCGCAGCGTATTCGAGCGCGGCTCCAAGACAGCCCACAATCGCGATTGCGGGTAGACGGAGCGCAGCGCCCGCAGCGTTTCGCGAATGGCGGTGGGATGGTGGGCGAAGTCGTCGATCACCGTAATGCCGCCGATCTGGGCGCGCACCTCAAGCCGGCGCTTGACGCTCTTGAAGGTCGCCAGCGACTCTTGAATCACCTTTTTGCTGATTCCCTGTCCCGAAGCCAGCGCTGCCGCGGCGGTGGCGTTCAGGGCGTTGTGCTCGCCGGCTAGCCGCATCTCGAATTCGGCCCACAATGCCCCGCCGCGCCAGACCTCCCAGCGGGTGAGGCCGCTTTCATGGCGCAGATTCCGGATGCCCCAGTCCGCTTCGGCGCTGAAGCCGTAGCGCTCCACGCGGCACAGAGCGGCGGCCACGCACTCGCTTACGTTGGAGCTGCGATCCCAGGCCACAATCGCACCCCTGCGCGGAACCAGGTTCACCAGCCGCTTGAAGGCCGTCTTGACGGCTGCCAGATCGGCATAAATATCGGCGTGGTCGAATTCCACGCTGGTCAGGATGAGCGCATCGGGAAAGTAGTGCAGGAACTTGGGGCCTTTGTCGAAGAAGGCGGTATCATACTCGTCGCCCTCGACGATGAAGGCGCGCGTGGGCCGGAGCTGGAAGCTGGAGCCAAAGTTCTCCGCGACGCCGCCGATGAGAAATGAAGGCTCCAGCGCCGGGTTCTCTTTGGAAGCGAACTGGTAGATCCACGCCAGCATGGAGGTCGTGGTCGTCTTGCCGTGGGTTCCGGCCACCACCAGCGACTGGCGTCCCACGAGAAACTCCTCGCGCAGCAGCGCCGCCATTGAGGTAAAGGGGATGCGTTCGTCCAGTACGCGCTCCACCTCGGGATTGCCGCGGGAGAGCGCATTGCCGATGACGACAAGATCCGGTGCGGGATCGAGATTGGATTCTGCGTAGGGCTCAAGAATGGGGATGCCGAGCGAGCGCAACAGATCGCTCATGGGCGGATAGGCGGCCTTGTCGGAGCCGGTGATGCGGTGGCCCTGCAACTGCAAAAGCCCAGCCAGCGAGGCCATGGCCGTGCCGCAGATACCGCTGAGATGAATGTGCCGGGATTGCAAAGTCATCGCGCCGTCTCCGGCTGATTCCCATGGTGCCGCGTTTGCTGCTTGCTGTTCCCCATCCTCTATTCCCTACTCCCGATTCCCCAGTCCCTAGTCCCTTAGTCCCTAGTCCCTGTCATCCCGCCGCCGGTTGCAGCAGGCGCAGCTCGGCCTCGTCGGTGATGTGCAGCTCGGCTTCCACGCCCAAGGTCAAGGTCACGTTGCCGTGGGAAACGTGGCCGCTGCGCAGGCCGATGACGATCGGTCCGTCGAAGCCATCGAAGATGCGCAGAATCACTTCATCGAGCAGATTGGGCGATGCTCCGGGCGAAGTGCAATCCAGCATCTCGCCGAAGACGATGCCGCGCACGCCCTCCAGCTTGCCTGCCTGGCGCAGTTGCCACAGCATGCGGTCGATCTGGTAGGGCTTGGCGCCGGTGTCCTCCAGAAAGAGCAGCTTGCCTTCGGTCCGCGGCTCATAGGGCGTGCCCAGCAGCGAAACCAGGATGCTGAGGCAGCCGCCGTACAGGATGCCGCGAACCGGGCTGAAGATCCGCCCCGACCGCAGAAGGCGCAGTCCCTCCGCCGGTCCCACTGTATACGGCTCTCCGGCCAAGGCCGCCCGAAAGCTGGGCAGATGGACGCCTTTTTCGCTGCAGAAATCGGCCGCGACCATGGGTCCGTGGAAAACGGGCAGTCCGAGCCGGTCGAGCAGATGCAGCTGAAGGCCGGTCAGGTCGCTGTAGCCGAAGAAGGGCTTGGGATGCTTGCGGATCAGCTCCAGATCGAGGCCGTCGAGTAAGTAGTTGGAACCGTAGCCGCCGCGCAGGCAGGCCACCACGCTCGTCTCCTTGTCGGCGAAGGCGTGATGCAGGTCTTCAAGCCGCTGTGCCGCGGTTCCGGCAAAGTAGAGCGGCCCTTTCTGGAAGGCGTGGTGGGTGAGCCGGGGCACAAAGCCCAGCGCACGCAAACGCTTCAGGCCGCGCTCGGCCATCTCCACTTTGGCCGAAGCCGCAGGTGCAATGACGCTTACGCCCGCGCCTTGAGCGACAGGGGCCAGCTTCAGCAGCGGGCCCGGTCCCGGGATCGGCTTGGTGTCCGGCACCGCCATCATTTCACCACGCCTCGCCGCGGGCAATCAGAGCAGCCGGGCCAGTGAGCTTGAGTTCCGTGCCGGGTCCGTCCCAGGCAACGGTCTGCGCGCCGCCGGGGGCGATGACCTCCAGTTCGTTTTCCGCGCCATAGACGCCGATCATCGCGGTGGCCGCGGCGGAGCTGCCCGTTCCGGAAGAGGATGTGGGACCGACGCCGCGCTCGAAGATGCGAATGGCCACTTGGTGGATCGGCTTCGACTCGCTGCCCAAAACATGAACGAACTCGACGTTGGTTCGATCGGGAAAATCGGGATGCTGGCAGATCTCTTTCCCGATCTCTTGCCAGGATCGGTCGCCGAGGGAGAAGTTGAGCCTGGAGAGCCAGCGTTCGCTGGCATCGAGGGGATGTGCCCCATCGTGGCTGAATGCGCCGACCTGGGGCCGGCGCTCGGGCTCGGGAAGAACGATCACGAAGTGGGGATTTCCCATGGAAACGTAGACTCCGTCGATCTGGGTTCCGTCGGCCAGTTCCAAGGTGTGCTTCCCGAACTCGGGCACATCCATGTCAGTGGTCACCAGCACCGTTGGCCCGTTTATCTCCGAGTTCCGGAACTCCTGAATCGTGCACAGGCGGGCGCCGGCGTCGGTTAGAATCACCAGCAAATCGCCGGGCTGGGAACCGAGCGCATCGGCCATCCAGGCGGCCACGCAGCGCGTGCCGTTGCCGCTGATCTCGGCGATTGAGCCGTCGGCATTGTGCAGGCGAATGCGCCCAGCCCTGGGCCCGGTCCAGGCAAAGAACTCGATCCCGTCGGCGCCGATGCCGGTATTGCGCTCACACAGCCGCCGCGTCAGATCCGCCCAATCGCAGCTTGCCGCCGCGTCTTCCGTGACGATCAAAAAGTCGTTGCCGCAGGCGTGGGCCTTGGTAAAGGGGATCAATCTTCCTCCAGATCGCGGAAGGTTAGCAGCTTATCGATGCCCGGCTCGGCCAGCAGATTGCCGCGCAGGCGCTCATGCTGCTTTTGAGTAACCGTCAGCGTGAAGCTTACCCGCTGAACCTCGCCGATAGCGTCGTTCTCCATGCCTGTCAGGCGTTCGCCCGCCGTGTCCATCGCCTTCAGAATCGACTCCATCATAAGGGTCTGGTCTCGTCCGCGGGCCTCGTAAACCAGCGAGTAGGCCTTCAGGTTGGCACGCCGTTCCAGTAAACCGACCACCTCCAGCGCCATGATCACAACGATTGCCGCCACTGCCGCCGCGCCATAGAGTCCCGCGCCGCAGGCCATGCCGATGGAGGCCACCACCCATATGCTGGCTGCGCTGGTGAGCCCGCTGATGCGGCTGCGGTTGTGCAGAATGAGTCCCGCGCCCAGAAAGCCGATGCCCTGCACAATGTTCGAAGCCACCTGGCCCTTGTTGGGGCTGCCGTCGCCAGCCAGCACCGCCGAAAGCAGCGTAAAGAAGGCGCTGCCCATGCAGATAAGCAGGTTGGTCCGCACGCCCGCGGCCTTGCGGCTGAACTCCCGCTCCAGCCCCACCAGCCCGCCCAGCAGGCAGGCCACCAGCAGGCGGGCGATGGCGTGGTTCGCCACCACAATCTGCTGTAAGCTATCGAAGTTGAAGGGCAGCGCGAACTGTGCCAGGGTCATGCTCATTCGGGTTCCTTGCCCGATGCTATCACTGCACGGGTGGGTTTGTTGAGGGCTGCCATCTTGGGGCAATGGGTCGTTTTCCGGTTTAGCGGTCACCCGCTCGGAACAATATCACACCCTCCATATAAGCTCGCCTCAAGGCGACTTTTGAGGATCTATCAGAGTTCGGCGAATGCATTGGCGATTTTGCATCATTCCTGAAATGCACGGGTACCCTGGCGCGTTTCCAGGTACATTTGTCCCGGAAACCGTTCTCGATGAGCGAGTTGGCCTGTTAACAACAATTCAGAACGCGAAGCCAGACCTAAGCGGAGTCGATAGCGTCGAATTCGTTCTCTTTAAGCGCCTTCACGTCACGCATCGGGTGTAATCTTGTGTGAATTGGCTCGCGCTCTCATAGCAGGCCCTCTGGGCATTTAGCCCGGCGGGGAGCGGCTAGGGCCACGGGAAACAGGCCGTTGCTCGTTGCCATATCGGTCTGGCTTTGTGTGCCGTTACGAGCTGAGGGTGGGCCGCTGATGCGGACCGCTCCTGCTATTGGCAGAATCTAATTATTTCTTGCGAGAATTTGCGTAGAATTGGAACTCGCGTGCAGTGATCGATTCAGGAGGATTCAGAGATGTCTTTGTTCCCGGTTAACGGCTATTTTGGCGCCGGCCTCATCGTTTTCATCCTGGTCGTGGCCAGCTATCTCTGGTATCGCAAGCGGGTGCAGCCCTCCAAGCCTTCGCAGCCTTCGCAGAGCGATACGGTGGACCGGTACAAGATTATGTTTCGGCTCCAGATCCTCGCGGGTGCCGGCTGCGTGCTGATCCTTTTGTATGCGCTGCGGTTCTGGTCCGCCGAATCCGCTCAAATCTTCGCGGTTGGGGTGCTGGTCGCGGGAGCCGCCTTATCGAGTGGATTCCTGGTGGGATTCATCTTCGGGATCCCGCGTGTGGGCGGAAAGGCGACAGCAGAAGCAGCCGCTGCGCCGGGTGGCGCGCGCGCATCGGCCTCCGATGCGGAATCGAGTTCCGTCACTCCCAACAGCAACCTGGTCGAGATCTCGGACTGGCTCACGAAGATCATCGTGGGAGTCGGCCTCGTCGAGTTGAATTCGATTCCTGGGAAGCTGGGAGCACTGGCCTATTATCTCGGGCCAAGTCTTCGCCCGGCTCAATGCGATGGAAAGCCTCCATGCGCCGACTATATAGGGGCCGGGCAGGCGGCAGGACTCACCATCATCTTGTTCTATTTTGTGGTGGGATTCCTTCTGGGCTACGTCTGGACGCGGCTGTACTTCCAGCGGGATCTCGAGGTCGAGCGGTTGCGGCGGGACCAATGGTTGTCTTCGCTGATAAGACTTGCAGAGGTGTGCATCAACCAGGGACAACTGGATGAGGCAGTGAGAGTGCTCGATCAGGCCCTGCAGTTCGATCCACACGATGGACGGGCAGTGCTGACCAAGGGCCGCGTTCTGAAGCGCCAGGCCATGCAAAGGGCCGAGAACAGTCCGGAAAGGAATGAGTTGCTTAACCTGGCACTCGCTTTTGCGAACCAGTCGATTACGCTGCTGCCAACTTCGGCTGAGCCGCTTTACAACAAAGCCTGCTATCAGGCCCTGCTGGGTGTAGGCAAGACCGAGGTGCTACAGAATCTTCAGTCCGCGTTCCGGCTCGACGACAAGTTACGCGGGACCGCTCAGGGTGACACAGATCTGCAGTCTCTCTGGCAAGATGATGATTTCAAGAAACTTACAGGACAGATCTGACCCTTTGGAGCTTGACTTTGGGGAGTGAAGCATCTAAGATCATGTAGACAGTTTTGCTGAGAGGAGTTCTGAATATGAGAGATGTTGAGGTCAAGCCGATCATTCCTGTTCGGTAGAACGCTGAGATCGAAGAAAAACGAAGAGCGAACACAGACGAACTGTGTTCGCTCTTCGTTTTTGCGGAGCCGGTTGATAGCCGCCCCCATTGCTCTGCAAGCACTACCGAGACAGGGAGAACCCTTCAACTGACATTTCTATCGATCGCGGCGGAGGATATGGGAACCCCGATTGCCGAAGAATATAGAACGCAGGCGCACAATAATCTCATTCGATGCCTCCAGCCACTCCAACAGCCTTCGCGCCGGAAGGAACCCTAATGCCCGTTCTCATCGCCCGCGGTGTCAGCTATCTCTCCCATCTGAAATGTCAACCATCCCCCGGTTCTTGCCCAAGGTCCTCTACCCCCCTACCTCTTCGGGAGCCCATTGTTTCACCCCGCGCTTGTTAGTAAGTAGCTATTAATCAGCATCGTAGAAAATACACCCGTTGACCGATCAGTAAACAGAAGCGGCCAGTCTTGAGCCTTTTCACGGCCGGAGAATGCCTCCTCGCGAGGGGAAATACGTGCTTTGGCAGCCCTTTTGAAGGGGATTCCAGGCTCGAAGGCGCCGCCGGGTTGCCGGCTACAGCAAGACCCGAGCGTCTGTACCCAGGAAGCACCACGCCAAGCGGCTTTTTCCTTTCCGGGGTCCCTACTGACAGGTCTTCGTCCGTGGGGTGGAAGTAAAAGCCACTTGGCACACCTTTTGCTGGAGCACGTTCAACCTGGTTTTGTTCTAATCGCGGAAGCCGCTGGCTGCCATTCCACTTATACTCAACCCAGAGCATGGTTACTCACCGGTCTACCCATCTCGAAGAAATCCTGGATGCGACCCGGGCCACAGTGGCCAGGGCCAAGGCCCGTGTGCCAGTGGCCGAACTGGAGCGCCAGGCGAAAGCGCACCAGCCGCGGGGCTTTGCGGCGGCCTTGCAGCGGCAGGCGGCGGCTGGTCCCGCGGTGATCGCCGAGATCAAGAAGGCTTCGCCTTCCAGGGGACTGATCCGCGAGGACTTCGATGTAGAGCACCTGGCCCGGAGCTACCACGGGGGCGGCGCCGCGGCGTTATCGGTGCTTACCGATGAACCGTTTTTCCAGGGCAGCCTGCGCAATCTGGAGCTGGCTTCGGCGGCGGCTCCACTCCCCTGCCTGCGCAAGGACTTCACGGTGGACGAGTACCAGATCCTCGAAGCCCGCGCCCACCGGGGGGACGCAATTCTGCTCATTGCCGCCGCGCTCACCGATGCCGAGGTCAAGCGCTTTGCCTATCTGGCTCGCAGCCTTCAGCTCGATGTACTGGTCGAAGTGCATACGGCCGCCGAGCTCGATCGGACGCTCGGCGCGCTGGGCGAGACCGGCGCGGATGCAATCGGCGTGAACAACCGCGACCTGAAGACCTTCGACGTAAACCTGAGGACCGCGCTTGAGCTAGTCGAGCGGCTGCCGGCTAACATCCTGCGCGTGGCCGAAAGCGGAATCTCGACCGCGGAGGATCTGGCGCGGCTGCGGGCAGCGGGATTCGACGCATTTCTTATCGGCGAGAGCCTGATGCGCCAGTCCGACCCAGGCGCGGCGCTGGCCGCGATGCTGGCTAGGGCCAGCTGGGGGCCGGGACGCGCCGATCATCCTGCGCACGATCCCTCGGTACGCCGATGAGTCTGTGGATCAAGATTTGCGGCAACACTTCGCTTGAGGATGCGCTGCTGGCCGTCGAGGCCGGGGCCGACGCGCTGGGGTTCATCTTTGCGCCCAGTCCGCGGCGCGTGACGGTGGCTGAAGCGGCTGCCATTTCGCCGCATCTCCCCGCAACCGTCGAGAAGATCGGCGTCTTTGTCGATGCGGAGCTGGAAGAGATCGACGCTACAGTCCGATCCTGCGGATTGACAGGTGTGCAACTGCACTTCGAGTGCGGCCCGGAGTTGCCGGCGAAGCTGCGCGAGCGGCTGGGCCCAGCGCTGAGGATTCTCTGTGTGGTGCATTTTGACGCCGGAGCGTCCAGGCCGGTCGCGGATCAGGTTGCCGAGCACGCCCGCAACCCGCACGTCGACGCGGTGCTCGTCGATTCGCGTGCTGCGGCGACGGTCGGCGGCACCGGTGTGGCCTTCGACTGGACCGAGGCGCGCAAGACGGTCTTCGGCGATGCTGGAAACCTGCGCTTGATTGCGGCGGGTGGGTTAGATCCGGAAAACGTGGCCGAAGCGATCGCCATTTTGCGGCCCTGGGGCGTGGACACGGTCTCGGGGGTGGAGGTTGAGCCGGGCCGCAAGGATGCGGAGAAGGTGCGGACGTTCCTGCTCCGGGCGCGGGGAGCGGGTCAGTTGTAAACACAAGCAAGCAAACAATCGCGACTCCCCGAGCTTCCGATTGCGATCTTCTTTGAACCGCTGAGAGAGCATCAGAGCATGCAGAAAGAGCCCAGGGTTCCTGCCCTGAGCTCTCTCCATTCAAGAAAAAAGTAAGATGCCTTGCTTTGCCGGCCCCACACTACCCTCAAAGGCAAGAGAGCGCGACAAGAATGGCTGACCGCGGGTCGATGTTCCTCTGAAGCGTGTGGCGAGGTTCAGCCGCGAAGGGCAAACCTGCGCCGCACAATGCCGGCCAGTCCCACCAGTCCGCTGCCGAGAAGGAGCAGGCTGGATGGTTCTGGTGTGACGGTGGAGGGGCTGGCGGGCGTTCCTTCGAGATCAACCTGAACGACGGCGTAACCGCCCTGGCCGCAAGTGCCGCCAAAGCAAGCATTATCCAAGCTATTGCCTCCAGAGATTTGAACCGCATCGGTGTCGATCGGAGTGGCAAGCGTATCGTATTCAGTGCGGAAGCCGTAGCCCTCACTCTCAATCGGCCGGTCCCAGAGGAGCTGCCACTGGTCGGTGCTTTCGTTCCAGTACTGCAGGATGTACTCGTCGTTGTCATCGGCTTGCAAAGTGATGGAATCGATCTGATCGGTTGCGCCGAGATTGATCTGGAAGACATAGCCATTGCCGCTCCATTCGAGGGCTTGGTTGGCCGCCGCAGTAGACCCATAAGCGGTGCCATTGGGTAGAAACGTCCCATTGGTGATATTGCCCAGATTGCCGGCGGTCCCATTGTTATATCCGGTGCCGGAGTACGAATCGGTTGCCGCGACCACAACGGGAGCGCCGAGGGCGACGTCAGTATCGGCTCGTGCGTTTGTTGCCGTCAGAGCCGCGGCGAGGCAGATGGCGATCGATAACCAGAGAAATGCGAAATGTCTGCGTTTCATTCGAGTAAAATCCTCCGTTCAAGAAGAGTGGCCAGGGAAGCGCCTGGCAGCGCTGCTAGTTTGCGAGTAAATCGCGCCGATCTTGCGGTGCCGTCTCCGGCGCGGGAACCGGAATCTGGCTGGTTAAGTGCCGCCAAAAGAAGAAGAAGGCGACCGATTGCCGTTAAGGCGCTTCCATCGGAAGCGGCCGAATGAAAACCCACTGCTGAAATTGCGCAAAAAGCGTGAAAAAACGGCTCATCGCTCCGGCAGAGGTCTTTGCCTGGGTTTCATAAGAAACCGTCCATCGGAAGCTATAATCGAGAGCAACAGCCATTCAGTGCAAATGCCATCTCAGGTTTTCAGGGGTCATCTCATGCCGCCTGAGCTCTTCTCAGCATCCAATCCGCAGCAGACCGCCGCATCGCTCCGCCTGGACTCGTGGAAGCAGATTGCGGCCTATCTTTGCCGGGGGGAACGCACCGTCAAGCGGTGGGAGACCGAACGCGGGTTGCCAATTCACCGCCTGCCCGGCGGCGGGCGGGGCAGCGTCTACGCTTTTACCGCGGAGCTGGATGAATGGCTGATTTCAGCCAGGGCGCTGGAGATGGAAGTTGTAGACGAAGAAGACGCGGCGGGGGAGACCCAAACGGATGCCGCTCCTCCGGGCGAAGTTCTGCCTGATCTTCTGCCCGTGAGCGGGGAAGCTGCGGTGGCGGAGTCTTCATCCGGTAAGGCGAGGAGCGGATTCCGGCGCATTCGCGTTTCCCTGCTTGTGGGGGCCCTGGCAGTTTTGGCAGGAGCGGCAATCTTCTTCGTTCTTCGCGGCGGCGGGCGTATTGTCCTTTTTCGCTATTCGAAGCCGGCTAAGCCCGTGGCGATGCCCTCCGATGCGGAGAAACAAGTCGCTCACGAGCTTTATCTCCGCGGCCGGTTCGAGTGGAACCAGCGGACTTCCGAGAGCCTGAACCGGGCGCTGGACGACTTCACCCAGGCTATTGTCCACGATCCCACCAACGCGCAGAACTATGTAGGCCTGGCGGACACATATAACCTGCTGCGAGAGTTTTCCCTGATGCCGCAAAGCGAGGCGTTCAGCCGCTCCGTCGCCGCCTCGCGCCAAGCCGTCGAGCTGGACGATTCCCTCGCCGAGGCGCATCGCTCATTGGCCTTTGACGAGGTGTGGGGCAACGGGGATTTCGATACGGGCCTGAGGGAGTTCGAGCGCGCCATCGCGCTCAATCCACGCGACCCGATCGCGCATCTCTGGTTTGCCAATGCCTTTGGCGGACCCGGCTGGAATTCGCTCTGCCTGCGCGAGATCGATCTGGCGCAGGAGCTCGACCCCTCCTCGCCCGCCATTGTGGCCGACAAAGGCGCGCTACTCTTCGGCGCGGGAGAACGCGAGGCCGGCCTCGAAGCCGAGCGCCAGGTCGTGCGCCTGGAGCCCCAGTTTCTCTCGCCCCATCGTTACCTTGCCGGCATGGCCTGGGATTTGCGCGACTATCCCAGCTACCTGCGGGAGACCGAAGAAGTGGCCGAGTTGAGCCACGAAAGCAACCTGCGCGAGATCACGGCGGCGGCGCGGGCGGGCTTCCGGCGCAACGGCGAGCGCGGTCTGCTTGAAGACCTCTACGCCGCCCAAAAGCGGCTCTATGCCGCCGGTAGCCTGCCAGGCGTCCTGCTGGCCAAGACCGCGATGCGCCTAGGCAGAAAAGACGAAGCTCTGCAATGGTTGCGCCGCGACGATGAGCAGCACCGGCCGGAGTTTATCTACATCCGCGAGGACCCGGATCTGCTCCCGCTCCACGACGATCCCGTCTTTCGGGAGCTTCGAAGCAAAATCCACGCTCCCCGTCCTGAGGAAGCCGCCGCCGCCGAACGTGCCTTGG
>Ga0326727_10020572_pt1 | contig 13086 bp, 9 predicted proteins | sample MB2enrmetagenome_FD_207643 | JGI IMG/M metagenome (GOLD analysis project Ga0326727, IMG submission 207643) | Lab enriched peat soil microbial communities from McLean, Ithaca, NY, United States - MB29MY | ecosystem: Environmental > Terrestrial > Soil > Wetlands > Peat | place: USA: New York...
GACTTGCGTATCGGACAGGTTGAGTTCGCTTTTGACACGTTGCACGAAGCTTTGTCGATTGAATGGGCGGTGCCAGTGTCCGGTGCTCCAGGCATAGTAGTAGATGGAAGCTCCGCCGACGATCACTCCCAGCAGGAACGTCAGGGCGAAATAGATGTAGGCTCTTCGACTCATGGCTTTCTCTAGCCGACTAGGGTTACTTCGTCGGCCCTCCCAGATTCAATTCGTGTGTATCACCGATCTCGCCTCCGACCACGTCGGGCTGCGAGGCTTGATTGTGGCTTTGCAAGCCAAGGAAATCAGCCCCGGCAACGCCTCGTACGGGACCGGTGGTGGGCAGCGCCAAACTGAGCAGCAAGGCCAGGGTGAGGGCAAGCGTGGCATAAACGAACCGCCGCCCAACCGTCTCGAAGAACTCGCTCCGCGCGCCCGTCGCCTCCCACTCTTGCAGCCGTCGAACCAGCCGCGAGGCGAAGCCAAACGACGCATCGGGCGGCGTCTCCTCTGCTAAGGCTCGGAAGCCGCTCTGCAGGAAGCGGGAGTTGCGCCAATACACTTCGCAGCCCGCGCACTTGCTCATGTGCTCTCGCGCCTCCGCAGGCAATTCCTCGCCCCAGCGCTCCCCGACCAGATCCCGAATCTCTTTGCAATCCATGGCCTATTTTCCTTCTTGGCGCCAACGCTCCAGGTCTTCGAGCATTCGCTTCCTGGCGCGGTGGAGGCGCACTTTGACGGTGCTGGTTTTCAGTTTCAGCAGGTCAGCGATTTCTTCCACAGAATAGTCTTCCAGCTCCTTGAGAGTTAGGATCAGGCGGTCATCTTCCGGCGCGCGTTCGAGAAGCCTGCCAACGAAATCCCTCAGGGCTAGCTTCTCGCCGTGATCCAGGCCTTGTGGCGGCGGGCTCTCCGCCTTTCGTTCCAATTCGTGCGCGCTTTCTTCCGTCATCTCCGAGTAGTAGCTGAGGTGCGAGGCGCGCACTTTGCGCAAGTAATCGTAGCAATGGTTCACCGCAATTCGGGACAACCATGTGGCGAACGAAGATTGAAAGTTGTAACTTCGAATGGCCCGAAAAGCTTTGAAAAAAACTTCTTGAGCGAGGTCCTCGACTTCGTCCCGCCGGCGAACCAGATGGAAAACGATGGAGAAAACACGCTGCTGGTATTTTTCCACCAGCAGGCCGAAGGTTTCACCGTCCCCTTTCTGGACACGACGAATATACTCAACTTCCTGGCTGACATCAAACTCCGAGCGTGCCATTCGGGTTCCATCTCTGGACTTCCCTCAGTAGCAGGGACGAGGGAGGTTGCCAATTGGTTACAGACCGCCGTCCGGATATCTCTCCGCCATTCCTATATTAATAGTTGACGGTCTTGATACTTTGTGGAAGAATGTCCCCCATGGTCATCGGAACGCGTCTTAAAAAGTTAAGAGAAGATAAGTCACTATCACAGGGTGATATTGAAAAGCGTACCGGACTCTTGCGTTGTTACATCTCCCGGGTAGAGAACGGCCACACTGTGCCGTCTCTCGAAACCCTGGAGCGGCTCGCGGCGGCACTGGAAATCCCCCTCCATCAGCTTTTCTACGAAGGAGACGGAGAACCGGTTTTGCCCAACCTGAGCAAGCTGCAGAGCGCGGAAGAGTTGGTACTTGATGCCGAGCAGGAAAAGGAAGTGCGTTTCTTTGAAAAAGTGAAACGCCTTCTCGACAAGATCGACGAGAAAGACCGGCAACTCCTGCTCTACATGGCGCAGAAACTGGCAAGTCGATAGCCCTGTAATCCTGTCCTGTCTCAAGCTGCCTCGGTGGCGGCCGGGGTGAGTTATTCCCATTCGATTGTCCCCGGCGGCTTCGAGGTAATGTCGAATACTACCCGATTAACGCCTTTTACCTCATTGACAATCCTGGTAGCCATCCGTTGCAGAAGCGGCGCGGGAAGGTTCGCCCAGTCAGCCGTCATCCCGTCCTCAGATTCCACGGCTCGAACGGCGATGGTCGAGGCGTAGGTTCGCGCGTCACCCATCACGCCCACGCTCGAGACCGGAAGCAGGACGGCGAACGCCTGCCACAAGCGCTTGGCCAGACCCGCCGCTTCAACCTCTTCCCTCACCACGGCGTCGGCATTCCGGACCATTTCGAGGCGCTCTTCCGTGACCGCGCCCAGGATCCGTACCGCCAGACCTGGGCCGGGGAATGGCTGCCGGTCGATCAGTCGGTCATCCAACCCCAATTCCCGGCCTACTCTGCGCACTTCGTCCTTGAAAAGCTCTCGCAGAGGTTCGATAAGCCGGAACTTCAAATCCTGCGGTAACCCACCCACATTGTGATGGCTCTTAATGGTTGCGGCCGGACCCTTCACGGAAACCGACTCGATCACGTCCGGATAAAGCGTCCCCTGCACCAGAAAGGGTATGTCCCCAAGCCGGCGAGCCTCCTCTTCGAAGACACGGATGAACTCTTCTCCGATGATTTTGCGCTTCTTCTCCGGGTCGGTTACTCCCTCCAAGCGGGTCAAGAAACGAACCGAAGCGTCTACCGTGCGCACGTTCAGGTGGGCTTGCTCGCGCAGCATGCCGGCCACCTGCGCGAACTCGTTCTTGCGAAGCAGACCGTTGTCGACAAACAGACAGGTCAGCCGGTTGCCGATGGCTTTTGCCACCAGAGTCGCAGCGACCGCGGAATCCACCCCGCCCGACAGCGCGCACAACACGGCTTCGCCCTTAACCTCCCGCCGCACTCGGTCCACCGTTTCCTCGATGAAGGAGCGCGGGAACCAATTCGGCCGGATGCCCGCCACGTCCCGGACGAATCGGCTCAGGATTTCCGAACCGTGTGCGGTGTGGCGAACTTCCGGATGGAACTCCAGTGCGTAGATTCCGGCCGCGGGATTCTCAATCACTGAAATCGCGTTCTCCGTGCGCCCCGTTATGCTGAAACCGGGCGGAACCTCCGCCACGTGGTCGCCGTGGCTGTTCCAGACGCGCAGCGGCGACTCGATGCCCTGGAGGAGCGTTGTGGAGGGATAAATCTCCAGTTGGGCGAATCCGTATTCCCGGCGCCGGGCGGGCTCAACCCTTCCCCCCAGTGTCCTCGAGATCCATTGCAGCCCATAACAAACGCCCAGAACCGGGATGCCCATCTTCAAGACGCGTTCGTCGCACACCGGCGCGGACGGGTCGTAGACAGAGGACGGGCCGCCGGAAAGCACCAGCGCCTGCGGGTGCATCGCGGCTAGTTCGTCAAAGGGTGTATGACACGGAACGATCAGCGCATAAACCTGCATTTCGCGAATGCGGCGCGCGATCAATTGCGTGTATTGAGAACCAAAATCGAGGACAACTACAGGACGAGTATGTTCCATGTTAGAAAGACTGAAGAACAATTCAAATGGCAAAAGGCAAATGGCAAAAGCCAAAATTGCTTACCCCAGCCACGGCTGGTCCGCTCCCCTAAAATGATCGCGGGTGAGGGGGTTCGGTCCACGCTCTCCTATCTCGCCACAATATTAATCAGCTTCTGAGGTACGAAGATGACTTTGACAATTTGCTTGCCTGCGAGGTGCTGAACCACCTTTTCCTCCGCCTGCGCTCGTGCCAGAATCTCTTCCTCGCCGGCGTCCACCGCCACCCGGATTCGCGCCCGCAATTTGCCATTAACCTGCACTGGCAATTCAAGTTCATCCGCGGCGGCGAGTTCATTGTCAAACCGAGGCCAGGGAACTCGGAGCAGTGGTCCTGCATGGCCGAGGCCTTCCCAAAGTTCATCGGCGATATGCGGCGCAAAGAGCGAGAGCATTATGACCAGCAATTCCAGAACCGCCTTATGGGCTTCGGGGCGAACTTTGCCGGCCTCAATCGCGTCCTGATGATCCGTCAATTCGTTAATCAGTTCCATGCACAGAGCCACGTCGGTGTTGAAGTGCCATCGGCCTTCCATGTCTTCCGTAACGTGGCGGAGCGTCTGGTGCGCCTTCCGAAGCAGGCTCCTCTCCTCTTCTGAAATCTGGAATTTTGAATTTGGAATCGCGCTTTCTGCGGAAAGCGCCTGCACCCCTCGTAGACTGTCCGCATGCTTTGAAACCAGCCGGTAGACCTTGCCCAAAAAGCGCGCTGCGCCTTCAATATCCTTGTCGCTCCAGTCAAAGTCTTTCTCGGGAGGAGCGGCGAACATCGTGTAAGTGCGCACGGTATCGGCGCCGTACTTCGCGCACATTTCCCCCGGATCCACGACGTTGCCCTTCCTTTTTGACATCGCCGTGCCATCCTTGAGCACCATCCCTTGGGTGAAGAGACGCGCCACCGGCTCCGCGAACTCCACCAGGCCGATATCCCGCATGACCTTGGTGAAAAATCGCATGTAGATCAGGTGCAGGATGGCATGCTCGATTCCACCGATGTACTGATCCACCGGGAACCAGTACTTGACGATCTCCTTATCCACCGGCGCAGCGTCGAAGTGGGGCGCCGTGTAACGGTAGAAATACCACGAGGAGTCCACGAACGTGTCCATGGTGTCCGTCTCGCGGCGCGCCGGCCCCGAACATTTGGGGCACGTCGTGTTGACGAACTCGGGAACGTCGGCGAGCGGCGAGTGTCCCCGGCCGGTCAGTTTGATGTTCGGCGGCAAGACGACCGGCAACTCTTCCTCGGGAACCGGCACCACTCCGCACTGGGCGCAGAAGACGATGGGAATGGGCGTCCCCCAGTACCGCTGGCGCGAGATTCCCCAGTCCTTCAGGCGGTACTGGACTGTCGCCTTCCCAAACCCTTTTGCCTCCGCGTCGCGTGTCATGAGCAGGATGGCTTGCTCGGAAGTCAATCCGGAGTAATTGCCCGAACTGAACAGAATGCCGTAGTCAACGAATGCCTCTTTCAGCTTTACCGCTGCCAGCGGCTCGTTGTCTTCGCGCCAGACTTCGCCGTCCTTCTTGGCGATCACGACTCGGATGGGCAGATGGTGCGCCGTGGCGAATTCAAAGTCGCGCTGGTCGTGCGCGGGGACCGCCATCACCGCCCCGGTCCCGTATTCCATCAAGACGAAATTGGCAATCCAGACGGGAACAGCTTCGCCGCTAAAGGGATTCCGCGCCCGGAACATCGTATCAACTCCGACCTTTTCGAAGTTCGCCTCCCCCCGCGCCCGTGCAGCGGAAGCTTTGATCCGCTCGACCTCCGGCCGTAACTCCTTGCTGACCAGCCTTTCGACCAGCGGATGCTCCGCAGCCAGGAAAACGGCCGTGCAGCCGAAGATAGTATCCACGCGAGTCGTAAAGACACGCAGTGGCTCGCCCGACTCCAGAATCTGAAAGTCCACCTCCGTGCCCGTGGACTTGCCGATCCAGTTCTGCTGCATGGCCAGCACGCGTTCCGGCCAGCGCACCAGTTCCTTCATGTCGTCAAGCAGTTGCTCGGCGTAGGCGGTGGTTTTCCAGAACCACTGTTCGAGTTCGCGCTGCTCCACCGGCGTGCCCTCGTGCCGCCAGCAGCAGCCGTCCACCACCTGCTCGTTGGCCAGCACCGTTTCACATAGCGGACACCAGTTCACCCGGCTCTTCTTACGGTACGCCAGGCCGCGCTCGTACATCTTGAGGAAGAACCACTGGTTCCAGCGGTAATACTCCGGAACGCAGGTGGCAATTTCGCGCCGCCAGTCGTAGCTGAAACCCAAGCGCTTCAACTGCTCGCGCATGTTGGCGATGTGATTGAAGGTGAATTCCGAGGGATGCCGCTGGCGCTTGATGGCCGCGTTTTCCGCAGGCAGGCCAAACGCGTCCCAGCCGATGGGATGAAGCACGTTGTAGCCCTTCATCCACTTGTAACGCGCCAGCGCATCCCCGATCGAGTAATTGCGCACGTGCCCCATGTGGATGTCGCCGGAAGGGTAGGGCAGCATCTCAAGCACGTAATACTTCTGCCGCGCGGCGTCCGCCTCGACATCGAAAACCTTCGCTTCAGCCCAGCGCTTTTGCCATTTCGCTTCGATCTGTTGTGGGTCGTAGTTGGAATCCATAGGAACCGTCGAAAGTCTAAAGTTTAAAGTCTAGAGTTCAGCTATCAGCCGTCAGCTATCAGCTCTCAGCAAACTCGAATATGCCGTCGCTCTCTGCTCCGCGGTTCTAGATCCCTCTCACCCTTGTGGGAGAGTGTGGCCCGCCGCCGGCAGTCCGATGGATTCCCGCGTTCGCGGGAATGACCGTAATGCGACGTCTGCTGAAAGCTGACGGCTGAGAGCTGACAGCTAATTCTACCGCCAGCTTCCTCATCATCCGGAGATTTCTCCGGTCGTCTCCCGGCTTGTCAATCGGCGTCTCACAGATGAAGGGAAGCGCCTTGAGCTTGGGATGACAGACGATGCGGCGGAAGCCCTCCTTGCCGATCTGCCCTTTGCCGATATGTTCGTGCCGGTCGGCGTGCGAGCCAAAAGCCGTCTTCGAGTCGTTGGCGTGAATCACGCACACATTCGCGAGCCCAACAGTCGACTCCAGTCTCTCCACGGTCTCGGCCAGGCCGGCCTGGGTGTGAACGGCGTAGCCCGCCTCGAAACAATGCGCCGTATCGATGCACGCGCCCATGGGCAGGTCCTGGGCTGTGCCGGCTAAGATTTCCGCCACTTCCTCGAACGTGCGCCCGATCGCTGAGCCTTGCCCGGCCGTGTTCTCAATCAGAATCCGCAGGTCATCGAGCTTCAAACCCTTTGCGGCTTGCCGCACCGACTCAATGCACGCTGTGATTCCCTGCGTCGCGGTGCCGCCTTTGGCGCTCCCGGGATGGGTTACCAGATAATCCGCGCCCAAGGCCACGGCGCGCTCGAGTTCTTTTCTGAACGCCGCGATGGACATTTGACGGATCAGAGAATCCGTCGAGGCCAGGTTGATCAAGTAGTTGTCATGGATCACCAGCGGCGCGAGGCCGTAACCGGTGCGGGCGGCGCGGAGTCGCTCGCACGCTTCCGGGGCAGGATCCTGCCCCTTCCACCCGCGCGGATTGGCCGAGAACATCTGGAACGTGTCGCAGCCGATCTTCTTGGCATGATGCGCCGCGTTCTCCAGCCCCCCGGCTATCGAAGTATGAGCACCCACTCTCACACGAGTTTCTCCCGGCTGTTGATCGTTCATGTTAACAGAGCCGTCCGAATAGGGTCAAATTAAGTGGGGCCGGGGGCTAGGGGCGGGGGACTAGGGGTTAGGGATTAGGGATTAGGGGTTAGGGACTAAAGACCTCTTCTTCGTTTGGCGGCCTTGGCGGGCTCGGCGTCTTGGCGTGAAACCGGCAAGTGCGGTCTCCGGGCGTCCCTCCACCGGGGCCATGCAAGGCCCAAACTAGTCTAGTCGACTTATTGTCACTTGTCCGGCCTTGCCTTTTGGCTTGGAAGTCTTGACTTCGTTTCCGCAAAATGCGCTGTTTTTGCTCCTTTCAGGCTCTAATTTGTGCTAATTGGTGCGCAAAACGCGCATAATTTGCAGCACTCAAAACAGTGATGTCCTTTGTTTTCAAGTACTGCGTTGAGTTCGTTCCCACTATTTTTCATTTTTTGTAGGTCCCTCCATTCCCCCATAGCTTGGACCCTTCCGCGTTCCCTTGCGCCTCGGCACGCCCCGGCCCTCGCCTGCGACAATGTGTCCACGAAAAAGACCACAACTATAGGCTATCACGCCTCCCCGGGGTTGTCAAGTGAAAAACGCAAAAAGTAACGGGACTTTCCCGAATTTCCTCGCCCTGTCTGGCCAGACCACGGGAGAAAGCGTGACTACGACGAAATGTCATCCTGCGGCGCGCCCCTTGCTGCCAACGCGACTTGGCCCGGTCTGCCCGGCTCGCTAAACATCGTCTTGCCTTACGCGTGCCTTTACTTACTACGTCTACCAACGGAAATGGTCCACCAGCATAACGCTGATGGTATCTTGGTCTTCTTGAGCCATGAGAATCCAACGGCCATCGGGCGAAACTGCGAGGCCTTCCACCACTCTTCCTGGCTTGGCAAACAGCGTTATTCTGTGCGTGACAAAGCTGAAGAATTCGATGTCTTGCGTGCGGGCGTTGTAGAAATAGATGCCCTCGTCAGTCGGGCCCCAATAGTATTCAAGAAAATTCCACGTCCCGAGCTTCTCGAGAACCACGGTCTCTTCCCCACCTTCCACCGGAACCTTCCAAAGACCGAAGTCCTTGACGTAGTAGAGGACCTTGCCGTCAGGAGATTCGAAGGCTGCATGGCCGCTCTTCTTCGTCACCTGCGCTGCATGACCTCCCTGGGGCGGGGCTTTCCACACCTGGCTGTCGCCGCTTCTCATGGAGGTGAAGTAAATCCATTTTCCATCCCTCGACCAGCTCGGGGCCCATGCGTCTGGAGCATCCGTCGCCAGGCGACGCGGCTGGCCGCCTTCTACGCTGACCAAATAGACGGCGCTATGACGACCTCCGGCACTGGCTTCGAAAGCAATCTCCCGTCCGTCAGGAGACCAGTGCGGCCTGCGCACTTCGGGGCCGCCAAAGAAAGTCAACCGGCGCGGATTTGAGCCGTCGCTTTCACAAACCCAGATCTCCCGGCTTCCAGACCGCGTGGATTCAAAGGCAACCGTCTTTCCATCCGGCGAAAATTGTGGCGCCGTGCTCCCTCCCGTCGAGGCGACCAACTTCGTGGGTGGCGCGCTCGGGCCAGTGGTGCGGGATACCTCATACCGCCAGATGTTGTAATTCTGATCCCACTGGGTGTACGCCAGACGGCGCCCGACGCGGGAAAGTGCGGGAGAAACAGCAGCGCCCAGGCCCACAGACAACGGTTCCGGTTGGCCGCCGGAGGCTCGGACTTTCCATAGGCGGGCGCGGCCACCCAGGCGATCTGAGGAGTAGACGATATAGGCCCCGTCCGGAGTCCAATCCAAGCCCCAAGTCGCTTCGTTGTCAAAGGTGAGGCGCTTCGGTTCTCCACCTGCAAGGCGGACCAGGAAGATGTCGTTGACGTCTTCGGGCGCCCAGTGGACGAAAGCCACAGTCTGCCCGTCGGGAGAGAAACGAGGGACATAATCCCCCGACAGCCCGGCTGAAGTGGTCAAGGGCCGTATGTCCTCGGGGTTATCTACGGCGAGTAAGAAGATGGTCGGGGACTGCTGGTTTGCCGGGGCGTCAACATAGGCCAGGTATTTCCCGTCCGGCGACCAGTCGAGCCCCGCACCCATGTCCCCCCAGGCGCTCAGGCTCGGCGTGCGCAACTTGCGCTCCGGGCCACCCAGGGCAGGAACAACATAGATTCCGTCGTCATGCTCGCTCCTGCTGCGGCGAAAGGCAATGTAGCGGCCGTCTGGCGACCAAGTCGGTGTGTCATCAATGGCTGGTCCGCTGGTGAGTTGCAGAGGGTCGCCCTTGCCGATCGGTTTCACGTATATATTCCAGTTGTATTGCTTCCCTCCGTTCCATGAGAAGGCGATCTGACTGCCGTCGGGGGAAAACCGAGCGGCTTGTTCGCGGAAGCCGGGGAGGTAGTTGGAAGGAAAGAGGTACGTGGGCGGCGCGGCGACTTTCAGGGCGGGGCAAAGGGAGCGATACCAGACTACACCAATAATCACCGCAACGAGCGCGACGCCAACCGAGGCAATCGCTCCCCGGATGCGGTAGTGGGAGAAGGTCGTGGCGGCCATGAGAGTGGGCCCGAACGCGCTAGCATCTTAGGCCCGAGGCAAAGCCAAGTCAACACGCACGCAACTACGGCAAAACCACGACGGGAAGTTCGTGCGGTGCTGGAGAACCTGTAAGTGCCCCGACAGGTCGGGGCACTTCGAGTCAAGTCGGGGACATGACCCTGACGGTGCGCTTTGATATCGGCTCTGCTGGTGTGATATCATTGCAACGTAGACCGGGAGTTCTGTTATGGCGGCAATCGTGGTGCGCAATATTTCCGAGGAGACTCACCGCGCCCTGCGCGCGAGGGCAAGGCGGCACGGGCGCAGCACGGAAGCGGAGGTTCGCGCCATCCTCGATGGCGCGGTGCGGCCTGAGCATCGCGTGAGGCTGGGCTCTGCACTCGCTGCGCTTGCGATGCCATTCGGGGGCTTGGAACTCGAGATCAAGCGGGACAAGACGCCCGCGAGAGCTGCGGATTTCTCGTGATTCTGCTTGATACGAACGTCGTCTCCGAGGCGATGCGGCCAAAGCCTGACCGCAACGTTCTCGAGTGGCTCGACGCCCAGGCGGCCCAGACCCTTTACCTCTCGACCGTCAGCCTTGCGGAGTTGCTGCTCGGCATCGAGAGCCTGCCCACCGGCAAACGGCGGAGAGCGCTGGCCGCTGCCTTTGCTGAACAGGTCGTCGCCCTTTTCGCCGAGCGGATCGTGCCTTTCGATCTTCCTGCGGCCCAATCCTACTCTGAAATCGTCATGCGCGCCCGCCGATCCGGCCATGCGATTGCCGTGGCGGATGCGCAGATCGCAGCCATTGCCACATCTCGCCACTTCAGTGTGGCAACGCGGGACGAGGCCCCTTTCCGAGCGGCCGGCGTGGAGGTCCTGAACCCCTGGAAGATCATTCCGCCCGCTTGAATGGCCTGTCCCGCTGTAGGGGGACGGCTTGCCGTCCCCGCATTTCCGCTGGTCCCGACGAGGGTAGGGCAAGCCCTACCCCTACTCCACCTGGGTGCATGAACACTTGACACTCAGTGTCCGGCGCACATAGACTGGCCCGCCTGACTGGGGGCGCGCCTTTCGGGCGCCCGAAGGTGCCATTCGGGCCACTGCAATAATTGAGGGATTCGCTAATGAAGAAGCTTGCCTTGAGTTTGTTGTCGATTCTGGCACTGTGTTTATCGGGCCACGCCACCGACGTCCGCGAGGAGAAGCAGACGATCAAGACCTATCCCTTCTCCGGCCCGAACCCCATCGCTGTGCGGGCTCGGGGCGGTGTGATGCAGAAGATCTATCCGTATTATTCCTTCGACGACCTGGCGTACGAAGGCGCCCCCCAGATCTGGAATGTCATTCACCTCGAGAACCCGTATATTGACGCGTTCGTTTTGCCGGCTACGGGTGGAAAGCTGATCGGCGCCGTCGAGAAGAGCACCCAGAAGGACTTCATCTACTTTAACCACGTGGAGAAGTTTCGCAGCATCGCCATGCGCGGGCCGTGGACTTCGGGCGGGATCGAAGCCAACTTCGGGCTGATTGGCCATGCGCCCTCGACCGCTTCTCCCGTGGATTACCTCATTCGCAAGAACCCCGACGGCAGCGTAAGCTGCATCGTCGGGACGATGGATCTGACCTCGCGTACCGAGTGGCGAGTCGAGTACAGGATTCCCGCGGACAAAGCCTATGTCGAGGCGCGTTCCCTCTGGTACAACCCGCAGCCTTTCAACCAGTCCTACTACGTCTGGATGAACGTGGCCCAGAAACTGCGCGACGACTTGGAATTCGTGTTGCCCGGAGACAAGTACATCACGCACAATTACGCAGTTCCCTCAGCGCCGTGGCCGATCACCGGCGACGGCCGGAACATGGCCCTCAACCGCAACCGGAAAGATGCCGATGACGACAGCCTCTTCGTGCACGGCAAACTTCAGGATTTCTCAGGCGGATACTGGCACGATTGGCAATTCGGGTATGGCCATTGGGCCCGGCATGAGGAGGTGCCCGGCCAGAAGCTGTTTCTCTGGTCGATGTCTCGCGCCGGAGCCATCTGGCAGGACCTGCTGACGGACAGCGATGGACCGTACCTCGAGGCTCAGACCGGCCGCCTGCTCGACCAAAGCGACCACGAGTTCTTCGCCCCAGGTTCTACCGACCACTGGCGGGAATTGTATTTTCCTTACAAGAAAATCGGTCCGATGGTGAAGGCAACGCCCTACGGCGCCTTGAACGTTCGCAACCAGGGTGATTCCCTGACCGTGAGCTTCTGCGCTCTCCAAAGCCTTGCTGAAGACCTGACCGTCTCCGCCGAGGGCAAGACGGTTGCCCACGATCGAATCGTGCTCAAACCCATGGAGGTCTACCAAAAGACCTTTGCCGTCTCCGTCCCGAGCGGCCAACTCCATGTGAATGTGGGTGACAAACTCTCGTACACGGACGACCCGAACGCTGACCTTCTAAGCCGCCCGTTCCACTTTCACAACGCCGACGAGAGCAGCGTCGAAGGACTTTACCAGTCGGCCCAGCACGAGGAGAAAGAGCGGAACTACCAGTCGGCGTTGCGGAAGTATCAATCTGTGGTGGAGCGCGAACCGCTGCACGTTGCGGCGCTGACGCGCCTCGCCGAACTTTATTGCCGCCGGGCTCAGTATGACCAGGCGCTCGATTACGCGCGCCGAGCGCTGGACATCGCCATGTACGATGCGGATGCCAATTACATTTACGGCATCATCGCCGCCCGGCGGGGCGACCTGGCAGACGCCAAAGAGACGCTGGGATGGGCGGCCCGCTCGATGAAGTATCGCTCCGCGGCCTACGGCGATCTGGGCGGAATTTACCTTCAGGAGAGTAAGCTTGATCTGGCGGAGGATTATCTCCACCAGTCCCTCTCTTACGATGCCTATAACATCCGAAGCTACCAGCTTCTGGCTACGGCTCTCCGCTTGCACAAACAGCCTGATCAGGCGCGCGAAACTCTGAGCAGAATTCTCGATATCGACCCGTTAAATCATCTGGCGCGCTTCGAGCAATACCTGCTCGATCCCAGTCCTGAGGCGCTCGCCAATTTCAAATCCCTGATCCGCAGCGAATTCCCGCACGAGACTTATCTCGAGATCGCGGCCTACTACGCCAACCTCAAGCTCGACGACGACGCGCTGAAGGTGCTGGAAGCTGCTCCCGAGCAGGCCACGGTGCGGTATTGGCAGGCCTACCTGTTGCGCAATGAATCGCCGGAGCGCAGCCGGAAGGTGCTGGAGCGCGCGGCCGCGCTTTCGCCTTACCTCGTGTTTCCCTTCCGCGAGGAGTCGATTCCGGTATTTCAGTGGGCTGCTACAGAGCGGCCGAACGATTGGAAGCCGAAGTATTACCTGGGATTGATCTACTGGGGAATGCGGCGCGACGAGGACGCACTGAAAGCGTGGGCCGAGTGCGGCGAGCGACCTGACTATGCGCCGGCCTATATCTCTCGCGCAATTCT
>Ga0326727_10020575_pt1 | contig 13085 bp, 8 predicted proteins | sample MB2enrmetagenome_FD_207643 | JGI IMG/M metagenome (GOLD analysis project Ga0326727, IMG submission 207643) | Lab enriched peat soil microbial communities from McLean, Ithaca, NY, United States - MB29MY | ecosystem: Environmental > Terrestrial > Soil > Wetlands > Peat | place: USA: New York...
GCGTGCCGGGCGACGTAGAGCAGCAGCGCGAAGATGACGATCGGCACCAGCGCCAGGGCGACGTAGAGCGCTATCCGGCGCGCCAGCGGCGAGCGGCGGCGCTTCCAGTTTCTCAGCTCCGGGCGGTCTTCGACGACGACCTCGTCGAGATGTTCCAGGTCGTTGGCGAAGGCGCGCGCCGTCTGGTAGCGATAGCGCGGTTCGCGCTCAAGGGCGCGATAGAGCACCTCCTGCAGTCGCTCGGAGAGCTCGGGATTGGCAACCCGCGGCGGCACAGGGTCGTTGAGCAGCCGGTCGTTCATGACGACGAAGGCGTTGTTTCCGGTGAAGGGAGTCTTGCCGGTCAGCATCTCGTAGAGCATCACGCCGGCGGAATAGATGTCGCTGCGCGGGTCTCCGCGCTCGCCCCTCACCTGCTCGGGCGAGATGTAGTCGGGAGTGCCCATGGCATCGGTGAGCTTGGTGAAGGTGATGCGCCGCGCAGCGTGATCGCCGGCGATGCCGAAGTCGATGATCTTGATCTGGTCGTCATCGTCCACCATGATGTTTTCCGGCTTCAGGTCGCGGTGAACGATGCCCTTGCTGTGGATGTAGTCGAGCGCGCGGCAGATCTGTACCGTAATGTCGATGGCGCGGTCGGGCGAGAGCTTTCCCAGCTCGGAGAGAATGCTGCGCAGCAGACGGCCGGGAGCCCACTCCATCACCATGTAAAGGTCGGAGCGCTGCTCGTTGGCGATTACCTTCATCACGCCGGGATGGTCGAGCGTAAGGCCGATCTCCTCCTCGCGCTTGAAGCGGTCGAAGAAAACGGGGTCGCTCTCCATCTCCGGATGCGGGATCTTGATGGCGACCATTTTGCCGGTGCGCGTGTCGATTCCCTGAAAGATGGAGGCCATTCCGCTGCGAGCCACCAGCCGCTCTATTTGAAAACAATCGAGTTTTTCGCCAGCGCGGACGGAGATCATGGCAGGGAGAAAAGAAAAATCGCGGCTCCGATCGTCGATCCTGTTGTTCAGCGCAGCCTGTAGGGCCGCCCGCGATACATGCCCACGCGTTCGATATCCAGGATTCGAATCAGTTGAACGCTCACATTATCGCCGCCATCCAACTGGTTCGCAACCTCAACCAGCCTCCGCGCCACGGCCTGCAGATCGTGGCTGGCGGTGACAATCCGTCCCAGCTCTTTTTCCTTGACCGGGCCGTGCAGTCCGTCGGAGCAGAGCAGGAGCATATCGCCCGCCTGCACCTCGTGTTCGCTGGTCTCCGCGGAGACAAAGAGATTGATGCCGAGTGAGCGGCTGAGCACGTTTTTCTTCGAGGCGCTGGCGGCTTCGCGCTGGCTGAGTAGCCCAATTCTTGGCTTGTCGCCGGCGACGGTGTGGTCGCGGGTGAGCTGATGGAGGCGGCCGCGTCGCAGCAGATAGCAGCGCGAGTCGCCGACGTGGACGATGGCTGCGCGGTCGTAGCGCAGGGCGCAGGCAACCAGAGTGGTGGCAATGGCGCCGTGTCCGGCCTCATAAACTTCGGTGTTTGCCTTTTGCACCGCGCGCGTCAGCACGGCCGAAAGATTCCCGTTGCCCGGCGCGGCGGCGAACTCCCGGATGGCCGCGTTGATCGCCAGCCGCGATGCGACTTCGCCGCGCTCCTGGCCGCCCACTCCGTCGGCCAGAACGAAGAGCCAGCCGTGGCTGCGGGCCTCCACCGAGTTGGGCGGAGCGAAGTGGCCCACGGAATCTTCATTGTGCGGCCGAACCGCACCCGCATCGGAGAGCTCTGCGTATTCAACTTGAAGCATGAGCGAAGCCCAGTGCCAGAGTAACAGTATTTCAGCAATCCTGCGGAGCGGTCGCCTACTGTTTTGTCTCGGACGGCTCCAGAACGAAGACGAGCCCTGCAGCTGCGGTGTCCTGATTCTTTCCGAATGAGGAGTTTCCGCGCCTAAAGAAGTCCTGGTTGGAGTTGTCGTGCCGGTACTCGATGCGCGAGATCAGGTGGGTCGCGACCTTGCGCTCGGCCGTGATGGTCACCTCGTTCAGATGCTGCGCCATCGCCGTCGCCCAGCCATCGTGATCGTTCAAGTACTCATAGCGGCCGGAGAGCGCAAGCTTCTGCGTGAAGGCATAGCGCGCGTAAGCTGCCACCCCCGCCGCGTCCGCGGCCTTGCCGGTGGTAAGCCAGTGTGACTCGCGGTCGTAGTCGGCGTCGGCTTGCAGCGAGAGCTTCGGCGTCACGCTGTAGGTGATCACGGCTTCGATCAGGTGCCTCAGATCGCTATTGTCCTTGTTCTGCTCGGGACCGACGAGGTAGTTTGCGGTAACGGAGAACTTCCTGGTCGGCGAAAGCGCCAGCGAGAGGCCGCCCGTCTTGCCGGTGTTGTTGGCTTCGATGTCGTTCCATCCGTTGACGAGAATTCCCGTCAGCGCCACCTTGTCATTGAATGTGTACTTGGCGCGCAGTCCAAAGTGGTAGTAGGGAATGGTGTAGTAGAAGAGCAGGCTGCGGCTGTACTGCCAGTTCTGATTGCTCTCGATGACCTCGGCGCCTGTCGGAGTCACGAATTTTCCGAAGTCGATCTGCAGCCCTTTTCCGAGCGGCGCGAGGTAGGAAAGGTAGCCTTCCTTCAGGTTCTGAGCCGAGCCGGAACTGCCTGGGTCGCCGGTGTTGACCACGTCCATCGCATGTCCCCAGCCCAGTGTCAGGTTGTAGCCGAGCGGCGAATCCTTCTCCGGAGTCTTGCTCAGCCCCAACTCGATCAGGTTGAGCGAGAACTGATCGTTGGCGCTGGTGAATGGTGTGGTCACCGTCCCGCCCTGCGGATGGTTGGCGTTGTATCCGTAATATCCGTCGATGAGACCGTTGAGCGAGGCTCCGGCCAGCACGCTGGTGATTCCCGCCAGCGGATTCGGCGCGGCGGCGGGCGCGGCCGCTGGAGCTGCTGCAGGGGTGCTCGTCGCCGGAGCGGCGGCGACGGTGCTGCCGGCTGGTGCGGCGGGCGCTGTTGCCGCAGCGGCGGGCGCTTGCGATTTCGAGGCTGCCAGCTCCGCCTTTAATTCATCAAGCTGCCGCTGAAGGTCTGCGATGCGCTGTTCGATGTTTGTGTTCTGGGCCCAAAGGGAGGGGTGTACAAGTACTGCAAGAAACATTGCTCCGAGCGCTTGTACGATACGAATCCTGCTCATGAGTGCTCTCCGTCATAATTCCTGCCGCTGCGCGGCTGAATGCGGAACCAACTATCATCAACAGAGGGGCAACTCTGCGCAATATGTATAAGAGAGAATTACCGGTTGCGCGCTCCCCGAAGTGAAGAAAAAGCCGCCCAGTGCGGGCGGCTGAGGAGTTCCAATGTGGGTCGGGAAATTCCTACTGCGCGGTCAGGGCTCCCGGCACGTAGGTGACGCCGTATTCGGTGCAGAAATTAAGGAGCCTGTTGAAGGCTCCTAATTTATTGAAAGGAAATTTGGTACCGGCTACAACGAAGAAGATGCAAAGGATTGATAACAAAAGACAAGTCTGAGTGCCTGCTCTAACAGTTGCCCCACCAGTTGCCCCCACGCTACGCCGTCCCTTCGCTACCGATTCTTTCAACCGGCACCAAGAGGCTTTCGACAGAGGCAAAGTGATGATCAGCGTGCAAATCGACAACCTGTGTTGCATTTCGACTTTTCCTCGCGGAGGATTTCGCTGCCTGTGCACGCACTTCGCACACCACGAAGCTGCGTGAGCTATCACTTCGATCACGAACGGAGGCTCCGGCGTTGCTGCCGGAGCCCCATTTCTTGATCAATGGTCAGAAGTGGTAACCGAGCTGCGCGGTATAGCTGCGCGGAGTCACATAGTGCGTCCCGCTGAAGGTGGAGAGGAAGTTATACAGCGCGTACTTGTTCGCCAGATTGATGACTGTGAACTGCGCGCTTACCTTGTGCTTATCGCCTTTGAACAGATTGTCATGGCCAAGGGAGATGTCAAAGAGGCTGCGCGATTGAATACGGGGCGGCTTGTGGTCGTCGTTCTCGGTGCCTGGTGCTGGAATGCTGGTGAGAGTGGACCCGTATTGGGCAGCTGGACAGAGATTGACGCCCAGACCTGAGCTGATGGGCGTGGTTGGAGTGGCACGCACGGTTCCGCAGAACAGCCCACCCTGGAACTGCTGGTCTGGACTGAGGCCCGACACGTCAACCACCGAGGGGCTGCCCGCCGGCCCATTGATGCAATTGCCTCCGGCACATGGCGCGGGGCCAGCGACCAATCCGCTGTCATAGCGCCAGTTGAAGCCCATCCAGGGGCCGCGCTTCCACGGCTGATACTGCAGATGGGTGGTCTGGTTGAACTTCTCATCATGATCGATGCGGAAAACACCGACGGGGCCGGGAGTAGCTCCGGCTCCGGCAACCTGCGGAGTGAAGAAGCGCGCCGCCACGCTGGAGAAGACAACCAGCGCAGAGAATCCATGAATATTGGGCACGCTCAGGCGGCCCGCGTAGCCCGGAATCTTCGAGCGGTCCCACTCCACCGGGAAAGTGATGGGTGTGTTGCCCAGCACGCTGAAGTCAAAGCCGTGATGGGTGTACTTCCAGATGTACTCGCCGGAGAAGACCATGTACTTTCCCAGCGCCTGCTGAAAGCCGGCGTGGAACTCGTTGCGCCAGCCGGGGCTTAGCGGGGTAAGACTGGATGAGCCGCAGAGAAGCAACGGATTCAGCACTGGGTTCGCGCATCCAATGCTGGAGAGGACCAGGTTCTCATTGAATGGGCTCTCCATGATGCGTGCGTAGGAGACGCGCAGCACCGTGTTGCTCTTCTTAATGTTGTAGGCCACGCCCAGACGGGGTTGGGCCTCGCGATGAACGGCCAGCCCGTTATAAAGGTCGCCGCGAAGGCCGAGGTTCAAGTTCCAATTGCCCAGGGTAATCGCATCCTGAACGTAGAGCCCGAGTTCCTTGACGTCTGTGTGGCCGTTGAAGGTGTACAGCCCGCCTCCGCGAGTGAGGTCGTAGGGTAGCAACAGGTTATTGAAATTAGGGTTCACGGTGAGGGCGCCGACGCACTGTGCCGCGCTGGTCACCGTGGGGTCCGTGTCCGGCGAGCCGTCTGGGTTCAGGCAGACGGCATTGAGCGTCGGATTCACGATTCCCAGTCGGTCATGCTCGTCCAGAAAGGTCTGCTCGTAGGTCGCGCCAGCCTTGAGGTTGTGAGCTCCCTTCACATACGAAAGGTTGGTGCGCAAGCCGGCATTCAACAGCGTCCGGCTCTGGCCGACGCTCTCCGACTGAAGGTCCGGAGAGAGATCCGCAAACGGGTTGCCGCTGGGATAGTAGTTGTAAGCGTCGCGCCTCACGAAGGCGCCAAAGGTGAACAGGGTCGTGTCGCTCAGCAGATGGGTCCACGAGGGGGAGATGTTGACGGTTTGGATCTGCGAGCGTTGGTCGGCCGGGCCCACGGGAAGGCCGTTCGGGCCCAACCCGGCATTGCTCACCACGGCTCCAGACCACGCCGTGGCATCCTGCTGGTCAAAGGAATTCGGCGTCTGGAACCAGGAGCGCGTGAACTGGAAATTTGTGTGCAATGAGTCCTTGGCGGAGACCTGATAGTCCACACGATCAAAGAGGTTCTCTTCGTTTCCCTTGGCATGAAACACCCTGAACTCAGGTGGATCGAGGAAGCGCCCGGTGTTCAGCCCGCCGGCAGCGATGAAGTTTCCCCAGCTCTTTCCGCCGTAACCCAGGTTGAAGGATAGATCCGAGCTGCCGAAGCTGCCGTAGTCCGTGGTGACGCCGCCGTGCGGCGTGGTCATCCCCTGGCCGGAGCGGGTAGTGACGTCAATGACCAGGCTGGTCTTTCCGCCGTACTCAGCCGGAGGAGCTCCGGAGATTACTTCCATTGACTGGATCGAGTCCATCGGAATCTGGTTGGAGAAGACTTTGCTCTGTTGATCGGTGATCGGCTGGCCGTCCACCGAGAACGAGTTCTCGGCGTGATCGCCCAGGCCATGGAAGAGGCCGTTAGAGTCAGCGGCGACACCTGGGGTGGCTAGCGTGACCAGCGAACTCACCGAAGATGACGAGCTCTCCAGGGGTATCTTCTCGAAGACGTCGCGGTCCACGTCGGTGTGGAATGTAGAGGTGTTCTCCAGCAGGTCTTCCGCCGTCGCCTCCACCGTAACCGTCTCAGAGGATTTTGCGAGCTGGAGCCGGACGCTAAAGTTGATTGGCACCGAAGAGCGCACGTCCACATCATGCACATACGTGGCAAAGCCCTTTCCGCTCACCGTCATGTGATATGGATTGAATGGCACGTTGGGAAAAGCAAACTTCCCCGCATTGTCGGTCACCGCTGAGCGGACAAATCCGCTGACCGGGTTCTGGATTTCAACCGTGGCATTGGGAACCACGGCACCGCTGGGATCTTGAACTACGCCGCTGATCGAAGTTGAGTTGCCTGACTGTGCGTAAGCTCCAAGACAGAGCGCCAAATAGAGAATAGCCAGCATAGCCGCTGCGCGCGGCTTCCTGCAGATGAACAGCATCGAGCTTCCCTCCGGAATATCGGGTTGCAGGGTGATATGGAAACGACTTAATCGATGATGGCGAGAGCTAGAATTCCGGAGGGGGACGTACTGAGAGGGCGAAGGCGAGGAGGAGTTGACTGGGCGATTCAATTGACTTCGCCCGCAGAGTCGTTAAAGCGACGAACGTGACAACGGCCGAGACGACGGGGCTGGTGGGAGCGGCGGAATGGGCCGCAATACAAACCATGCACTGCGTTGTTTCGTTCCCGTCCGAGTGATGATGCGCAACGAATGCGATCGCTGACGAGAGCATCAGCAACAGGCACAGCCACGCAATCCGCTTGGAAGCCACCCGCATTTCGACCAGCCACTCCTCTAGGAGGTCAATCCTATACCACATCCGATTCCAGTCACAAACAGAGTTACTGCGGCGAACTCTGGATAGACCTTTACTGGATGCAAGAGGCGTGCCTTAAGTGGCCTGGGCGGTTTCTGGTCGCATGGATCAGGCACACACCGTCGCATGAGAGCGTGACGGCGGGTGGTAATCGTCTAGTATTGGCTCACCCTCTACAACTATTGGCGAGCTAGGCCGAGCTTCTCCGGACATGGTGCTAAACTGCACCGGAGCAGCGTCGCCGGGTTTTGCCATGATTACTATTTCCAAAGAGGATTACTTGAAGGCCCTCGCCGAGGCCGAAGCCGAGGGAGAGGCGGTGATCTCAGCCACGCTGGCCCACTGGCTTGCCGTCTCTCGACCCGCGGTGACAGCAGCCTTGAGGCGCCTTAAGAAGGACGGCATGGTTGCCGTGAAGGGAGATGGCCGCATCCGGCTGACTGCGCAGGGGCGGCAGATCGCCGAGCGAACGATCGTTCGCCATCACCTCATCGAGCGCATGCTCTCCGAAATCTTCGGCATGCCGTGGTATGAGATCCACGAGGAGGCAGAGCGTCTGGAGCACGCCGTTTCCCCGGCATTTGAGAAGAAGCTGGTAGAGAAGCTCGGCGACAATGACATTTGCCCTCACGGCAACAGCCTTACTCTGAGAAGCCCCGCCGATCGGCGCAAGAGAGGCCAGCACCTGCTCAGCGAAGCGGAGGTCGGCTCCGGGTACCGGGTCGTTAGCGTGTATGAGCGCGACCGCAAGCTGTTGGACTTCTTTGAAGGCGAAGGAATCCGTCCTGGGACGCGCTTGGCGGTCCAGAGCCGGAACTACGATGGCACCGTCTCCATTGCCGTCGAGAAAAGGACGATTCGGCTGGGTGCGCCTGCAGCCGAGAAAGTCTGGGTTGAGAAAGCGTAATTCTCTGCAACGTGTTAACCATAGTTAACATCCAAGGGTGTAGAGGGCTATTCTGGTGCGGGCGTAGTCCGTCCGAACTCGGCGGCCTGCGGAGTACAGAATGAGACTGTCTGCATCAGACCGGCCGGAATGCCATCTTTCTCGCATCTTCTCGCGTGCTGCAGTTCTTGCTGTGCTGGCCGTTGCCACTTTGGTTCCGGTGAGTGCCCTTGCTCAAGGTGAAACCACCAGCGCCATCGTCGGTCAGGTGACGGACGCAACCGGCGCGGTTGTTTCAGGTGCCAGTATCACGATTACAAATCAGGAGAACGGCCTCAAGCGCAGCGCGACAACCGACGATGCGGGCCGCTTCAACTTCCCCCAGCTGAAACCGGGAGCTTATGCGGTCAGGGTGGAGGCGCAAGGCTTCCAGCCAAAGCAGGACAACGTTGTCTCCGGTCTGGGCCAGAAGCAGACGGTCAACTTCACGCTCAAGGTGGCGCAGTCCGACCAGTCTGTGGAGGTGACCAGCGAAGCTCCGATCATCAATACTGCCACGGCCAATACCACCACGACGATGAGCACGACAGCCCTGGAGGACCTGCCGAATCCCGGCGGCGATCTTACCTATCCTTTGCAGTTTGCCGCCGGCGCCCTCATCAATACTGCAGGCAGCGGAAATGATTTTGTGGGGAGTTCCAACGGCTATGGCAACGTGGAGTTCAACGGACTGCCGGCGCTCTCCAACGGCTACATAGTCGACGGCCTGGAGACCAACGATCCGCTCACCAACCTGAACAGCGGCCTTGCAACCAACCTCGTTCTCGGGATGAATTCGATCTCCGAGGTGACAGTCAATACGCTTTCGTATTCGGTCGATCAGGGGCGGTACGGCGCTTCTCAGGTCAACTACGTCACCAAGTCCGGCACTAATCACTTCCACGGCAATCTCTACGAGCTGTGGAATGGATCGCTGCTGAATGCCGCGGACTACTTCCTGAGTGACACGCCGGGCCTGCACAAGCCACGCTCGACGGTGAATCACTTCGGCGGAAGCCTCGGTGGACCGATCCTGCACGACAGACTGTTCTTCTTCTTCGACAGCGAGTGGGTGCGGATCGCCCTGCCGATCTTCACCACCGCAACGCTGCCCAGCATTGCCTTCCAGCAGTACGTGCTGACGCAGCTCCCATTGGGCGGAACGGACTCCGTTACCGGATCGAAGTATGCTCCGTCGCCACAGCAGGTGCCGTTTTACCGAAATATGTTTGCACTCTACGGCGATACCAGCGGAAGCCCGCTGGCGGTGCTCGGATGCCCGCTCAACGCAGATGGCACGCTGATTTCAGGCAGTTCGCCGGATGGAGTTGGATGTGCCAATCGTCGGGGCATCTCTCACTCCAGCGATGACAGCGAGCAGGTGCAGACCGCCCGCATCGACTACAACATCAATGCGAGCAACACGGCGTGGTTTCGCTTCCAGTCGGATACCGGGCTACAGGCTGTGTGGACAGATCCAATCAATCCGGTATTCAACGCGGTATCTTCGCAACCGCTCTACTCGTTTGCTTCGGGGTACACGCATGTGTTCTCGCAGAGCGTGGTGAACTACTTCAATCCCGCATTCTCCTGGTACCAGAGCCTGTTTGAGCCAAGCAATTTCCAGCAGACGCTAGCGACGTTCCCAATCGTGCTGCAAGGCAGTGGCGCCAACGCGCCATTCACTACCGTCGGCGGCCTGGACAACACGTGGTTGCAGGGACGACGCGCCAGCCGCTTCTTCATCAATGACAATCTCGCGTGGAGCCACGGCGGGCATGAATTCAGGTTCGGTACCAATACTCGCATTTTCCGGCTCAATGATTATGACTTCGGCGAGGGCACTGTCCCCACGGTGTCATACACCACGCTGCCGCAGTTCATCTATGGAGTAGCGTCCACGGCAACGCAGACTTTTCCGACTTCGGTGAACGAGCCGTTCAACTTTCTCAACCTGGACTTCTACGCGCAGGACACATGGAGGGTGACCTCAAAGCTGACGTGGACCGTCGGCATCCGGGACACGTACAACTCCAATCCCTTGAACCCGCACGATCAGGTTGGCCGGCTCACCGGCTCCTTTGCTTCGATCTCGCACAATGTCAATCAGCCGTTAAACGCGGTGATCCAGACTCATCTTGGCAATTTATTCTCCTCTACACCGGTTGCGATCCTTCAGCCGCGAACAGCAATTGCATGGCAATTCGAGCCGAACACGGTGCTACGGAGCGGCTTCGGCATCTTCAGCGACATCATGCCGGGCAGCATCGCCGACGTAATCGGCACCAATCCGCCGTACGTGAGGACGTTTCAGGGCGGGTTGCTTGGGACGGTGGGTGGCACGGCGATTGCGCCCGGCGTTCCCGGCAGCGCCGTGGACGCCAGCGTGGCCGCCGATCAGGGCTTCGGCGCGGGGTTCCGGCAGGGGCAGCTCTCGTGCGCCTCGTCGCTCGCCAACGCCGCAACCTGCCTTCCACCGGTGGCGATCACGGCGGTGCCGAGTGGAGAACTTCACGCGCCGTATTTCATGCAGTGGAGTCTCGGACTTGAGCATCAGTTCGGCACAACCGCCAGCGTGAAGGCTCAGTACGTTGGCACGCGGGCAGTCAACCAACCGTATCTGACGCAGGTGAATGGCTACCAGACGGTGTGCCCAGGATGCTTTGCACCTTTCCCGTACATGCAACCGACGGATCCGCGATTTGCCGCGGTGACGCAGTTCTCCACCGGAGCCAACAGCCACTACAACGGTTTCCAACTGACTGGGATGAAGCGCATGGGGCATGGCTTCCAGGGACAGATCAATTACACATTCAGCCGCTGCGCCGACGAAGTCTCCAACGGAGGCTTCCTGCAATTCTCGGCGGGCGGAATTCTCTCGCCATTGCCCGGGAACCTGCATCGCGACTACGGTCCGTGTGACTACGACATTCGTAACAACATGAACGCGCAGTATGTGTATCAATTGCCGGTGAAGACCCACAACCAATGGCTTGGCCGCATCGTGAACGATTGGCAAATCTCTGGAACCTTGTTCTGGCACAGCGGCGTTCCGTTCTCGGTGCTGAGCACTCCGTACTCGGCAAATGGAAACGGCATTGTGCAGGGCAGCGGCCCGCAGTTCGCAAGCCTCGTGCCTGGAGTCGATCCCTACTGCCGTCACTGCAATCTCGCGTCCACACAGCCCGGCACGATCCAATGGTTAAATCCCGATGCGTTCGCCTCTGCGGTCGATCCCAGCACTGGCGCTTGCGTCGGAGGAGACAGCCCAGCGAACTGCCAGTTTGGCACCTCGGGTAGGAATCAGTTCCGTGGCCCTGGTTTCGTCTGGTCTGACATGTACCTCACTAAGAAGATTCCTATTAACGACAAGCTGACGATGCGAGTGGAGGGCCAGTTCTTCAATCTCTTCAACCATCCCAACTTTGGGCTGCCCAGCCAGACGCTGGCTGGCGTTCCGGGCAATCGCTCAACCCAGACTGGATTCGGCGCACTGACCTACACCACATCGCCACCGACCGGACTGCTTGGGGTCGGCCTGGGCGGGGATAACAGTCCCCGGATGATTGCCTTCCAAGCGAAGCTGGAATTTTAGTGAGGAGCACGACTATGAGCCGACGCTTCATCGCCGTTGCCACAGCGAATCTGATTGCAGTTCTGGTTACTGTTCTATCGGGCCAGGAGGTGCCTAGCTCCGGAGAGAGCAAAGCGAGTGTCAAGAAGGTGCCGGCGCCTTACACGCGAGCATCCTCCGGCAAGGACATGTATGTGACCTACTGTGCCTCGTGTCATGGCAAGGACGGCAAGGGCAATGGCCCGGCAGCCCCGCTCTCAAATCCAGCCCGACGGATTTGACTCAGCTTGCGAGAAGCAACGGGGGACATTTTCCAGAAAACCACGTCTCGCAGACGATCAAGGGCGACTTCGCCACCCCGAGTCACGGCTCAAGGGATATGCCGGTCTGGGGCGCGCTCCTCGCATCAATGGGAGCAAGCAGCGATGGCTCGATGCAGTTGCGCATTCGCAATCTGACGAAATACATCGCTTCTCTTCAGCAGTAGGGCGGATGTCCGCCGCAGGTCAGGCCGCGCCAGCTATGTCAATCTGAATATTCCTTCACGCCTCTTGCCGTAGATCAGTGTGTCAGCCCGGCGCATCCGGAAATCTTGTGAACAGGGCCAACCGCGGTTTGATGAACTCGTATTGCGGATAAACTGCTGCTGACGAATGGCGGCGCTTAGCGCATTCAGATCGCACTCTTCGACGTACCGCGCCCGCGAGAAACAGAAGCGGGAAGTGATCAACAGCGGTACTGTCGCGCAACTGGGATTAGATCAGCGAAAATGAGGGAGTATGCGTGACATCTGGTTCACGTCCGACTTCCACTTCGGGCACTTCAATATCATTCGGTACTGCAATCGCCCTTTTGCGAACGCACAGGTCATGGACGACGCAATCGCAGACGGCGTGAATGCGTGCGTGAAGCCGAAAGACGTTCTCTATTTCCTTGGGGACTTTTGCCTGGGGAGAGCGGAACAATTGATTGCTTATCGAAAACGCCTGGCCTGTAAGACGATCCATTTTATCGAAGGCAATCACGACAAGATTGCGCGAACGCAGCAGCATCTCTTCGCCACCTGGAGCGTTCTGTCGGAGATCCACGTGGCGAAGCAGAGAATTGTGCTTTGCCACTATGCAATGAGGGTCTGGCCGCGCCACGCACAAGGCGCTTGGCACCTCTATGGACATTCGCACGGCGATCTGGTCGATGATCCTCGATCTCTCTCGATGGACGTTGGGGTTGATACTCATGCGTTTAGACCTTGGCACTTTGACGAACTCCAGGCGGTGATGACGGCAAGAATGGCGGCGCGAGAATCAAGCGCCCTCGTCGGCACCTTTCTCGGTGAGGGTGATCGTTAGCGACCAGCATCTCGCATCTTGTCTTTCGCATGTCCGGTTGCATGTGCAAGAAATTAGTGCTATTTTTTCTTGCATTATGTGGAAGGTAAGTATGGACCAATCTATTGAAAAGAAGATAGAAAGACGTATCCGAGGTTCGCGTCGAGGGTGGACGTTCTCACCTCGTGATTTATTGGACCTTGGCAGCCGCCCGACCGTCGATTCCGCACTGCATCGACTAGAGCGAAAAGGCGTCATCCGTCGGGTGAATCGTGGAATCTATGACTATCCGCGCTACAGCGAGATGTTGGGCCAGCAACTCAGCCCCGACCTGGATCAGGTCGCCAGGGCGATCG
>Ga0326727_10020576_pt1 | contig 13085 bp, 13 predicted proteins | sample MB2enrmetagenome_FD_207643 | JGI IMG/M metagenome (GOLD analysis project Ga0326727, IMG submission 207643) | Lab enriched peat soil microbial communities from McLean, Ithaca, NY, United States - MB29MY | ecosystem: Environmental > Terrestrial > Soil > Wetlands > Peat | place: USA: New York...
CGTAGATGATCTGCTTATTGACGTGTTTTTCCGCAGCGAGAGCCGCGTATAGATCGTGGTCGTTGACCTGAAGCTGGATGAGCCGGGCCGAGAAGCCGGTGAAACACAACGCCAAACCGCAACACGTGATCAGCGCACGGACTTTGGCGGATGCGTTCATTGGGCTACGACCCGGTTGGAGACAGGCTGTACGTCGTCGATGCCATCCGTAGCGGCAGCGGCGGTGCGGCTGCCCGGATGGACGCGCACGATGCAGTCATCTGTGATGGGGGTCAGTTGAATGAAACCCTCGGCGAGACGGCGCTGGAGGTAGCTGTGGGAGGAGAGCCGATCAATCTGGGCACGAACGGTATCGTCCTGCGTGGTGAGGGAGGCGAGTTGGCTCTCGAGGGACCGGATTTCATTTCCGGTCGTTTGCATTTGGTTCTTGAAGTAGACGTAACTCAATCCGGCGGTGCCCAGAAAAAAGGCAACGACGACCCAGCGGACCAGTGCGGCCACGGGGACAATATTTGCATGTCTGCGGCGATTCATGGGTTGGCGAGTGTGGGTTGAATTTTCCGCACGGCGCGGAGTTTTGCGCTCCTGGACCGCGGGTTGCGCTGCTGTTCCTCAGCACTGGCGATGACCGGCTTGCGGGTCAGGGCCTGGAAGATGCAATCGGGATTGGGCCGCGGGGCGGGCCACTCCGGACGATCGAGTTCGGGGGTGGAGCGGAGCTTGAAGAAATCCTTCACGATCCTGTCCTCGAGCGAATGAAAGGTGATGACAGCGAACCTGCCGCCGAAACGGAGGCGTGCAGCAGCCTGGGCGAGGACGCTCTCCAGGACCTCCAGCTCGCGATTGACGGCGATGCGCAACGCCTGGAAGACGCGGGTGGCGGGATGGATGCGGCCACGGCGCGGGACGACCTGCTCGATGGCGAGGGCGAGCTGCATGGTGGTGTGGAAAGGGTGGTTCGCGCGCGCGCTCGCGAGATGCGTGGCGATGCGACGGGCGTTCGGCTCTTCGCCGTAAAGCTTGAAGATGCGGGCAAGCTCGTCGGCGGGGGCGGTATTGACGAGATCCGCGGCGGTGGGGCCGGCCTCGGGATTCATCCGCATATCGAGAGGGCCGTCTCGCATGAATGAGAAGCCGCGCTCGGGGGTGTCCAATTGCCAGGAGGAAACGCCGAGGTCGATGAGGACGCCATCGACGAATGGGATGCCGAGGCCATCGAGGACGGCATCGAGTTGATCGAAATTCGCCCGCACCGGCTGGAACTGCAGACCATGCCGGTGCAGGCTTTTCTCCTTGGAAAAGTCGAGGGCATCCTGGTCCTGATCGATGCCGATGACACGGGCGCCGGCATCGAGCAGGGCGGCGGTGTGGCCACCGCCACCAAGGGTGCAATCGACGAAGATCTCGCCGGGGCGCGGCGCAAGGAAGGCGAGCACTTCCTTCAGCAGGACTGAAGTGTGGAAATGCTCGTCAGGACGCATGCGGCTCCAGGATATGGGTTCAAGGGAGATCATTCGGGAAAAGGATTGAGGTCATAGCCCGATTCTCTTAAGAATGGTGGCGTAGGTCGGCGCCACAGTCTGCTGCCGCTGATCCCAGGCTGCCGGGGACCAGATATCGAATTTTGAGCCGCCCCCAGCGAGGACGGTCTCTTTTTCGATGCCGGCGAATTTGCAGAGATCCTCGGGCAGGACCATGCGGCCCTGGGAATCGACGGGGCAGATGATGGCGCAGGCGAAAAACTGATCCTTAAATGTCTGATGATCCTCGAGAGTGGGAGCTTGGGAGGCGGCGCGCTCGCCCATCTCCTCCAGTACGTCCTGGGGCATGGCGGCGAGGCAGCCCTTGCTGAGGCTTTTGATTATGAACAATTCCTCAAGTCTGCCATCGGGCCGCCAGCGAGCGGGAATGGTGAGGCGTTTTTTCTGGTCGAGAGAAGGGCGGAATTCACCTGAGAACACCAGTGCTTTCTGGATGATGTCAGGAGAAATCGGCATAAGATCGGTGGGATTGGGAACCATTTTGCCCCACTAAGCCCCATCTTCTCCCACCACGAAGCATGCCAAGTCAAGGTGAAATACGCCTTTTTGGCCCATATTGACCCACCTTCAACCACGGGAAGGGCTGGAGAGGTCAATATCTCCACGGGACGGGGATGAGGAGAAGCCACGGACGAAAGCGGAATTCTCAGAGAGAGGGGTAGATAATTTTTAGGGAATCCGGGGGGTGTTTGTCGTTCTGAGACGGTCGTTTGTCGCTGGGCCGGGGATGGTTGCGACAGCAGATTTTTAAGGAATTGGTTCGGGAAACGCTAGAGGGGATGGGAAGACGACCCAAAAACGCGATGAGTGAAACCAACTTGCAAAGCGGTCCTGGGGACGAGTCCGCAAACAAAACGGCGGGGACGCCACGGGCATGCTGGCTACGGACCAAGGGGCTGTGGTTGCTGGGGGTGGCCGCGATTTGCTTTCTACTGGTGCCTAATGCACCGGAGGGACACATGGCCGGGATCTGGTACGTGATCGGGTGGCCGCTTCCGACGGCAAACCTGAGGGTGGGGCCGATGCAATTTGGCGGGCCAGTGGGACTGCATCCGGATATCGATTTGTATGGGATGATGAATGTGGCGGTCTGGGTGGTGGTGTTCCTCAGCGTCTATTGCATGGGGCGGAGCGGTCGGGAGTCGGGGATTGCCGTCGCAATCGTGCGAATTTTGATTTTGATCGCGGTGACCGGGGGGGCGGTATGGGTGGGGTACGGGGTGTATAGCGTAATTGAGTGCCTGACGAAAAAGGGATGAGCGGGCCGGTGAGGATGGGATCGGTTCGGCGGGGGCCGGGCAGCGTTTTCCAAGTATATACGGTTCTTGCTCTTGCGTGGAGCGCGGCTCGGAAGCTGCTCGCTTTGGAACATTCCATGGCCAGGTGCGGAATCCCAAGGGGCTGGCGGAGCTGGTGAAGGATATCTACGAGCCGGGGAGTCCGAATTACCGGAAATATCTAACGACGGGGGAATTTAGCGGGAAGTTCAGTTATCCTGGAATGAGCGCTACGAAACCGTTTGGCGGCGTGATTTATCAGAAGCCGGCGCCTGCAGGATTTGGGATGTTCCTCGGGACGGAGGGATGTGGGGCAGTGGAGATCACGCCGTAAGGCGGCGGGCTTTGAAGAGAGGATGCCTTGCAACGGCGGGCAAAAACGGGAGGAGATATCGCCGGAAACAGGGTGCTGGACGGGAGAGAGGAAGGAAAATCGTGGGGAACACTTCAGGTCGATCATGGGCACCAATGCAAACGAAAAATCATCAATGAATATCGTCATGAAGTGGGCATTGAGGGCGACTCTGGTCCTGGCGTTGGCCGTATCCACACACGCGCAGCAAACGGTGGCGGATTGGCAGAAGGAGGCTGTGCGGAAGTACCCAGAACTGGGGCAAAAGGGGTCGGCGCTGAACGGGCTATTTGTGTCGGAGTATTCGCGGCTGTCGAAGGAAGAGCCGGCGTTTTTCTCGGATCCGCAATGGCCGATGATCCTGGCGCGGGAATGTGAGGGGCAACTGAAGCCGGGAAGCGCGGCGGAGAGTTCGCCGAGCCCGGCGATCGCTGTGAGCCAGGCTACACCGTCAACCCTGGGAACGGCCGCGGCCCAGGGAACGCCCGAGGCTAAGGGAACGCCCACGGCTCAGACGAGTCCCGCGGCGAACGCCGGGGAGATTGTATCGTATGTATCCGACGGGCCGGAAAAGGTAAGTTACCACGTTTATTTTCCGACAAGCTTTGACCCCACCCGGCCGCCGGCAATGATCGTAATGTTCAGTCCCGGGGGGAACGGAAAATCAATTCTTGGGTCGGTGAAGGAGGCTTGCGAAGCGTTGAACTGGATCGGAGTCGGGTGCGATCAATTCAAGAACGACGCGGACGAAAATGAGCTGGATGCGAAGTGGCGCGAGGCGCTTCCGCATATCGAGAAGACGGTGCCGCACGATCCGGACCTGCTCTATCTCGGCGGGATGTCGGGAGGGGCATTGCGAGCGTACGATTATAGCGAAAGTTCGGCACGGGCATGGAAGGGGGTGCTGGCATTTGGCGGATGGCTGGGAGGGAAGAAAAAGCTGCGGTGCCCGGCGGAGATGGTTGTGGCAATGGTCAATGGCGACAAGGACAAGGCCAGCCTGAGCTGGGAGGTGACGGACGGACCGGTGTTACATACGGCGCATTGCAAAGTGAAGGAGTTTCATTTCCCAGGCGGCCACGAAGTGGCGCCGGCGCCGGTGGTGCTGGAGGCGATGCAATGGATGAAGAATGAGACAAAGCCGGGGAACCGGGTTTCGGCGGGAAAACGGAGTCCAACGCCGCTGGATAAGGATATGTCGAAGGCTGCGGGGTAGAGAGGGGAAAATAACCGAAGGCAGAGAGGATACGGGCGGTTTGGCTTGCTCTCGTCCCGAACATCGTAAACTTGGGGCGACACGCCCCGCCAACCATCGTCGAAAACCTGCTCGCCGTTAACGATCCGGGCAGTATGTTCATCCGCACCATTTTCCCCATGTCAAAAACCGCTTTCCTCATCGTGACCTTTCTCTCGAGCTCTTGTTTGACTTACTCTCAATCTCCACCAGCGGCCCCCTTTTATCTCATCGGCTGCGAAGACAAATGCGACAACGAGATCGTCTCCGCGTTTTCAAACAATGGGACCAACTTCTCCTGGGCGCCCGCATGGAAACCCGATGCATCGCTCAATTGCATGCACGACCACACGCTCCTTTACTACAACGACAAGGTCCACAAGCCCTATTGGCTCTGCGCCTGTTCCGCCGCCACAAACCATGGCTCCGCCGTCGATGACGACTCTTTCGGCCTCGCGAGGAGCGACGACCTGCTGCACTGGACCCAGCTTCCCTCCGTCGCTCCCGCCGGAATCAAAAACAAAATCCTCGAAACCTGGAGCCCGTACCTTTTCCAGGATCCTGCCGACGGTGCGGTGTACGCATTCGTTGCCATCGGCACGGATGTCGACTGGAAGGGCATCGGCTACATGAAATGCCTCGATCCCGGCACATGGACCCGCTGGACCGAGTGGAAATCGTTCCCCGCGCTCCAGCACCAGAATATCGGTAAATACAACGGCCCCGCCGTCTATTATCTCAATGGCAAATACTGGTTCTTCTTCGACGACTACTCCGGCCGGAACGGTTACCCCTCCGCGGAAGCTTACATCACCAGTTCCAGCGGACTTTTGTCCGGTTATGGTGCGCCGACTTACATCCCGTCACTCAACAGTGTTCTTCCCCTGGACGACAATTTCCTCAAGAAGGAGTTCAAGCAATACCGTTATGAAGGCATGTCGCTCGTACGAATGAACGCACCTGTCTGGCGAATTTACGTGCAGGCAATCGGCAAGGTCAATGGATTGGCGCTTGGGGACATCATGGGTTTCATCGAGAGCGACGATAACATGAAGACCTGGGGAGCATTCCAGCTCCTGCGCGACTCCAAATCGAATGTGGCGCTATTCAGGGCTTCGCATGTCTATCGGCTCGACGACGTGATGACCGGGAGCCCCTCGAAATAAAGGCGCGTGTTTGATGTTATTCGCCCCTTCCTGGCTTGTCCGTTGGAAACGGTGTACTTTCCAGGGCGGCACGTTCGCGGGCGACCTTTCAGGCCGCGGCTTTGGAGGGGATTTGGATCACAGGCCTGAAGGCCTGTGCTTTGTGCGGACGGGCTTTCAGCCCGTGCAGGAACGGAGAAGACTTTAAAATTCGCAGGGCACGTGGCGATCAGCCGACGACGTCCGCGATGGCGCCGGCTGAGGTGTCCATGAAGCTGCTGGCGCAGAGGGTCGCATAGATGCCGTTGAGGGCGAGGAGCTCGGCGTGGGTGCCGCGCTCTACGATGCGGCCGTGGTCGAGGACGAGGATCTGATCGGCGTGACGGACGGTCGATAGACGGTGGGCGATGACGAAGCTGGTGCGACGCTCCATGAGGCGGTCCAACGCGGCCTGGATGAGGCGCTCGGTGCCGGTATCGACGCTGGCGGTGGCCTCGTCGAGGACGAGGATGGGCGGGTCCTTGAGGAGGGCGCGAGCGATGGAGACGCGCTGCTTTTCGCCGACGCTGAGCTTTACGCCGCGCTCGCCGACGACGGTGTCGAGGCCCTTCGGCATGCGCTCGACGAACTCGCGGGCGTTGGCGGCATCGAGGGCGGTGAGCATCTCCTCCTGGGTGGCGCCGGGTTTGCCGAGGCGGAGGTTCTCGCGGACGGTGCCGTTGAAGAGGAAGCTCTCCTGGGTGACCATGCCGACCGCTCTGCGGAGGGCGTTCTTCGGGATGTCGCGCAACTCGCGGCCGTCGACGAGGATCTCGCCAGTGTCGTACTCGTAGAAGCGGGTGAGGAGGTTGACGAGGGTGGATTTTCCCGCGCCGGTGTGGCCGACGAGGGCGACGGTATCGCCAGGGTGGGCGTGGAGACGGATGTTACGGAGGACAGGGAGGGATTCGTCGTAGGAGAAGGAGACGTTGCGGAACTCGACCTCGCCGAGGAAGGGATCGGCATCGGGTTGATCGTCGCGGGCGTCGCCGGGCTCGGGTTTCTCATCAATGATCTCGAAGACGCGCTCGCCGGCGGCGCGGCCGGCCTGGAAGAGCTGATTGAGCTGATGGAGACGGCCGATGGGATCGTAGAGGGAAGGGACGAGGAGAAGGAACTGGACGTAGTGGCCCATGTTGAGACCGCCGGCGAGGACGGCGTGCGCACCGAAGCCGGCAACCATTACGGATCCAGCGGAGGCGAAGAATCCCATGGAAGGGGAATAGAGGGCCCACGTTTTCATTACGACGAGGGTGGCGCGGCGCAATTGGTCGCTGACGGAATTGAAGTGAACGTGCTCTTCGCGCTCGCGGACGAAGGTCTTGATCTGGCGGATGCCGGCGAGGTTGTCGTGGAGAAGGGCGTTCATCGCCGAGGCGGCGGTGCGCTGGAGGCGGTAGCGCTTGTGGGCGGTGAGGGTGTAGGCGAGGGCGCCGGCGGCGAGGAGCGGGATGGGGGCGAGGGCGACGAGGGCGAGGACGAAGTTGAGGCGAAAGAGGACGACTGCGACGATGAGGACCTGAAGGACGGCAACGACGCCCTGCTCGAGGCCATCGATGAGCATGCGCTCGACGGAGGTGACGTCCTCCAATACGCGGGTCATGAGATCGCCAGTGGCACGATTGTCAAACCAGCGGAGGGGCAACTGCTGGATGTGGGAGTAGAGGTCGCTGCGGAGATCGAAGATGACGTGCTGCTCGAAGGTGTTATTGAGGAGAAGGCGGAGGCCGTTGAAGAGGTGCTGGGCGATGAAGCCGGCAAGGAGAATCCAGACGTAACACCAGAGGAGCTCCGGGTGATGTGCGCGGACGACGGTATTGATGATGCTACCGGTGACCCACGGAAAGACGATAACCATGCCGGTGCCGGTGACGGCGCACAGGAGGGTGAGCGCGGCCAGGACGGGATAGCGCCGGAGATAGCCGAATACGCGGGCTACGGTGCGGAGCTTAATGGGCTTGAAAGGAGAGTCGGTGTGATGCAAGCGGAGTGCAGCTTACCCCAAGCGGGCGCGGGGCGCATGGGGGAAATTTTCGGCGGGGGATTTTTTAACCTCAGATTTACGGATTTTTTGGGAGAGGAACGGGACACGAGTGGACTGCGGAAAAAAAGAGGATTCTGAACAGGAGAGCGCGGAGTAAACGGAGAGAGAAGTTTGGAACCGGGGAGGTTTTGAACAGAAGGGAGCAAAGTTCGCAAAGAGGGCGGGGGTCCCGCACGCAAGGGGATGGCGATAACCGATTGAGTAAGAGAGACCCGTTCGCGACACAACGACGGTGAAGAGAACCAATAAATGAAAAACCTTCCTAAAATCCTCCTGGGCTGTATGGCCGTAGCGGCCCTGGCCGTGGCGACGCCGGCAGAAGCGTACGATCACCATCATCATCACGGGACCTACGTGTACCACAGCGGGCATTACGGCTACTATTACGGGCACGCGTTTTACCCGTACTATGCGGGGCCGCACCCGTACTATTATGGGCCGTACGGCGGACCCGGTGTCGTGGTGGCAGGGCCCGGACCGACAATGGTCGTGGCGCCACGGAGGCACCGGTTTTTCTTTTTCTTCTAGGAACCGCTCCGCGCGTCCCGCGATCTCAAGGGCCAGCTAGTCGATGACCTCGAACTGGCTCATTAGCTTGAACATCTGGTAGCGATCATCGATCTCGCGGCGGGTGAGGGTGCGCATGCGCTCAAGGGAGAAAGCTTCGACATTGAAGCTGGCGAGAACGCTGCCGTAGACAACGGCGCGGCGCAGATTCTCGAAGGAGATTGTCCAGTGGTCGCCGCTGGCGAGGTAGCCGGCGAGGCCGCCGGCAAAGGTATCGCCGGCGCCGGTGGGATCGTTGATGTCCTCAAGGGGATAGGCGCCGCAACTGAAGAAGCCTTCCTTCGCGAAGAGGAGGCAGCCGTGCTCGCCTTTCTTGACGGCGACATACTTCGGGCCCATGGCCTGGATGGCGCGGCCGGCCTTGATGAGGCTGGTGAGGCCGGTCAACTGGCGGGCTTCGCCGTCGTTGAGGATGATCATATCAACGCGCTTGAGAAGGGAGAGGAGCTCGGGCTTCGCGATGTTGATCCAGAGGTCCATGGTGTCGGCAATGACGAAGCGGGGCTTCTCCATCTGGTCGAGGACGTGGTGCTGAAGACCGGGAGCGATGTTCGCGAGAAGGACGTAGGGCGAGGAGGCGTAGCCGGTGGCGAGAGTGGGGGTGAAATGCTCAAAGACGTTCAACTCGACGCTGCGGGTGTCGCGGGTATTGAGGTCCCAATGATATTCGCCGGACCAGCGGAAGGTTTTGCCGGGAACGGTCTGGAGACCGGCGAGGTCAATATTGCGGCTGGCGAAATAGTCGACGTGCTTTTTCGGGAAATCTTCGCCGACGACGCCCACGAGGTTGACCTTTGAGAAGAAGCTGGCGCTGACGGCAGCGTAGCTGGCCGAACCGCCGAGGAGATCGGCCTTCTCCGCGATGGGCGTCTTGACGGTATCGAGTGCAATGGAACCAACTACGAGGACGGACATCCGGCTATTTCAGCATTTCCTTTACCTTCCGGCAATACCCCACGATGTCGTCCGCCTGCAAAATGCCGGAAACGATGACGACGCGGCGGGCGCCGGCCTCGATGACCTGGGCGAGATTGTCGAGCTTGATGCCACCGATGCAGAAGACGGGTTTCTTGACCATGTCGCAGACCTTGCGGACATCCTGGAGGCCGATGGGCTTGTAGGAAGGCTTTGTGCCGGTGGCGTAGATAGGGCCGAAGCCCAGGTAGTCGACATCCTCGGAGGCGGCGGCGATGGCCTGGACCATGGAATGGGTGGATTTTCCCACCATGGAGCGATAGCCGGCGACCTCGCGAGCGCGGGAGACGGAGACATCGTCCTGGCCGACGTGGACGCCCTCGGCACCGATCTCAGCAGCGACATCGGGGAAGTCATTGATGACGAAGGGGACGCCGCCTTCGAAGGTGACGGGGTGAATCTGCTCGGCAAACCAGCGGACGTCGTCGGGGATGAAGTTCTTTGCGCGGAGCTGGAGGATGTCGACGCCGCCCTCGATCAACCGGGCGGTGGTGTGGACGATGTCCGATGGGCGGACGTAGCCCATGTCCAGGATGCCATACAACCGGCTGTCTTCGAGGTGCTTCATGGGTCAGGGCGGGAGCTTTTATGCAATCGCCACCGGCGGAGAGGCGAGCCCAATCTGCCGCCTGTGTCAGTTACCCCGCGATTCGGCTGCTTTGGAACTCGGCGCTTCGCGATTCGATGATCTGCTCGACGAAGCCGGTGTGATAATTGCCCCGGAGGAAATCGCGGTTGCGCATGATGGCCTCCTGGAAGGGGATGGTGGTCTTTACGCCGGTGACGAGGTACTCGCCGAGGGCGCGTGTCATGCGGGCGATGGCGTTTTCCCGGGAGGTGCCCATGGCGATGATCTTGCCGATAAGGGAGTCGTAATGGGGCGGGACGGTGTACCCGGCGTAGACGTGGGAATCGAGCCGGACGCCGCGTCCGCCGGGGGCGTAGTAGAAATCGATGCGGCCGGGGCTGGGCTGGAAGTTATTGAAGGGGTCCTCGGCGTTGATGCGGCACTGGAGGGCGTTGTACTTGAGCTTTGGCTCGCGGATCCAGTGGGAGAGCTTTTCGCCGGCGGCGATCTTGATCTGCTCCTTCACGAGGTCGATGCCGTAGGCCTCCTCTGTGATGGTATGCTCGACCTGGATGCGGGTGTTCATTTCCATGAAATAGAAGTTACCCTTTGCATCGACGAGATACTCGATGGTGCCGGCGCCGGAGTAATTCACGGACTCGGCGAGCTTGACAGAGGCCTTGCCCATCTTCTGCCGCAACTCGTCGTTCATGAATGGGGAGGGGCATTCCTCGACGATTTTTTGGTTGCGGCGCTGAATGGAGCAATCGCGCTCGCCGACGTGGACGACGTCGCCATGGTCATCGGCCATGATCTGGAACTCGATATGGCGGGGCTGCTCGATCAATTTCTCGATGTAGACGCCGGGGTTGCCGAAGGCCTTGTCGGCCTCCGCGCGGGCGGCGTGGAAGCCCTGGACGAGGCTGACGTCATTGTGGGCGGGACGCATGCCGCGGCCGCCACCGCCGGCGGTGGCCTTGATCATTACGGGGTAGCCTATTTTTTTCGCGATCTTGAGGGCGTCGGCCTCTTTTTCCACGATGCCGTCGCTGCCGGGGGTGACGGGGACGCCGACGTTGCGGGCGGTCTCGCGGGCAACGTTCTTATCGCCCATGGCGCGGATGGAGGCGGCGGAGGGGCCGATGAACTTGATATTGCAACTATCGCAGACCTCCGCGAAGTGGGCGTTCTCCGAGAGGAAGCCGTAACCGGGATGGATGGCGTCGACGTCGCCGATCTCCGCGGCGGAGATGATGCGGTCGATCTTCAGGTAGCTATCCGCGCTGAGGGCGGGGCCGATGCAGATGGCCTCGTCCGCCAATTGGACGTGGAGGGAATCAAGATCGGCCTCCGAGTAGACGGCGAGGGTGCGGATGCCGATTTCCTTGCAGGCGCGGATGACGCGCAGGGCGATTTCCCCACGATTGGCGATCAGGACTTTCTTAAACATCGGCGGGATTCAATGGGCCTGCGCCGCGAGCCGGACTGAGAATCATTTGAGCCGGAAGAGGGCCTGGCCGAACTGCACGGGCTTCCCGTTTTCGACGAGAATCTCCGCGATGACGCCGCGGGTTTCGGCCTTGATCTCGTTCATGACCTTCATGGCCTCGATGATGCAAACGACAGTGTCCTCGGTGATCTCCGCGCCGACCTCGACGTAGGGGCTGGCCTCCGGGGTGGCGGAGGAATAGAAGGTGCCAACCATGGGCGAGGTGATCTCGCGGCCCGGGGTCTTCGCCTCGGCGGGAGCGGCGGTGGGGGCCTCGGGCGCGGGAGCGGGCTGGGGGGCGGCGTAAGTGACGGGGACCTGGGTCACGACGGCGTCACCGCCTTTCTTCAGCTTGATGCGGAAGCCTTCCGTTTCCATCTCGAACTCGGAAAGTTCGTTGCGGCGCATCAGCGCGATGAGTTCCTTGATTTCTTTGAGGTCCAAATGCAGGGGCTCCGGTCAGGGGTAAAAAATGTGGAGGAAAGCTAAGCGCCTGAGGGAGAGAGCGTCAAGCTTAGGAGAAATTGACGAGGCCCGCCGGCCTCGCCCTTCGGGCTCGCCTTCGGCGAGTCGTCTCGCTCCGCTCGGCTGCCGATTGGGAAATGGGAGGGAGTGGGAGATTCTTGAAAATGCTTTGACGGGTGGGGCGGGGAGGCGGGACGTTTGCGGGATGGCCGATCTTTTTGCGGATACTCCAGCCGGGGCCTCGCCGGCCAGGACGGCTGCGACACCGCTGGCGGCACGGATGCGCCCGCGGACGCTGGATGAATACGCGGGGCAGGAGCACATCCTGGGGCCGGGGAAATTGCTGCGGCGGGCGATCGAGGCGGACCGGATTTCTTCGATCATCCTGTTCGGGCCGCCGGGAGTGGGGAAGACGACGCTGGCGCAGATCATCGCACAGGCGACGCAATCGCGATTCGAGCGGCTGAGTGGGGTGGAGAGCAGCGTGGCGGATATGCGGCGGGTGATCGCGACGGCGGCGAACCGGCTCCAGACGAGCGGGGCGCGAACGATTCTGTTCATCGACGAGATTCACCGGTTCAACAAGGCGCAGCAGGACATCCTGCTGCCGGATGTGGAGAGCGGGGTGATCCGGCTGATAGGGGCGACGACGCACAACCCGTTTTTCTATATCAATAGTCCGCTGGTGTCGCGGTCGCAGGTTTTCCAACTGGAGCCGCTGTCGCCGGAGAGTCTTGCCGGGGTGATGAGGAGGGCGCTGAGCGACAAGGAGCGTGGGCTGGGGACGTACCGGGTCAAGATGGAGGATGATGCGCTGCAGCACCTGGCGGTCACTAGCGACGGGGACGCGCGGAAGTGCCTGAACGCGCTGGAGGTGGGGGTGTTGACGACGCCGGCGGGGGCGGACGGGGTGATCCATTTCACGCGCGCGGTGGCGGAGGAAAGCATCCAGAAGAAGGCGGTGGTGTACGACGCGGACGAGGATCAGCATTACGACACGATCAGCGCGTTCATCAAAAGCATGCGCGGGAGCGATCCGAACGCGGCGATTTACTGGCTGGCAAAGATGCTGTACGCGGGAGAGGACATTCGGTTTATCGCGCGGCGAATCGTGATCTGCGCGAGCGAGGACGTGGGGATGGCGGATCCGCAGGCGCTCATCCTGGCAGTGGCGGCACAACAGGCGGTGGAATTTGTGGGAATGCCGGAGGCGCAGATCCCGCTGGCGCACGCGGCGATTTACATCGCGACGGCGCCGAAGAGCAACCGGGCGTATGCGGCGATCGGGAAGGCGATGTCGGAGGTGAAGGAGGGGATCACGCTACCAGTGCCGAAACATCTGCGGGATACGCATTATAAGTCGGCCAAGAAGCTGGGGCATGGAGAGGG
>Ga0326727_10020579_pt1 | contig 13084 bp, 13 predicted proteins | sample MB2enrmetagenome_FD_207643 | JGI IMG/M metagenome (GOLD analysis project Ga0326727, IMG submission 207643) | Lab enriched peat soil microbial communities from McLean, Ithaca, NY, United States - MB29MY | ecosystem: Environmental > Terrestrial > Soil > Wetlands > Peat | place: USA: New York...
GGACTGCTTGGGGTCGGCCTGGGCGGGGATAACAGTCCCCGGATGATTGCCTTCCAAGCGAAGCTGGAATTTTAGTGAGGAGCACGACTATGAGCCGACGCTTCATCGCCTTCGCCGCAGCGATTCTGATCGCGCTCCCGCTTTCCGTTCTTTCGGGTGAGAGCTCAGGCCAGGAGGCGTCTTCTTCCGCAGAGAACAAAGCCCAGGTCAAGAAGGTTCCGGCTCCGTATACGCGAGCCTCCTCCGGCAAGGAGATGTACGTGGCGTACTGTGCCTCCTGCCATGGCAAGGACGGCAAGGGCGACGGCCCGGCGGCAGTTGCCCTCAAGTCCGTCCCAAGCGACTTAACTCAGCTCGCGGCAAGCAACGGGGGCCGGTTTCCGGAGAACCACGTCTCCGAGACAATCAAGGGTGACTTCGCCACTCCGAGTCATGGCTCAAAGGAGATGCCAGTCTGGGGCTCGCTCTTCGCATCGATGGGAACAACCAGCGATGGCTCGATGCAACTGCGAATTCGCAACCTGACAAAGTACATCGCCTCACTGCAACGGTAGGGGTGAACCTGTGCCGCCGCTCTTCCTCTCTAGAGGATGAGTCCGATGAGCACAATGGTTTCCGTGGCGGAGCTGAAGACAGAGATCTGCTCTGGCCGCGCGCCGCAGCTACTGCATCCGCCGGCAATTGCGCTTGAGGTGAGAAGCGCGGTGGAGAAAGACGCGGTCGGGCGATAAGCTCCCCAAATCAGCGATTACGAATTTCGTCTGGACAGGGACGCGATAGGGGGCCATGCTTGGCACGTGCGGGCCCGGCCCGACACGGAGCTTTCTATCTTATGCCTTCCTCTTCCTTGAATCGTCGTCAGTTGGTCACCATGATTGGGGGCCTAGCCGGTGCCGGTGCGGCTGTTAGCCTCTTTGCTTCCACCCCTACGCCCACGCCCGCAGCTTCCTCCAGCCCCATGGCCCAGACCCCCTGGCCCTACAAGCCGTTGGACCCCGACATGGTCGGCCAGCGTGCTTTTGAGTCCTATCTGAAGGGGCACTGCATGTACGGCTCGTTTGAGGGCATTGTGGGCACCCTCGCTGATCAGCTCGGCGATCCCTACAAGAGCTTCCCGTTCATGATGTTCAAGTACGGCGCGGGCGGCGTGAACGGCTGGGGTACGCTGTGCGGCTCGCTGAACGGCAGCGTAGCCGCAATCCAGTTGCTTTCGCCCAATCCCAACCCGGTGATTGATCACCTGATGGCTTGGTATGAGACCGAGCCGCTGCCGAACTTCTATCCCAAGGGAGCGAAGTTTCCCGAGGTGCGCTCGGCTGCCGGAACCCCGCTCTGCCATGAATCGATCGCGCACTGGTGCAAGAAGGCAGGCAAGAAGTCTTACTCGCCGGAGCGTATTGAGCGCTGCGGAACGCTGACCGCTTCGGTGGCGCGCAAGACCGTGCTGCTGCTCAACGACCAGGCGGCCGGCAAGCCGCTGGTGGTTCTGGCGCAATCCAAGCAGACGCAGAGCTGTTCAAGCTGTCATGAGAAGGGCGGCATGGTCGAGAATGTCCGCGCAAAGATGGACTGCGGTGGCTGCCACCAGGTGCAGATCAAGGCTGGCCACGGTATTTAGGTTCAGGCAGAATTCCGCGCAGGAACGGCTCAGCCAGCGGCGCTCCCGCTGGCTTTTTCTTGTCCAGAGTGAAATCCATTCCGCTTCGGGCTTCCGGCGGCGCCGGGTCAGTGGCGGAGAGAGCTCGCGGCACCTAACGCCAGCGCGCAGACTCCTCCAGGGTGAACTTGCGCAGGGCTCCGGCGAGGCCTTCCGGCTTGGGGCCGGCCGGGTAAACGAAGGAGAAGTTGCGCGAGATGCGCAGGCCACGGATGCGGGCCGTGGCGATTCGTCCCAGGGGGAGGCGCGGCAGCACAGCGGCGCGGGTCACAAAGCCGATACCCAGTCCCGACTCCACGCTGCTGATGATTGCCTCGCTGGAGTCGAGTTCCATGACCACTTCCAGCTCTCTGGCCTTCAGTCCAGCCTTCTCCAGTGCCGCCTCCAGCACGCGGCGGGTGCCGCTGCCGCGCTCACGTAGGAGGAACGGAGCTCCGCGCAAATCGTCAATGCTGAGCTCGCCGCTCCGGCTCCAGGGATGATTGGCAGGAAAGAGCAACACCAGTTCATCTTCCATGAAGGGTTCGGTCCGAACGTCCTTGCGCAGAGCAGGCCCTTCGATGAGGCCGATGGCGATGCGGCCCTCGATCAGCCACTCGACCACCTCTTCCGTGTTGCCGCTGCGGATCTGCAGCTTCACCTGCGGATGCGCCTTCTGGAAGGCGCCGAGCATCCGCGGCAGCACATACTGCGCAATGCTGGTAGAGGCCCCGGCGCTGAGGGTTCCTGAGTGCTCGCCGTTCAGCGAGGCTAGTTCTTCCTGCGTGCGGGCGGCGAGGGCAGCCATCTCGCCGGCGCGCTGCTTCAGCAGGCGTCCGGCCGGGGTCAGCACCACGCGGCCGCCGGTGCGGTCCAGCAGGCGCGCCCCCAGCTCTTCCTCAAGTGCCTTAATCTGCTGCGTCACCGCCGGCTGGCTCAGGTGCAGTTCCTCGCCGGCGCGGCGGAAGCTGAGGTGCTCGCAGACGGAGCGGAAGACCTTGAGCCGGAAGTTCTCCAATTTGGCACCTCGCCGGGATCAGCTCATAGTAAGCAAGTGGTTGGCCGTAAGGGCGTGACCGCCATCACAGCAGGCGAGGCAACTGCCATAAGCATTTGTAATCGGGGATTACATCTTTGGTCTGGACAGTCGAGCGGGGGCGGAGCAACATTCCAGCTGTCGTATCACCGTTTGCGGAATCCGTGTCGCAGGCGATTCGAGCTCATTATCTTTTAAACGGTCGGAAACGGGCCGTAAGAGCGGTGACGACGCAGACAGAATCCCAGGAGGGATGAGTATGCGTACATCATTACGCCTCATCGCTGCCCTTGCCTTGGCGGCGTGCGGCACCGTTGTGCTCGCGCAACAACCTCCGGCGAAGCCGGATGCCAAGCCCGCCGCTACCGCTGGCAAGCCCGCAGACGAAAAGAAGGAAGCTGAGCAGAAGCCGCGCACTCTGGAAGGCTACGTAGAGCAGGAGAAGGACTTCTACCACGTCCTGATGTCCTCGCACCCGATCTTCAAGTACGAGAAGGAAGGCCGCATCGTCGGCAAGTATCACATCTCCGACCGCGAGGAGGAGTTTGAGGAAGAGGGCGGCGGGAAGGCCTACTCCAAAGACAACAACCAGCAGGTATCCATGACTTACCGGCTCGGCATGGAGTCCATCCTCGACCTGCCCAACAACTTTGTCGGCGCCAAGAAGTGCGGCGAGTGCCACCCGGCGCAGTACCAGAAGTGGGTAAAGTCACGTCACGCCAAGGTCGTCCGCTTCCCCGATGAGATGGACGAGATCCCCAACAAGGACCTGAACAAGGGGCTTTACGGCTCCAAGGCTGCGGTACTGCCGGAGGGCATCACCAAAGACGATGTTTACGCCATCATCGGCACTCCGCGCACCAAGTACGGCTTCGTGGACAGCTACCTAGTCCGCGGCAGCTACCACGTTGAAGACGGCATGCTGAAGGACGGCACCGGCAAGATCGTCGCCGGTGGCAACCAGCACTCGCATCACTGGGCGGAGTCGCTCACGCCGGAGATGGCGCAGAAGATCGCCGCATACGTTCCCGGCTTCCCCACCAAGCTGGAGGACTTCGGCGACAACGGCTCCAACGTGTGGGGCATGACCAGCTACGGGGCGAAGAACCGCAAGAGCTTCCTCTTCCAGCCGGCCACCAGCTACTGCGAGGTTTGCCACAGCTTCAAATTCGACTTCAAGAGCCAGGCTGAGCTGGTGGCAGCGCTCGGCAAGCCCGAGGAGTTGCGCAAGCACACCATCAACAAGGGCATCACCTGCGAAGAGTGCCACGGCGCGGGCGCCCACCTTTACGGCGCACGCGGCGCCGGCATGCCTAGCAACTGCGAGCGCTGCCACCAGCGCTTTGCTTACAACTCAGACGAGGCCAAGTCCAATCCGAACAAACCCTTCACTTCGTTCTTCAAGACCAAGTGCCCCTCCTGCGGCACAGAGGGTTCGCAGAGCTACAACACAGCCCACTACGAGAAGGGCATGCGCTGCGGCACCTGCCATGATCCGCACGAGGTGACGCAGAACGACTGGCGCGACAGCTTCACCAAGCCCGGACTGCGCAAGACCTGCCAGGACTGCCACACCTCACAGGCCAACTTCTTCAAGGAAACCAATGTCCACGCCGGCCACGACTGCACCAGTTGCCATATGCCGGTGATGATGAGCTGCGAAAACTTTGGCACCATCCAGTTCCCCGACTACGGCGGCTTCGACGCGACCCGCGCCGCGCACATCTGGAAGATCAACGTCGATCCCGAAGAAAAGTCGCTGAATCCGCCTCCGGGCAAGGATCGAAACTTCAAGGATGGCGCCTGGCGGCTGGCCAAGAAAAACGGCAAGCCCTACATCGACCTGATGTGGTCCTGCGGCCGCACCAGTTTCAGCGACGGCGACGTGCTGATGGCCGGTGGCTGCCACAGTCCGGCGCAGAGCTCGCAGCCCAAGGAGCTGAAGTTCACCAACCAGAAGATGATCTACGACCGGGTGGTGATCTGGCAGAAGCCGGTGAAGGAGGGCGTCACGGCCGTCAAGATCTCGCTCGAACTGGCGCGTACGCAGGTGCAAAGCGCACATCTCGGCGACGCCCAGAAGGCCCAGGTGCAACTCATGCTTAACCAGGCGCAGGAGATCATCGACAGTGTAGTCGCCGATGGCTCCTGGGGCGTGCATGCTCCGGAGTACACACTGCGTAAGGTCAACGAGGCCAAGGTGCTCACCACCGGAGCTCAGGCCATCCTGCTAGGCGGCAACAAGCAGGTGGCGAAGAAGTAGCGGATGCATATTGTCTGAACAGGTTCCCTCGTTTGAGGTCGAATCGGCTGACACGAGGGACCCCCTGTGCTACAAAAGCGTGTATACGTCTCGTGCATACGTGCGGACCTGCGAGGTAGGTCGAAGTTGAATACGGAAGTGAATGGAAAGATTCTCGATCCGAGGTTTAGCATCGTCTCTGCCCATGCCGCTCTTGCCTTGCAAGAGCTCGAATTGCCGACTGATGCGGCGATTCTGGACGTTGGCACGGGCCAAGGTTACTTTGCGATCTCGCTTGCTTTGCGAGGCTACCGGGTCCTGACCGGCGAGCCGAGCACGGATAAATCGCGTTACGCCGGGAGAGCCTGGGCCGAAAACGCCAAGGAGGTCGGCGTTCTGGACAGTATTCGCTTCGAGGCGTTTGACGCAGGCAAGATGCCCTTCGATTCGGAAGCGTTCGACGCGGTCTTTTTCTACGGCGTTCTTCATCATATTGATGAAGGTGTCCGGAGCGACGTTTTTAGTGAGGCATTGCGAGTCTCAAAACAGAACGGCGTGGTCGTCTTCTTCGAGCCCCGCAAGGAAATGCTGGAGAGAATCTGGGTCGATGATCCGGGACATCCCCTTGCGGCCAACCCGTCCAACTACCTGCCTGGCCACACAGTCATCCGCGAACATCGCGTCGCTGGTCCCCTGATGGATATTCTCGTTTACCAGAAAGCCGCAGACGGGCCGCGATGCTAATTCCATCCCGATGGTGGCCGAAGCAGCCACCGTTGTGGTGCAAGTTGCTCCGGCCGCTGGAGTGAAACAAATGCACACGTGCCGTCTCGTCCTCGCTATTGTCCTTCTACTTCTGCTAACGATGCCGCCCTTGGCTGCCATCACGCCGGTGGAAGGCGAGCACTTCTCGTGGATCACTCTGCGTGAGGCCCGCGACCTGCAGGGGAAGCCTGGCGTCACGTTTCTCGATGTCAACGAACCGGAGGTCTGGGAGCAGCACCACATCGCCGGCGCCATCCACGTTACCGACGAGCACCTTGAGCACTTTTTGCCAAAGGACAAGGGAGCCACACTGGTCTTCTACTGCTACGAGCGACGCTGCACGGGCAGCCACGAGGCGGCGCGCGAAGCCGTTAAACTCGGCTACACACACGTTCTGGTGATGCCCCAGGGCATCCTGGGCTGGGTCAACGCTGGCCTGCCCACCGAGCGGGGCAGGGCGCGGTAATGACTCATCCAAATTAGTGATTGGATCGGCGGACGGCCTTCACCGACAATACAGTTGATGCCGAAGAATGTGTTTTTTGTGTGCCTTATCGTTGCGGCGAGCGGGCTGCTCTCTCCTCCGATGGCCCTGGTCTGCGGTCTGGTCTTCGGGCTTACCTTGACCCACCCCTATCCTGCGGACGCACGCAGGTTGACGCGGGTTCTGTTGCAGGCATCCGTGGTTGCACTTGGCTTCGGGATGAACCTCCACGAGGTACTCCGGGTCGGCAGCAGCGGATTTCTCTATACGGCGTTGAGTATCTCCGCGACGCTGTTGCTCGGCTCAGGACTTGGGGTAATCCTCGGCGTCGGTGGCGTGCCGTCGTTCCTCATCTCCTCTGGCACGGCGATCTGTGGAGGCAGCGCAATTGCCGCCGTGGGGCCCATTGCCCGCGCCAGCGACGACGAGATGGCCGTTTCGCTGGGAACAATCTTCGTGCTGAACTCGGCGGCTTTGTTGGCCTTCCCGCCCATCGGTGCGGCACTGCATCTCACCCAGGAGCAGTTTGGACTCTGGGCTGCCCTGGCGATCCACGACACCAGTTCGGTGGTTGGTGCAGCCGCAAAGTATGGTGCCGTGGCGCTCGCTATCGGCACAACTGTCAAGCTGGCACGCGCTCTCTGGATTGTTCCTCTCTCGCTGGGGGCCGCTGCGGTAAAACGGAGCCAGACCAAGATCCAATGGCCTTGGTTCATCCTTTTCTTCTGCCTGGCCGCGGTAGCTAATAGCTATCTGCCCATGCCGTTCGCAATCTATCCGACGCTGGCACGTCTGGGACGCACGGGACTCACGGTAACGCTCTTCCTTATCGGTAGCGGACTCTCCCTTCCGACGCTGCGCCAGGTGGGCGTGCGCCCACTGCTGCAGGGCGTGCTGCTGTGGATCGTGGTCAGCGCTTCAGTTGATCCGTATGGGCTGGATCCGGCTCTAGCCCAACGACGAGCGGGATGGGCTCAATGATTTTCCCATCCACCGCGTCGCCGACCTCACGCCGGAACGCAAAAAACGGGGAGCTGAATTCAGCTCCCCGTTGGGAGGAGGCCGCTCTCAATCAGAACTGGTACTTTAAAGCGAACTGAACGAGACGCGGGTTAACGGAGGTACTTGTGATCTGTCCGAGCGCGCCGCCGGAATCAACGGTGTTCGGAATACTGAACTGGGCATGATTGAACAGGTTAAAGAACTCGGCGCGGAATTGTACTTCTCCGTTTTCGTTGATGCCGCCAACTTTCGCCGCGCGAGCAATGGTGAAGTCCACGTTGTTCTGTCCAGGGCCCAGCACGGAGCTGTACGGGAAGTTGCCATACTCGGTGTCGGAAGAGTTTCCCGTGTTCGGGTAAACGCAACCGGCGTTCCCGTTCGCTGCATTGAGTGCAGCGCTCGTGGTGCAGAGTGCCGTCGGATTGAAGTAGCCGTGTAGAGCCTTCGATGACATGCTGCCGTGGGCCAGCGCATCCTTGGGACGCTTGCCGGGCATAAGCTGGCCGGGAACCAGGAAGTTGGTGTTGCCGGTGCCACCGAAGTAGACGCTTCCGCCTCCGGCATCGGTAATCGTAAGCGGGTCGCCGTCCTGCCAGATCCACACTCCCATAGCCGACCATCCGCCGAAGACCTTGTGAACCACATTACCCTTTTCCTTGAACGGGAATTCGTAGTGGAAGTTCAGCGCCAGGCGGCTGGGATGGTAGTAACCACTCTCGGCATAGGCAAAGAGCTTTGCATTATTCGGATTGAAGTGCAGGACATCCGGAGCGGTGGCACCCACCTGCGAGGACTCGGTACTACCCAAGTTTAGAGTCTTGGACCAGGTATAGTTCGCCTCCATCTGCAGGCCGTGGGAGAACTGTTTACGCAGTGTCAGCTCCAAGGCGTTAAACTTCGTCGCTCCCTTGTTGGTAACCCCCGTATCCTGGGGAGAGATGCCGAGGTAGGGAGCGCGCAGCACATAAGATAGCGCTATCATTTGTCGGGGCAATCTGTTGGGTTGGTGCAAAGATTGCTTAACATTCCAGCCGCTCGCGATTTTGGTTTTCGCGTTTTCGCGTTGCTGCGATTACTGCCCAACTGCTGGAGGAGCCGATGAAATCATGGTTTATCAAAAATGATGCGCTGCGCGTAGTTGAGAACGGCCTGCAACTGGACGTCCGTCTTCCGTGGTATCGCTCCCTTCCTCTGTCCGTCATTGACTTTGGCGAGATCCGGATCAATGGCAAGAGCTTCGCCCCTGATTCCGTGACAGTGAAGCTCAATGGAGTGGAACGCTACTTGAGCGAACTTGCGGGCCAATGGCAAGAGTACTGGTTCGTGCTGGACTCAGCGTTCGTCTGCATCCCCTTCGAGGGGGCCAAGACCGGCGAGGAATACCAGGTGGAGTTTACCGCCGTAATTCACCCGCCCTATGTTCCGAAGGTCTTCTTCCCCGCCATACACAAGAGAACCATGAAGGCACATTGACGGAAAACTGGAGACAAGGATGAAAACACCGGCAGGCGGTCTTCGTCTGGGAACGACATTGTTCAGCTTCACCAACGAATATCACTCGCGCAAATGCAGCGTCGAGCAACTCATAGACAAAACAGCGGAGCTCGACCTCGGACCTGGCCTGGAAATACTCGGCTTCTCCCATATCCGCGAATATCCGAACGTCTCTAATGAATTCGTGGATATGTTTCATAAAGCAATCGGGCGCACGAAATTGCAGCCTTCGTGCCTTTCCATGAACTGCGACGTCATGATTCGCCGTACTCGGCCGATGACGCTCGATGAAAGCTACGAGTACCACAAGGCACAGATCGAGACCGCCGCTAAACTCGGCATTCCGGTCGCGAAGACGCAGGTGATGGCGGGCCCTGACGTGCTGGAGCGGCTCGTTCCGCTGGCGGAGCGCCTTGGGGTGAAGGTTGGTGTTGAAATACACACGCCCGAATCGGCGGACTCGCCCAATGTCCTGGCCTTCCGCGAGATGTACGCAAAGATTGGCTCGCCCTTCCTGGGTTTCGTCCCGGACTTTGGCTCCTGCGTCATCTCGGTTCCCCAGTGTTTTGTCCAGCATTTCCGCGAAATCGGCATTCAGGAGAAATTCATCGAAATCGCACTTGAGGCATGGGGGGCCGAAGGGTCTTTTCCCGAGCGGATTGGACGATACCAGCAGTTGGAACGTGCGGCAGGAGCCGGCGACCGCGAGATCGGGGCGATGTTCATGATCTTTGGAATGCTTGGCCGTCAGGAGCCCAGGAAGTGGCTGGAGATCATGCCCCAGGTGATACACATCCACGCGAAGTTCTACGATGCGAACGAGCCGTCCATCCCATTCGACGAGTTGCTTCCATTGTTCCGCGACAACGGCTACAACGGCTACCTGGCATCGGAGTGGGAAGGACACGCATTTGTCGACGACGACGCATCAGGCCAGCTTGTCGCTCTGCACGATCGTATGCGCCGAATCTTGGCACAGGAACCGGCGGCCGCAAGCTCACGGTCCACAACAGTGTGAGTGTGCCCGGTCGACCAAGCCTCGCGGAACCGCTCGCCTGTCAGGCCACGACCGTGGGGAGCGTAATATCGGTGGTCAATGCGCTTTCCATCGTGAAACGCCGGCGTGCGCTTATCGATTCGAGCTATCTGGTGAGGGATGGCTATTGCGACTCACTCGCTAGTCCGTCGGAAGCGACTTTTGCGGCGAGCCCTGCGCTACGCAGATGCTGCCACAGAGCTACTCCAGTGCCCAGGATCATAATGGCCGCTGCAAGATGAAACTGATCGTGCAGCGCCCGAACCAGTGGGACGGGAGACGCAGATATGACCTCTACCGGTCGTCCCGTGTGTGCTTGCAGGCGACAGTAGAAGAAGGTCCCGAGCAGTGCGACTCCGGTGAAGTTCCCGGCAGTGCGGCTCATCGCGAGCACTCCGTTGGCGATGCCGAGGCGATGCCGGGGCACGGCGGTCATCAAGGCAGCATTGTTTCCGCTGGAGAATGTCGCAATACCCATGCCTAAAGGAATCTGGAAACAAATGAATGCCAGCGGGCTGCTGCTTTCACCCAACCGCGACATCATGAGATAACCGACGGCCATAACTGCGAGCCCGAAGACACTCAGCAGACGCGCCCCAAAGCGGTCCGCCGCGATGCCCGCGAGAGGGCCCCAGATGGCCATCAGCCCCGGCGAGACACCCAGCACCATTCCGACTTGTCTCTCGTCCAGATGCCCCACCGTCTGGAGATAGAACGGAAACAGCAGGACAACACCGGCCAGGCTGACGAACGAAAGATAGCCAGTAAGGACGCTGGTGCTGAAGCTGGCATCGCGGAACAGCGTGAGCTCCAACATGGGATACTGGACTTGTGTTTCGACCCAGAGAAACGCCGCTAACGTGACGAGCGAACAGGCCAGCAACCCCATGACGACCGGCGAGTTGAGCCCGAAGTGCTGCAAAAGGGTAAGCGCGAGGACAAAGGTGAACATGCTGGTCGATGCCAGCACAGATCCCAGGAAGTCGAACTTCTGGTCGCAATGCTCAGGTAAGAGCGGGGGCACGCAGAACAGCGCCAGGACAAGCGAGGCGAGCCCGATCGGCACATTGACGAAGAAAATCCAGCGCCAGCTCGAGTAGTGCAGGACCCAACCACCGATCGCCGGGCCGGCAATGCCACCAAGGGAAAGAATCCCTCCGGCAATTCCGAGCGCCGTTGCCCTCTTCTCGGCGGGCCAGGTCTCGGTGATAATGGCGACGCCGAGCGCAGTCATCATGGCTGCCCCCACCGACTGCACAAAGCGGAAGACGATAAGGGAATAGATCCCGGCGGCAGATCCGCACAGCCCGGAGGAGATCGTAAACACAACCAATCCGGTGACGAAGACTCTCTTCTTGCCGATTACGTCTCCCAGGCGACCCATTGTAAGGGTGAGGCTGGAGATTCCAAGCAAGAAAGCGAGCACCGCCCACTCCACGACGGCGAATGAGGAGTGCAGTGTGCGCACCAGCGTGGGCAGAGCTACATTGACTATACCTCCGTCAATCATGCCCAGCAGCATGCTGCTGCCCACGGCGATGAGGATCAGGTTCCGATGTGGTTCACGCCGACGCGTTTCGATGACAGCCGCCTCATTCAGCCCACCGCACAATGGCAGGGCAGTGTTTGCTCCATTACCCAACTTACACGGTGAGCGAAGCGTACTCCACAATGGAGATGTCTTCATAATACGGCCAGGCGCGGCGGCGATTCTCGCCCTTGAGGTTCGGTGCCTCAATCGTAACCTTGCCTGTCGCTGCCCACTCCGCCATGCGAACGCAAAGCGCGACGAATTGAGGCCGGCGAATCGTGTCTGGCCCGTGGCCGATGGTCAGGACAGCAACGCGCCCTTCTTGCTCCGAGCGAACCCAGGCTACCGGCTGATCGGTGTTGACGCCGACAATGGCCTCGGGACCACCCGGCGGAAGCAGATGGGCCACGTGGGCCGGCATACTGCGATAGCCTTCGATGTCGTCGAACACAGTGGCCAGGACCTCGACGTTGCCCTCAGGAGTCCACACCGCTCCGGCAAAGAGGTCTTCCGTCACTGTGTTCCAGTTAAGAGCAAGTCCGGCCGTGACGGGGTGAGTGGCGTTCGGCACTTTGACGGTGAAGTCGAGAATCGGATTCTTCCGGCTGCCGTTATCGGGATCGAAGTACCCACCCATGATCCGCAGAATGTCCTCGGACCACGGCGTGCGCCAAGCGGAGGAGTGATAGAAGAGTACGCCCTTGCCCGACCGCACGAAGTCGATGATGGACTTCTCCGCCTGCGCTCCGAGAGGAATAGGCGGATGGTTCGTGAATGGCACATCGCCATCGTAGTTGACGAGCACGAGGTCATAGAACAAGAGGGTCTCGGGAGTCGCGCCGCGGAACTCCTCGGTGATCTTCACCTTGAAGCGCCCCGTGCTTTCCAGCATGCGACGCAGCATCGAATTGACCTTCGGATCGTGCTCCGGGGTGACCTGTCCGCTGACGATCAACACTTGGATGGCGTTCTGTTCCTGGGGCATTATGGTTCTCCCACTTTCCTGGGGCGTGGCCAGCCGGCGTCGAGTGCCCCCTAAGGATCGGCTAGTACTCGAAAGTCTCGCTGAAGGTGCGATATGGCGCCGGCGGCAGCGCCTCCAGCGTCTGGCTGGTATCCGTTCGGTACGGATTGCACTTGACCACAGCCGGACCATCCGGGGCGGGCATGAATACGGGCCTTCCGTCTTCACCGAAATACATCAGGTCGTAGGTGAAGCTCTCGTTCTGCGACTTCGAAGCGAACGGAACCCATCCCATGCCGACCGGCGAACGGCAAGTCTCGAAACAATGGAAGTGCCAAATCTTCCATTGACCATCCTGCTTTATAAAGTCGATACCATATTTCAACAGCACATTGTGCTGCCACACGCGCTTGCCCTCCACCAGCCCCGATTCGTACATATATTCGGGTGCGCTCTTGGCAACCTCGGGGTCGGTAAGGCCGGATTCGACTCCCGCCGCCACCCAAAGTCCTTTGGCGGTTGCGCCGTCGCCGGCGACTTCAATCATCGGGTTCGCGAGGTAGTGAAGAATCAGCTTACCCTTCGGCGACGGGCGATCGCGATGGTAGAACGTGATGCTCTCCCAAGTGTTGTAGACGCCGTTGTCGCTGTATTGCGCACGGATCCCCGGAGTTCCCGGTTTTGCCCACAACGGAATGATATCGGCATCGCGGAAAGCGTTGTGCAGGTACATGTAGTAAGCGAAAAGATTCTCCACCTCCGCCCGGTCCTTGTTGGCCCGAACCTGAGCCTTCAGCTGCGTTACTACTTCCTCCAGTTCGGCAATTCGCTGCTCCAAACTGTGAGAACTCGTAGCTGGTGCCATAGCGCCTCCCTCTGTCTTGGAATTCCCCT
>Ga0326727_10020581_pt1 | contig 13083 bp, 10 predicted proteins | sample MB2enrmetagenome_FD_207643 | JGI IMG/M metagenome (GOLD analysis project Ga0326727, IMG submission 207643) | Lab enriched peat soil microbial communities from McLean, Ithaca, NY, United States - MB29MY | ecosystem: Environmental > Terrestrial > Soil > Wetlands > Peat | place: USA: New York...
CGTCGCTTTGGAAGTCATCGGCGTCGGCCGCCGCATCGAACGTTCCCTGGAAACCGTGGCGGCCATTCCGTGGGAGGCCGTGGGCGGGCAGGCCGAGGCGGTGCAGGCGATTCGGGACACGATCGAGCTGCCGTTTTTGCATCGGGAATTGTTCAAGCGCTTTGAACACAACGTGCCCAAGGGCTTTTTGCTGCACGGGCCGCCCGGTTGCGGCAAGACCCTCCTCGGCAAGGCCACCGCCCACAATCTCCGCGAGCAAATCCGCGCCGAAACGGGGGTTGATCACCCGGAGTTTTTCCTGCATGTCAAAGGCCCGGAGATTCTCAACATGTGGGTTGGGGAATCCGAAAGGCAGGTGCGCGATTTGTTTGCCCAATGCCGCGAGCGGGCGGCGGACGGTTCGCTGGCCTTTCTGTTCATTGACGAGGCGGAATCCATTTTGGGCACCCGCCGGGCCGGCCGTTACAGCACCATTTTGAGCACTTTGGTCCCGATGTTCTGCTCGGAAATGGATGGATTGGAACCGCTGCAAAATGTCGTCGTTATTCTGGCTTCAAACCGGGCGGACCTGATTGATCCGGCCATCCTGCGCCCGGGGCGCATTGACCGGAAAATCAAGGTCAACCGCCCCACCCAGGAAGGCGCGCAACGGATTTACGAGATTTATCTCAAGGACACCCTGCCCCTGGATGAACCGAAGGAAGCGCTGGCCGCGGCCATGGCCGGGGCGCATTACGCGCACACGCCGGAGAACCAATTTTTGGAAGTCACCTATCGCAGCGGCAAACGGGATTTTCTTTACCGCGGCGATCTGGCCAGCGGAGCGATCATTGCCGCGGTGGTGGAGCGGGCAAAAAGCCTGGCCATCAAGCGTTCCATCCAAACAAAACTCGACACGCAATTGTCCCGCGCCGACCTCCTGCTCGCCTTGCAAAAGGAGTACGCCGAAAACGATCTCTTCCCTCCAACCGACATCACGGAAGACTGGCTCAAGCTGACCGACTTCGACCCCGACAACGTGATCAAGCTGGCGCCGATTCGGCCGCGCAGGAAAGATTTGCCCGGAACGGGGGTTGTCTGAATTGGGCGGCCCGGCGGCATTATGAAAACGCAGGCGGAAAACCAGTTTGCCAGCAAGGGTGGATTGGCCCCGGACGCCAACAAGGACAAAATGATCATCCAGTTTGGCACCGAGACGGAGATCGGCATCGCCCGGGACACGGAGGAGAATCTGGACGTGGTGGCCGAGTCCATGGCCCTGGTGCGCAGCGCCACCAAATCCGGCGTCCTCATGCGCTGGGATTACGAGTGCGAGGATCCGCACGCCGACATGCGCGGATTTCACGTCAAGGAATTGCGGCAGGACACCGATGAGACTTCTTATTTCGCCCAGGACGCGGCGCGGGGACTGAGCTTTGTCGAAATCAAGAGCGATCTTGTCCTGGGCAATGGCGCCCGTTATTACAACGATCATGCCCACCCGGAATATTGCACGCCGGAGTGCAGCACGCTGGATGAGTTGATTGCCCATGACCGCGCCGGCGAACGCATCTTGATGCGCTGCGCGCGCAAGCTCTCCGAAGAGCGCGGTTCCACGGTTCGCCTTTACAAAAACAACACGGATTTTCGCGGACACAGCTACGGCTGCCATGAAAATTACCTGCTGCCCCGCTCCTTGTCGTGGGAAAAGCTGGCCGCCGGCATCCAGGCCTTCCTGGTCACGCGCCAGATCATTGCCGGCGCGGGCAAATTTGCCATCGAGGAGGAAGACAAATTCGTTTCCTCCGGCTTCCAGATCTCGCAACGAAGCGACTTTTTCAGCGAATTGCAAAGCGTGGACACCATGCAGCGCCGGCCCATTGTCAATACACGGGATGAACCGCACGCCAACCCGAATCTTTTCCGCCGCTTTCACGTCATCCTGGGCGACGCCAACATGTCGCCCTTTTCAACGCGGCTCAAGATTGGCGCGACCGCCCTGGTGCTGGAAGCGCTGGCCCGCAATCCCAAACGTCCCCACCCCGTGCTGGCCGACCCGCTCAAGGCTCTGACGGCCATTTCCCGCGACCCGAAATTCCATTGGGAAGTGGCGCTGCAGGATGACAAATGCTCCAACGCCCTGGCCTTGCAGCGCCAATACTGGCAGGCCGTCAACGAATTGTGCGATCTGACCGACCCGGCCAAAGCTTCCCTTGTGGCCGATTGGGACAACGTCCTGCTGGACTTGGAGGCCGATCCCATGCGTTGCCGGGACCGCTTGGATTGGGTGGCGAAGCTGGCTTTGGTCCAGGAATTCCGTCACGCCCAGAACCTCAGCAGCACAGACCCCTGGTTGCAAAGCCTGGACTTGGAATATCATCGGCTGGATCGCCAGGCCGGGCTTTACTACGCCCTCGAACAAGCCGGCTCGATCCTGGGCGTGCCGGATGAGGCGGCTGTCCTCCGCGCCATTTCCGAACCGCCCCGGTCAACCCGCGCTTATATCCGTGGACGTTGCATCCAAAAGTTTTCCGCCTCGGTCGTGTCCGCGCAATGGGACCATATTACCCTCCAAGGCAGCCGCGGACCGCTCAAGATCTCGCTGCTGGATGTTTTCACCGCCGACGAGGTCGCGGCGTTCGCCAGGGTGGTGGATTCCGCAAAATGCCCCGACGACCTGCAATCCATTGCCGAGGATGTCTCCGCCTCTTTCAATTAGGCTGCGGCAAGGAAAATTTCACTCAAATGTGGCGGATTTTTTGCGCCTTCAGCCTCAAATTAGCCCTCGGTTGGCCGTTATTTTTTCGTCCGCAATTTATTGAAAACGACATAAAACATTGATTCACAATGCGTTATAGCATAAGCATTATCCTTCTCCCTCACTTGTTGGCACTCTTAATGCTTTTAAAAATCCGATATGAAGCAGAACGCTGAGAATTCACCGGTCGAAGTCGCCGACCAGGATGGGGAGTCGTACGGAGCCGAAACGCCACGCCCGGGAGGCAGCGCCACGACCTTGACTCTCCCCTCGGCGCGTCATGCGCGCCGGCCCCGGCCGGAAGTTGCCGTTTTGGGCTGGAAGGAACGATTCTACCGGCTGGCCCTTCGCGAGAGCAAAGTTTAGAGCTGCGCATCGCCTGTCGCATTGTCGCGGATTTTGAATTGCCGCGAACCGCAGTTTTTGACACGGAATTTGTCCCTTGATTCAGTTTGATGCCCCTTGATTCACCTTGATGTTTTGATGGTTCAGGAGTGTCCTGAAATTAGACAAGACTGTATCATTTGGGGAGTGTGCCTTGGCTTTCGAGTCTATGCGCTCAAACAGAAGATTCATACCCCTGATTTACGCCTTGCTGTGCGTCGCGCTCATCGGGGTTTTTGTTTGGGTCTGGTGGCCGCCCGGACCGGTCAGCCGGCCTGTTCCGGTTCCCAACCCTCCGGCAACCATTAGCGCCCCGGTGCCGCGGATGGATATTCGCGCCTTGGAGTCCTCCGGCAGCCGTCCGGTTGAAGCCATTCTGGAAGCCCAGATTGCCCTGGCCCGACTGGGTATTTCCCCTGGTTCAATCGATGGCGTTCCCGGACCTCAGACTCGTTCGGCCTTGATCGCCTTCCAAAAGAAGCAGGGCATCCCTCCCAGCGGTTTGCTCGATTCCAACACCAAGCCCCTTCTCCTCATCTCCCTGCCGGCGGTGACGGAATACACGATCACAGCCGAAGATTTGGCGCGGCTGCGGCCGGTTTCCAAGACTTGGCTCGGCAAATCCGAACAGCCGCGCCTGGACTTCGAGAACATTGTCGAACTGCTCGGCGAAAAGGCTTTTTCCCATCCGCAGCTCATTCGCGCGCTCAATCCAAACGTCAATTGGAACGATCTGCCGGCCGGCACGCCGGTGATCATACCCCAAGTTCAGTACCCGCCCGTTGCCGGCAGAGCGGCCGTGGTGAAAATTTCATTGCAGGAATGCGTCCTCGAAGCCTTCGATTCCGAAAGCAACCTGCTCGTCCATTTCCCGTGCAGCATCGGGCGGCTGGCGGAGAAGCGGCCCGCCGGAGAATTGCATGTCGCCACCATTGCCCTCGAGCCCAATTACACGTTTGACCCGGACGTCTTTCCGGAATCTCCCGAAGCCCGGACAGTGGGCCGGAAATTAATTATTCCGCCCGGGCCGAATAATCCCGTGGGCGTGGCTTGGATTGGGCTGGACCGGCCCGGCTACGGCATTCATGGCACGCCCGCGCCGGAGCAGGTTGGCCGCACGGAATCCCACGGCTGCTTTCGCCTGGCCAACTGGAACGCCGATTACCTGGCCAGGCTGGTATGGATTGGCATGCCGGTGGTGGTGGAATGAGGCGCCCTCTTAAACGGGAAGGGCTTGCATGATTTGTGTTTTCACCTTTTCACTATTGCAACCCAGCCGGAAAAGGAAAAGACCGGCTCGACTTGGAGGGCGGCAGGGTTTATATTTTGACCCAATGACAAAGAAATTTCATGTGACGTTGCTTGAACACGACGAGGGCGTGTCCGTTAGTTGTCAAGAACTCCCTGGCTGCCATTCCCAAGGCGCAACCGTTGCGGAAGCGATGGAAAACATCCACGATGCGATCGAAGGCTACTTGGAACTTTACGGGCAGCCGGACGTGCGCTGCCAAGTCCGCGAAATGGAAGTAGTTACCGGTTAGGGCCATGCCCAAACTTCCCGGCGTAAACCATCTCCGGGCCGTCAAGGCCCTGCAAAAGGCGGGCTTCCAAATCGACCGCCAAAGCAAGCACATTTTCATGTCGAAAGGCGCGCTTAAAGCCGTGGTACCACGCAATAATCCCGTGGATGCTTACACGATGGCCGCCATTGTGCGAGACGCGGGATTGACCATCGAAGACTTCAAGAAACTGCTTTGACTGTTCTACAGTCCCAGTTTCCTCGATTTTTCCGTCGCGGCCCGCACGGCGTTGATCAGGACGCCGCGCACTTTGCCCTTCTCCAATTCGTGCAAGCCTTCAATCGTGGTGCCGCCGGGACTGGTCACCATGTCTTTCAAAGCCCCCGGATGCTGGCCGGTCTCCAGCACCATTTTCGCGCTGCCATAAACCGTCTGCGCAGCCAGTTGGGTCGCCATCTCGCGCGGCAAGCCTGACGCCACGCCGCCGTCGCTGAGCGCTTCGATCATCAAATAAACGTAAGCCGGTCCGCTGCCGCTCAGTCCCGTCACGGCGTCAAGCAGGGATTCCTTGACTTGAAAGGCCAGCCCGACGGCCGAAAAGAGTCGTTGCGCCAGCGTGGCGTCCGCGGCGGTGGCGGCCTTGCCCAAGGCGTAGGCGGTGGCTGATGCGCTGACCAGGGCAGGGGTGTTTGGCATGACGCGGATGACTCGCGCGCCCGCGCCCAATCCATTTTCCAATCTGGCAATCGGCACGCCCGCGGCGATGGATACGACCAAATGCCGCGGGGTCAGCGCCGGCCGGATTTCCTCCAGCAATTCGCCCACGTGCGCCGGTTTGACCGCCAGGATGACAACGTTGGCGAACCGAACCACTTCGATATTGGAAGCGGTCGTTTTGGCGCCGGTTTCTTTGGCGAACGAGGCCAGGGCGCCCGGCGCCGGGTCGCTGGCCCGAATTTCAGAGGGCCTGACCAACCCGGCCGAGGCGATTCCCTTGGCCAAAGCAGTCGCCATTTTGCCCGCGCCGAGAAATCCAATGGTAAGTTTTGCAGCCATGCCAGCGTTTCTAACAGTTCAGCCCCCAGTGCGAAAGGGTTTTCTTTGGAAAAATCAACAAACGCATCCGTTACAAGGAAAAAGAAAAAGAAGGCTGGATTCTCCAACCATCCGTAAAAGGGCCATTCAGAACCTTTACACTATTCACACAATGTTTGCTCTTTCACCATTGAGCGCAAACCCTTTTTGGACAATAGCCGATTATTTAGGCCACATGCGTTTCATCTCTCTGGCTTCGTCTCCGGTAAATCACCACGACAAGTAATGCTGGCAGGATACAAGTGCAACTATGCAAAGCCCACATTTTCAACCAAACTCCTACTGTCATATCTCCCCAAGGGTGCAGGGGATCAGGGGCGAAGATGACAGCTAATGGAACAAATGAAAGGAGCGGACAGACACATGCACTCAGCAATACCGTCCAGTATGCTACTCGCTTCTTCCGCTTAATCCGGTAGTGACAAATAAGAGCTGTCACCGGAAAAGTTATCAAAACCGCAGCGCATGCCAATAAAGCCATAACCACCTCCATAAAAGGGTCGGCCCTCGAAAGCAAGAAAAATGGGTTCACTGATTGGGCAGAATAAGCCTGCAAACTCTTTTCCGCATTCCTCTGCCAACAATTCCCCTGCCAAATCTTCTTTGCGTTATTCTTAAGTCTTTGCCAGGCAATGACTTAACGCTGTTTTTACCACAAATCACAGTTTTCTTGAAAATTCTTTGAAAAATCAGTTGACGACATGATATGTTAACTGTAATGTTCATCGAATGAATAATTGAAAATGGATAATGGAAAAATCAATACCTCCGCTTGCGCTGCATTGCGGCGCGGCAAGCCTGCCTTTGCCCCATCGGCTATGGCAATGGTGGATCCTCGTTGCGCCTTGGCAGCCCCGGGGAAAGAGGACTTATCGCTTCCCAGCCATCTTGTCGGCGAAGGCGCGAACAAATCCGAAAAATGTGAAAAATCGGTTTTTGCCATTTTTCAATTGGAACTTGTTGTCGCCCAATTCGTTCCAACCAAAATAGCGCGCGGGGATTTTTCGGATTTCTCGAGAATTTCTCGGGGGTATACCGGGGGGGAGGGGGCGAAAAAAAGGAAGAATGAAGGCAAAAGGAAGAAGTCAAAGCTGGCGCCGGGTGCAGGCAGGCTCGCCGCGCCGAAGCTGCTACCGCGAAGACGGGATTGCCGCGCCGGAGCCGCTGCGGCGAAAGCGGGTCAAAGTCAGTCAAACCGATGCAATTGGTCAAGCTGGCGGGAAATCGTATGCAAATACCTTAAAATGAAAGGCTTACAGGATAATCAGTGGGCTGACCGGTCAAGCCCGGTCAAACTGGGTCAAACCAGTTGCGCGGCAGACAGACGTATGAACAATCCGTCCTTTCTTCGCGTCCTGGCGTCCTCGCGACTTTGCGTTAGTTTTTTGGAGATGCATTCAGGAAATGCGATAAATGAGGTCAAAAAATCCAACTTAATCCAACTTAATCCAACTTAATCCAACAAAATCCAACAAAATCCAACAAAATCCAACTGAATCGCACCATTTTGAAACATTTTTTTATGCAAAATCAAACCCGCTCACTTCCGGGGAAAATGTCTAATGACGAAATCCGAATGACCAATCAACCCCGAAACTTTCGGGGTCAATGCCCAAGTGACCCAATGACGAAATTTGGGCATTCGTGCTTCGACATTGATCGGTCATTCCTGCTTGGACATTCGTCGTTCTGCTTTGGCCCGGCAACTTTCACCTTTCCGCTGGCGGGGTTCGCCACTATCCTCCATTCGATTGTCATTTAAATAATGGACTGCGCGCATATAAGAAATTTTAGCATCATCGCCCATATCGATCATGGGAAGACGACCCTTTCGGACCGGCTGCTCCATCGCACCGGCACCGTCGCCGCCCGCGAAATGGAGGAGCAATTGCTCGATTCCATGGACTTGGAACGGGAACGCGGCATCACCATCAAGGCCCATCCGGTCACGATGAATTACACGGCCAAAAACGGCGAGGTTTACGAATTGAACCTGATCGACACGCCCGGCCATGTTGACTTTACTTACGAGGTCTCCCGCAGCCTGAGCGCGTGCGAAGGGGCTTTGTTGATTATTGACGCCGCCCAGGGTGTGGAGGCGCAAACCGTGGCCAATGTCCATCTGGCCACCAAACAGAATCTGACCATCGTCCCCATCATCAACAAAATCGACCTGCCCCACGCCGACATCGCGCTGACCAAAACGCAGATGGAAGACATCCTGGCCATCCCGGCCGACACGGCCATCCTGGCCAGCGCCAAGGAGGGCATCGGCATTGACGACATTCTGGAGGCCGTCGTCCACCGGATTCCCGCGCCAAAACCGACCGGCGCCCCGACCCTTCAGGCGCTGGGCTTCGATTCTTATTTTGACACTTACAAGGGCGTCGTCACGCATGTGCGCGTTTTCAACGGCGAACTGCGCGCCGGCATGCATGTCCAGTTGCTTCATTCCGGCAAAGGGGTCGAAGTCAAGGAAGTCGGCAGCTTCAATCCCAAGCCCTACGTGCGCGACAGACTGGAAACGGGCGAAACCGGCTACATGACGGCCAACATCAAAAGCCCCAAAGACGTCAAAATGGGGGACACCATCACGGATGCCAAAAAGCCGTCGCCGGTGTTGGCCGGGTTCAAGGAAATTCATCCGATGGTTTTCAGCGGCCTCTATCCGATCAACACGGCGGATTACGAGCATCTCAAGGCCAACCTCGACAAGCTGCAATTGAATGACTCCGCCTTTGTCTTCCAGCCGGAAAGCTCCGTCGCGCTCGGCTTTGGGTTTCGCTGCGGCTTCCTGGGTTTGCTCCACCTGGAAATCGTCCAGGAACGGCTCCGCCGCGAATACAACATGGACATCATCGCCACTTATCCCAGCGTGGTCTATCATGTCGTCATGACGGATGGAACGGTCAAGACCATTGACAACCCGGCCTTTCTGCCCGCGCCCAATTACATTGAAAAAATCGAGGAGCCGATGGTCTTCGCCTTCGTCATCAGCCCCAACGAATACATCGGCGACATGATGTCGTTGCTGGCCGAAAAGCGCGGGGTGATTGATCACACCGAAACGCTGGACACCCGGCGGGTCATCCTGACCAGCACGCTGCCGCTGGGCGAAATTCTCATTGACTTTCACGACCGCATCAAGAGCATCACCCGCGGCTTCGGCTCCATGGACTACGAACACGCCGGCTACCAGCAGTCCGACATGGTCAAGCTGGACCTGCTGGTTAATGGCGAGTCGGTGGACGCCTTTTCCTGCATCGTGCATCGCTCCAAGGCGGAGGGCAGGGGACGCGCGCTGGCCGCGAAGTTGAAGGAAGTCATTCCGCGCCAGCAATACCAAGTGGCCATCCAGGCCGCCATTGGCGGGAAAGTCATCGCCCGCGAAACCGTCCGCGCCCTGCGCAAAGACGTCACCGCCAAATGTTACGGCGGCGACATCACCCGCAAACGCAAATTGCTCGAGAAACAGAAGGAAGGCAAAAAGCGCATGAAATCTTTCGGTTCAGTCAACATTCCACAGGAAGCGTTCATCGAGGTGCTCAAAGCCTGATTCAACTATGAAATTACGATGGTTCCTTTCCGGCACGGTCCGCCAAGCCACTGACTTGTGCAAGCATGTCCAAAGATTGCTCCATGCCCAGCGCGACGTGTTGTCGCCCCAGGCCCTGGAGGCTGTCACCGCCGCCTTGCGCCAAACACAGGCTGCCATTGACGCCGACGCCGAAGACGCGGCCTTGGGCAAACAAATGGCCCAATTGGAGGAAACGGCCAACAAATGGATCAAACCGTATCCGAACGCCGAATGGCGCGAGAACATCGAAGTTTTCCTGGTCGCCATCGTCGTGGCCATGGCCATCCGAACGTTCTTCCTCCAACCCTTCAAAATTCCCACCGGCTCCATGGAGCCGACCTTGTTCGGCATTGAATGCACGGACCTGCGCGACCAGCCAAACTTCAAAATGCCCGGCCCGCTGACCCGGTTCTGGGACGTGATTTATGACGGCGCCATTTGGCACCAATTCATTGCGACCGAGGACGGCGAGGTTGTTCGTGTCGGGCCGCTGGAGCACGCCCTGCGCTTCATCAACAACCAAACCATCTGGGTGCAGTACCGCGGCCGGGACCGGCCGGTTCCCCTCACCCTCTGGTGCGGCCCGGACGGGCGGGCGGATGCTTATGGGCGTCTGATGGGTTTGGAACGGTCTTATATTCGGTACTCGTTCAGCAAAGGCGAACCGATCGTCCGTTTCAAGGAAGTCACCGGCGACCATCTCTTCGTTGATCGTGTCACATATAATTTCCGGCGGCCCCGGCGCGGCGAAATCGTGGTTTTCAAGACCAAAGGCATCGAGGGAATCCCGAACCCGGACCAATTCTACATCAAACGCCTGGTCGGCTTGCCGGGCGAAAGCGTTTCCATCGGCGAGGACCAACATGCGCGGATCAACGGACAGCGCCTCGACGCCTCGACGCCGCATTTCGAGAACGTTTATGGATTTGACCCGAACGCGCCCCGGCGCGAGGGCAAATTCGGGCGATACAACGGCCACGTCCTCCAACCTGCCAGCAGTTATTTGCCTTCTCCGAGCGACACCATCCACGTCAAGCCCAAAGAGTATGTGGTCTTTGGCGACAACACGCTCAACAGTTTGGACTCGCGCTACTGGGGTCCGTTGCCCGAGACAAACGTCATCGGCAAATCGTGCTTTGTCTATTGGCCCATTTCCAGCCGCTTCGGCTGGGGCCAGCGATGATTTCGCCAGGGGCCGGATTGTCAAAACAGCCTTTTGTTTTTTTGAATGGCGGTTTCTGGTTCCTAATCTTAATCTTAATCCTAATCTTCATCCAATTTTGAGACCTTATGCCGGTTGAGTTTAAAGATTATTATAAGGTGCTGGGCGTGCCGCGCACGGCCAGCGCCGACGCTATCCGCAAAGCCTTCCGCAAGCTGGCCCGGACCTATCATCCCGACGTGGCCAAGGACAAGAAGGGCGCCGAGGAAAAGTTCAAGGAAATCAACGAAGCCTATGAAGTGCTGGGCGACCCTGACAAACGCAAAAAGTACGACGAACTCGGCGCGGATTGGAAGGCGGGAGGCGCCCGGCCCGGTCCCGGCGGGCAAGCTTTCCGAACTTATTCCTGGCGCACCGGCGAACCCGGCGGTGAAGACTTCGAATTCGGCGGCACCGGCTTCAGCGATTTCTTCGAGCAGTTTTTTGGCAGGGGAGGCAGGGGCCGCGGCGGTTTCGCGGAACCGGAAACCGAAAAGGGGCAGGATGTGGAAGCGGACCTTATGGTGACGCTGGAAGAAGCGATGAAAGGCGCGATCCGTCCCATTACCCTCCGGCGCAATACTCCATGTCCGGAATGCCACGGCACGGGGGCGAAGGGACGGCAGGTTTGTCCGTCCTGCTTCGGAACCGGCCAGGTGACCAAGACAGAGAATTACAAGGTGAAGATTCCGCCGGGGGTCCGGGACGGGCAGCGCCTGCGCCTGACGGGGCAGGGCGAACCCGGCATGGGCGGCGGACCGCGCGGCGATTTATATTTGCGGGTCCGCATGGCCAGTCATCCTGACTATCGCGTCGAGGGTGGCGATCTTTATTACGATTTGGACCTCGCCCCATGGGAAGCGGCCTTGGGGGCCAAAGTATCGGTGCCGTTGCTCAGCGGATCACTCAGCATCAAGATACCGCCCGGCACACAGAACGGCCAGCGTTTGCGCATCAAAAATCGGGGGCTGCCCGGACGCGGGGGCGAGTCCGGCGATCTCTATGTGGTGGCCCGCATCCAAATGCCCGGGGAAATCAGCGAACCTGAGAAGGCATTGTGGGAGCAGTTGGCCCGCGAATCCCGTTTTAATCCCCGCGCTCAAAAGGAATGACCAACGTGCCCGATCCGTCCCTTTCGTCCCTTTCGTCCCTTGGGTCATTTGAGAATTGACTGGTCATTACGATTTGGTCATTAAACATTCCCCCAATATTATATGAATTACGGATTTGATATTCCTGCCCGCGGCGATCTTGACCTCCTTTCCCTTGGCGCTATGGTCCATCGGCTGGATCCGGGGATCATTCCCTTCCGAAAAGCCACTCAATTCAAAGTCCACGTCAGCGGCGGCGAATTCAATGTGGCGGCCAATTTGTCGGACTGCTTCCAAATGCGCGCGGCCATTGCCACGGCCATGGTGGATTACCCCATCGGCGCGTTGGTGGCCGGGCAGGTCAGGGCCATGGGTGTCAAACCTTTTTACAAGCAGTTCAAGCATGATGGCGTCCGCGGGCCGGCCATCGCCACTGTTTACAGCGACCGCGGATGCGGCGTCCGCGCCCCTGTCGTTTTTTACAACCGCTCCAATGAAGCCGCCGCCCTGCTCAAACCCGGGGATTTCGACTGGCCCGCCATTTTTGGCGCGGGCGTCCGGTGGTTTCATAGCGGCGGCATCTTTGCGGCCCTTTCTGAGACCACGCCGGAACTGATCATCGAAGCCATGCGCGCGGCGAAGTCGGCCGGGGCGATTGTGTCCTTTGATCTAAACTTCCGCGCCAAACTTTGGCAAACCTGCGGAGGGCCGGATCGCGCCCAGTCCGTCATCCGGCGCATAGTCGAGCATGTGGACGTTCTGGTTGGCAACGAGGAAGATTTGCAAAAGGGCCTTGGCATTCCCGGTCCGGAAGTGGCCGGAAAATCCAAACTGGACCCAAGCGCGTTCATCGCCATGATCGCCCGCGTGGTGAAAGTATTTCCCCGCATCAAAATCGTCGCCACCACGTTGCGCGAAGTTCACTCCACCAACCGTCATAGTTGGGCCGCCGTGGCTTGGATCAACGGCAAAACCTTCCTTTCCCCAACGTGTGAATTGGAAGTCCATGACCGCGTCGGCGGCGGCGATGGTTTTGCCGCCGGCTTCTTTTACGGCCTGCTCACCGGCGAGACCCCGGAAGAGTCCGTCAAGCTCGGCTGGGCGCACGGCGCGCTGCTCACCACCTTCCCCGGAGACACGACCATGTCCACCGTGGAAGAAGTGCGTGCCTTTGCCAAAGGCGGTTCCGCCCGCATTCAACGCTGACCAACATTGGCGCGAAGCGTTTTGCTTTCTTGAGAAAATAAAGAATGGCTGAAAAGTGGCTTGCGCCACGGCCGGCGGCTTTTTTCCGCTTGAACTGCCGGACAACGAGTTTATTTTACAGTAGTGGCTAAAAAAAGGAATAAGAAGGCAATCGTTCTCGGAATCGGTCTTGACTCCGATGGCCATAAACGCTTGACCACCGGCCCCAATTTCGCCCTCGTCGGCGGCACGCAGGAAACCCACGACGCCATGACCGAAAAGGCCATCAAGAT
>Ga0326727_10020582_pt1 | contig 13083 bp, 16 predicted proteins | sample MB2enrmetagenome_FD_207643 | JGI IMG/M metagenome (GOLD analysis project Ga0326727, IMG submission 207643) | Lab enriched peat soil microbial communities from McLean, Ithaca, NY, United States - MB29MY | ecosystem: Environmental > Terrestrial > Soil > Wetlands > Peat | place: USA: New York...
CGACGGATTTCTCTCCTCGGCTCCACAAGATTACAGCTCGGGGTCATTGGTTTCCACCGGTCCCACGCCTATCATCGCCTGACAGACCCGGGCACAGCTTTCTGCGCATGATACGAGTGTCAACGGAAAATCCACTCTTTGTCAGCAAGTGAAGTCAAGCCAGAATAACAACTCCGCGTGACAGCGGTGAATCAGCTCTCTCGCTGTTGGCGGAGTCGCGAGCAAGAGAGGCAAGCCGAATCGATACCGGTCACGCGCGAAACCGGGAATATTCCGGGTTGCCCTCAGGCCCGAGGCTCAGTCTCGTGTTCAGAGAGTCAGGTGTGGCTCGAAGGCCGCGCTTAAGGAGGGCGGAGAATTCAGGAGGGCGAAGAACCCTTCACCGAATGGAGGCAGGTGTGGAGCGTCATGCTTGACACCGAATTCGGGCGGTGAGGAGATCAGAGCTCGACTCGGACTCGAGGCCTGAGCGGAGCGCGGAATGAGAATCGCACGAGACTCGAATGAACAGACAGAAACAGCGAGGGGCGGCTTTTGCTCAGGACAGAACCGTTAAAGACGGTCTTCTTGTCGGTGCCGGGTCGTTGAGCGAAATCTCAGCGCAGAGAGGCGACACGGTCTCCGTCCACTACCTCGGAAGGTTCCCAGGGGGAAAGGTCTTCGACACCAGCATGAAGGCCGAGGCCGTGAAGGCAGGGCTCTTCAGTCCGGCTCGCGACTACAAGCCCCTCCAGGTGATCCTCGGCGCGCACCAGGTCATCAGCGGCTTCGAGGAAGCCTTGGTCGGGATGAAGGTGAACGAGACCAAGGACGTCACACTCCCGCCAGAGAAGGCCTACGGGAAGGTCGGCAAGCATCCGATGGCCGGAAAGACACTCCAGTTCAGGCTGCTCGTCACCAACGTCAAGCGCCCCTAGCGCTCGGACCTCTGCGCGTTCAGCGCTCTTCGAGCAAACCCTGCAAGTAATTTGACAGCGAAGCTATTTACCATCCTCTCCGATACCTGGTTGACCGCCGTTGGCAAAGCGAGCGTTCACGATCGACACGGGCACCGAGAAGATCCCCGTCGAGGGACACGCCCATCAGAATGTGGCCGTGAAGTACCTGATGAAGCGCAGGAGGAGCCTGATCCTCACTAAGGACCCGGCCAAGGTCGAGAAGCTCTTCTCGGAGGTACCCTCCAAGATCAGCATCATAGGTGCAAACGTGACGAAGACCTACAAGGTCACCTGGGAGAGGGTCAGCACGGGCGAGTTCGCTGGGGCCCGCTTCACCTTTACGCTTGAAGAAATCAGCTAGGACAAGCTTTTGTCTTAGCTCCAGCAGCCGTCCATACTGGCATGAGTCCAGGCTTCAAGAGGAGCAGCTATGGGGACGCGATCGAGAAGATCCGCTCTGAGCACTCCGATACGATAAAGTCGACCCACGCGACCGTAGAGTGCCCACGGTGCGGAACCAAGCAGGTGATCACAGACACCCCCGGATTGCGGCGCTGTGTGAAGTGCGGCTTCGAGTTCAAACGGCTGGCCTGAGGCCCTTCGACCCGTTCTTCCTAAAGTATTCCTTCAACGGCTTCCAGTAGTAATCCTTCCATCCCTGCGCGTATTCCTCAGCCTTCTCGGCCGGGGTGTTCGAGTGGATCATTTCTAGCTCGGTCTTCCTCCCCTTCTCCTTGAGTGTCAGTTCGACGAGCGACGGCGGGTACCCCGCAGGCCAATCGGTCGTCTTCCATTCCTGAACCACTCTCTTCCCCTCCTCCAAGACAAGGTACTTTCCTGAGATGTACCCATCCCAAGCCGTGAACTTGCCGCCGACCTTCGCCTTTCCGGTCGCAGGCGAACCGGTGAACTCGGCGTGTTTCTTGGGGTTCACGTAGGCCTCGTAGACTTCTTCCGGGTCGGCTTCGATGATGACCTTCTGCCTGATTACTTCGAACTTCATTTCTCCGCCGATGTCGATACCAGGCAATTTCAGGCCGTAGAGAGTCCAGCCACTATTTGTCCTTGCTTACGCGCCCTTCTTCCAGGCCTGCGCCCTCTTGCAGAAGTCGTCCGCCTCTTCCATGGCCTTGTTGCAGTGCTTGTAATGGTCGACCACCTCTCTCAGCATCTCTTCGATCGGGGTGGGTGCGCCCGGACACTGCGAGTCCAGCTGCGCCCTGACCTCCATCAGGTGCTGCCAGACCTCTGGAGGTATTGTCACGGGGACTCCCTGCTTGCTCGTAGTCATGGCAGAGTCCAGGACGAAGTCCGTATTTCTGGGTTGAGAACTCCGTCCTCCGACTTCCGAGTCCGATGCCGTTGATCATCCGCTGGAATCCCCACTCCACACTAGAGGCAGAGCCCGACGTCGTCAGGAACTGGACCCTGCGCATCGGACGGAAGATGACACTCGGTCTACAACTGCTTGCCGCAGTTGTTGCAGAATTTCGCGTCCCCTGCGGCCGCAGTTCCGCAGTTCGGGCAGAACTTTGCGGCACCCGCGGGAGCCGGAGGAGCCTGTGGGACCGTCTGGGTCGCCCCGCAGTTCGGGCAGAACTTCGTGTTTACCGGTATCATCGACGCGCAGTTGGAGCAGCTCTTCATCTGTCCCTGAGCCATCCCCTGGGCCATCTGTCCTCCGATTGCGGATCCGGCCCCGATGCCGGCGCCGAGCCCAGCAAAGACGCCCGCCCCCCCAGACGGGTTCTTGGCGGCGTCGTCGATGGCCTTGCCTGTCTGGTATTGCATGTAGTTTACCCCAAGGACCTGCATCTCGGACCTGGTCTCTATCGCCTTCTGCACTTCATCTGGGAGACTGATTGTGAGCCCTGAGATCTTGTTGATCTCCATCCCGTACTGCCCCAGATTGTCTGTCCCCTGCGCGAGGACCATCTGTTCGATGTTGGTCAGGTTCGCGGCCAGGTCGGTGACCTTGAGACCCTGCGCCTTCATCTTGCCGAGGGCGCTGTAGACGAGGATCACTATCTGCTCCTTTATCCTCCCCTCCACGTCGTCGGTGGTTTCCGCATTGAACGTTCCCACGAATTGGTTGATGAATAGCTCAGGCGCGGAAATCTTCCACCTGTACTCTCCGAAGACCCTCAGGCTGACGATGCCGAAGGTCGGGTCGGTGAACTGGTATGGCTGGGTGCTCCCGAACTTGCCGTCCATGTACCTCTTCGGGACGTAGAAGACTTCGGCCTCCTGCACGACGCCCGTGAAGAACTTCAGAAGCTTCCCGACCACGGGTGCGTTGAAGTCTGTCAGCGCGTACCTGTTCGGCTGGTCGAAGTAGGTGAGCACCTTTCCGTCCCTGTAGAAGACGGCGATCTCGTCCTCCCTCACGACGATGTTGTCATTGAGCCTGATGTTCCTCGGCACCTTCCAAAGGGCGCTGCCCTGCTTGAACTGGTCGTCCCACGCAATGGTAGTGGAGCCGAAGACGCTGCCGCCCGTTGCCGGGACCGCGTCAGGTTTCTTTCCGAACAAGTCTCCTTTGCACCTCTCTCTATTGGAGGGCGATCCCCTCGATCGTCTCCATCCTCACCGACCACTTCTGCCTCACGTCAGCCAATGACTTCGAGAGCTGGCCCAGCGACATCTGAATCGGACTCGGCGCCGCGCTGTCGTAGCTCAGGTTCTCCGCGGCCGTCGACTCGTCGAGTTGGAAGACTGCGCTCACGAATGCGTAGTCGTATTCATAGAGCTTGTTCAGTTTGTCTTCGTTGATTGTTATCGGCGCGACCCACCCGGCGTATCCCTGAGCCGCGTGCCTGATCTCTCCGCTGAGAGTCTGCACCTGCGAAATCAGAGAGCCAACGGCTGTCAGGTTTGTGTAGTCGCTGCTCGTGGCCATCTGCTTCCTCAACTGCTCCAGGTTTGCCTTCACCTTGTCCAGCCTGTCTGCGACCTGGTTCCTCAGGAGTTCGTCTGATACCCTGATGTCCTCCTTCGTGCGGTAGCCCCTGAGGCCCGGTATCAGGAGTTCCAGCTTCTTCATGGCGCCCCTGTTGGCTTCGACCTGCTGCCTGATGTCTGGGTTACCTTGAGACAACGCTCGTCAATCCGTCGACCCGCCAGCATCGATATAAGGATTGGTAATGTTTATCGGCTTTGAGGCCGGCTTCCCACTCGTTGGACCTGGACAGGCTGAGGGTCGGCTGCAGCGGCTGGTCCTACAAGGACTGGCTGGGGCCCTTCTACCCCAGGGACATGGCAGCCAAAGACTACCTCAAGTTCTACTCGAAGGTCTTCGACTGCGTCGAGGTCGATTCCAGCTTCTACCGGATTCCAAACGCCTCGATGATCAACCAGTGGAGGAGCAGCACCCCGGACGGCTTTCTCTTCTCTCCCAAGCTTCCGAAGAAGATCACACACGAGAACAAGCTGACGGACTCGGACTCGACCCTGCTCCACTTCTACAGCGTCGTCAGCAGGCTCGGGGAGAAACTCGGCCCAATCGCGATCCAGCTCCCTCCCTCGGTCAAGCTCGAGTCGCACATGGAGGTGATGAAGGAATTCGTCTCCAAGCTGAGTCCAGAGTTCAGGCACGCGATCGAGTTCAGGCACAGGTCTTGGTTCACTCCTGAGGTCTACGCCCTCCTGAAGGGGAGCAACATCGCCATGGTCTGGTCCCTCAACCAGTACCTGGAGACCCCACCAGAGGTGACTGCCGACTTCATCTACCTACGGATGGTCGGAGACAGAGAGCTGACCGAGTTCAGGGGCATCCAGAGGGACCGGTCCGAGGACATGAAGCGCTGGGCCTCCGTAGTCCAAGAGACATCGGGGAAGTTCGAATCTGGCTACGTCTTCTTCAACAACCACTTCGCCGGGTTCGGCCCGGAATCGAGCAACGAGTTTCGCAGGCTGCTCGGCCTGATGGAACTCGACTGGAGAGCTCAGGGCAGCGAACAGCGAACCCTCTTCGGAGCGTAGCTAGCCCATGCCGAACGATCGCAGGTCCATTCTCCACGTCGATTTGGACGCGTTTTACGTTTCGGCCGAGGTCCTGGAGGACCCGAAGCTTCGGGGACTGCCCGTGGTCGTAGGCGCCGACCCAGAGGCGGGAAGGGGGAGAGGCGTCGTCGTCGCCTGCTCGTACGAAGCGAGGAAGTTCGGTCTGAGGTCCGGGATGCCAATCTCCCAAGCATACAGGCTCTGCCCGAATGCCACCTACCTGCGGCCCAACTGGGGGCTCTATGAGCGCGTGTCGGCGGAGGTCATGGCGACCCTGAAGACCTTCGCCGACAGGTTCGAGCAGGCGAGCATCGATGAGGCCTTCCTGGACGTCTCGGGCAGGGCACCAGACGCGGATTCTGCGAAGCGAGTCGCCCTGGAGGTCAAGAGGGCGGTCAAGGAAGGACACGGGCTCACGTGCTCGGTGGGAGTGGCTCCCAACAAGTCTGCGGCGAAGATCGCCTCGGACAGGAACAAGCCCGACGGCCTCACGGTCGTCCCGTTCGACGACGTCGCGGGCTACCTGGCCCCGTTCGCGGTCGGCGTGGTGCCGGGAATAGGGCCCAAGGCGCAGGAGTTCCTGAAGGGGAAGGGCGTCCAGACGATAGGCGAGCTCCAGAAGCTCGACGGGAAACAGCTCCTCTCTTGGTTCGGCAAGAACGGGGTCTGGCTCTGGGGGGTGGTGCACGGAGAGGAGAGCGTTGAGGTGAGGCAGCAAGCGATGCCGAAGTCTCTCAGCGTCGAGAGGACCTTCAAGGATGACGTCAGCGATTTTCCGACGGTGAAGCGGGAGGCCGCGGAGGCCGCTTCGGAGCTCATACGGAGGGTGAAGGCTGCGAGGCTCGCCTACCGGGTCGCAGGCATCAAGGTCAGGTTCCGGGGCTTCGAGACTCACACTCGGGAGAAGACTCTCGTCAGCCACACGGACAGCGAAGAGGCCCTCCGCGAGACCGTAGGGACGCTTCTCGACGAATTCGAAGCGGCGGGGCGGGCCTTCAGGCTGGTCGGCGTGCGCGTGGCTGACCTTCAGAGCATCTCTTCCGAGCCATCGCGGCTCGACGACTGGGTCAGGACCTGAACAGGCGAAGCGGCCTCTTCAGGCAGCTCCGCGTCCTTGAACAGGAGCCAGAACGCACCGATTGAGAAGACATAGAGAACCGTGGCGATGTAGAAGGGCAGCGCCAGAAGCCCCGCTCCGATGAGGCTTGCGCCTATGACCGAGCTGAACGAATTTGGAAGTCTCCAAAGGGATGCGGTTATGCCCGAAGCCGCGGCCCTGTCCTCCCTGGGGACCAGACCCATCAGGAGCGACTGGCCCAGTGGATTGGAGAGGTTCATGAGGAAGACCCGGACCGTGTAGATGGAGCCTGCCACCGCGAAGGTCGGCGACGAGGGGACCGCGACCATGAAGACGGTCGAGAAGGCCTGCGAAACCACAATCGCCTTCACCAGCCCGAGCCTTCTCGCAAGCCTCGGCGCGAGGAGCACGGCGCCGGCGGTCAGCAGGCTCGACGCTGCGAGAACCGGTCCGCTCACTGCGTCGCTGACGTTGTAGGCCGCAGAGAACCACCTCGTCATCAGAGGGACAAAGAGCCCCGCCCCGAGTGCGAGTGCGACGCTGTAGACCGCATACCGGGTCAACGTCTTCACGCTCCTCGGATCCCGCGGCAGGAGGTTCTTGCGCCTAACCGTCTTGGTCTCATGGACCCTCAGGACCAGCGGCGACACGGAGAGCCCAAGAAGCCCGACTATCACGTAGAGGATCGTGTGGGCCTGCGCCGCGCTGACGCCCAGCCTCTCGATCAGCAAGACCGACGATATCGCGAATGCGCCGATCGCCCCAGATATCCATCCCAGGAAGGCGCTGAGGGAGAAAGCGGGTGTCCTCTTCGCGTCTTCCGCGCTGTCAGCGAGAAGAGCGTTGAACGAGACCGCGAAGGCCGCCTCGCCGAGGCCTTCTAGCACCGCGATCACGAGCACGAGTGCAACGTTCGTGGTGAGGGCGAACCCGATCAGGCTCACGCCGGCCATCAAGTTCCCAAGGAGCAGCATGCTCCTCTTGCCGTACCTGTCGGCGAGGATTCCCAACGGGATGCTCGTCGCCACCAGAGTCCCTCCCATGGTGAAGATTGTGACGCCCATCCAGAAGTCGGAGAATCCTTGGACCTTGGTGAGGAAGTACGAGAGGTCGGTGTAGATGAAGCCGACGACCAAGCCAGGGAGGAAGCTGAGATAGATCAGGAGTTTGGCCTGGCTCGGGATTCCCTTGTACTCGTCGAACACCGTCCGTCCTGCCCCGCCCCTAAGTGCCCGTATAAACGGACAATCGTCGATTGCGTTGAAGTCCTCGCCGTTGCGCCAGCCACTGAACCCTCCCTCTCGACGAGGCGTCTCTGCGAGGGCCGAAGCCTGTTTCCTCGATGCGGGGCTCCCGCGGGAAGGGCACGTCTTGCGAGGTTCGCCTCGACCGGGACTCCTGGGTGACGCAGACGAGCGCCCAGGGGTCCAGCCAGATTGGATTCCCAACCTGACTTTCTCTCTGGCCGCTAGACCTTTCTGCCTAACCTGTACAGCAACGCGTAGAGGACGATCCCGAGGACGACGAACGCGATGCCTGCTACGATGTCTTCCAGGTTCCCCGTCGCCCATCCACCGAGCAGTGTGAAGAATCCGATTGCGATTATCAACAGCGACACAAGTCGCGAAACCGGGCTGACCTTCACCGACATGCTCGGGCCATCGATCAGTCTGCCCAATTAAATCATTACATTGCGGGAAACGAAACGGATTCTGTCGTCTCTCATGCACGGCCAGAGTGGTCTTCCCTGTCTGTCGCCTGGACTTTGCAATCCGGCCAGGGTCTGCGGGATGTCTCTACCGATTACCAACTGCCATCTGTCCCGGCAGCACCCCTACTTCTTCGCTTCGTCCTTCAGGAGCTGGAAGAGCCTGAACTTGTCGCTCTCGCCTGGCGAGAGCGTGTAACCGCAGATCCTGCACTTCACGCCTTCTCCGGTCTCTCTCAATTCCAACCTGCCACACTTCGGGCACTTCATCTCGTCCCGGATGGGCTCCTTCCGCATCAATTCGTCTACTCGTCCCAGGCGCGGGCTTTAAGCGTACATCGGGGTCGTCGACTGATTGTGGAACTCGCGGTGCGGACGCCCCTGCGAACGTCACCAGATTCTGACGACCGATTCCTTCTCGAAGGGCGTCGCGTTCTGGGAGTGTTTCTTGTAGACCTCGAGCGGCAGAGAGACATCCCCGAGGTAGAGTTGGCCTACGCACGGCCTGCATCTCGAGTTGAGAAAGCCGGTCTTCGGGAACCCAAGGGTAAGCGTGGCCCTCGCTGTCACGCACGGGTCGTTGGGCTCTCCGGATGTTGCATCGAGGCCGGACGGGATGTCCACCGCGAGGATGGGAGCTCCGGAGGCATTGGCATTCAGGATCATGCCGCGGATCGGCTCCCTTGGGTCGCCCCTCGAGTTGTACCCCAACAGAGAGTCAATCACTAGGTCGAAACCGGCGAGCGACCCACCTGCTCCGCTGACCGGAACGCCGGCCTTCTCGACGGCCGTCAACTCCCTTGAAGGGACCTGGCCGATCGCCTCCCTGTCGCTCAGCATCACTCTGACGTCGGCCCCCCAGTTGTGCAGGTGCCTCGCAGCCACGAGGCCGTCTCCGCCGTTGTTGCCCTTACCCACGAGCACGCCTACCCTCCTTCCGACCACGCTGCCCTCTAGGAGAAGTCTGGCGAGAGTGGCGACCGCCGTCCCTGCGTTCTCCATCAGCGAGAGGACGTCAATTCCGAATTCATTGATGGCCTCCCGATCTGCCTCCCCAATCTCTTCGGACGTCAGGTAGGCCAGCCCACCCTGAAGAATCAAGGCCTCATCTCCTTTACAGGGAATCCATGCAGTCTGAGGATGATCTCGGAACTGACTTCGAGCTTGGACCACTCCCACTTGAGCATGCCTTTTCCTCTACTCTAGGTTGACTGGTCGAACGGGCGATTAAAGGTTGGGCCGGCGGCTCGGCCGTGGCTAGGGTTCTCTGCCTCTCAAGACCCAAGTGGTGGCGAACCTTCGACGCCGTTGCCGATGTTGATCCCGCCTCCTCCTCCTGCCAATCCCTTCTGTTCGGCCCCCCAGAACAGCCGTTCGGCTGTATAGGATTAACTCGGGTGCTCGCCATAGGGTACCTAGAGAAAAACAATGACTACGAACCTATTCACGCGCACAAGCGCGAATCCGCGAAGAAGCAAGGCCCTCAGCCTTGCACTCGTCTCAATCCTGGCCGTCGTCCTGCTGGTCGGCTTCGGAGGCCTCCGTGTGAGTGCGTCCGCTTCCACCAGCTTCGACAACGTCCAGGTCTTCGTCCACACCAGCCAAGACCTCCCGTACTCCTACGCCCTCACGGTGTACAACACATCGGGCATCCAAGTGGCGTACTACCAGAGCAACTTCCCCGCTGCGGCATTCGAACTGCCAAGCGGCACCTACCTCTTCACAGTTCAAGCGTCCTACGGCCAAGTCTACTACCCCTGCATCGGTTGCGTGTCCGGCCCGATCCCAGGAAAATCCACAACGTCGAGCTCCACGACCACGACAAACTACACTACGGTGACAGGCTCTGCCACGCCGATGGTTATGCGAGCCATGGCACTGTCGCTCAACGATTCCGGCCCCATGATCCCAGCAAACTCCACCTCGACGACGAACTCCACAACGCCGACGAACTCCACTACGGTGACGGTGAAACCGATCTACATTATGGCGCAGTCGTCCAATGAATACGGCTACTCCGTTGACCAGATCACCGGGCCATCGACCATAACCATCAACACATACAACGCCACTGACTTCCCGACCACCCAGGTGACGGTGCACGTCGCCTACGTCAACGGTACCGCTGCCCAGGGAGCCTGGGTCTACGCGTCGGTCGTTGACGACTATTACTACTACGGGTCCAACTTCACCTCAAGCGCCCAGACGGGAGCAGACGGCACGGCAGTATTGACCATGCCAAAGGCTCCTCTCTTGGTCACCAGCTACATCTCGGTCCCAATCACCCTGCCCCAGCCCAACGTCACCGTGATTATTGGCGGACAGAAGGTCAACGTGACGGTCTACTACTACCCCACTTCGGTCACCCTCGAGGGTCAGACCCTCATCCTGCCGCCTCAGACCAGCGGCAGCATCACCCTCCACTACCAGCCGCAGCAGTACTACTATCCACTTCCCCTTGGATTGTCGAAGCCATCAGGCGTCACCAACACGTCCAGCGGGACGGTGACTTCCATCACCACGACGACATCGACGACGATGTCAGCGAGCCAGAACACTGCCCAAGGCAGAATACCTCCCTTCAGTCCCGCCAACGTGGAGGCTGCCACTCCCGTCAAGCCCTCGACCTTGACCACTACGGTGGCGGCCAAGAGGATCGGCGGAGAGAGCCTGCTACAGGTCGGCGCAACGGTCACGATAGCGGCCGCGCTGGCTACGCTCACCTTCGTCCTAGTGACGGTCCGCGGAAAACGCAAACCAGACGTCGTGTCTGCCTAGAAGGCAGGCACGGCCTCCGTTTTTTATCCCTCTCTGGCTGACTGAGCTGCAAAGATCATCGGACCATCAGGTTCGGTCACCTCCCTCTCCATCGGGCCGGCACGCCAAGGCTGCCGCGTAAATACGATCAAGCGTCCTGTCGGGCGGAATGGACCCTCCGAACTACAGGTCCAACGGGAGAGCGGGTGCACCCAAATCGTGCGACATCTGCGACAGCTACAGGACAGGAATGAACAGGCTCGCGACCTGCGCCAGGTACGAAGTGCTCGTGCTCCTCACCCCCGTGTGCGACAGCTTCGAGCTGAGGGTCGGGCACGACACCCCTTTGCTGACTCCCGAGGAAGAGAAGCGCCTTTGCGGCCCGTGGACGAGGTACCCGAAATCGGGCGGATGACGGATGAATGAAGCGCTGTCGGCAAACATGGTTTTAACGTCCCAACGCGCTCCGCAGACTGTTGAAGGCGCGCGGACGTATTGGGTCAGTCCTGCTCCTCTTGCTGCTCCTGGCCACCGCGGTCCCGACGTTGTCCGGTGCTGTGGCTGACGCGTCCAAATCGACTGACTCGCCCACCGCCAACGAGCCTCTCAGAATTCCAGGAACCCTTCCGATTCACATGGCGGGCATGCTGCCTCCACTAGAGGGACTTCCCGACTACTCGTCGGCCACGTACGACGAGCAACTGGGGCTGACATTCACCCAGAACTTCACCTCGCTGGCCTATAGTGTTACAGCCGTCGAGCAGACCGACTCGGCGTCGGGCACCGGACCCGCTTACCTGCTAAACGGTCTGTCGAGCAACGGATTCTGGTACCAGGTCGGCGTATCTTGGGACTGGGGTCCAGGGTTAGGCTTCGGTATGAACTACGAAGTCTGGGACTCGACTGGTTCCTCCGTGCTCCCGACCAACGGTGGCGGAGGCCTCCAGAACTTCTCAGGCGCGGTGAACGAAGGCGACCAAGTCTTGCTGGAACTCTACTTCTCAGGTGGCAACGTAACCATGGCTGCGATTGACCAGTCCACCGGTGCGAGCGCCTCCGAATCCTACAGCGCTGTAGGCTCGACGCAATTCACTGGTTCGAGCTCTGGGCCAGCGAGCTCCAACGGGTTCTTCACCGGCTTGATGACCGAATGGTATCATGCCAGCGCTTACTACGGGAACGAGGCGAAGGTGGTCTATTCGCAGTCGGTGGCACTCGCCTCTGGTTGGATGTGGATGGACGAGGTCGACACATCCGACTTCAATCTCGTCTTCTCTGCTTGCGCCAACTCCTGCACCTCTCCGACATCGTGGTCGAACCCGACCCAGCTGCAGTCCTTCTCGTCGAACGGGGCCACGGAATCCAGCGACGCCTACGAGTTCGTGACGGGCTCGGGGACGCCGGTGACCGTGATGACTCTGAGCTACTCCGTCCAGGGGAGCGGCGTCGGCTATTCGCCGCCAGTCCTGAGCTACTATCTGGACGGACTCCTGCAGGAGGCGACGCTGAACCAGTATCCGACGAACTACACCATGGACACCGGCAGCCAGTGGAGCGTTTCGAACGCCCTTCCTGGTTCGTCCTCCATCGAGAGATGGCAGACGGCCCAGCAGACCGCCGGCTACGCCACCGTGTCACAGACAATCGACTTCGCGTACTACCACCAGGATCTCGTGACTTTCGCGACGAGCGTGCAGGGAGGCGGTTCAGGGTATTCGACCCCGACGGTCTCGTACGAAGTCTTCGGAACGGTCACCTCCACGGCAACGGGAATCGGGGTCTGGGCCGACATCGGCTCCTACTACTCGTACACCAACCCGCTGTCGGGTTCGTCATCGACCGAGAGATGGTTCGCCGGTCAGCTGAGCAGTGGTGGAATAGACTCGGCAGGTACCATCTATGTCGTCTACTTCCACCAATTCTTGATCACGCTTTCGTACGAAGTCGTCGGAGGCGGTAGCCCGAGTCCACCACTGTTCGCGGAGACGTCCCTGGGACAAGCACAGACGGGACCTCTCACGCACACCCTCCCGGGGCAACAGGTCAACACATGGGCCGACTCTGGTTCCGCCTACCAGCTCCTCCAGACCCTGCCTGGCTCGACGTCCACCGAGAGATGGTATGGCAGCGGCGCATCGGGGGATGCGGGCGGGCCCGCCACAGTTTCGGCGACCTACTATCATCAATTCTACATCGCCGTATCGTACGCCATCCTGGATGGAGGAACGCCTCCAGCCCCAACCCTGCTGTATGAGGTCCAAGGTTCGCCGAGCACCTATCCGTTGACTGAGAACCCTTCGCTGATCTGGGCGGACGACAATTCTTGGAGTCTTCCCCCGATTCTGAACGGTTCGATGGCGTCCGAGAGATGGGCGGCTGCTGCTGGCGTGAACGGGACCGTAGATTCGAACACCCCCATCTCGCCACAGTACTTCCATCAATTCACAGTCATTGCCTCGTTCTCAGTTTCGGACGATTCGAGTCCATCCGCCCCTTCCCTATCATCCGGTCAGTTCGGTGAGGGCTACTCCGCCATCCTTCAGAGGGTCGCCACGACATACTGGCTCGACAACGGCGCTAGCTGGAGCGTGGACAACCCC
>Ga0326727_10020583_pt1 | contig 13081 bp, 10 predicted proteins | sample MB2enrmetagenome_FD_207643 | JGI IMG/M metagenome (GOLD analysis project Ga0326727, IMG submission 207643) | Lab enriched peat soil microbial communities from McLean, Ithaca, NY, United States - MB29MY | ecosystem: Environmental > Terrestrial > Soil > Wetlands > Peat | place: USA: New York...
TAAGCTGGGCGCGGGCAGCGGTACGCCGGGCACGGGCGATTTCGCTCCGTGGCAGAACCTCAACACAGGCCTCAATACCCCGCTGATCCTCAATAGCGGCACCTTTGACATTAACGGCAACATTAGCGCCAATGCCAACACGCCCGGGGGTGGGTTCTGGGTCGGCATGTTGAGCGGGAGCGCTGGCACGGCGATTACCAATAACGGCAGCGAGGAGGGAGCCTTACAGTTCGGAGGTGGTGCCGGTCAATCCGGGACATTTGCCGGGAATATCGTGCCGGGAGCCAAACCGTTGAACGTGTACTTCTACGGAACCGGGTCGAGCCTCACCCTGACCGGTTCAGTGAATGTTGACCAATTCTATATGGGCAATAACAGCCCCGGTGGGACGATCTACCTCAACCCCGGTGCTTACGTGGGAGCGGCCTTCATGTCCGTCGGCCAGAATGGCAACAATTCGTTGCTCGTGGTCAACGGCGGCAACCTCAATATCAGTAACGGCACCGGTAATATAAACGTCGGGTGGAATGGTACCGGCAACAGCGGCATAATCCTGAACAGCGGCACGATTTCGGCGGCTCATATCGGCCGGTCGGGCGGCAGCGGGCTGGCGACCTACGTCACCATCAATGGCGGCGTCCTCAATACGCAGCAAATGTCGAATGACCTCAATGCCGGGAATGGCTATACAGTGACGTTGAACGGAGGCACGATCTCAAGCACCGGCAATGACCTTTTGTTCAAGGATTCCGGTGAGCCGGCGTCGCTGGAAATGGTAGCCCAGATCGGGCCGAACGGCGGCACGATCAACCTCAACGGCTTTACCGAAACCTCCCAGCGTCCGTTGATGAACATCACCGGTTCGAATGGCGGGACGTTGACGGTGACCGGCGGCGGGACACTGGACCTGACCGGAACCGGAACTTACAATGGTCCGCTCTATGTGTCCGGCAATAGCGCCGTGAGGGTCTCGCGGGATGGCAACCTGGGCGTCGCGCCCGGCTTGCTGTCTGCAAATCAGGTGGAACTCAACGGAGGCACGCTGGGCCTCTCGGCGATGCTGACGGGGGCGACGCTCAGCAGCGGTTCCGGGGTCCTTACCTCGGCGAGCAGCTATGGCTTCACCAACGCCATCTACGGTTACTCAACCAGCAATGTGACGGGCGCGTTTATCAAGCTCGATAACAGTATCACGGCGCTCGCGGGGGGACTGGGAGGCAGCGTAACGACAGGGACAATCAATGTCGCTATCGGCGCGCCGGATATGCCCGGCGGCATTCAGGCGACGGCCAATGCCATCATCACTGGGGGATCGGTTACCGGCTACGTCATTACCAATCCCGGCAGCGGTTATAGCTACACGCCTACAATTTCGCTGAACAAAACCGGCACTGCCACGGTGCCCGGCAATCCGACTTTCCAGTTCGCGCTATCGGGGAGCAATCCAGTTATCTGGAGCGAAGGCATCGTAACGGGCGCGCCTACGGCTACGGTAACCAGCGGCTATTCCAGCGGGGTTACGGTGGCGCTGACAACAAGCACTTCGATCTCCATTGCGGCGACCCGCGGCATCCAGCTCGACGCGAGTGGCGGCACCCTGGATGTGGGGAGCTATCCGAGCAATTTTACCGCGACGGTCAACGGACCCATCTCCGGCGTTGGCGCTTTGACAAAGACGAGCGGCGGTGAATTGGTGCTGACGGCCTCGAATTCCTACCAGGGTGGGACCACCATCAATGGCGGAACCCTTCAAGTGGCAAATGTCAACGCATTGGGCGGGACCGCCGGGAATCTTGCCGTCAACACCGGCACCCTCGATCTGAACGGGTATAGCCCTACGGTAGGCGCCCTTAGCGGGAGCATAGGGGGCGTGATCACCACTACCTCGGGCGGGAATCCTGTGCTGACCTCCAACGGCGCTGCCAACGGCACTTTTGCCGGCCTTATCCAGAACGGGTCGGGCACCGTGGGACTGACAAAAGCCGGCGCGGGCACTCTGACGCTCTTGAGCGTCCAACCCTATACAGGAGTTACGAATATTAACGGTGGCAACCTGGCCCTGGCCATTGCCGGCGCGTTGAGCGCGAATACGAATATCACCTTCGGCGGTGGCACGCTCAAGTATATCGGTAATACAACCGATTATTCCTCCCAGATCGTGAACAGCAGCAGCGCGGTATCCATCGATACCGGCAACCAGGGCGTTGAGTTCTATACTGCGCTCGCCGCATCGAATAGCGGCGGCCTGACCGTATTGTCCAGTTCCGGCAATGGCACGCTGACCTTGATATCTCCCCAGGTTTACACCGGTCCGACCACCATCACTTCGGGCGCCCTTTACCTCGGCGATAACACCGGTGGTGACGACGTACCTTCCATGGCCACCAGCGGCATTCTTGATAATGCCTTGCTGGAATTTAGAAACGTCGGCACCGATACCAATACGATCTCCATTAGCGGCACGGGCACGGTGGAGATGTATGGGAGTGGCGAGGAGATCTTCTCGGGATCCAATTCCTACAGTGGCGGCACGCTGGTGAACTCGGGCGTGCTCAATTACGCGAACGCGAACGCCTTGGGCACCGGCCCTGTCACCTTTACCGGGCCCGGGACGTTGCAGGCCGCCGTTTCCGGCACACTTGTCAACAGCCTCGGAGCGAATCCGGGAGTCACAGGCACGTTCGATGTTCAATCCAATCCGATCACACTGAGCACCGGCATAGTCGGTAGCGCGGGTACAGTAGCCAAGGTTGGGAGCGGCACCCTGACGCTTGCGGGCTCCAGCAACTACACCGGGGACTTTTCGATCAACGGCGGCCTGGTCGCCCTGGCCAGCGCAAACGCGCTGGGCACCACCGGCACCATCAGTTTCGGCGGCGCTGGCGGCACCCTCCAGTATTCGGCTTCAAATACGGTCGATTACTCCTCTCGCATTGGCGCCAGCAGCGCCCCGATTTCCATCGACACCAACGGCCAGAACATTACCTTCGCCTCCTCCTTCCTTGGCACCAATACCGGCGGCTTTACGAAGAACGGCGCCGGGATGCTCACGCTCGGCGGAACGAACTCCAGTCTCACGGGAACCTTGACGGTTAACGGGGGCACCTTGAGGCAGGGGTCAAGCCAGCCCTGGAACGTGAACGCTCAGGATCCCCTGGTGCTCAACAGCGGGACCTTCGACATCAACGGCTTTGCGAATTCCGGGTTGGGTTTCCTGACCGGCAATGCGGGCACCGTGATCACCAACAACGGCGGGTCGGAAGCGCAGATCCTGTGGGCAGGAGTGGGCCTGACCGGCACCTATGCCGGCACCTTCCAGAATGGAAGCGCGCTGCTGGACATCAACTTCCGGGGCAGCGGCGGAGCCACCGTGACCCTGACGGGCTCATCGCACGTCGCCCAAAGCCAGTTTGGCGACGCTTCCAATGGCACGGTTATTTTGGGTCCCGGCAGTTACCTGAGCACCGGTTTCCAGGCCGTTGGCGAGAATAGCCTCAACTCGCAGCTCATCATCAATGGCGGCGTCCTGGCCTTGCAGGATCCAAATAACGGCACGCTGCGCATCGGCTGGAATGGTACCGGCAGCTCAGGGGTCACTCTGAACAGCGGCACCATCACCGCGCCATTCATCAACCGGTCAGGCGGCAGCGGGTCCTCGACTTTTCTCACGGTCAATGGCGGTGTCGTCAACACCAAGGAGATCATGAACGACCATATCGCTACCAGCGGAATGACGTTCACCCTGAACGGCGGAACGATTAACAATACGAACAACGACACCCTGTTCATGGACTCGGGCCAAAGTGCTGCCAATGAGTTGCTCGTTCAGATCGGCGCCAATGGCGGAACGATCAACACCAACGGGTTCACCACAATTTCCCAGCGCCCGCTCATGAATGTCTCCGGCTCCTCCACTGCGGGAACCCTGACCGTCATGGGTGCCGGCTCGATGAATCTCAGCGGCACCGGCACCTACACCGGCAACACCTACATCACGGGTGGCGGCACGGTGAAGATTTCCCGCGATGGCAACCTTGGCGTTGCTCCCGGCTCCACGGTGGCCAATCAGGTGGAGATCAACGGCGGCACGCTGAACTTCTCGAGCATGCTCACCGGCGCGACGATGACTGGAGGGTCGAATGTCCTTACCTCTGCCAGCAACTATGCAATCGGCACCACCGGCCTGATCGGCAGTCCCACCATTACAAACATGACGGGAGCCATGGTGAAGCTGAATAATAGCATTACGGCGCTGGTCGGAGGCACCGGCGCCAATGGCGGCAACGGCGTCAGCAATGCCACGGTTACCATCTCCCCGCCTGATCTTCCCGGCGGTATCCAGGCGACAGCAAGCGCGACTGTCACCAATGGAACGGTTACAGCCTACACCATCACCAATCCCGGCAGCGGCTATAGTTACGCGCCTTTATTCGTTCTCAATTATGCCTATAGCGGGACTGTCAGGCCCGTCACTCCGACATACCAATTCGCATTGACTGGCAGCAATCCGGTCATCTGGAGCGAAGGCATCGTTTCGGGAGCGGGCGCGCCTGTCCTTTCGGTGAGCGGATACGCCAGCAGTCCCACGCTTGCCGTTACAACGAGCACCTCCGTAACTCTGGCCTCCACCCGCGGCATCCAGCTCGACGCCAGCGGCGGCACCCTGGATGTGTCGAACAATCCGGCCAATTTCACCGCGACCGTCAATGGACCCGTCTCAGGCGTCGGCAGCCTGACTAAGACCAGCGCGGGCGAATTGGTGCTGACCGCGTCGAACTCCTATCAGGGCGGCACAGCTATCAATGGCGGCACCCTCCAGGCTGCAAATGCCAATGCGCTCGGTGCCAGCACCGGCAATCTTGCCGTCAACGCCGGCACCTTGGATATGGATGGCAACAGCATTACGGTGGGTGCGCTCAGTGGCAGCAGCGGCACCGTGATCACCACGACTGCGGGCGGCACCATTACCCTGACCTCCAGTAGCGCGAGCAATACCACCTATGCCGGCTCGATCCAGAGCGGCGCAGGCACCGTAGGACTGACACAGGCCGGCACCGGCACATTGAAGCTCACAGGCAACAACACCTACACTGGCGCGACGACGATCAATGCCGGCACCGTGATTGTCAGTGGCTCACTTTCCGGCACTACCTCCGCATCGGTGGCCTCGGGGGGCACCATGGAGATCGATGGGCTGCTGAACAGCGCTGCGACCACGACGTTGAACGGCGGCACTTTACAGGGCACAGGCTCCGTGGGCGGCATTACCGACAATGGGAGCAGTACCATTGCTCCCGGCATGACCTCAGTCAACGCGCTGACCTCCACCGGCACGATGACGGCCGCTGGCTCCGTCACGCTCGCCGCGACGACCAACTTCAACATCCGCCTGGGCTTCACCAGCGGCACCACTGGCGATCAACTGGCCGTCAACTCCGGCAACGTCTTGCTTAATGATGCCAATCTGAATTTGACCCTGGGGTCCGCGATGAATAATCCGGCCCTTATCAACACCTTCTACGCCATCATCGTTGGGGGTGCGGGCTCAACCGGATCAGGTTCCGATGTGTTTGGCAGCTATAACGGCACAGCCATCGTCGGCAACACGTTCATCACTTCCGGCGGATGGCAGTTCAACATACTTTACGCGGAGAATGCCACCGGCACTGGCGGCGGCAACGACGTGGTGCTGGAGTTGACGGCGATCCCAGAGCCTGGCACATGGGCGACAATGCTCAGCGGATTTGGGATGCTTCTCTTCGTCCAGCGGATGCGCCGCAAAGCGCGCCGATAGGACGCTGCAGCGCGGGTCGGAAAAGCACGTAATTCCGCTCGGGTGATCCCCTGGAGCAGTACAGGCGTGCTTCCTTACGCCTCGGTGTGATTTCCGTCAGCCTGGATCGAGATTTGCCGGAGCACCTCGATCATTTCCGGCGAGAGTCGCAAAAGTTCGTCTCGGTGGGGCGGCGCAAGGCGGTTCACGAGATCCTCCCCTTTTTCGGTAAGGGTCAGGAAAATCTTCCGGCGGTCGTGCGGTGCCACTTCGCGGACCACCGCCTGCCGGAGGACGAGTTGGTCGACGATACCGACGGTACTATGGTGCCGGACCTGGAGTTGTTCTGCCAGGTCCCTGATGGAGAGCTTGCTCTTGGATGAGAAAGCCCGGATCGCAAGGAGTGCTTGATATTGATCGGGAGTGAGATCCTCCGAGCAAAGAAGATCTTTGCTGAAACGGAGGAACTTCCGGACGAGATGCCGGAAGCTTGCTAGGGTTTCGAAGTCGACGGGGTTCAAGAGGGAAGAATGCGTAAAACAACGTATATCGGCACTCGGTCTAATTATCAAGCGATATACGCATTTTTGAATGATTCCTATACGTATTATCGGACAGATTTCGAGTGGTTTTAGGTAATTTTTTCGAGGGAAGCACCAAATTCAACCCCCGCAGGAATCATCGCATGCCGAGAATTTTGCAAATCGAGGCACGCGGGTTGCTTTAGACCACACAGCCGTGTTCGATCCGCGGCAGAAATCAAACAACCACAAATAGATAAAATACCAATGATTCAGAAACTCCAAAGTAAGCGCGGGGGCTTCACGCTCGTGGAAATCATGATCGTCGTCGCCATCATCGCACTGCTCGCCGCCATTGCGGTTCCTAACTTCCTGCGCGCTCGCAAGCGCTCGCAGGCCACCCGTATCCTGGAAGACATTCGTGACATCGATCACGCTCTCGACCAGTACGCCATCGACAACGGCAAGACCGGCGGCGCTTCCGCCAACTGGTCCGACATTCAGTCTTACATCAAGACCGGCACCGTCCTTTATGCCACTGGCGAGGACGTTTTCGGTGATCCCTACGGCAATGCCGGCGCTTTCACGGTTGACGTGACGCCCGGGATTCCGGACGCGGCCTTCAATTCGCTTTCGGACGTTGCTCCGCAGAGCTTCTGGTCGCCATACGCGCCTCAATAGCGCTTTTCTCAAACTAGACTGCCCTCTAAAGCAGTTTTCTCAAAAACCGGAGCGGAGATTTCTTCGCTCCGGTTTTTTTATGGTTTTTCGCAAAATGCACCAGACCCGCAGCCCGCTGAGGGAGATCATGTACGTATATCCCGACCTAAAAAAGAGCCCCCGGCGCAGACCGAGAGCCTACACCGGGGGAACCCTAACCCAGTGATTGCATCGGCGGGGAGGGACCGTTCGGATGTATGAAAAGAACGCCCTCAGTAATATCCTGGACCCATCATGTGCGGTTCGATGGCCGTCGGATCCGTGAAGTTCCGCGGCGGCGCCGGTTCTTCATCCAACTCGGACGGGTTGATCCATCCACGACCGTAGAACGCCCGGTCCTCCGGCGTCATGCAGCCGCTCAGGTAGAAAAGCGGGACCAACAGTACAGCGGCGAGGCTGGCTACGCCGATCCAGTTGCGGCAGCCGGCTCTTGCCGATCGTTCACTGGGTAAATCCATGCGGATCTCCATTTGCCGGTCCGATGGTCGGTGAAGACGGGGACTCGGCGCTGGCCGGGGGTACAAGAGTGGCCGAGGGACGCGCGGGCTGGGTTGCGGCATCATCGCTCGACGATGCGCAACCTGTGAACACAATGCAAGCGGCGGCAATGGCCACGGCGAGTTGCAGCGATCGATTGACATTCATTGGAGTTTTCTTCTGGAGCTGCTCCTCCGGCGCGAACGCGCGATTAACCAGGGAATGTCTCAGGCGCGGGTGCTGGTGGGGCTGCGCCTGGACTTTCACTTAAAAGCCCGGCGAACGCCACCATCTTAACGTAACTTTTTTCTTCGAATAACGGTCACCTCTTTTGCGTCGATCTTTCGCGAACGCAGACCGTCGCTCCGTACCATGAAGCCAGGTAGAAAATCAGCATTCGGCAGGTTCTTCAGCCGGCGCCCCGGAGCGAAGCGGCCCGCGGATCCCGATGAGCGCAGGGAGGCCTTGGTGTTGCTCGCGATCGCGCTTCTGTTCCTGGCGAACGTCGTCCTTTACCTCTGCCATCATTACGGCCTCACCTCGCTCAACGTTCGCCCGCAGCCATCCGAGGTGAGCGTGCGCGTCATGCTCGATTAAACCGCGCCCTATCAAGTCGCGGAACCCTCTCCATCCATCCGCGCCAGGAGCGGGTAGAGCGACGCTTGAGCGCACCATTCCACTTCCTCCGCCCGGCCTTTTGCCAGAAGCGCGCGGCCGTTCTTCGCCCGCCGCAGGCCGCCGGGGATATCCCGTTCTTCCTGGCGATACAGCGCAAGGACGGCCTCCGCCGAATCTGAACGGCGCAAACCCGGCAGCAGCGAGACCAGCATACCGGCAGCCAGCATGTCCTCCAGCGCGGCTTCGCGAAAAGTGCCGGCGCAGACGATGACGATCTCGCATACGGACTGCGCGGCCAGATGCGCTGCGATCGCTCCGGTATTCAGCAGCGCCCCTGCGAGCACGGTCCTGGCATGCTCCACCGCGCGGAGCGCAATCGTGCCATTCGTCGTGGTACTGATGATTTCCCGGCCCCGGATATTCTCCCGGTACTCGAGCGGCGAGTTCCCCAGATCGAACCCTTCGATCTTCTCTCCATGCCGTTCGCCCCCCAGTAGCGCGGTTGAGCGCATTTCCTTGAGCGCCCACGCCTCCTCGATGGTCCGGACCGGCCAGATCCCTGCCGCTCCGTGTGCCAGCGCGGTAATCATTGTGGAGGTCGCGCGCAGGACGTCGTAGACCACGGCCACGGAGCCGGCCAGATCGCGTTGCGGGAGGAGATCGATTTCCGGGGGCGAAAGGACGACGTCGATGCTGGTGGGCGCGTTGTTCATGGTTTTTTCTGCCGCGCAGAGCGGGCGTGGTGAAAAAGATACTGCTGTGCATATCCGCCGAATTCACCGAAATATTTTCGGCAGAATTCGCGCAGCTTCTGCGGAGTCACCTTCCGCTTCCCGCGAAAGTAGTTCTCGCGCAGCACCCGCTCGATCCAGACATCAATCGGAAAAGCCCGCACCCGTTCATAAGCGAAGAGCAGCACGCAGTTGGCCACTTTCTCTCCCACTCCCGGCAGCCTGCACAATTCCGTGCGCGCCGCCTCGTCCGGCAGTGAACGGACCGCATCCAGGTCCACGTCGCCCGCCGCGATCATCCGCGCCGTCTTCAGAAGATTCGGCGCGCGGTAACCGAGCGCGCAGGCGCGCAGATCCGCCTCCTGGAGGGTGGCCAGGCGCGAGGCCGTGGGATAAGCGAACTGTCCTCCGGGCGCCACGCGCTCGCCGTAACGGGCGCGCAACGCATGGGAGATATGCGCGATGTGCGCCACTTGCTTCATTGAGGAGGTGATGAACGTTGCCAGGCACTCCCACGCCGGCTGCCGGATGATCCGCATCCCTCGGCAATACTCCAGCGCCGCCGCCATCGCCGGGTCCGCCGGAAAGGTCCGGTAGATTTCCGTCAGCGGATGATCGAGGGCGAAATACTGCGCCACCAGCTCCGGCTTGCCATCGGTGAATAGCCGATTCCCGCGCTGCTCGACATACACCGGCATCCGCCCAATAACGCCGGCGTATCCGGCGCCCTCGGGCATCCAGTGGAAGACCTGGCCGGAGGCTAACGTGATCGCGAGATCGAACTCCGGCGCGTCCACGCAGTGGAGCCGCGTCATCGGATGAAATAGCTCAGGTTTTCCAACTCGAGTGCGAGGTCGACATTATTGACCACCACGCCGTCGGGCACCTGGAGCAGTGTCGGCGAGAAATTAAGGATGCCCATGATGCCTGCGTGTACCAGCTCGTTGGCCACCTCCTGCGCCGCCGTCGCTGGGACGGCCAGAATCGCCATTTTCACGCCGCGCTCTTCCACATAAGAACGCAATTCCTCCATCGCGAGCAGCGGCACGCGGATTTCCGCTGCATGCTTCGGGGAAGGATCCGAATCGAATGCCGCCACGATCTCAAACCCCTCCTTTGCGAAGCCGACGTAGTGCAGCAGCGCAGCGCCCAAATTCCCCACGCCCACCAGGATTACCGGTTGCAGCCGCGCCGTACCCAGCGCCTCCGTCAGCTTCCCACTCAGCGCATCCACGTCGTACCCCAGACCGCGTGTGCCGAATTGCCCAAAGTACGCCAGATCCTTCCGCAACTGCGTCGGTTTCACGCCCGCCGCCTTGGCCAGCGCCGCGGATGAGACCGTGGCAATATTGTTCGCCTTGAGCCGTTGCAGGCTCCGAAAATAGAGCGAGAGACGGTAAACCGTTTTTCGAGGAATGGGTTGACGGCGCACGAGAGAAGAGTTGGGGAGATGGGATAAAACTTTGTGAAATTTAACGAAGTGCGGGAACTTCCGCAAGATTCGCCTCGATCTCAAGCCATTCATTGTGCCCGGCGCGATAATTGTGGCATCATGCCCGTTCCAATGCGTTTAAACCGCTTTCTTGCCGCCTCCGGCCTCGGCTCACGCCGGAGCTGCGAGGAGTTAATCCTTGCCGGACAGGTGACCATCAACGGGCAGATTTGCCAGAATCTCGCCACCGAGGTGTCCGATCAGGATTTCGTGAAGATCGGCAGCCGCCGGGTCCAGCCGGAAAAGCCGCTTTATGTCCTGCTGCACAAGCCGCGCGGCTATCTTTGCACCGCCAGCGACACCCATGATCGCCGCACCATCTTCGATCTGTTGCCGAGCCATTGGCCGCGGCTTTTCCACGTAGGGCGGCTCGACCGCGACAGCGAGGGATTGCTCATCATGACCAATGACGGCGACCTCGGCCTGCATCTGACTCATCCGCGCTACAAGATCGAGAAGGAATACGAGGTCCTGCTGGACCGACCGTACGACGCCGCGAAAAGCACGCCCAAGCTCTTGCAAGGCGTGAACACCGAACACGGGCGCGCCAGGGCGGATTCCGTGCGACAGCTCTCTCCGGTACTCCTGCGCATCGTATTGCGTCAGGGCCTCAAGCGGCAGATCCGCGTCATGCTCTACAAGGCCGGGTACGAGGTGAAACGCCTCATCCGGATTCGGATTGGGCCGTTGCGCCTGACGGAATTGAAAGCGGGGGAATGGCGGCTTCTGACTGCCGCCGAAGTGAAAGCGTTGCGAGTCGACCGTCCGGGAACGGGGGGAGGGGAGGAGCGTACCCGCCGTCCGGACGTTGCGCGTCCGAAAGGTGCTCGCCAGCGGCCGCCTTCGCGGTCGAGGCCTAGACGGAAGGGTTCCGCCGCTTCAACTCCCAAAGCCGCACGGCGGCCATGATCAACTTGGAGTTTACGGAGTCTTGGGACTTCCTCCGGCGGGCTCTCCCGTGATTTTCGCTATACGTTTTCACGGACCTCCTGTAAAGCAGGACCCGTTCCAGCTTCATAATGGACTTGGCTCCTTGCCGAGTGCGATACCAGGTGCTTAAAATCCTTGCCTACTCCAGTCTTATAGTATGAAACGCGTCCTCCTCGTTGCCGAGGATCAATTGGTCTCCAATTACCACCGGGTCCGGTTCGAGGCGATGGGAATTTCCGTGGATGCCGCCCGGACGAGTGATGCCGCGCGCCGTATGGCCAGGGACAGGAATCCCGACCTGACATTAATCGATCCGATCATGTCCGGTTTCAGCCCCATTCAGGCCGTCGAAATGCTTCGCGAGTCTCTGGGCAGCAAAGAGCTTTGGATCGTATCCCGCATGCCGAATCCTGTCTCCAGAGCCATGGAAAAGGCCGGCGCGAGTCGCGTTCTGGGCAGAGGAGGAGAGCTGGAGGGGAACCTCTTCGGCCATGTCGCCGAGGCCCTCGGACTGCCCCCGATCGATCCCGACCACGAAATGGCGGAGCTCGAGGCCTGGGTCCATTCCATTTCCGAGGCTGCGCCGGAGACCATCAATTCCCTCCGGATGACGCTGCACGATTTCATCAAGGATCCCCGCAACGGCGTCGAGCTCTACGAGCTCTTCCGCCAGGCGCACGCCCTCTCGCACCGTGCCTACATGTTGGGGCTTCACGCCGTCGGCAGACTGACCACTTCGCTCGAGGCGCTTGTATACGACCTTTACGCCATGCCCGAGCAGATCAACCCGTCGGTCGTTCGGACCTTGAGCCAGGCTATCGACGCACTGGCCCCGCTTTTCGAGGAGCAGAACCTGCGCGGCCTCAAGGATCCGGCTTCAGCCGACGTATTCGTCGTCGATGACGAGCCCGCCGCGCGTCAGATGATCAGCGCGGCCATGAAACTCGTGGCCCTCAAGATCACCTGCGCAGACGATCCGGAGATGGCGCTGAGCGTTCTGGGGGACAACCAGTTCGATCTCATCTTCCTCGATGTCAACATGCCGAACGCCTCCGGATTCGAGCTCTGCACCCGCATTCGCCAACTCGAGGATCATCGGGTAACCCCCATCGTCTTCCTGACCGGTATGAACACCTTCCAGAACCGCGCCCAAGGGAGCTTGAGCGGTGGAAACGATTTCATCGGAAAGCCGTTCAACCTGCTCGAACTCGGGCTCAAAGCCCTGATGTGGATATTCAAGGGCCAGTTGGCGGCCGGGGTCCGCTAAGCCGCCGGGCCACAATCCGCCTTGCCCGCAAGTCGCCTCGACGGTAGCTTGGCTGCGGTCTTCTCGCGAACCGGCCGGGCTTTACGGATTACTCGACATGGCACTTTTCCGCTCCCACCGGTGGCTCATCCTCGCGGGCCTGCTTTGCGTTTGCGCCGCGGCGCGCGGCCAGAGCAATTCCGTCTCGATCGGCATCACCAATCTCATTGTCCAGGGGGAACTTAATCAGTTCAAGAGCAGTCTCCCCTTTCACATCGTGCCGGCTCCGGCCTATGTCTTTTCCATCGCGGGAAATGTCCATGGCGAGGGGCCGATATTCTCGGCGCTGGTACCTGCGAGCGAACCGGCATCCACGGCGTTCGAAGCCATCCACACCGGACTCTCGTCCGGGCTTTCCGGAAGCGTTTCGAATCCTGGCTCCGCCTTCCCCAGCACTATTTTGAGCGAACTGGTTTCCTCCGGCACGGATGGCGAGTTCAATGCCACTTTCTCGTTATCCATCGATGCGAATGGTGTCGTCTCCTTCGCAATTACCAATGTCGCGTTGGTCAT
>Ga0326727_10020584_pt1 | contig 13081 bp, 13 predicted proteins | sample MB2enrmetagenome_FD_207643 | JGI IMG/M metagenome (GOLD analysis project Ga0326727, IMG submission 207643) | Lab enriched peat soil microbial communities from McLean, Ithaca, NY, United States - MB29MY | ecosystem: Environmental > Terrestrial > Soil > Wetlands > Peat | place: USA: New York...
GATTTAACTCGAGCGAGTTGCGGGCCAGGATCGCGCTCCTGACGAAATCGATCGACTCCCGGTCGATGGAGACGGCGTCGAGATAGTCCCCCATTTTGATGTCGCGGATCATCCCGCTCTGCGTCGTGACATAAACCTCGGTTGTTCCTCGCGGCCCCTCCCCGGTTCCCCTATGGGTGCCATCCGCAGCCATCGCGGGATCCGGCGGTGTGTGGGTGGCCAGGTAATCGCGCACACGGCCTGTGTCGATCATGGATAGGATTTGAAGAAGGAGCCCGATGGCGCCGAGGACGATGAGCGAGCTCAGGAAAACCGAGTTTTTTTTGCCTGTGCCGACGGCGGCCATGGCAAGGAAGATGAACATGAGCGAGATCGTCAACAGCCGCGCCGCGGGAAAGACAAGCGCCACCACGAATGCCAGCATGGCAAAACGCCACGGGCGAGAGGATAGAATGCGGCTGAATCGTGAGAGTGTCATCCTTTAAGAGTCCCCTTTTCCCGAAGATGCTGGGCTACCCGGTCGATGAACTCCCGGTTGATCATGCCACGCCGCAGAGCATCCACCAGCAGATCCGGTGGAACCCTCCCAAGCGTAATGGCATCCATCGTCTGTTTCTGCATGATCCCGAATATCGTTGCCGTGTCGAGATGCTGCACACAGAATCCCTGGCATGCCCCGCAGCGGATGCAGTTGAGGCCGCCGGTGCGGATAAACTTTGAGTAGTCGGCAACGCGGGCGCTGATGGTGAGTTCTGCCTGGTACTGGATCGAAGCGGGGCAGTTGTCCTGCGTGCCGTAGCAGGCCCGGCATTCGTAGCAGTAGATGGTCTGGGGATTGCCGTGGAAAAGCGGTTTCGTGACCGCCAAGCCAAGGGATCCTGCAAGCGCGAGCATCGAAAGGCGGTTGAGATTTTCTGAAGGTGTCCGGTGCTTAAGGTTAGAGAAGGACTGATAGCGGCGGATGCCGGGTAGGGTTGTCGGCTGACCGTGGTCCCGGCGCTGGAAGCGCTTATAGGGATCGTTTTCGGAATTTCCCTTTAACTTATCATCCTGTTCGGACATTTTGCCGTTTCCTGATCCCTGATCTAGATTCGAAAATAAGTCAGAAATCGATTAACCGGGAAGCATCATGGACATCACAAACCCGGAAATGGCTCCTCCTGCAAATCCCTGTGCAAGCTCCTTCAAAGACTTCATGCCCAGACTGAAGCTGAGAATGGATCCTGAAAAACCTCCGGCGATTATAAAAACACCAGTCTTCATCATACCGTCAGTGCGCGTGGGGTCATCAAAGCGATCAAGCAGGCCGCCACCCCCCCTCCAAACCCTCCTTGAACGAGGGAAATGCCTTCAAGGCCGAAGACGGCAAAGGCAAGGGATCCACCGGCGAGGATCCCGGCCGCAACAAAGCCGGCGAAATTGGCATTCCACGCTCCCTTGGAATTCCGGACCACCATCCACCGGATCGCCTTCATCACGCCGATAGCGATAGCAACGGCCAGTCCCAAGCTCAGAAGAAGTCCCCAGAATGATCGGATTCCCATTTCTCCCGACGAGAAGGAATGCAGCGTCATCAGCTTCATCGTGAAAGCCGCGATTGGCGCCATAATCGCCATGCTCACGAATGAGAAACCCGCCTTGAGGTAGCCGGTTTCGGCTCGCAGCGTCCCTTCTGCCATCATGCCGGCCCCTCCTACCGGGGAAGGGGCGCAGGAAGCCGTAGCGTTGATGATATAGGCTGCCATGACAACCGCCAGCTGTCCCCAGCTCAGGAGATTGAATCGGGCAGGGCCGAACAGGTAGAGCACCGGCACGAGTGCCGCGACGAGGATGCGCGAGCAGGCCAAAGGGATGATTGTCTGGAGCTGGACGAAAATGGCGATCATCCCGGCCACACCGAGAAGTTCAAATTTGGACAGCCCCTTCATGATCGTGCCGAGGGCGTCGAATCCGCCGGTGGCAGCCAGCGCCCCGGCAGCGAGAAAACCTGCGACCATGGCCGATGCGGGAAGGAGGATGATCCCCCCCATGAGAGCCTCCGTGGCCTTCAAAAATCCCCGCTGCGATGCGAGGATCAAGAGCATCAGGAGAGCCCCGGCTACCAGCACGCTTTGCACCGGCATTTTGCCGAGCAGCTGGAAGAGAGAGACCAGAAGAGCCGCCACGAAAATGAGGAGGCTGATGTATCCCGTGAGCGGTGGGCGGATTTCACGGACGGCTGTTTCCGCGGCAGGCGCTTGTTTCGGATCGCGCAAGCTCGACCCTTCCGGGTACAAGACCTGCGTGACCATGGCGATAAACAAGGCCATCATGGAGGTTCCGATCATGAGAGCGAGACTTTCCGGCGCCCTCAGGATTCCAGTGCTCGCGCTGGGGAAAAAGGCGCCCAGAACTCCCTCGCCGCTCTGGCCTACGCCCCCAATGGGAGAAGGCCCGCAGGAGCCGAAGGCGTTGCGGGCGAAAGCCGCCACCAAAATGATAATCTGGTCGCGGCCGAGAATCCGCATGCCGTAGGCTCCGAAGGAAAAGAGCAGCGGCAACATCGCAGCTGCCAGGATCCGGCCGCAAGGAAGCTGCGCGAGAAGTGGAAGGTTCACGAGGATGGCCAATGTTCCAGGAAGACCTAACGGGGATTTCTTCAGCTTCAGCAGAATGGCCTTGATCGCCTCGAATCCCCCGGTGGCTTCCAGCGCCCCGGCCAGGTAGAGCCCTGCCAAAAGCGCGGTAATCGGATGGATGATAATGCCGCCAAAAACTTCATTCGGGAGCAGGAGAACGGAAGTCATCCCTCCCATGAGCAGCCGCTCCAAAATCCCTATGAGGAGCATGACGAGGGTCACTAATACGAGGATCGTCTGGATAGGAAGATTGATTTTTCTGAAAAGGGCCAGCACTACAGTGACAAGAAAAATGGAAAGCGTTATGTATCCGACGAACGATGAAAGGAATGCGGTCATGATGCCACCCCTTTGGGGCAGGCGCCATGTCTGCGCCCGGGGATCCAGGGAGATTTCATCACATAGCCGTTCGGACCGGGAATCAGCGACACCGTTTTACCGATTTCCAGCGAGCAGACGCACAGCTGGCATCCCGAGACGAAGGCGGTGATCTCATCGGAGTCGGATGTGACAACCTGAAGGCGCGCTCCCATGAGCCCTGTCGGATCTCCCTCCAACGCGTGGATCTCCCGGATCCAGCCGGTGATCCGGCTTCTGAAGCGGTAGAATTCGGCAGCCATGAAAACGGCGAGAAGAAACAGTGTGGTCAACGCGAGCATGCTGATCCTATAAAGTTGAAATCCATACGTTGTCGGCATCCGGGTCCGAGATGGCCACTTCTCCGGAATCCAACAAAGCAATCCCCTGCGGGCCCTTGAAGGTGACGCCAGGCGCTTCAACGAACCGGAGGAATCTCCCGTTCGTTTCGAAGGCTTGGATCCTGCCGTTGCCCGTATCGGCTACGTAAACGATCTGCCTTTTCCAATCCAGGGACAGCCCTGTCGGCGCATTCAGGAGTCCCGGCTCCTTTCGGGGAGAGGAGAATCCCCCGAACTTGCGCAGGAACCGGCCCTCGAGATCGAACACTTTGACAAGAGAGTGCTTGGAATCCACCACGAACAGCTCCCCTCGTGGCGATACGGCGCACGAGGTCGGGAGGCGGAATTGGTCATCCGCATCTCCGAGCTCCCCCAAGATCCTCTTGACCACGCCATCCTTGGAAAAAACCTGAATCCGGTGGTTTCTGGTATCGGCGATGAAGACTTCGTCCTCGAAGATGCAAATTCCCCGGGGCCGGAGGAACAGCCCGCTTTTTTTCCCGAGTCCGCCAAAAGGCTCGAGGAATGTCTGGGTGTCCAGGTCGAGGCGCTGAATCCGCCCGTTGTTGCTGTCGACGATATAAGCGGTGGATTTGTCTACGGCTATGCCTTGGGGCCAATTGAACTGCCCGGTTGCCGTGCCGACCGAAAGGAGAGTGTCGGAATGACCGGCCTCCCCTTTCCTTTGCAGCAGGCCGTAGCTTCCGTCTTCCGCTATGAATGTTACCAAGAGCTTCTTATCCGGAGTCCACGCCGGGAACTGAGGGGAGGGAAGACGAACAGAATTCAGCAAGCGGTCCGTCGCCATTGCGCTTTGCGGGGTGAAAAGGACAAGCCCCGAAAGCGCCAGTGCTGTCGTCCCCTTCACGCTCTTTTCCAGAAAGACACGCCGTGTAACAGGGGAGGGATGAAGTGAACCTATCATTTGCGCGACCGTCAGTGCCATTGGCGCGGCAGAACATTATTGCCCGTCTGCCGCCGTTTTTCCTGCACGCCTGCCCAAATACCCCCCAAACTGGTTTGCCTGGCGCCAGCCTAGGGTCTCTTCAACTCCTGCAAGTCGAATTTTGACCGGATGGCTTCCAGGACGCCTTCCGCCACGGCCTGCGATTTATCCGAAACATGCACGCACAGGCTCGGATCGTCTCGTGGATCAAGATCCCCGATCCTCATGCCTTTTTTCACCCTCGTTCCCGGATGGATCAGGCCACGCAAAGTGCCGTCAAATGCGGCGGATACGAAATGGCCTTCAACCTCTGCAACGGTCTGCCCTGCGACGATGTGATCGCCGATACAGGCATGCGTTTTGACGCGTCCATCGGCGGGAGCTCGCAAAACACGCTCGCCCTTTCGCCCCTCGATGGTTTGAGGCTCGGAGGTATTCGGCTGGGCGGCGCCTTCCCATAACACACAACCCATGGAATTCCCGCGGTTCGTTTCAACGACGGCATCGCAGTTTTCGCCGGCAAAGAATCCGGGGCCCAATCCTATCAGCAGCTGCCCCGGAGTGGGATGGCAGGCCACGTGCCGCTTCAGCATGCGCCCATCAACCACGACTTTCGGATGAAGAAGGCCTATCGCGTCGCCACAGGGGTCGACCAAGACAGGGATTGCCCCTCCAGCGACGATGGGATTGATCGACATGGGGTCTTCGATCGGATCGTCGACCCGGCAAGCTACGCACTCTTCGACCTGAACGGTGCCGGCGTACACGGCATCGGCAAAGCAAACCTTTCGACGCACTGCCACAGGCATAGGCAGTTCGCTGATGACTACAGGCAAACCCAACTGATGCAGGCGCAGGGCCACGCCGCTGGCGAGGTCGCCTCCGCCCCGAACAAGAACGAAGGACATATCGTGCTCCTCTTTTTCTGATAAAAGCTTTTTGGAGTCAGGGTAACACGATCGCATTCGAATAAAAAGAAAATAATAAGAAAAAGCAATATTTTTGTGATTAGTATTAAAAGACCTAATACATAACGATTGAACGGGCACGCCGTCCCACGAAGAGGTTGCCCTAAAATCGTCTGGATCGGGAAGCCTCCGAAACAACACAAAATGTTCTTGAGCTTTTTTCGTTCTTTTCGTGTGTTTCGTGGTTGTAAGATGCCAGCTTCGGAATCGTTCGACACTCCATGGAGGACCTGCACTATGGCAACTTGCAAATATGAACATCTCATCAAACCTCTGAGTATTAGTACGACGGACTCTCAGCCAGGTGCATTGGCGATCGGACCGGGGAACGCGATCCGGGAAATCCGGCTGAACGGCCGGGACCACCTTGATGGGCTTGATCTAAACTTTTCTTGGGGAGTCCATAACACTCTCGGGGAATGGCATGGCGGTCTCGACCCGCACGTTCATCCCTATCCGGAATGCCTCATGTTCGTGGGCCTTGATTCAGCCAATGTCAATTACCTGGGAGCTCAAGTCGATTGCTGCCTGGGCGCAGAACAGGAAACCTATACCTTTGACGAGCCGACCGTGATCGTTGTTCCGGCCGGACTTCCTCACGGCCCGATCACCACCAAACGGATATACAGTCCCAAGGGTTTTGGTTTTTGGGCGGTTGAACTCAATACGGCGCCTGAAATCACCTGGTTGGGGGAAGGCGTTTCAGCTTTTTCGGCCGAACAGCGGAAAGCCGCTCCGAAGGGCCTGAGCTTCGCCGCGGCAGGGAAAGCTCTGCAGAACAAGCCCATCCAGGCGACTGGCAAGTATGCGTATCTGGTGAAGTCCCTCAGATCGGGCCTGCTGATCGAACGCGGGAAATTGAACCCCTCACGATTGACACAGGAGCCGTTACTGCAGCGCAACGACCCTGGGGAAAAATTTGGACCTGGCAACCCCGACCACCTGACCTGGATGTGCGGCAAAGATCTCGAGAAGATGAACGCAAGTATCTTTTGGGGATTCTGCAGCCAGCCCGGCGTCTGGCGCCGCGGAGTCGGCTCCCACAGTCATCCTGTTGATGAGGTCCTGGTCTATCTTGGCACTGACCCCGGCATCGAGTATCTAGGGGCGGAGATCGAGATGGATATGGGAAAGGAACACGAGAGGCACCTTATCGATAAACCGACTGTTGTGATCTGCCCTGCCGGGATGCCCCACACCCCGCAAGTGACAAGATGGGTTGATAAGCCCTTTGCGTTCTTTGCTGTCAGCCTTTCCGGCGAACATGAGACAAAAACATTCGACTAAAATTCAGGGAGGCACATTAAAAATGGCGACCGGAAAATACGAACATCTGTTCAAACCTCTGAAAATCGCTGAAATGCCAGGACAGGCCCAGATCTTTAAAAACACGGGGAATGCCGATGTGAATCGCTGGCTAAACGGACGCGATCATCTGGAAGGAGTTGCGCTCAATTTCTCCTGGGGATTCTATACCGGTTTGGGCGACTGGCATCCCGGCATGGATCCCCACGTCCATCCTTACCCGGAATGCCTGGTATTTGTCGGTCTCGATCCCGATAGGCCTGAACATCTGGGAGCCAAGATGCAATACTGTCTTGGGAAAGAACTGGAAATCCATACCTTTGACCGACCCTCGGTGGTTATTGCCCCCGCTGGATTTTTCCATTGTCCCTCGGTTACCCTCGACGTGACCAGTCCGATCGGCTACAGTTTTTTCATTATCTCGCTGGGGGCCGACCCAACAACGCGGTGGCTGGGCGACGGGATATCTGAGGAACAGATGAAGCGGATGCGGCCTGAGCCCGGGAGTGGAATAAAGTCTCCGATGAACTCTTCTTTTGGGCAGAAGAGGGTCCATATCTCCGAGGAGACGGTGACGCACGGTCATGTCAATGATCGTTACATCAAGCCTTTGATCCCGAACACAATGGCTGTGCGGTCGCTCAAGGCGGAAGACCAAGCTCAGTACGGAGAGATGGTCTTGGGCGGGCGGCAGCCAGGGCCGGGAATGACGGAAGATGCCGTCTGGATGTTCGGCAAGGACTTGGAGGGCTTGGATGTCAATTTCTGCTGGGGCATTCACAAGCGGCCCGGAATCTGGCTGCGCGGCCCAGGGCGTGGCGCGCATGTCCATCCCCATGACGAAGTCCTGGTATTTGCTGGCACCGATCCGTCCAATATCGACTACCTGGGAGCGGAGATTCAAATCGACATGGGCTCGGAACACGAGAGGTATATCATCGATAAACCGACCGCTGTCGTTTGTCCGGCCGGCTTGCCGCATAATCCGATCGTCACGCGATGGATCGATAAACCCTTCGGATTCCTTTTGATGTCACTTGGGTCCAGGCACGAAACGACCTATATTGACTAGCTAGTTTCTGTCGCGAAACTATCGATTTCAGCGAAATGTGCGTCTTAGTCGGAGCATAAGCTCTTAGTTTTCAACGCCTTCAACACGGCTAGCTTTCCTTCAGCGCAGAAATAGGAGTTTTGCGACAGAAACAGGCTAAGCTTAAAACCACGAAATGTGCAAAATCACGTAGAACCTTTTCGCTATTTCGTGGTTGTCACGCCGCCGGATTGGAGACAGAAGTGGTCGCAACTATATCCTGGATTTCGTTTGAGCTGCTGGAAGCGTTTGTAGTGGACGTCTTCAAAGGACTGGGCGTGCCTGATGAAGATGCCAGAACCTGCGCCGAAGTGATCATCGGCGCCGATAAGCGCGGGATTGACTCGCACGGCGTCGGCCGCTTGAAGCCGATATACTACGACCGCATTGTTATGGGCGGGATTCAACAGCCTGTCACAAAATTCGAGGTGGTTCGCGATCACAAAGCCACGGCAGTCGTGGATGGCCATCACGGAATGGGAATGGTGATTGCCAAGCGCTGCATGGAATTGGCCATCGAAAAGGCGCGCATCCATGGCTTGGGCATGGTCGTAGCTCGCAATTCCACCCATTATGGATACGCGGCTCACTATGCGCTGATGGCCGTTCGCGCCGGCATGATCGGCGTCACCGGAACCAACGCCCGGCCTTCGATCGCTCCGACGAATGGAGTGGAAAACATGATGGGCACGAATCCACTGGTGTTCGGCATCCCCACGGACGAAGAGTTCCCTTTCACCAACGACTACGCCACCTCCATCATCCAGAGGGGAAAAATAGAGCAGTATGTCCGAGAGCAAAGGGATTGTCCGGAGGGACTGGTCATTAACTGGGACGGCAGAACGGAGACCGATCCTCGAAAGATCCTTGACGGCCTGATCAAGGGAAGAAGCGCCTTCACGCCGATTGGCGGTTTGAGCGAGGAGACGGGCGGCCACAAGGGGTACGGATTTGCCACGGTTGTGGAAATCTTGTCGGCAGCTTTGCAGCAGGGTGCGTATCTGAAACAGCTCAGCGGCGCGGACGAGCAAGGCCGTCCCATCCCTTATGCCTTAGGACATTTTTTCCTGGCCATCGACATCGAGTGCTTCACCGATGGCCAAAGCTTCAAAAAAACCACAGGGAATATTCTGCGCCATTTGCGCGCCTCCCAAAAAATTCCAGGAGCCGAGCGCATCTTCACCTGCGGGGAAAAAGAATATCTGGCCTGGAAGGAGCGTGCAACCAAGGGGGCGCCCGTGGATCCGGTTATTCAACGGCAACTGTGCACTATGCGCAATGAGCTTCGACTGCGCTATTGGTTCCCTTTCGAAGAAGTCCTTCATGGGCAGCAGGCAGCCTCCCGCTGAGAGAGAACGGACTTCGTCGAGGCATTCAGAGAGAAGAGCTGTGGATGAAGAGCACGTGGACCGCCAGGTGAGCCGACTCGAAGCCGAAAGCCTCGAGTTGGACCAACTGCTCGAAGAAACCGTCAGAATCGTTCATGAGTCCAATCCGAAATTTCACTGGACTGGGATTTACGAACTTTTTCCCGACGGCATTCTTCGTTTGGGCCCCTTCCTCGGTGCGGCGACCGAGCATGTCTCCATACCGGTGGGACAAGGCGTGTGCGGAAGCGCCGTCGCCGAGAAACGCAACAAAGTCATTTCCGATGTGACCCAAGAAGCGAATTACCTGGCTTGTTCAATTTTCACGAAGTCGGAGTTGGTGGTCCTGATCCAGAAAAACGGGAAGATTTACGCCGAGATCGATATCGACAGTCACAACTCTGATGCCTTCGATCAGAGGACGGTCGAGATTGTGCAGAAAGTGGCCGACCGGCTGGCGATCGCTTATGAGGCTCGCTCCCGGCAGGTTCGGAATCTCCTCGAGCATTAGCCGCGGCTCGTCGCGTATTCACATGGCTCCGACCCGCCTTGACCCTCGAAAATCTGCCGTCAGGCAGGATTACGCGGTGGCGGCTGGGACGCGGGCGGTTTGAGCGGCGGGTTTGACCGCTCCGGGCCCTGTTTCAGGAACCAGCCGCCATACCAGGAGGAAGGTGAGGGCAAAAGCCGTCATCTGCGCGCCAAAATAGGGATAGTAGTTTGGGATGAACAGATCGATCAGCTTTCCCGATAGAATCGGATAAATGAAGGTTCCGAGATTTTGAAAAGTGAGAATCATCCCGATCGCGGCGCCGGCCACTGAGCGGGGCAGTTCCTTTAATTCGAAGGGGATGGTCAAAAGCAGCGGAGCAATGGTTCCGACCCCAAAGGGCATGATTAAGAGAATAATCGTCAAGGCCGGTCCGAGAAAGCTCCCCTGGAGCATGTTGCAGAGCCCGCCGGCGACGCACGCGATCAGGATCGCGGGTTTTCGCGATCCGAGCCGATCGGATAGCGTTGGTCCGAAAATTCCCGCGAAAACACCCGAGAACAACGTAATGGATACGATCTGTCCGGCCATGGCGTTGGTCATGCCGTACTTGTGTTCAAAAAATCCGGGGAAATGACTGGACCACGCGTAGGAATGGCCAAAGAGCAAAAAAGCGGCAATGCTCAGCATCCAAACCGGTCTAGAGCGCAGCACAAGTCCGAAGCCTTGCATCACGGTTGATAGTCTTGGGGCGGGTCTCTCACCAAAGGCTCTTTCCTTCACCAGAACAACCCAGGCGATGGCCAGGAGGAACGTCAGAGCTCCAAGGATGATCGCGATATTGCGCCAGCCGCCTACGGCGGGACCGATAATGCTGACGCTGAAGGCCATCGATATGGCCGCGCCAAGAGCGGATCCTCCGGCCGAAAGACCGTTGACCATGCCAAGTCGGTTGCGAGGAAACCACTGGCTCAATGCGCGCGGGAAATTCGGCCTCGTGAGACCCATGGCGGCGCCGAACAGAAACATGGCGGCGAGGAACGGGTGGTAATCGTGGGCGAGCCCTCGCATCGTGCCGCCCGCGGCCAAAAGCAGCAGTCCCAGAAAGCCTGTCCAGCGCACGCCGAACCGGTCGCTGATCAAGCCTCCGAGCACCGAAAAGAGAAGCGCGCCCAAGCCGATCATGCCCCAAGCCGTCCCGACCTGAGTGGACGTGAGGTTCATTTCTTTGGCGATGGTCGTCAAAAAGGGCGGAATGAAGGTCATGCCCAGCCCGAGTGCGGTGCTTTGCGCACAAAGGACGACCGTAAAGACTACCCAGGAATACCCAACGGCCTTGTTGTCTTCCATAGAGTCCTAACGAAAAATCGGGTGCTGCGCAATTCGATAGCTTCGTGGCTGCTTTGATGGAGTCCTTTTATCACACAATGGGATTCATCCGGTAATCAAATGCGGGCCGAACGGCGCAAAACCGGTACCGATGCCGAAACAGAGGACATGGGGAAAAATTCTTTATCGGAGTCCCTCCAGAAGCTTCCATCCCGCTTCCACGTACTGGCCGAGAGTGCGTTGCGTTACCCCGTAGGCAAGGAATTCGGACTGCTTTAACCCGTCCGGTTCATAGGCTTTCACGAATTCCGGCATCGCACAAAGCCGCTCGAGGACTGCGGATTCTATCTCCGTCTCGATTCGTTCCTCCCTGCAGTGATCCATCGTGACAAACCATTCCTGCGCTTCCGGGGAGATTGACATGACCAGCTTTGCGCCCGCCAGTTCGGTTAGATGATAGCTTCCTCGCAAAGCGGCAACCATTAAGACGGCTTCGCAGTCGTGCTCCCGATAAATCTTGTAAGCGCGTTTGGCAACGGCCAGTCCCGATTGACGGATATCGGATTCAGTGACGGGAGCCTTGCTATCCAGGGCAACTTCACGGAGGTAATCGTCCAGCCGGCCGATCATGATGACCGCGAAACACTCTCCCGGTTTGATCCCACTCTGTTCTGCCTTTTTTCGGCCAGCGCGGCACCGTTCCGCAATGGCGATGACTTGAGGCACTGTGAAGCTCACGGTTGCGGCGGCGGTAATGCCTTCGGCGATACAGTCTTCAAGAACGTCGAGGCCGGCGGACACGGCGGGCAGTTTCACGGCAATGTTTGGAGCCCACGAATGGATACGGCGGGCCATCGACATCATGGTCTCGCGCTCTCCGGCGCGTGACGGATTGACCTGCGCGCACACATAGCCGGCCGTCCCCTTGGCTTGTTCATAGAAAGGCCGGCACATCGCCGCGGCTCGGGTGACGACATGGCGCAACAGTTCCTCGGCCTGTTTCTCGGGAGCGAGCCGCCGGGCCAGGACTGCATCCACCTCGGCGGCCCACCTGCTCCTGTTCTTGACCAGGGCAACGCTCGACAGGAAGGGATTCGTCGTCACTCCCCTGGCGCCGCGATCAAGACCCAGTTGAAGCTCTGCAGGGTCTGCCGAGTCGTGCCACCATGCGGTCTTGGTATTCTCGATCACCCAGTTCAGGTACGTACCGGCCATGGGAAATATCCTTCACATCAAAAAACGCCACGGATTCGCGCGGAGATTAAAATGTGAATCGTGAGTCCGCGGCGTTTTTATGGCTTTTGAACTTGCACCACTGCCATGTCCTCGATGAAAGTCGTGATGGCTGCGTGGTCCAGGTCCCCGCGCCCTTCATTCATCAAAGCCATCAACACCTGTTGCGCCAGGCTTGTGAACGGCAGCGGGACCTTCATGCCTTCCGCGGCCAGGAGGGCATTCCTCAAATCTTTCTGATGCAGACGGATGCGGAAGCCGGGCTTGAAGTTGCGCGAGAACACCATGGGCGCTTTCGCGTTCAGCACCGCACTCCCCGCGAGCCCTCCCTTGACGGCATTGAACACCACTTCGGGATCGAGCCCGGCTTTGGTGGCGAGGACGAGAGCCTCTCCCATTGCGGCAATATTGACCGCGACCATGATCTGGTTTGCCAGCTTGGTCACATTGCCGGCACCTACGGTTCCGGTCAGGGCCGCACTTGATCCCAGAGCCTGAAATAGCGGGAGAACTTTTTCGAATGTCTCCTTTTTGCCGCCAACCATGATGGCGAGCGTGCCTTCGATTGCTTTCGGCTCGCCGCCGCTCACGGGCGCATCGAGGAACTCAATTCCTTTCGCGGCGCAAGCCGCCCCGACCTTCTGAGCAACCAGCGGACTGATTGAACTCATGTCGACGATGACGGTGCCCGGTTCGGCTCCTTCGAGAGCGCCCGCGGATCCCAAGATTGCGGCTTCAACTTCGGGTCCGTCCGGCACCATGGTGAAGGTCACTTGGGAGTTTGCCGCAACCTCCGCCGCCGATTTGCCTGGAACGGCGCCGAATCCCGCGGCTTCCGTCACGAGTTTCGGGATAATATCGTAAACGGTCAACTGGTGACCGGCTTTGATCAAATTGCGGGCCATGGGTTTCCCCATGATCCCGAGGCCAATGAATCCAATATTCATGATCGGACCTTTCCTTGAGCGTTTACGGGTTGGCGCGCTCGCGTGTCAACGCGTCAACCCGCGAACCCGTGGACGTTGTCGTTACATGTC
>Ga0326727_10020585_pt1 | contig 13080 bp, 13 predicted proteins | sample MB2enrmetagenome_FD_207643 | JGI IMG/M metagenome (GOLD analysis project Ga0326727, IMG submission 207643) | Lab enriched peat soil microbial communities from McLean, Ithaca, NY, United States - MB29MY | ecosystem: Environmental > Terrestrial > Soil > Wetlands > Peat | place: USA: New York...
GAGCCGCGCACCAGCACCCGCATCCAGACCTCCTGGAAGAGGTCTTCCGCCATCTCGCGGTTGCCGGTCAAAAAGAGCAGATAGCGCATCAGGCGGTGCTGGTAACGGACGATCAACTCGTCCAGCAGTCCGGGGTCCTGGCGCTTGAGCCCGGCGGATATGGCAAGGCTCTCCTGCCGCGCCTGATCCTGAACCGCAGCGGAAGAGCCTTGACCGAAAAGAGGGCGAACGGACGCGGCGATACTCATCTCATTTGTTTAGACGCTCGAAGGAGCGGCCAAGTTACGAAAAAGTGGATTGTGCCCATTGCCACCATCTCCGCTGCGGCAGCCCGGAGCCGTCGGAACCTGCTCAATCGACAGCACTGTGGGCCTTTCCGGCCGCTCGCAACGCCTCTTCGACGGCCTTGGCGGCGCGGCGCTCGCGGGCCTCGACGCTCTGGTAGCCAAAGATTCCCAGCAGTTGATTGCGCCGCTGCGATGGCGTCATGGCCTCCCATCCCTTGCGCGCCTGGGGCTGGCGCAGAAAGGCCGCGTGAAGAATGGGCGGCAGCTCGGTCTCGCCTTCCAGAGCCTGCAGGAGCCGCTCGGCCATCCTTTCGGCGCGCTGCTTGCGGCTGGCGGCGCTCTTCGGCTCGCTGACCCAGGCGCCAGCCTCCTTGCGATTGGAGTAGCTCAGCCCGTCGAACCATTTGCTTAGCCTGCGGTCGCCCTTGAGAGCCTTGGCCAGCTCTGGCGGGAGCGTTGCGGGGCGTTCTTCCAGGTCCGGCTCCAGCCGGATGCGCGCCCGCGAACCCATTTTCACTCTCGCCGCCGCCTGCATCTTCTTGTTCACCAGCAGAAAGTACCCTCCGCCGGGCGCGCTGGCAAACAGCGAGGTGCGAAAGGCGAACCCCTCGATCTCTCCGCGCACCCTCGTGCCGCGGCGCTTCGGCCACGCTTCGACTGGATTGAAGGGAATCCGCGCAACCACCCAGCCGAGCCCCGTCCCAAGCGGCTCCAGCACGGCGGTGAAGGACTTGACGGCGGATGAACTCATTGCTTTCGCTCTTTATAGTTTCTCGCGCAGGAAGCTGATCACGTGGTCGGCCTGCACCACGCCCACCATGCGGCTCTGCAGGTCCACCACCGGCAGCGCGCGCAGGTTGTACTTGTCGAACATCTCGGCCAGCTCGTCCTGGCGCAGATCGGCCGGGCAGGAGAGCACGCGGGGCTCGGCCAGCACGGCCAGCCGCGTCTCCGGAAGCGCCATGACCAGCCGCGCCAGAGAGACGGCCCCCAGCAGCACCCGCTTTTCATCCAGCAGGTAAACCTCGGTCACGCTCTCCGGGTCGCCGTCGAAGTTGCGCAAAGCCTGCACCGCCTGAGCCACGGTCCCTTCTTTGCCCACAGAGACGAAGTCGGTGGTCATGCAGCCGGCGGCCGAGTTCTCGTCGAACTCCAGCAGCTCTTCCACCTCCTGCCGCTCCTCCGGCTCCATCTCCTCGAGAATGGCGTCGGATTGCTCCTCGGTGAGTTCGCCCAGCAGGTCGGCTGCGGCGCCGGGGTCCATCTCCTCGACGATGTCGGCGATCCGTTCTTCGCCCAGCTTCTCCAGCAGGGCCTTTTGCATCTTGGGCTCGACCTCTTCGAGAGCCTCGGCGGCGACCTCTTCGTCGAGCGAAGTAAAAACGGCCTCCCGTTCGGCGGGCGCCAGGTCTTCCAGAATCTCGGCCAGGTCGGAGGGGTGCATCTCGGCCAGCCGCGCGTACTCGATGCGCAGCTTGACGCGCCGCGCCGGATCGACCTCGATCACGTCTACAAACTGCCAGGGAATGCCGCTTGCCCCAAACTTGCGCGAGAGCGTATCCAGAGTGGCGCGCGGCAGCAGCCCTTTGAAGACCCGGCGAAAGGCTCCGCGCAGGCCCACCTCCACCTCGGCCACGCGCAAAAGGTGCGCCGCGCCGCGCCCCAGCCACTCCAGGTCCACATCGTTCACGCGGACCACCTTGCGCCCATGAATGTCGATGATCTGCCGGTCGACGAGATCCTGCTGCAGGTAAATGTAGTTGCCCTCGTCCTTCAGCGGAACCAGTGCTCCGGAGGAACGCAGCTCGAGCGTGCCGGCGGGCGTCTCCATCACATCCTGCGAGGGCACAATGCACAGTCCGTCGCGAGTCTTGAGCACCAGCCCAGCCACCTTGCCCGCATCCGGGCCCGTGGCCACGGCAATATCCTTGAGCCGCCCGCGCAGATGGCCCTGCGCATCGGTCACCGGAGTGCCGAGCAGCGCCGTCAGGCTTACGCGGGCTGTGGTGCGAGGCTGCATGAGCAAAGTGTATTCCCTTGAGCCGGGTCTGCGGCTGTGGATGCATCCGAGTGAGCAACGGTGAAGCACGAAGATGGGGAGAACTCCGGCGCCGGATACATGTCAATGTTTGACACTCAGCGCTGGCAGGTGTACTCTCCTGTCAGGTCGTTGAGCCCTTGAGTTGGAGGAGAATTCCATGGATCAGATGAACGTCTCGGTGACGGACCACCTTGCGGAGTATGTGCGTGCGAGGGTCAAAAGCGGCCGCTACAACAACGCCAGCGAGGTTGTGCGCGAGGCCCTGCGCCGCATGGAGCTCGACGATCAGCGCGCCCTGCGCGTTGCGGCTCCCACCGTCGAGGATGTCCTGACCGACCTGACCGCCATCCAAGCCGAAGCCATTCGTAAACGAGTCCTGGAAGGCATCGCGGAGATCGAACGGGGCGAATACACTGCCTACGAAGGCCGGGAAGGCCTTGCCAGACTTACAGCTGGAGTGAAGGCCAGGGGGCGCCGGCTGCTCCAGGAAGATGTAAGCGAATAATGCGATTCCATGTTTCGAAAAGGGCTGAACAGGAACTGGATGAGATCTTTGTTTACTGGGCCAGGCGTGCCAACATCGACGTTGCGGACAGGCTTTTGGACTCAATTGAGGAGCGTTTTGCCCTGTTGGGCGACTACCCGCTTGTGGGCCGAGAGCGCGATGCTATTGCTCCCAGCGTCTTTAGCTTTCCGGCCGGCAAATACCTGATCTATTACCGCAAAAAACGGGGAATCATTCACATTCTGCACGTTTTTCACAGTGCGCAAGAACAGGGGCGCGCCTTCAGGCGGGAAGGGGCGCTGTAGGCGCGAAGAATTCTCCCGCTGAAGGCCGCGCCCAGCCCCCCGCTTGACACAATTCCGCGCCAGCCATGAAACTGCCACCTAGGTTGCTGAGGCGCGGAGGGGCGCAGGTGCCCCGGTCCGTTCCGGAAGAGGCGGATTCAATCCCGGTGAGCGCACCCAAGACCAGGCTGAGTTTCACGCTGCCTTCCACCATGGAGAGCGTGGATGCGGTGGAGGCGACCGCGGAGAAGCTGACCGCCGAGGCCGGCCTGGACGAGGATGAGCGCTTCCATGTGACCATGGCGGTGCGCGAGGCCGCGGTGAACGCGGTACTCCACGGCAACGAGTACGACCCCGCCAAGCGCGTCGCAGTCACCCTCGAGAACACCGGCGCGGCGCTGGTGTTCACCATCGCCGACCAGGGCAAGGGCCTCGATCCGGAGACGCTTCCCGACCCCCGGGCGCCGGAAAACCTGTTGCGCGGCACCGGCCGCGGCATCTTCCTCATCCGATCCTTCATGGATGAGGTACACTTTCGACAATTGCATCCCGGAACCGAGTTGACGCTGGTCAAGCATCTCGCGCCGGCAAACGAAAAGACTTGAGCACGGTTCGAGTGCGGAGCATCGCCGGCGGCGCCGCAGGTTGGGCGCTCCCGCCGCCCCGGTCCGCAAACGTAATATAATCGCAGTACCAACGAGAAAATCGTGGCATCGACAAGGAGGAATTTCTGTGGCACTTACTATTGCTTCCCGTGAAGTGGACGGCGTCGCCGTCCTGGATCTGAGCGGGCGGATCACTCTGGGCGAGGGCAGCGTGCAGATTCGCGATGCCATTCGCGAGCTGCTCGGCAAAGGCCGGAAGAGCATCCTGCTCGACCTGGGAGAAGTGAACTACATCGATAGCTCGGGGCTGGGCGAGCTGGTGAGCGCCTACACTTCGGCCCGCAACCAGGGCGCCGCGCTCAAGCTGCTCAAGCTGACCAAGAAGGTCCACGACCTGTTGCAGTTGACCAAGCTTTACACGGTCTTCGACATCTACGACGACGAGGCGGCCGCCATCGCCTCCTTCAAGTAGACCGGGCGGCGCCTGGACTCCAGTCGCGAGCCTCATTCGTGAAAGAGGCCATCCCGCGCTCCGGGATGGCCTTTTTGCGTGCCCTCGCTAGACCGTCTCAGAACTTGACCGACGGCACCGCCCGCGCAGCCGGACTGGCCGTGAAGTAGGCGGTGTTCTCCTTGAAACCGGCCATGCCCGCCCAAATGTTGTTCGGGAACTGAAGGATGAAAGTGTTGTAGTCCTGGATGGCGTCGTTATAGCGCTTCCGCGCAACGCCGATGCGGTTCTCGGTCCCGGCCAGCTCATCCTGCAAGCGCATGAACTGATCGCTCGAACGCAGTTGCGGATAGTTCTCAGTTAACAAGAGCAGGCGTCCCAGCGCGGAATCGAGCTGTCCGTTGGCTGCGATCTTCTCTTGCGGCCCTTGCGCATTCAACATGCCGGCCCGCGCATTGGCGATATCGCCAAAAACCGTGCTCTCCTCCTTGGTAAACCCCTTCACGGTCTCCACCAGGTTGGGAATCAGGTCGGCTCGCCGCTCCAGCTGCACGTCCACCTCAGACCACGTGCTCTTCACATTCTGATCCAATGCCACCATCTGGTTCCTGGCGCTCACATAGCTGCCAAAGCCCACCAGCAGGGCCAGAACCAGAACTCCCACAACGCCCAGCGCAACCCAAAGTCCACGATTCATACAGTACCTTTCTCCTGCGGCCTCCGCTCAGGAAGGCCCCGTTTGAAAACCTCGATGAACTACCAGCTTCCACCGGCTCCTCCGCCGCCGAAGCTGCCGCCGCCAAATCCGCCAAAGCCGCCGCCCCCGGAATCTCCTCCGCCCCCGAATCCCCCGCCCCCGAAACGTCCGCCATCCCAGTCTCCGCCTCCGCCGGAACCGTCAGACAGGGTCCAGCCCCAGCGCTTGAAGTAGCCATGACGAATCATTGGGCGCAGAATCCAAGGGCTGAAAACGATCAATAAAACGAACGCCACCACGGAAATGGAAGCAATCTTCGAGAACAACGATTCCGGCTCGTCCTCGTCGGAAGCGGGAGCGGGAGGCACTGGCGAAGCGTCCTCGTCGAGCGTCACCTTGGCATCGGCGGCGATCACCTGCGCTACCTCGCCCACGGCCAGGGTTACGGCCCCGTCGAAGTCGTTGGCCTGCAGATATGGAACCATCTCCCGGCCAATATCGCCCAGCTTGCCGTCGGGCAGGATTCCTTCCAGCCCATATCCCACATCGATCCAGCGCTTGTGATCGTCCACGGCCAGCAAGACCAGGACGCCGCGGTCGGAACCCTTGCGGCCCATCTTCCACTTATCTTCAAGCTCATTCGTATAGACGGGCGTATCTTCGCCGCCCAGCGTATGGATGGTCACCACGGCTATCTGCGTATTGGCCTGGGAGTGATCCAGTTGCCCGCAGATGCGATCCAGCCGCGCAATGGCCTCGGGCGACAGCACATGCGCATAGTCGCTCACGTAATCGGTGGGCTGGGGCAGATCCTCCACGCGCTCGGCCCAGGCAACCGCGGCGGAAACACCCACGGCAGCGGCCAGCAGCAGCCGGAAAACGAGCAAAAACGCGCGGCGAAAGGGCTTCATCGATTTCTATTTTACGCGGATGGTGAGGGGAAGGTTTCGAGCCTCTAGCTGTTAGCCTTTAGCCTCTCGCCTTGGGTGCCCCAGGTCCCTCGTCCGCCGGAGCGGAGGGACCTGGAAAAGCACGAATCCACATGGTCTGGGTACTGGCAGCTAGAAGCTAAAGGCTGGAAGCTGCCTTTGCACTACACTGGGAAGGAAATGACTCAGACCGAGCTTCCGCCCGCCCCCATCGCCCGCAAGCAGCACACCGAGACCCGGCTGCACGGCGTGGTCCTCGGCGACGACTACGCCTGGCTGCGCGACAAGGAGAACCCCGAGGTCAGCGCGTATCTCGAGGCAGAAAACGCCTATGCCGAGGCCTGCATGGCCCCGCTCGCCGGCCTGCGCGAAGACCTTTACCGGGAGATGCTCTCGCACGTTAAGCAGACCGACGTTTCGGTTCCCTTTCTGGATCGCGGCTGGTGGTACTTGACGCGCACCGAGGAGGGCCTGCAGTACGCGATTCATTGCCGCAAGCGGCACACGCCCGGCGCGCCGGAGACCTCAAAGATGCGGGGTGCCCCATCCTTTCCGCTTCTTTCTGCGGAAAGGGTGGGAAGCAACGATTCTCAACCAGCCCCCGGCGCGCCGGAGGAGGTGCTACTCGACGGCAACCGGCTTGCCGAGGGCCACGCCTACTTCTCCATCGGCGCCACCGATATTACCGACGACGGCCGCTGGCTGGCCTACACGACCGACACGACCGGCTTTCGCCAGTACACGCTGCGTATCAAGGATCTGCTGACCGGCGAGACGCTTCCCTTTGAAGTGGAGCGCGCCGGCTCGGCGGTCTGGGCCGCCGACAATCGCACGCTCTTCTATACCGTCGAGGATGAGGAGCAGAAGCGCCAGTACCAGCTTTGGCGTCATGCCCGCGGCACGCAAGCCTCGGAAGATGCGTTGATTCTTCAGGAGGACGACGAGCGCTTCAACCTGGGCGCGGGCCGCACCCGCGACGGCAAGTTCCTGGTGGTGGAGTCGGCCAGCCACACCACCACCGAATCCCGCGTGCTGCCGGCGGACGATCCTCTGGGCGCATTCGCCCTCATCAGCCCCCGCCAGGACGAGCACGAGTACTCCATCGACCACCGCAACGGCTTGTGGTTCATCCGCACCAACGATCACGGGCGCAACTTCCGCCTGGTGACGGCCCCGGTGGCCGCGCCGGGCCGCGAGCACTGGACGGAGCGCATCCCCCACCGCGACAGCGTCATGCTGGAAGACGTGGACCTCTTCGCCGGCTTCTTCGTGGCCTGCGAGCGCGAAGACGGCCTGCCCCGGCTGCGCATCTGGCGCTTCGCAGGCGACGGTCCCGAAGCCGCGCCCGCCGGTGAAATCGCCTTTCCCGAGCCGGTCTACGACGCCCATCCGCACGTCAACCGCGTCTTTGAGACGGATGTCTTTCGCTACGCCTACCAGTCGCTGGTCACGCCCGCCTCGGTCTACGAGTACGACCTGGCCGCCGGCGCTTCCACGCTCCTCAAGCAGCTTGAGATTCCCGGCGGCTTCGACCGCGCCCTCTACGCCAGCGAGCGCGTCCATGCCACCGCCCCGGACGGCGCGCAGGTTCCCGTCTCGCTCGTCTACCGCAAAGACAAGCGTGTAGCGCCGGTCTCCGGCCCGGCTGTAGCGGGAGCCTCCAGGCCCCCACAAAACCCACTGTTCGTCTACGGCTACGGCGCTTACGGCTACGCGCTGCCCATCGGATTCAGCGGGAACCGCCTCAGTCTGCTCGATCGCGGCGTGGTCATGGCCTACGCCCACGTCCGCGGCGGCGGCGACCTGGGCAAGCCCTGGCACGACGCCGGCAAGATGCTCATGAAGCGCAACACCTTCACCGACTTCATCGCCGCCGTCCAGCATCTGACCGTCGCTGGCTACGGCGACCCGGCGCGCGTGGCCATCGAGGGCGGCTCTGCCGGGGGCCTGCTGACGGGCGCTGTCGTAAACCTGCGCCCCGATCTCTTCCGCGCCGTCGTCTCCCACGTGCCTTTTGTCGACGTGATGAACACCATGCTCGACGCCACGCTGCCGCTCACCGTGCCCGAGTACGAGGAGTGGGGCAATCCGAATGAGGAGACTTACTTCCGCTACATGCTGAGTTACTCGCCTTACGATAACTTGAAAGCGGGGAGTTATCCGGCCATGCTAGTGAAAACATCGCTTCATGACAGCCAGGTCATGTACTGGGAGCCGGCCAAGTACGTGGCCAAGCAGCGCACCCTCAAGACGGACAACAATCCGCTGCTGCTGGTAACTAACATGCAGGCCGGCCACGGCGGCTCAAGCGGCCGCTACGACTACCTGAAAGAGATCGCCTTCGACTACGCGTTTTTGCTGAAAGAGCTGGGGCTGGTGCGATCGGGTAAGGAAGCGGATTTGAAGGAGGGTTTATGCGGCAGTTAACGATGATCGCATTTTTATTGGCGCTTGTTGCGACCGCGGGCCACGCGCAGCAAGCTAACCCTCAGACCGGCACGAACCAGCAGGCTGGCGAACCGGCCGAAAAGAAGGTCAATCCACCAAGGCCGCTGAATCAACCGGAAGCGGAATTCTCACCGGAGGCAAGGAAGAAACAAATCAATGGCCGATGTCTGATCGGGCTGAGAGTCGACGTGGAGGGCAAGCCGCAGGACATCAACGTGGTCCGGTGCACAGACCCAGTCTTTGCCCAAAACAGCCTGGATACGGTGAAGAAATACCGCTTTAAACCGGCTACCACCCAAGACGGCAAACCAGTCACAGCCAACATCACAGTTGAGACCAGCTTTTGGCGGGATGGCGCTCGTGACCCGGGATTGCCAATTCGCTGGGGATTCAGCTCCCCGCCGGGAATCTCTTCCTCGGCGCCGGACGCGGATGGGGTTTATCCGCTCACACAGATGATCACTCCGCCAGCGATGGAGCACTTTTCCGATGAGGGATATGGAAACGTGGCCTTCCATATGACAGGCAACGGCGCCTGCGACATAGTTCTCACGATCGACGCAAAAGGGAAGCCAATTAACGAGCAAGCCCCTCATTGCGAGAAGGCCGTGCTCGAATTGCCCGCTGCCCGGTCGCTGCTCAAGTCGCATTACAAGCCGGGCAGCGTGAATGGCAAGCCGGTACCGGTGAAAGTGTCCGTTCACCTTGAGCTCGGCGAGTTCACGTCGAGCGAATAGTGCGAGTTTTTGATCCGGCCCGAACGGGATGACAGCTTTGTTTGGCGCGAGGAAGCACGATTGACCAGCGAAGAAGAAACAATCCGCGCGGAGGCGGCCGAACTAACCGGCGCCGCGGAACCGCGCGTCTTCAGCGGCTCTTCTCATGCGTGGCGCGCGCTGCGGCATCGTAACTTCCGGCTGTTTTTTGGCGGGCAGAGCATCTCGCTGATCGGCACCTGGATGACGCGCATCGCCACCAGTTGGCTGGTCTACCGGCTCACCGGGTCGGCGCTGCTGCTGGGCACGGTCAGCTTTGCGGGGCAGATTCCCACCTTCCTGGTTGCGCCCTTCGCCGGAGTTATGGTGGACCGGATGGACCGCAGGAAGGTTCTCGTATGGACGCAGGCGCTCTCCATGGTGCAGTCGCTGGCGCTGGCCGCCCTCACGCTCTCGCACCACATCACGATTCACTGGATACTCGTGCTCGCCGTGATGCAAGGCACCATCAACGCCTTCGATATGCCCGGCCGCCAGGCCTTCATCGTCAAGATGGTCGAGGACCGCAACGATCTCTCCAACGCCATCGCCATCAACTCGTCGATGGTGAACATGGCGCGCCTGGTAGGCCCGTCGCTGGCCGGAATGCTGATCGCGGTGAGCAGCGAGGGTTGGTGCTTTCTCATCGACGGCATCAGTTACCTCGCAGTTATCGCATCGCTCCTGATGATGCGCCTTGACGGGCCGGTGGTGAAGCGCGCGGCCACCTCGACGCTGACCGAGTTGAAGGCCGGCTGGACTTATGTCTCGGAGTTTCTGCCCGTGCGGACCATTCTGCTCTTGTTTGCCGTTATCAGCCTGATGGGCATGCCGTTCGTGACGCTCATGCCCATCTTTGCGGCCCGGGTGCTGCATGGCGGCCCGAACACGCTGGGCTTCCTGATGGGCGCGATGGGAGTGGGCGCGCTGGTATCGGCGCTGGCGCTGGCGGCGCGCAAGAGCGTGCGCGGGCTGGTGCGCATGATTCCCATGGCCGCGGCCGTCTTTGGACTGGGGCTGATCGGCTTCGGATTGTCGCACTGGTTCTGGCTCTCCATGGCCACGGTCTTTGTGGCGGGCATGGGCATGATGCAAGGCATGGCGGGCAGCAACACGGTTATCCAGACCATTGTCAGCGAAGACAAGCGCGGGCGGGTGATGAGTTACTATACGATGGCATTTATGGGCATGGCGCCCTTCGGCAGCCTGCTGGCCGGAACTCTGGCTCACGCCATCGGCGCTCCCTGGACGGTGATCCTGAATGGATCGGCGATCCTGCTGGGCGCGGCATGGTTCGCGACGCGGCTGCCGGCGGTGCGGCGCGAGATACGGCCCATCTATCAGGAGATGGGCATTATTCCGGCAGAGGGCCTGCAACTGGGCGAGGAGGAGATTCAGCAATGAGCGATACGAAACTCGACTTCAAATTCGAAGCGGTGCACACCGCCATCGTAGTTATCGACCTGCAAAAGGGCATCGCGGGAATGCCCGGCGGCGCGCCTCATCCCAAGCCCGCCGTAATCGCCAACGCCGCGCGCCTGCTGGCCGCTGCGCGCTCAGCCGGAGCAAAGCCGGTGCTGGTGCATGTGGGCGGCTCCGCGGATGGAGCGGACCGGCTGCATGCAAACGCCGACCAGCAGATGCGGTTCACGGGAACTCCGCCGCCCGACTGGAGCGAGTTGATTCCCGAGCTCGACCGCCAGCCCGGCGACATTGTTATCCTCAAGCGCCAGTGGGGCGCATTCTACGGCACCGATCTCGACCTGCAACTGCGCCGCCGCGGCTTGACGACACTGATTCTGTGCGGCATCGCGACCGAGTTCGGCGTGGAGAGCACGGCGCGCGACGCCTATGAGCGCGGCTACGAACTGATCTTTGCCTCCGACGCCATGACCGGAATGAGCGCCGAAAGCCACGCCAACGCCATCGAGCGCATCTTTCCGCGCATGGGGCGCGTGCGCACGACGGAGCAGATTGTGGCCGCGCTCGAAGCGTGACGGCGCGCTATCCCACCCTAGCGACAAGTACAGGAACGTCGCGAGGGTGGGGCACCCAGTTTGTTGAATCGTGGGCACGACTTATCCCTGCGTAACGCCGCACAGATGAACGCCGATGCCTAACTCCGCAAGCATGGCGGCCTTGGTCGCAAGCGCTTTGTCCGCCATCTCCGCTGTGGGCGCATAGGCGACGTTCACGTGGTTGGCGCGGTGGCGAGCCATGAACTGATTCTGGCTGACTCCATGAAAAATGGCATGGACGATGGGCCATTGAGGCGTCGTCTCGCGCCAGCGGCGCTCCGTCTCGGCCGCGGGCAGGCTGACCACCGTGCCCCGGCCCAGGTCGGCGTGGAGCGCGCCGCCCTCAACGAAGACGCGGCTCCAGACGATCTCGCCCGGCTTCGCGATGCCCTTCAGCGATCCGCCGCCGAGCGGAAAATACATGGCCGGCTGGCGTTCGCTGCTGGCCCCGGCATAGCCGCCCACAAAGTGATTCGCCGGCGCTGCGCCGGAGATTTGCAGCAGCCACACAAACCCATCCAAATCCTGCCCGCGGTAATGCTCGCCCCAGCGAACGTCGTGCAGCGTCGTCGATGGGTCGAGGCCCAGCGCCGCCCAGCAGCGATTCGTGATCAGCGCATCCACGCCGGCGCATTCGTCCACTTCGTTGAAGTGCGCCAGCGGCCCGCGTGGATAAAGCTCCTCTTTCGTGCCTTCGGCATACACCGGAGGACGCTCCGCATTGTTCAGCATTCCCTCGGCCAGGTCGGATGCGGCGGTCAGGTCTTTCAATCCCTGCTGATACTGGATGCCGATAGCATCGCAGCCGAATTCCTTTGCGATGCGCACCGCCGCGATGTACATTTTGCATTGCTCGACAACCTGCTCCAGAGTCAGCTCGGTCGCTGCGTCCTTGCCTAACTCGAACTTGACCCCTTTGCCAACCAGCCACTTATAGACGACCTCCGCTTCCGCCTGGCCCACCGTCCGCATCTTGGCGAACAGCGCTGACTGGCTCAGGCGCTCCTTGTAGATTCCCGCCGGGTTCAGTAAATCGTCGTCGATGATGGCGTTGTACATGCCCATGCAGCCTTCGTCAAAGATACCCATGATCGCCTTGCGACGCTTCAGTTCGCCGGCAAGCTGGGCGCCCAGCCGAGCGTTTTCGGCGGGAAGTTTGCCCAGGTCGAGATCATGGACGTGCGCGCCATCGTGGCTAACTCTCCCCTCGCGCAGCCATTGGCAGAGCCCGGCGAGAAAGTAATCGTCGGTAAACTCCTTGCTCCACAGCGAAGAAAACTGCTTGCCCGCTTTGATCAGCGATCCATTCAGGTTGAGCAGGCCCACCAACCCAGGCCATTGCCCGGACCAGTTGGCGACCGTCAGAATCGGCCCTCGATGGCTGCGCAGACCGGGCAGCACATGATGACTGTACTGCCACGCGGCGGTCGCGAAGACCAGCCGGGCCTCCGGATGGATATTCATGAAGACATCCATCCCCATGCGCTGCGACGAGATGAAGCCGTGCTTCGCCGCCTCGTCGTAAGCATGGGCGCGGACCAGCTTGAAGCCCTGCGCGGCGAAGGCCGCCGTCAGCTTTTCTTCCATCTCACGCTGCGCGGGCCAGCACTCCCGGTTGGCCGCAAGCCGCAGATCGCCGCTGGTTACCAGCAGTACTTCATCCGCCGCCGGCCTTGCCGCTTCACATCCCCGAGTCGCCATCTCGATTGTCTCCCTGCAACCGTTCTTTCTTCCGTCACGGAGAATATACACCAGCGGCCGGGAGACCGACGCTGCCGCCCGAACCCGTTCCCCAGCTACAATAGGAACGTGAGCGGATCGTCCCCACCCACGGCCCCTTGCGTGGGCTTCGTTTCTTTGGGCTGCGCCAAGAACCTCGTCGACTCCGAGGTCATGATGGGCCTGCTCGACCGCGCCGGCGCGCGCCTGACTGCCCGCCCCGGAGACGCCGAAATCCTCATCGTCAACACGTGCAGCTTTATCGACGCCGCCAAGCAGGAGTCGGTGGATACCATCCTCGAAATGGCTCGCTACAAAACCTCCGGCTCGGCCAAGCGGCT
>Ga0326727_10020587_pt1 | contig 13078 bp, 11 predicted proteins | sample MB2enrmetagenome_FD_207643 | JGI IMG/M metagenome (GOLD analysis project Ga0326727, IMG submission 207643) | Lab enriched peat soil microbial communities from McLean, Ithaca, NY, United States - MB29MY | ecosystem: Environmental > Terrestrial > Soil > Wetlands > Peat | place: USA: New York...
ACCTCCGTCGCCCTACGGGCTCCTCCGGTTAGCCGCCAAAGAACGAGAAGAGGAACTTTCTACTTTGCTAAGAACAGGACATTTCTACTTTGCTGGGATTAGGACATTTCTACTTTGCCTTGACAGGTCTTGCCGAAGGTACCTGTTTCCGAACGGAGTCAATATACAGTCTTATATGAACTTTTGAAGAAGCACGCGCCATTTCCCTAAAGTCTTGACAAACTCGCTCCTGACCTGACTCCTATCAAAGGGCGGGATTGGGGAACTTTCGCAGGGGACTATCATCATCAGCGTGGTCGCGGCCGCGGAGGAAATCGAAGTCGCAACCCTCGTGCGCCTGGAGAATGTGCTCGAGGTACATTTTTCCGTACCCCCGTGAATAGTGCGGGGCAGGCGGCGTCCATTGGGCGAGGCGCTTTTTGATTTCCGACTCCGGCGCCAACAGCTCCAGTCTCTTCCCGCTCACATCCAACTCGATCTCGTCGCCGTCCTTGACGATGGCCAGCGCGCCGCCGAGGGCTGCCTCAGGCGAGATATGAACGATGATGGTCCCAAAGCTGGTGCCGCTGATGCGTGCATCGCTCAGCCGCACCATGTCTTTCACCCCGGCCTTGAGCAATTTTGCGGGGATCGGCAAGTGGCCCCATTCGGGCATGCCTGGCGCGCCCTTCGGGCCGGCATTCTTGAGGACCAGGATTGAATCTTCATCCACCTCGAGATTTGGGTCGTCAATGCGGGCCAGCAAGTCGCGGTTGTTCTCGAATACAACGGCCTTCCCTTTGTGCTTACGCAAATGAGGCGAAGAGGCGGATTGCTTGATAACGGCGCCACACGGGGCGAGGTTCCCGCCGAGGACTACGAGGCCGCCCTGCGGGCAGAGCGGCTGGTTGAGTGGCTTGATGACTTCCCGATTGAAACAAGCGGAGCGGGAAATGTTCTCACCCAGTGTCTTGCCGCTGGCCGTGATCGCCTCCAGGTGAAGCCGTGAAGCGATCTCCTTCATCACTGCGGGCACCCCTCCGGCGTAACTGAAATCCTCCATGAGGAATTTGCCTGAAGGCTTCACATTAGCAACCACAGGTATCCTCTGGGAGATCTCCTCGAACCTCGAAAGGGGCAGAGCGATGCCCAGACGTCCCGCGATGGCCACCAGGTGAATGATGGCATTGGTGGAGCCTCCGAGGGCCATGAGCAGGCAGATGGCATTCTCGAGGGCGGCGGGCGACAGAATGCGGGAGGGACGAAGGTCTTCCCCCACCATTTCCACCATGCGTCGCCCGCTCTGCTCGGCAATGGCCAGGCGGCGCGAGTCCACGGCGGGAATATCGGCAGCTCCCGGCAAGGTCATCCCCAGGGCCTCGGCGAGGCTGGCCATGGTCGAAGCGGTGCCCATCACGGTGCAATGCCCGGCGCTGCGGGAGACACAACTCTCGATTTCACACCACTCCTCTTCGCTCAACCGTCCCGCCCGGACCTCTTCCCAAAAGCGGCGCACATCCGTTCCGGAGCCGAGTTCCGTGCCGTGCCACATGCCGCGCAGCATGGGTCCGCCGGGAACCATGAGCGCCGGTACATCGGCGCTGGCGGCGCCCATCAATTGGGCAGGCGTCGTCTTGTCACATCCGCAAAGCAGCACCACCCCGTCCAGCGGATAGGCGCGAATGCATTCCTCCACGTCCATCGCCATCAAATTGCGATAGAGCATAGTGGTCGGCTTCATCAGCATTTCACCGAGCGATATGGTGCAGAACTCGAGGGGAAATCCCCCTGCTTCCCACACCCCTCGTTTCACGGCTTCCGCCACCTGGCGCAAGTGCGCGTTGCAGTTATTCAGCTCGCTCCAGGAATTGCAGATGCCGATTACGGGCTTGCCCTCAAACACCCGCTCGCTGAAGCCTTCGGCGCGCAGCCAGGCGCGATGCGCCAGTCCCCACCGGTCGTCTTTCCCAAACCAATCGCGGCTGCGAAGTTTCGTTGATCTCTCTTTGGGTGGCGGATTCATTGAAGGGTTTCCTTGTAGCGACGTCTCAGTCAATGAGGTGGCCGTAATCGGCGTGGGTGCCAATCCAAAACCAGAGCACTCCGTCAGACGCTTCCACACCGACGGCGCGGTGTCGCAGACCGACCCGCACTGACCAGAACTGAGCAACCCTCTTGAAATGGAGGGATGGGTGTCGCGGGTTCCCCTTGAGCAGGGAAAAGGCTTTGTCAACGAGTTCTTGGACAGAGGCAGGGAGCGCTCGATAGCACGCCCAGAAGTCCGGAGAGGCATGGTGGTTCACAGCTTTGTAGAGCGCCCGGCGTTGTGGTCGCGTAGCGCACGTTCCGCCATGGCGTCGAGTTTCCCACTCTTTACGTCAGCGTCAAACTCTCGGTCCCAGGTGCCTGCGTCAAAGGTCGTGAACCACTCGCGGAGTGCCGTCAGCTCCTCGGGAGAGAGCTCCTGGATCTGGCTTTCAAGGTCCTTCACCTTGCTCATGAGTCGCCTCTCTTTTGCAAGTATATCACCACTCACTCCCATACCACCGACTGCCCAACGTAGGATTTCCCGCATGCAGCCAAAGCTACGCATTGCCGAGGTGAAAGATCGGTTCAACCCCTGCGGCGCGCGCCATGAGGGTTTTCTCCTCGTCCGGCTTGATGGGCGTAAAACTCTGCGCCACATCCATAGCGAGGCGGAAGTATTTCTCATCACCGGGGGGAACCGCCGCGGTGATCGGTTTCGATAAAGTCCATCGGAGGCCGAGCGAGGCTTCTTCAGGAAGCGCGGCGGGCTGATACCAGCACTTCGGATTAGGCCGCTTACTCTCCTTCATCGCTTTTGGCCATGGGGTTTTCGCCATCCCCTTCAGCGCCAGGATTCCCATACCCTTTTGTCGCGCCTTTTCGAGCACCTGTGGCCCAAAGTTGGCTTGCGAGAATAAGACAAAGTTAATCGGGAAGAGGATGGTATCAAATTCGTACCGGTCCATGGCCGCCAGAGCAGCTTCCACCGAGTGAGCTGAGAATCCGAGAAAGCGCACCTTGCCCGCTTTCTTCGCCGCCTGGAAGGTTTCCATGGCCCCGTCAGGCCCAAAAACTGTTTCGACATCGTCCATCGTGGTCAAATAATGGAACTGGTAGAGGTCAAAGTGGTCGGTTCTCAGAAGGCGGAGTGATTCCTCGAGTTCATCTTGAGACCCGCTCTTGGTCCGCTCGTCCGTCTTGCAGGCGAGGAAGGAGCTCTTTCGGTACGGTTCGAGAGCCGGCCCCAAACGTTGTTGTGCGTCTCCGTAAAAGGGCGCCACATCAAAATAATTGATACCACGGTCGAACGCTTCGGCGACAAGGTTATTCGCCCGAGACTGCTTCACGTTCATGATCACAATGCCACCCATGCCTATGATGGAGAGGCGCTCCCCGGTTTTCCCGAGCGGGCGCTTGGCGATGGGCGAGAGTTTCGCCGCTTCTCCCGAACTCTCCCGCGGCCTCAAGATTCTATGCGGAGCGGCAGCCCCCGCAGCCCCAGCTCCCTTTCTTTGGCAGTCATGACGGCGCATAGACCCTCCTTCCTTGACAGCAGCAAACCCTCAGAAGAACGTGGCCCCTCACGTACTTTTACCATCCAAGGCCAGCCCCGTCAATGCGGAGCCAGGTTCGCTCCAGGAAGCGGGGGTTCCATTCCCAGTTTGCTCAGCACGTGCTTGTCGGCAGAGATGCAAATGGTTGCACCTCTGGAGCAAGCGCCACAGGCCCAAACTGCGGGCACTGCAAAAGCAAGGCGTGCGCACAATCATGGCTGAAAAGCCATGATTAGAGATACAATTCGAAGGCAGGGTTAAACTCGGGCCGGGAAGTGAAGCGTGAGAAGCTCCGACTATCATCCTGAACTGAGGATGCCTAAATGAATTCCGGCACTCGAGTGGCCTTGAGGCGGACCTCGCCACCGCTTTGGGCATGGTTTTGGCCAATCGGTCTGGCATTGTTTTGCGCCGTATCTCACACGCTCCTCGGCCAGGAGCCGGCCAGAGATATCGCGACGTACGCCGTCGTGGAGCCGCGCGCGGGAGAAACTTGCATAGTCTGCAAAAAAGCTATTGGGGCAAAGGATCGAGTATATAAGGTTGAGGGCCAGCGTGTGCCCGTTCACGCGGGAGTTTGTGAAGCTGCCCTCGCGGGCGATCCGGAGCGTTTTCTTGCGCGGCTGAAACCACGCGGAGCCTTCTTGGGCGCGGAGCCAAACCTCGGACCCAACATCTCGTGGGGATGGTTCGCCTTCGGAATCTACGTTCTCCTGGGCCTGGTGTTTGGAGCGTTCTGCGCTTATCGTGCCGTTGATCATGCCCTCAAGCCATGGCCGTGGTTTCTTACCGGTTTCTTTTTGAACCTTTTTGGTTTTCTGGCCCTTGTTACACAGCGCGCGGGCGATAGCAGCATGGCGGGATTACCTCCGGGCTTGGTCAAAGTTCCCACCACCTATTCGCCAAGGGTTTGTCCCCGGTGCGGAGCAACGAACCACCCTTCTGCCACGTCTTGTGCTGAGTGCGGAAATAAGATCGAGCCGCTTGTGACTTCTGAGGTTGCCCGAGCGGGCCTCCAGGGCTATGCCTCGGGCCGGGGCGGGAGCGGCTGAGGAGGGTGTGTGAAGAGTTGGCGGCGACGGCGAGAGGTGTCGTTTAGGCGGGATAGATCGTCACTAACACAGCGCGGCCCGGTCTCCGCAACCAAAACGAGATTCTCCGTGTTCTCCGCGCCTCCAGAGCTTCAACACAGAGGCCACAGAGGATCTCGGTGCCCTCTGTGTTAGGTCTTTTCTGGCCACGGAGGCCACAGAGGCAGTACCGGCGCGGGAAGAAATCCCCGCGCGCTAACACAGAATGACAGCTCTTTATGCTCAATAAACTCAAGCAGCAGCTCGATGCCATTCTCACCAGTGGTGACATGCCCCAGCGCCGCCCCGCGCTGAAGTCGCAGAACGAGAGCAATATCCCGGGGCTCTACATCATCGGCGATTTGGCAGGAGCGCCGGTGATCAAGCTGGCCATGGCGCAGGGTTTCGAGGTTGTGGAACACATCACCAGCCTGCCCAATGCTCGTTCTAATGACCCGTCGATGTTTGATCTGGTGATCGTGGGAGCTGGCGCGGCCGGTCTGAACGCCGCGCTTGCCGCCAAAGAGAAGGGCCTGCGTGTTCTGGTTCTCGAGAAAGCGAAGATTGCCAACACCATTGAAGACTTTCCCGAAGGCAAATGGGTCTATGCGGAGCCGGATACCACGCCTCCAAAGGGGAAACTCTGGTTGGACGGCGCACGCAAGGAAGACCTGATCGCGCGCTGGCATCAGACCGTGCGCGACAACGGGCTGGAGGTGAGGACGGAAGAAGCGCTGAAGTCGCTCCAGCGCCAGAAAGACGGCTCCTTCCGGGTCGTCAGCGACAAGGGTGAATATCGCGCGCGCCGGATCATTCTCGCCACCGGGCAGCGCGGTAATCCTCGTAAGCTCGGCGTGAAGGGAGAGGAGTGCGAGCGGGTTTACCACCGGCTTTACGCCCCGCGGCATTACAAGGACCAGGACATCCTGGTGGTGGGAGGTGGAAACAGCGCTGTCGAAGCTGCGCTGGTGCTGGCGGAGCAGAACCGCGTACGACTTTCGTACCGGGGCAGCGAGTTCTCGCGGCTTTTCAAGGACAACCAGCGGAAGCTCGATGAAGCCGTCGCGCAGAAGCGCCTCGAGCTCTTGCTTGGCTCAAACGTCATCGAGTTTGGGGAGCGCACAGCGCGCATCGAGATCGACCGCGAGGGGCGGCAGGAATCCCTCGAGGCAGCTTACGATCATGCTTTCGTTCTGATCGGGGCGGAATTGCCCGTTACATTCCTGAAGTCACTGGGCGTCAAGATGGAAAATGAGTGGAATGGCAGCCCGTGGCGCGCCGCTGCGCTGGTCCTCGTGACCCTGTTGGGGCTTTGGGTCTTCGGTGGTCACGCCCAGCCCGCCGGACACAGTCTGCTCTCTATTCCGACCTGGTTGGGCGGATTGACGGCTGCCGCCGGCGTAGGGGCACTCATCGCGCTGGGGGGCCGACGCGATAACCGACACGCCTGGCTGGGAGTCTCCTTCCTTATTTGCTACACCGTGTATGGCGCCAAGATGGGTTCTGGGAACGAATACTGGCCTTTTCGCAACTGGGGTTACAAGGCGCTCTCCTTATTCAACCGTCCGTGGTCCTTCTGGTATACCGTTCTTTACACACTCATCATGACGGTCTTCGGCTTTGGGGCGCTGAAACGTTGGGGGCTCGACCGCAAAGACAAGTTCCAGATTTGGCGCTACATCAGCCTCATCTCCTTCCAGTGGATTTTCTTCTTCCTGATTCCCGAGTTCCTTTTTCAGTGGGCGGTGAAGTACCAATGGGTAGGAGCACGCCTGGCCTCTGACCCGGTATTCGCCCAGCAACCCTGGCGCGCCTACGGGATCATCTACGCTTGGCCGTTGGCCTTCTACACCTTTTTCAACGATCCTCACGAGATTTGGATTGTCTGGGGAGTGCTGCTGGCCTTCGTCATCATTCCCATCTTTGTTCTGTTCCAAGGTAAGCGGTATTGCTCCTGGATTTGCGGGTGTGGTGGGTTGGCGGAAACCCTCGGGGACCGCTGGCGCCACCTGGCGCCCAAGGGTCGCACCAGCATCAAGTGGGAATGGATGAATCTGGCCGTGCTTATCGTAGCCACAGTCGTCACCGTGATGGTACTGCTTAAAGACAGCATTACCTTTCTGCGTCATCCGGCAGCCTGGGGCCTGGATGCCTATCACCTCTTTGCGGACGTGTGGCTGGTGGGCATCCTTCCTGTCACGCTCTATCCGTTCTTGGGCGGCAAGGTCTGGTGCCGCTACTGGTGTCCTCTGGCAAAGCTGATGAACCTGATGAGCAAAGCGTACGCGAAGCTGGGAATAAGCCGGTTTGCCATCGTTGCCAACGACAAGTGCATCGCTTGCACGGAATGTTCGCGCAATTGCCAGGTAGGAATCGACGTCATGGATTATGCGCTCAAGCAGCAGGTCCTGGATAACGCCACCAGCTCTTGTATTGGCTGCGGCATTTGCGTCAGCGTCTGCCCGATGGATACGCTCTCCTTCGGCGGCGGGAAGCAAAGCTTGGTCCAGATTCAGCCCCCTCGCGCGGCTGCCCCGCTTTCCTTCTAGGACATAACCAGCTCCATAGGGTTGCGTCCAAATCCCCCAGAGGTAACATTCCAGAGCGGCAGAGCCGCTTTTTCCCCGACTTTGACGCGACGCTGACCGGCTCATTCAGGTCACGACTCATTCAGGTCACGACTCATTCAGGTCAATTGCGCGTCTAAGGCCTTTCGCCTATAATGAAGTCTTACCTCTGGAGGCAGGGTTTTGCTATGCCCACATCCATTGTTCAGAAACTTCAGGAAGAAATTCAGGCATTGGAACATGAACTTAATCACGAGCTCCCGCGGGAGTTGAAGCGAGCCCGGGCGCTCGGCGACTTGAGTGAAAACGCCGAGTTCCACATGGCGAAGCAACGCCAGGACTACGTTGGCGCACGGCTTGGCCAGCTTAAGAAGAGGTTGGCAGAGCTCTCACTGATCAATTTCAGCAATATTCCTAAGGACAAGATCGCTTTTGGCTCCAAGGTGGTCTTGTACGATGTTGACCGGGATTCCGAGATCGAGTACAAACTGGTCACAAGCGAAGAGGCGGAGGTGAGCAAGGGCTTAATCTCTACGACCTCGCCCATTGGCCGTGGCTTGATGGGGAAGAAGCTGGGAGATTCGGTCAGGATTGCGACGCCGAATGGGGTTCGAGAGTTTGAAATCCGGGCTGTTCAAACCATCCACGAGCGGCCCGAAGCCTAGAAGGTTGGCATACCCACGTGATCACGCGGAAAATCGGCGATACGCTTGGACGCGTGCTCGACGCGATTGTTCGCGGCTTTGCGGCGAGCGGCGTCAACCCAAATATTCTTACTTTTATAGGGTTCGGCATCAACCTGCTGGCCGCGTACCTGTTCGCCTACGGCTATTTTCGCTGGGCGGGCGCCACCATCATCCTGGCCGGGATCTTCGACATGGCGGACGGCCGCGTGGCACGACTGGAGGGCCGCGTGACGCCCTTCGGCGGCTTCTACGACTCAGTCATGGACCGTTACTCCGACCTCTGTTTGCTGATCGGACTGCTGATTTATTACGGACGCATCAACCGGTTCTTTTATGTATCCCTCGTCGCCGTGGCCATGATCGGCTCCGTCATGGTGAGTTACAGCCGCGCGCGAGCCGAAAACGTAATCCCCACCTGCAAGGTGGGGTTCCTGGAGCGGCCTGAGCGGGTTGTGCTGATCATCATCGGCGCCTTATTTGACCGCATGGCCCCGGTGCTCTGGCTGATTGCCGTGCTCTCCAATGTGACGGTGATTCACCGCATCATCTATACTCGCCAGGAAGCGCGGAAGCGCGCCCCCCAGACTCACGAAGCCTAGTCTTAGGGAATAGGGAACAGGGAATAGGTTCCGGCCCCTGCTCCGTGCTCCTTACTCTTTGCCCCCTGCTCGCTATTCCCTATTCCCTGTTCCCTGTGCTCCCCCGCTGGCACCTGCCGCCTGCCCGCCCAGCGTGAAATCCCCCTATTCGGTGAGGGGCAACTTGTCCACCCTTAATCGACAAGCGCGACCTGGGCTACATGCAACTCTTTTGCAATAAGCTACTTTCTGAAGTTGCGCTTCCGACATTTTTTTTGGTGGTCTGGAACACTTTTTGCCCTATAATAGGGTGCGATGTTAAACAACGCGAAGTTTGACTCACCCTTAAACCTTTACGAAGCTGAAGATCACGCCTACCTCAAGATTTGCGCCATTCTTGGCGGTTGGGGAGTCCGCCGCTCATTCAACCAGATCGGCATCCATGCCGGCGACCGGATCCGGGTTCTCTGCCGAGCACCGTTCGGTGGCCCGCTAGTTATTGACAACGGGGGAACCCATGTTGCAGTTAGCAAGCAACTGGCGGAGAAGATCAAGGTAGAAGTCCTGCGGTGAAAGTCGCTCTAGTCGGTCAACCCAATTGTGGCAAGAGCACGCTGTTTAATGCCGTCGCGGGTTATCGATCCCTCACCTCCAACTTTGCCGGCACCACCGTTGAGTACACCTGTGGCCAAGCGCGGGTGGATGGCGTGGTCGTTGACTTGATTGATTTACCCGGCCTCTATTCACTGACCCCCACAAATCCCGTCGAAGCCATCAGCCGCGAATGTCTCCTCAGCGGCGATTGGGATGTTGCTATCAACGTCATTGACGCTTCGCAACTGGCGCGGAGTCTGGAACTGACGCTCGAGCTCAAAGACCTGGAAGCACCGCTGGTTGTCTGCCTGAACATGATGGACGAGGCGGTGCGAAAAGGCATCCTCATCGATTCCAAGGCTCTATCCTTTGCGCTGGGAGTTCCCGTGGTGGAGACAATTGCCGCCCGCGGGCAGGGCATCCTCGACTCGTTCCGTGCCGCCCTGGCTCTTTCCCGCCAGACGTTGCAGGTTCGTCCCCAACCGTTCATCTATGCGCGGGAGGTTGAAGACACGGTGGCGCGGCTGGCACAGAAGCTCACTGGCTTTACCACGCGGGATCATGGCCGGGATCGAGGAGGCGCCGACGTCGAAGCGGGAAGGCAAGAGCCGGAGGGGGCAGCTTCCAGCGCTGCCCGTCAGGACTTTCGTCCCGCAGCTTCGAGCGCCATTGCCACTGCGACAGCCCAGGCTGAACCCGCACCGGCATTCCCGCCGGCACGTTTCGAGGCATTGCAGCTTGTACAGAGTGATCCCCGCGCGCTGGCGCAGCTCCCTAACCCGCTGATGGCTGCGGCCGTTTCCCAGGCCCAGGACGAGATCACGCGGCTTGTAGGCCAGCCTGCGGATGCGGCAATTTCCTCGGCGCGGCACGCCGCCTGCCTGAACCTCTTCGAGCGTGTCGCACGGGTCACTCATCCTCGGCGCGACTGGCGGGAACGGGTTGACTGGCTCGTGATGCATCCGGTTTGGGGATATGCGGTGCTGGTCTTGGTTTTCCTGGGCATCTTCCAGTTGATCTTTACGGTGGGCAAGTTTGGTGAGGACCGCATCCTGGGCGTGTTCAGCGGCCTCATCGCCTGGATGTCCCGGTACATGGACCCGCAGAGCGTACTGTTCGCAGCCTCCAAAGGCGCGCTGCTGGGAACCGCAGGGGCCGTGGCCATTGTTCTGCCTTATTTGTTGCCCTTCCTGGTATGCCTGGCGGTGCTTGAAGACCTGGGGTACCTGTCGCGGGTGGGCTATCTGATGGACGCGCTCATGCACCGGCTCGGCCTGCACGGGACGGCGACGCTGCCCGTGCTTCTCGGTTATGGGTGCAGCGTCCCGGCGGTGATGGCAACGCGTATCCTCAGTTCCCGGCGTGACCGCTTCATTGCGGCGTTCCTCGCGGTCCTGGTCCCCTGCTCGGCGCGCATGACGGTGATTCTGGCGTTGGTGGGGGTCTACCTGGGCGCCTATTACGCGCTGGGCATCTACGTTTTGAATCTGCTGGTGGTGGTGCTGGCCGGCCATATCCTGGCCCTGATCTGGCCGGAGATTTCACCGGGGATGTTGATGGAAGTGCCCGCCTTCCGCGTGCCCGCGCCGAAGGTGGTTATGATGAAAACCTGGTGGCGGCTGCGCGAGTTCGTGTTGGTGGCGTTCCCGCTGCTCGTCGCGGGCAGTGCCGTTCTAAGTCTGATCGAGTTCTATGGATGGCAACAGTTCCTTAATGCTGCCCTCTCGCCGCTGACGGCTCTGCTCGGCCTGCCACGCGCCGTGGGCCTCACCCTGATTTTCGGCGTACTGAGGAAAGAACTCTCCCTCCTGATGCTCATGCAGGCCCTGGGAACCACAGACGTGGCTTCCGTGATGAGTGTTGCACAAATCCTTATCTTCACCCTCTTCGTTACGTTTTACCTTCCTTGCATGGCTACGCTCGCTTCCATGTTCCGCGAGCTGGGCTGGCGCCTCACCGCCGCCGCCGCCGTAGCGTTGCTTGTGGTGGCTGTGGGCATCAGCCTGGCAGCGCGCGGCATCCTCACAGTTTTGTAGGGACGCCCCCCTGTCGGCACCCCATTTTTTTCATGTCATCGACCACCGGCCTTGGCGGCAGACCCGCGCACGGGTCCCCGAGAGCGCCGAGCCGCGAGAACCACAGCGATTCGTGCTCCAGCAAAGAGAGGAATTTCCAACGTTCAGCCGAGCTGCGAAGAGCGTTTCTTGCGAGCCGACGGAGGCGCGGCGCGATGCGAGCGCGCCGCAAGTGGCGTTGACTGTAACTCCGGGTCAGGTAGCCGCATAAACTTCTCCGGACGCAACAAGCTGGCGACCGAAATGTCCTCGTCGATGGCCTCCCAATGAATACCCACGCCACCGCCGATCAACTCCCAATCGCTTTTCTCTTTTGAAGTGGCATTCAATAACCTCGGAAACCATACAATGGGAACGGACAACGTGCGACCATCGTCCAAGACAACCGTCAGAGCGTCATCCGAACAAGAGACCTCGACCGCCAGGGCTTCACTGCTGTCCACTAAAGTAGGCATTCCACTTCTCCAAGAACAGATTTCGGTGTTCGAGCACGAGCTCTCGAGCCACGGTCAATTCGTGGCTACGGAAGCCACGGTTCGACGCCAACGCGACAGGATCAAGCCAGAATTTTGCATAACGCCCGGCCTGAGCAACGTGAATATGGGGCGGCTCGCGATCCTCCAGGCTGTAGAAGAAAAATCTGAAGCCGCGAATCTGAAGCAGTGCTGGCACAGTCTCAGTTTACACCTTGTCCCACCGAGAAGCGAACGCGCAGGTTTGTCTCCAGTTTGCCTCTTGGAATTCGATAAGTTTCGGTTTAACCTTATCTGTAGATACTGGGCATTTGCCGCATTACAACTTGGGAGAGAAGAATGACTCAGCGCATCGAACTGCCGAGTGCCTTGGAGGGTGTACCGCCGGAAGAACATGGGCGGTGGTGTTGTGCCCGCCTGGAAGAAGGAAACATCCTCTTCTTCGAAAAAACTCCCTTTCAATTACCTCAAGACGAAGTGCAGTTCCTGCTGGGCCAGAAGCAGAACGATGCGGGGTACCACAAGAACATTGCCTACCGTCCGCTCTCGGACCGGCTTACGGGGTACGCCCAGCGACGCGGCTCTGACAAGGAAAGGCTGCACGCGATCATGCAGCGGTACTCCCGAAGGGTCGTCGGGTTCACACAGCAGCTCTTGCCTCCCTATTCCGGGTCATTGGCCGTGGACTTTGCCAGCTTTCGGCCGCAGCAGGAGGCGGGGCGGCAAATCCGCCTACGCGCGCGCAACGACCTCCTGCACGTGGACTCATTTCCAACCCGGCCCTCCGATGGGAATAGAATCCTGCGCGTGTTTACCAATATCAACCCAACCGAGCCTCGGGTGTGGGTGACTTCCGAGACTTTCGACTATCTCGTAGCGCGATTCGCCGGAGTGAAGGGGATGCCGCTCCCCAGGGGAATAGCTTCCGGGTCAAAGAAGGTCCTGATAAAGCTTGCGCGAGCGGCGAATCTCCACAGCCTGGCGCGGTCTCCTTACGACGACTGGATGTTGCGCTTCCATCACTTCCTCAAGGCGAACCAGGAATTCCAGGATATGTGCTCGCGGACGCAATGGGAATTTTCGCCCCAATCCACATGGTTGGTGTTCACGGACATGGTCAGCCATGCGGTTCTCTCCGGACAGTTCGCTCTGGAACAGACCTTCATCGTCTCGAAGAATGCCCTGGTTTTGCCCGAAAAGGCCCCGGTCAGAGTCCTGGAGCGTATCGCGGGCTGCTCGCTGACTTTTCGTTAAGCTTGGGACGGGGAAAGGAAACCCTCAGCTCTCAGCTCTCAGCAAGCAACCGCCGCCGGACGCTCGCTGAAAGCTGACCGCTGATAGCTGCTACCTCCCTAATTCGCCGATAACAGACCGGGTCCGGCGGGGAAGGTAGTGTCGGAGGCGCTGAATGCGTTGACAGAGGCGGAGTTAGAAGTGCGGAAAGATTTTGCAGGGAGTAAGAAAATTTCACCCCT
>Ga0326727_10020589_pt1 | contig 13077 bp, 10 predicted proteins | sample MB2enrmetagenome_FD_207643 | JGI IMG/M metagenome (GOLD analysis project Ga0326727, IMG submission 207643) | Lab enriched peat soil microbial communities from McLean, Ithaca, NY, United States - MB29MY | ecosystem: Environmental > Terrestrial > Soil > Wetlands > Peat | place: USA: New York...
GCACTTGGGGCCTGCCGCGACCGTTTTGAGTGAGTCCCCGGCCCGAGATGGAGATTTCACCGCCGGGAATCGCCGCACGCGGAGTAACACGTTCAATCAACGGTTTATTCGTGGCAGATCCTTTCTTGGCGGCAGGTGAATCGGGTTTGTCGGATTTCTTCCACAAGCTCATTTGATCAAGGGTCCCAAAACTACAAGCACAATCAAGCTGTAAAGGCCTGCGACTACGTCATCCATCATAATACCCCAACCGCCGGGAAGTCGCTCGGCCTGTCGTGCCGGAAAAGGTTTTACGATGTCGAAGGCGCGGAATAGGATGAAACCGAGAAGCAACCCAATCCACGTGACCCTGGGTGTGGCGACGAAAGTAATAATCTGGCCGACTACCTCATCAATAACCACTTGGCCGGGGTCAACACGTCCAAATACCTTCTCGGCCTTCCCTGCCGACCATACTCCGACAAAGAAGAGCACGCCCGCCAATGCCGCCAAGGATGCGGACAACCACGGAGGCTTGAGTGAAGTCTGGCGAAAAGCGATCACCAGAGCCAAGCCCAGTGCCGATCCGGCGGTCCCCGGAGCTACGGGAAAATAGCCCGAACCCAAACCGGTTGCGATCCAGATCGAGAGACTGCGGCGTTCTTTAACCACTCCCCCCCTTTTCGTCCTGCTCCGCCTCTTCAATAGGGCGGTTCTCGTCCTGCCTTTCCACCGGGGTTGATATCCGATAACGTTCAGACAGCCAGTGGTCCAGATCGATCAGTTGGCAACGCTCGCTGCAGAAGGGCCGAAAAGAGTTACCCGCCCAGGGAACGTCTTTGTGGCAAATGGGACATCGCATGGCAAGGGATTAGGCGGAAGCCGACATCGCCGCCGGTTGAATCTGGACCAGGCGTGACCCCACAGGAGGCAGCGGGTTCGGAACTAACCGCTCAGCAAAGTTTCGTGCCTCCAGGCGCGATACCAGATCGTAGTCCCCCGCTGCCGTGATCGTGGCCCAACGGAATTCCCCGGCGTTGGGTTCTGCCCCCTCAAAATCGTTGATCAATACCTGACCATCAATTCCAGGGGCCTGCGATTCCAGCCTGCCCCGGAAGAGCCATTCCGTTTCCTCCGAACGGCCCTCCACAAGGACCGGAAAGGAGCGGCCGACTCTCTGCCGCAGCTTGCGTCGTGAAATCCTGCGCTGCAAGGCCATGAGTCTTCGCTTGCGACGGCCCGCAACAGCCGATGGAACCTGGCCGGGCAGCGCATAGCTCGAGCTGGTTTCTTCGTTCGAGTAAAGGAACACACCCAAGTGGTCAAATTGTGCTGCCTCGACAAAGGTCAGCAAGAGCTTGAAATCCTCTTCCGTCTCGCCCGGAAAGCCCACGATCAGAGACGTGCGCAAAGTAACGCCCGGCATGGCCGCACGCATTCTTTCCAGCAAGCGCAGGAAGTGTTCGCCGCTGGAACCCCGCCGCATCAACTTCAGCACCGGCGCGCTCGCGTGCTGGAGCGGCAGGTCGATATACTTCGCCACTTTCGCCGTTTCCGCCACGGCCCCAATCAGCGCGTCGGTCAAACGATTGGGGTAGCAATAAAGAAACCGCACCCAAACGAGCTCAGGGATCTTGCCTACTTCGCGCAGAAGGGACGCCAGACCGTCGCGCAGCCCCAGATCCTCGCCGTAACTCGTGGTGTCCTGGCCGACGATGGTCAACTCCCTGACGCCTTGCCGGGCCAGGTTTTCTGCTTCGCGCACCACCGAGGCGAACCTCCGGGAACGGAACCTGCCTCGCATCTGCGGAATCACACAGAAAGAGCAAGGATGATCACAACCTTCCGCGATTTTCAGATAGGCGGAATAAGACGGCGTGGCGAGGACTCGGGGCGTGAATTCGTGGTAAAGGTAGGGCTCGGCGGAGCCCTCCAGGCTGCGAGCTTTGCGATCCTCCCCGCAAGCTTCCAGGACCCGCTCGAGTTCGTTGGTCCCGATAACAAAATCCACTTCGGGAATCTCTTTCAGGATTTCCTGCCGGTACCGCTCCACCAGACAGCCGGCCACTATCAGCTTTCTGGCAGCGCCGGACTTCTTGTATTCCGCCATTTCCAGGATGGTGTCGATGGACTCGCGCTTAGCAGGCTCGATAAACGCGCAGGTGTTGACAATGATGACCTCGGCCTGCTCAGCTCGGGGAGTCAGCTCGTATCCCTGGCGAGCCAGCATTCCTAACATTACCTCACTGTCCACAAGATTCTTGGGACACCCGAGGCTAACCATTCCAACTTTAATCATATATCTGCTGGCTCAGCACGAAATGCACTAGCCCGCCCTTTCTGAGAGATAGAATTTTAGCACAGATAGCGGCGAGTTTACCTCGCCAAATGGCGGCGTAAAGCCGCCTCTACATCAAATTGACCCACTACCTGGCTTTGTGGTCGGTGGACCTAGGTCCGTTGTTCGTTGTCCGTGGTCCGTTGTTCGTGGTGCGCGGTCCCTTGTCCGTGGTCCGTCGATAAAACGGGCCTGGGGGCTGGGGACCAAGGACTGAGGCTTGGAGTTCTTATCCAATTTACCACCTGCTGCCCGCCGCTTTCTGCCTTCTGCTTTCTGCCTTCTGCCTACTGCCGGCCAACGATTCGCTTCCACAGCAATACCGCTCTCTCGGAAGACGCTGCGAAATACTCGCCGTCGGGAGAGAAACTTACCGTGAGCATGGGGTCCTTACTATCCTCCATGGTCTGCTGCGATTGGCCATCTTCTACTGACCACATCCGAGCTGTCTTGTCCTCACCCGCAGAAACCAGCCATTTGCCATCGGGGGAGAACTCCGCCCAATGGACCGGCCCATGATGTCCCGTGAGTGTCTTCAGCAGCTTCCATTCGGGCGCTGAGAAAATTCGAATTTTGCCATCTTCGCAGGCGGTTGCCACCTTGCTGCTGTCACGCGAAAAGGAGATGTTGAGCACGGTCCCCTCGTGTCCACGCAAGCTGTCAACAAAGCGGTGCTCCTTGGCCCGGACCACTACGGGATCCGGCGTAGAGCTCATGGCAATTTGAGCCAGGAGAACCCAATGACCATCCGGAGAAACCGCAAACACATTGGGCGTTTGAGTCAAGTCCGGAATAGTGAGTCTGGCCATACGGTCGGAGCGAGGATCCCAAAAATCGAAATTACTGGCCTTGTAAAGAACCAGGCATCCGATGCGAGGAAAATAGAGAATGGGCCCAAATCCCCCGCCTCCCCCCACTTCGTCCACCTTGCCGGAAAGTCGGTCTTCAATGGCATCCCATTGAAACGCGAGGAGCGGTGTTGACCTGCCCGCTCCCTTATCCTTGGCCGCGATCACGCCGCTCCCCAGCAACAACAGTTGGTTCATGGCCAGGAAATTTGCGGATTGAATGTTCAGGTCGGTGATATTCGGTATGTGGGGCTTGAGGACCTTTTGCATGCTGCCCTCACGCACCCCCATCAAAACAATCTTGTCTCCACTTGCGACCGCCAGAATTGAACCATCTGGCGAAAAAGCTCCGGCAGGGGAGTAGCTCAAAGCAAGGTGTCCTTCAATGCGACCGTGGCTGAGCCATAGGTAATGGGTTGGCACGGCGCTTTCAACGCTTTCAACTTGGGCTTGTGCAGGCAGCAGGCAGAAGGTAGAAAGCAGAAGGCAGAAAGCAGAAGGCAGAAAGCGGAAGGTAGGAACCAGACAGGGGAAAGCTGAAAGCAGAAAACTGAGGGCAGAAGGCCGTGACCATGACCCTGAGATACTTCCAGCCCTCTCCCCCTTGGGGGAGAGGATGGCCCGCGTCGGCGTTTTCTTCAGCCGACACGGGACGGGTGAGGGGATCGAGGGCCTGACCTCTTCGCTGTTAAACAATTTCGCCATTTGAGATTCGAAGCACCAATTCGCGGTCCGCCTCAAGGAAGTTGAATTCAGTGAGTTTGGATCGCCGCACCCACTTGACGGCCTCGAACACCTGATTGCGGATCGTCCCACGAAAGCTTCGGACCGCGAAGAAAACCACTTCGACATACCGATCCGGGTACCGGTGACGTACACGAAAGACCTCCTCCCCTATTTCGGCCTCGATCATCAGTTCCTCAGCCAGCTCGCGGCGCAGCGAGGCTTTCAAGTCTTCACCGTCTTTCACCTTGCCTCCGGGAAATTCCCATTGCATTCCGTAAGCGTCAGAATGATGACGCTGGCAGATCAGGATAAGGTCGCCATTTACTACGATGCCGGCGGTGACGAGGATGGATTTCTGCTCAGTCATAAGGGAACGGTATTGTAACAGAGGATGGGGTGGGTTCGTTGCCAGGCTCATGCTCAGTGTGCAATGAACCCGAATTCGGAAACTTGGAGTCGCGGCGACACGACACTCACTCTTGTCACTCTGAGCCCGCCACGGCAGGCGCGGGTAATGCGCAATCTCCTGACTCCTGAATCCTGAACCCTGTTTCTTTTCAACAACATTCCCGCTTTCGCCGAGTAACTACCTTTGTTTTCTATAACATTCCCGCCTAGCCCTAGGCTGCTGAAAGCCGGCCCTTTGTTTTCAATGAGATTCCTGCATTGTTCGTTCGATTTTAAACGTTACTAGTTCTTTCTTTCCCTGTCGGCGGCGACATCTTGTCCAGGCCTGCCATGCCTGCCAAGAGCCCTCTCCCTCCCGCTTCCCTTAAATGCAGAGGGTAAGCAGTAAGCGGTAGGCAGCAGGCCGTCCGGCGTGGTAAAAAGGAAGAAAGCAGTTCATCATTCTCTATTTACCGTCAGAATTCAGCATTTTCCCTCCACTTACAATCCTAGCCTATGTTCTTGCGCCTGTCAACAGACGCTGAGTCGGTTCCAGGCCCCCGCGGATTGCGTGGGCGAGTATCAGCACCGCGCTTACGGAGTCCTGAAGATCGGGATGAAAAGCGGAGAGCGGGAGCCAAAGGCCGCGGGCGATCTTATGGCAGGAAGTTCATGCGGCGCAGGAGCGCTTGGAAGGGTGGGTCGGAGCCGCCGAGCGATGGGGCCTCGGGGAGTGTGAACGCCTGTGTCCGCGAAGGGCAATCGAGACGTCACGGTACCGGGATGCTGTACAGGTTGCGGTGCACGGAGGTGCGCGTGAAAGTGTAGACCGACGTGGTGGGCCCAGGCGAGAACACGGCATCAATAACCTTCACGCCGGACTGGCGTCCGGCATCCTCTGCCGAGTTGATGCCGGAAGGCGGGAGTGACGGGAGGTCCCTGCCGTGCGGCAGGGGAAAGACTAAAGTCCGCGCACGGCCGCCGCGACTGCCCATCTCGATAAGCGCCAAGTACAAGAACCTTCCCGCGCGATCCCACCGAGCATTGCAGGGTCCACCTCCGCATATCCTAACGGGCGTGCCTCCTTGGACGGGATAAGCCGACACGGCAGCATGGGTTTCTTCATTGGGAACCGGCGCGGCGGCGATCAACCATTGGCCATCCGGGGCGACGCTGTAGAACTCCAGAATCGGATTCGGCAATATATTCTGGCGCCCAGTCCCGTCCTCCTTCACGCGGTAGATGAAGTTGGAACCGCCCTCCGCCGCGCGGAAGTAAATGTCGCCGCCGGGCCCGAAGATCGGGCTGTCGTCGCTCGTAGAAGAGGGAATCTGCCGGGGAGGGAACCGGCGGTCTGGAGATGCAATCCACAGACGCGATTCGCCGTGCGGGTCCCGTGCGGCAAACACTATCCGCCTGCCATCAGGTGACATGTCGTACCCGGTGACCGCGAACCCTGGAAGAGGCTGCTCGGGGCGCCCTCCTTTCAACTCGACAGCCCGCAGCTCGCCGTTGGTGAACATGCCCGTGGTCCCCCGAGGACGCACCAGGTAGTAAGCCTTCGTACCGTCGGGAGAAAGGGAAGGCGCTTCGGCGAAGCCTTCCGATGAAATCTGGCGCTCGCCGTTCGAGTCACGGATCCAGACAGCGCTCTCTTCCATGCCTACCGACGCCACCAGCGACCGCCCCTGGGGGCCTATCGCAATGCCTTCCTCTTCCGTGGGGCCGAAGGTTACTTGCTCCGGCTTGCCATCGGGAAACCGCTGCCGCCAGATATGGAATCGGCCTCCGACGTCGGAGCTGAAGTACATCCACTTGCCGTCGGGTGACCAGGCGGCATTGGTGCAGCCGGCGCCTGGCGGCCCCACTTGTTTCCCGGACGAAGTGCCATCGAAGGGGACCAGCCGGCAGGGCAGCCATCCGCCATTGTCCATTTCAGCGAGCAGTACCCATTGGCGGTCAGGCGAAAGATACGAGCGGTGAGCCATGCCTCTTTCCCGCGGGGGCACATAAATGTCCCGCTGTCCAGCGCGGCTCTCGGCCGCTGTGACCACGGCCATGTGGAGGCCGCTTTTGATCTCTGAAAACAGGAGATGCTGGCCGTCAATCCAAGTGAGCCCGGAAGCGTTGGCCAGCAAGCGGCGCGGCTCTCCGCCCAACACGGGTACCACCCACGTGTCAAATCGAGGGGCCACTGTGTACGCGATGCGCGAGCCGTCGGGAGAGAATACCGGGCTCATCTTCGCTAGGCTGTCATGGGTGAGCTGCACGGGCTCGCCCTCCGGAAGCATCTTCACATAGATCTCTCCCGGGCCAAAGAAAGTGTCTGGCCCGCGGATGAATGCCAACATGCGCCCGTCGGGCGAAAATGCTGGCGAGGTTGCTGAATCGGTGAAATTTGTGAGCTGCACCCATTCGGAAGGTGCGGCTACGCGCGTTTGCTGGGAGCGGTAAACAAAAAGACCAGCCAGCAGCAGGACAATTACTACAGCCGCCACACCCAATAGCAGGTGCACGCGTCGAAAGCGCGCAGGTGGAGCGGCTGATTCTTCACCTGCGGTTTTGAGACGCCCTGTGATTCGTCCGCTTTCGGTGTCGCGTCGCAGGCGCTTCAGGTCCGCCCGCATCTCCGACGCATGCTGATAGCGCACGTCGCGATCTTTCTCGAGCGCCTTGTGGATGATTTCTTCGAGCTGGGGTGGCAAATCAGGTCTGAGGCTTAGGGGTGGCGTTGGAGCTTCGTGCAGGAGGGCGCCAAATACGGCCGCCGCAGTGTTTCCGCTGAACGCTTGCCGGCCCGTCGCCATCTCGTAAAGCACGCTGCCGAAACTGAACAGATCGGTGCGCGCGTCCAGTTCTTCGCCCCGCGCCTGCTCTGGTGACATGTAGGCCACGGTGCCGATCACCGTTCCCGAGCCGGTCAGGCTCTCGGGATCAAACGACAGCGCGGGCGTGTGCGCTAGAGGCGAGGTTAATTTCGCCAGACCGAAATCCAGAATCTTGGCTTGGCCGCGCGTCGTGACGAAAATATTGGCCGGCTTGATGTCGCGATGGATGATGCCCTTGGTATGCGCCGCATCCAGCGCGTCGGTGATCTGGATGGCGAGGTCGAGCAGTTCGTCTGTGGGTAGGGGCACGGCGCGCCGTGCCCCTACCGCGATCCGCTGCTTCAGTGTCTGCCCCTCCAGCAATTCCATGGCAATGAACGGCTGGCCGCCGTGCTCGTCAACATCGTAGATGGTGCAGATATTGGGGTGATTGAGGGCCGAAGCGGCATGAGCCTCGCGGTTGAAGCGTTCCAGCGCCTCCGAACTCTCCGCCAGCACTTCCGGCAGGAATTTCAGGGCGACCAGGCGCGGAAGCCTCGTGTCCTGCGCTCTATAAAGCACCCCCATGCCGCCGCTGCCCAGTTTCTCCACGATGCGGTAATGGGAAACCGTCTTCCCCACCAAGCGGGCGCCACCGTCAGCGGATTGGGTCGAGGTGGCCGCGCTCGAAGGCAGCATCCGCGCCGCCTCGTCCAGCGCCGGGGCTTCGATGAAACTTCGCGTTTGCTGGTGAAAACTGAGCAGTGACTCCACCTCGCGGCGCAGGGCTTCGTCGCCCCCGCAGGCTTGCTCCAAGAAAGCAGGCCGCTGGCTCTCCTCCCGCTCCAGCGCGGCGTGATACAACTCCTCAATTCGCTGCCAACGGTCAGGATTCATCGCGCTGCTCACCGCCGTTCCCCGCGCGCAAATGCGGCAGATCGGCCGCCTGAGTCCCGGAGACTGGAAGGAAGATCAGACACGCCAGAACAGAACTGGCACTGCGCACCATATTCGTCACGGGCCCCCTCATTGCGATGCTTCGAGATTCCCGGTGGGCGGTGGAGCGTGATCCACGCCGGAGGGAGGACCCAGCCGCTCCATAAGGACAGGCTTCAATGCGTCTGCCCAGATCTGACACGCCTTCAGGGTAGGGTGCAGCTTGTCCTGCGCATTCATCATCCCCTCGAGCAGCCTTCCATCGCTGCCGGCGAGCTTGCCGTTGATGTTCAGATAACGAATCGTCCGGCCGTCAGCGAACCGGGACAAATTGCTGTTGATTCTGTCGATGGTGGGCATCAGGGCCATGTTGTCGTTTCTGGGAAAGATTCCCATTACGACGATCGTTGCCGCAGGAGCTTTCTCCCGGATCGTGCGCACGATCGCCTGCAAACCGCGAGTGACATCCTCGGCCTTTGCGTTTGGATCCCCCTGGAACAGCGGATTGCCGAGGTTATTCGTACCGGCCAGCAACACGACCATTTTGGGATTCACTCCGTCCAGCTCCCCGTTTTCCAGGCGCCAGAGAATGTTCTGTGTCTCGTCGGCGCCCCAGCCGAAATCGGCCGCATTCCAGCCTTGGAAATTCTGCTTCCAGTTGGCAAGCAGTTCGGGGTAGTCGGTCGCGCCCCAGCGCCGTGTGATCGAATCGCCTTCGAAGTATACATCGATTCCGCCCTGCTTCGCTTTCGCCAGAAGCTGCGAGTGGGCCACGAGCGAGTTCGGGTCGGTTCGAAAGACCGGCCGGTCAGCCGGAAACTGCCAAGGCGCCGGATGATAGTCGAGGAACTTGTCCGCCCAGGGAATGAAGTATTTCCAGTTGGGAGCATCGGTGTGACCGCCGTCATGCTGGCGCCAGGCGAGATGCCCATCGAGAAGTCCCTTATTCACCGGCGGCATCTTCGCGGTGTGATAATCCTCCGTTACGCCCAGATCTTTCGTGCCCAGCAGCCGGAACACGGGGCCCGCCGCCACGGTCGCCATAAAGCTGCCGTGCTGATCCAGCCATCTTGCGTCGCCTTTCTCGGGGATTCCGTAGCTGATGAACGTTAACCGCGGTGCGCACAACGCAATCAGCTCGTTCGAGTCAACTGGCAAATCGCCGGCGTTCCTGCTGCCGAACGAAGCCTCGGCCGCGCCGTACTCGAGGAAGTTGCCGGCCATCCAGTGATACTCGCCGGACCCCGTCAGATTCTCCACCACCTCTCCGAAATTGCGTCGGTGCGGTTTGGTGCCGCCCTCCCCGGAGGAACCGACCAGCACGACGGCGAAGCGCGTGTCGAAGGCCATGGTCACAAGCGCCGCCTTCCCATAGCGAGACACCCCTTCCACGCCGACACGCTTGGCGTCCACGGCTTTGTCTGTCTCCAGATAGTCGAGAGCGCGGGAAGCGCCCCAGGCCCACGCCCGGAGCGCTCCCCAGTCTTCGGGCTTTCGAGGCTGCCCCTTATTGGTCAGACCGATGATTCCCCTGGTGAGACCAGCGCCGTTGTCCGGCTGAATGCTGCCCGTGTCGAGCCGCGCGTAGCCCCATCCTCCGGCAATCAGTTGTTCGGTCGAGGGTGGATCTGTGCCCAGCGCCGCCTTCAACTCGGGCCGGCTCGCGAATAGGTCTGCCATCCACTTGAGAAAGGCCGCGCTGCCGAACATGATCATCACGGGCACGGGCCCTTTCGCATTTGCCGGTGTCACCAGCGTCATCTGGATGTCCACTGTGATCGCCGGGCATGATGAGTTGTCCACGTGTCCGACAAGCTGCTTTTCAATGACGGGGAAAACCCCGGTTGTCGAATTGGCTAGGCTCGTGACGGTCCAGGTCAAATTGGGCACATCGGGCGGGATGCGGCCGACCACCTCGCGCTCAAAGTCTTCCACGATTTCCAGGCGCCGCCGCTGCCACCACTGACTTGCCGTCCCGACCCTCTGCCCGTTTTTCAACCTCAGCGCATCGGGCAGATCCGAAAACGGATTGGCTCTGGATTCGTCGTAGTTGGCGTGATCGGGGGCATTTTCATTGCCGCTCGGCCCCGGACGGAGAGCCTTGATGCCGAGCTGGTCCATCATGTTGCGATGGTCTTGTTCTGCTGTCCAGTTCATCGGCTGGCAGCCGGGCGCTGGGAAAACCGGAGCGCCTGCGGGCGAGCCCTGAGTTTGCTGCGCCGTGGACATTTGACAAACCAGCACGGCCAGAGCGCTCAGTGCGGCGACTCGTGTCGCCACTCGTGTCGTGCATGCGAAAGCGATCATGTTTTGACCCTCGACCAAATGTTACCGGAAAATGATCGGGGGTGCCACTGCTCGCGCAGAGCGGAGTCTGCTCGCATCCGTCGGGCGGCGGAAGAGCCTCTCTGTGCCCTGATCCCATTCGATCCAGCAGCCTCCACCTACGGGCAGAGTCAATTTGTGTGCAGGGACAGCCTTTCGTGATAGACTGCGGCTGTCTAGGTGGACCTCGGGTAGCCTCGCCTTACCCGGGGAAATTTCTGAGGAGGAAACCGCATGAGGAGACTCGGTGCAAGTGGACTGATTCTGGTCGCCATGGCCATACTCATGGGCATGCCTGGGAGCGCCTGTGCCCAGGGCGCATTCGAACAGATCTCTGGCAAGGCCTTTGAATCTGCGATACCCAATGATTTTTACCTGGAGGGGAATAGGATCCCCGTGGAAAAGCGCAACGCCGCATTAGTTAAGAGTCCGGCGGGTGCGCGATTAGTGTTGGCCTTGATCGACACCACTGGCTACAGCTCTCAGATTCAACAGAAGTACATGGGGATGCTCATTACCGAAGGGAAAGTGTCGGTCTGCGATGTTCCATTGAGTGTGGGGAGCTATGGCTTTGGCTTGGAAAAGCCCGCCGGCAAGTTCTTTCTTTACAACCAGGCTGGCGAAAAGGTCGGTGATTGCGTCGCCAAGAAAGACAGTGCAGTGAAACAGCCCAAACCACTCAATATCATCTCTAATAAAGAAGCTGGCGCGCGGCTCTACTTGGGTCGATACTTTGTCGAGCTGAAGTAATGACCGGAAAACAGGTGTCAGGTCCCAGGTCTCAGGTGCCGGGTGTCAGTTGGCAGGTTCCGGTTGACAGGTTCCAGGGGAAAACGGGGACTAGCTGCTTGGGACTGCGGACTGGGCAATAGAGGCCAGGTAAAGACAGACCACCAACACCAAGTCCCGGTTTTCTTGCCTTCTGGTTACTGCTCAATGCCCCGTGTTCTTCCTCAGCCCTTAGGCCCGATTGCGGGAGATGAGGTTGATAACCAATACCAGCGCTTTTAAGCGTCGCGGGCAAGAACGACGAGTGAACCTTATAAATGTCATGCTCTGTCTTGCGGCGCTAGTACTTCTACCCGGGTCGGCCAACGCCGGCAAGTCGAAGCAATTCTGGGTTTCGGGCACTGCAACTGTCGTAGAGCCCGATCGAATTACTATTACTGGTCCCACGGGCCAGGAATATACCATCGTTCCGATTGAGGACTTTACATCCCGTGTAGCCGTGGGGTCGCAGGTAACTGCCTATTACACTCCGGAGAACGGCGTCAACAAGTTGGACTATCTTGAGTATGCGCTGGAGAATTTCTTTGTGTCCCCTGATGTAATCCGATTGAGGACTAGGAAAGTCATCATTCTTCCTCACCCTGGCGTGCCCGATTCAATGGGTATCATCGACGAGATCGGGAGGTACCTGGCGGCGAATATGGGATGGTACATCGCGCCTTCGGTCTTGGCGCAGGAGTTAGAGAAGAGGTTTCATCGGCTCTCACCGCTGGATGCGGTCGACCCAGCCACAGGGGAATTTGATCTGAGTCGATATCAAAAGGGCCAGGACAACCTGATGGCTGATCTGGCTTCCAAGGCCCGTGTTGACGCCGCTCTGGATATTACTGTCGAACAAGTCGAAGCGCCCTACCAGAATGGAGAGGCGGAATGGGATGAGGTGGTAGAGGCAATTGCGACGAAGGGCTCGCGTGCCATGTCTTTATTACCGCGACTCCCCGAGCATGGCAAAGTGCCTGCTACCACGATTGTCATGAACCTTTTCGATAAGCAAGGCAGAATCATGTGGAACAGGCAGCGAGGCTTTGCAGTTTTGTGGGTGCGTGTAGGTGTTGCGGGCAAGTTTAGACCTCGTCCGCTTACGGAAGTCTATCAGAACGTGGAAGGCGTCCGGGCTTGGCTGAGCGAAACCTTTGCCAGCCTGGTGGGATAGCAGAGTCAAGCCTTCAGGAAGTCAAACGCCGCACCGAAACCTCCGAAACCTTAGCCCGGATTTCTCACCACGTCTGGACGCTCTTAGTGGGCTACCGGAAGGGCGGGACTTCACAGGCTGCGGGAAAACCCGTTTGGCCTGTCATTCCGAGGAGTCCGCCATTCTTATTGGCGGACGACGAGGAATCTCGCACTGTGTTGAGAACACTCAGAGCGAGATTCCTCGCTCCGCTCGGAATGACAGCTTGGGGGGTTTTCCCGCAGCCTGTTCAGCCCCGCCCTTCCAGACCCGTGGTAAGAAGTGCAGGCTAAGACTTCGAGGCGCAAGGGCTCTGGGCTTGCGGGGCGCGGTGGTTGAACAATTCTTCGATCTGTGCCCGGTACTTTTCTTCCACGACGCGGCGCTTGACTTTGAGGGTGACCGAAAGCTCTCCTGAGGCGATGCTGAATTCCTGGGGGAGCAAAATAAAGCGGCGAATCTTCTCGTGGCGCGGCAGCCAGCAGGTGGCTTCGTCCACTTGCTGCCGTATAAGTGCTTGAATATCAGGGTGGGCAACGAGTTCCCGGCGATTCTGGATAGCGATCCCCTGGCTGCGAGCATAGGCCATCAAACGGGTGAACTCAGGCACAATTAACGCCCCGACGAATTTGCGCCCATCCCCAAGTACCGCAATCTGATAAATGTAAGGATGGCCTTGGAAGAGGTTCTCGAGCTTTTCCGGCGCCACGTATTTGCCCCCGGAAGTCTTGAACAGGTTCTTCTTGCGCCCCGTAATCTTCAAGTAGCCAT
>Ga0326727_10020590_pt1 | contig 13077 bp, 8 predicted proteins | sample MB2enrmetagenome_FD_207643 | JGI IMG/M metagenome (GOLD analysis project Ga0326727, IMG submission 207643) | Lab enriched peat soil microbial communities from McLean, Ithaca, NY, United States - MB29MY | ecosystem: Environmental > Terrestrial > Soil > Wetlands > Peat | place: USA: New York...
AACTTGTTGCGGTCCTTGCCTTCGACCACCAGGGTATTGCCCAACGATACATCTTCGGTCTTGAAGCGGCTGGCCATGCCAGACAAGATTTCATCGGGAAGCTGGGAAAACAGCGGCACGCTGCGTATCGACTCTGCGGAAAAGGAGGCGCTTCCGCCGGTGACATCCACTTCGATTCGTTCGGCCTTGCTCAGCTCAACCTTGGTGCGATTCACCCGATACGTACCGCCATTCACCTGCACCCAGGGCAACTGGCTCAGCAGCAACCGTGGGGTGATCGACATCATCTTTGGGTTGGTCTTCGTCGTCGTTGCCAGATTCCTGGCCACCGCCGTCGTCACACTGCGCTGCAATAAGCTATCCGACATGTACGTTTCCTCTGTCTTTATTCATGAATACCGGGCCATGAATCTGCCTGGTCTCAGTCTTCTAGCGATTCGAACACGGACTTTAAGCACGGTCGAATCAATGATCGCTTTGGTGTTGGATATAGCGCCGAGTGCGCGACGCAAAGCCCTGCGAAGGGGGCAGACAAGCTGGTGCCAGCGAAATGTGAACCTACCCCTCCTTTGACTTAGACGCGCAGCTCAGCATGGAGTTGCCTGTAATCAGCAGCCGTCTGCTTTCTTGCACCATTGGATTCTGCGACGAGGTGCAAATTCGGAAATTAAAATACGACGGCGGTAGCAAGTGAGCAGCAGCTGAACAAAAAGCCCCAGAGGTCCCGAGCCCTTGGGACTTACTTTCCTGTCCAATCCTCTGACTCGCCGCCGCTACGCCTTGGCTGCTGCCTCGCCGATCGGTGTGGTGGGCAGTGCCTGTGCCTCCTTGCGTAGTTCCTCGAAGAGTATCGTGCTCAGGTAGCGCTCACCAAAACTTGGAATGATTGCGACGATCAGCTTGCCCGCATTTTCCGGGCGCTGTGCCACCTTCACCGCGGCAGCCACCGCGGCCCCGGCAGAGATACCGACCAGCAGACCTTCCTCCTTGGGTAATCGGCGCGCGTAGGCGAGCGCATCATCGTTAGAGACCTGGACTACTTCGTCGATCAGCTTGGTGTCTAAAACGCCGGGCACAAAGCCCGCGCCGATTCCTTGAATCTTGTGCGGTCCCGGCTTGCCGCCCGAGAGCACTGGGCTGTCCGCCGGTTCGACCGCAATCGCCTTGAAGCTTGGTTTCTTCGGCTTGATGTAACGGGCAACGCCAGTCAGCGTGCCGCCCGTACCTACGCCGGAGATCAGGATGTCCACTTTGCCCTCGGTGTCGTTCCAGATCTCAGGGCCAGTGGTTTCAAAGTGGACTTGGGGATTGGCGGAGTTGTTGAACTGTTGCAGGATGTAGCCATTCGGAGTGGTGGCGAGAATCTCTTCGGCCTTGGCGACTGCGCCCTTCATCCCGCTAGGGCCGGGAGTGAGCACGATCTTGGCGCCGAATGCCAGCAGGAGCACTCGCCGTTCCAGGCTCATCGTCTCCGGCATGGTGAGGATTAACTCATATCCCTTCACCGCCGCTACGAATGCGAGTGCGATTCCGGTATTGCCGCTGGTCGGCTCGATCAGGACGGTCTTGCCGGGATGAATCTTGCCCTCGCGCTCAGCCGTTTCGATCATCGCAACGCCGATGCGGTCCTTGACGCTGGCCAGCGGATTCTGGCTCTCCAGCTTTACGGCCACTCGCCCTGCGGCTCCTTGGGTGATCTTGTTGAGGTAAAGCAGCGGCGTTTTTCCAATTAACTCGGTGATGTTGTTTGCAATAGCCATTTCATCTCCATCTGGCCCGCGATTCGCGAACCGCTAAAAGTTCACTGCGCCTGGAGGCGGCGCTGCTTGCAGGCCGCACGGCAGGGAATTTGTGCAAAGCATTGATTGTTTCGATGCACCACAATTGCATTCCGGTCACACGATGAAGCCACTGGCCTGAGCTAGTGCTGGGTTAATGAAACAATTACGGACGACGCATACATTAATTCTCACCCGCAGTTCCGCGGATTTCGTGACAGCGGCAAGTGAGGCATAGTGTTCCCGCCAGATACATCAACCTTCCTGGGCGTTTCTGATTCCGCGCTAAAATGACAGTCCAGTCTGGAACTCGTTGAAACCGCGACCGCTCTGGACCTCCCGAACGTAGCCAGCGCGGATGACAAAATCTCCGAAATGCTCGTCCGGCCTCCGCTCGGTCGCATAGGCCCGAAACATCGGAGTCAGCACCTCGAGAATCTTTTCCTCGCCAATGTTTTCGAGGAACAATCGGTTCAGTCGCTGGCCGTGAAAGCCGCCGCCGAGGTAGATGTTGTAGTACCCCGGTGCGCGCCCTGTGAAGCCGATTTCGGCGACGTAGGGCCGCGAGCAGCCATTTGGGCAACCGCTCATTCGGATGATGATCGGCTCCTCGGCGAGGCCGCACTCGGCCAAAATGCTTTCAATCCTGGTGATCAGACTGGGCAGATAACGTTCGCTCTCGGCCATCGCCAGCCCGCAGGTCGGCAGCGCAACGCAGGCCATGGCGTTCTGTCTGAGGACGCTCAGTTGAGGTCGCTCGTCGAGCCCGTATTCCTCCAATAGTGCTTTGATCCGCGTTCGCTGGTCCGCGGCGATATTGGCAATAATCAGATTCTGGTTCGGAGTCAGACGGAAGTCCCCTGAGTGGACGCGCGCGATCTCACGCAATGCACTCATCAGGCGAAGGTTCCCGGCGTCCTGTACGCGGCCATTCTCGATGAACAACGTGTGGTGCCAGCTCCCGCCGAGTCCCAAACTCCAGCCGGTGCGGTCGCTATTGGTCTCGAAGTGGAAGGGCCGGGCTTCCTGCAGCCTCCAGCCCAGGCGGCGTTCCAACTCAGTACGGAACCAGTCGAGGCCACGATCATCGATGGTGTACTTCATGCGCGCGTGTTTACGCTCCGTGCGATCGCCGAAGTCACGCTGAATGGTGACGATCTTCTCCGCAATATCGACGGCCTGCTCGGGCAGGCAGAAGCCGATCACATCCCCGAGCCGAGGATAGGTGGCAGGCTCGTTGTCCGTGCGTCCCATGCCTCCGCCCACGCAAACGTTCAAGCCCACCAGTTCGTCTCCCTCGGCAATCGCGATGAATCCGAGGTCCTGGGTGTAGACATCGACGTCGTTGACCGGTGGAACCGCGAAGGCGATCTTGAATTTGCGCGGCAGATAAGTGCGCCCGTAGATGGGCTCTTCGTCTTCCCTAGCAGGAGTTCCCGCCACTTGTTCTTCGTCCAGCCAAATCTCGTGATAAGCGCGGGTTCGTGGCAGCAAGTGCTCGCTCACCCTCTTGGCCAGCGGGTACAAACTCGCATGGATCGCCGACTGCGCAGGATTCGGCGAGCAGAGAACACCCCTGTTCACGTCTCCGCAAGCCCCAATGGAATCGAGCAGAGCCGCATTGATTTCCTGGATGGTACGCTTCAGGTGGTTCTTGCGAATCCCGTGGAATTGGAAGGTTTGCCGCGTGGTCAGCCGCAGCGTGCCGTTGCCATAGCGGTGCGCCAGTTCGTCTAGCGTCAGCCATTGCTGTGGCTGGCAAACCCCACCTGGCAGGCGCACTCGGATCATGAATTGGTAGTCCGGTTCCAGCTTCTGGCGGCGGCGCTCGTCGCGCAGGTCACGGTCGTCTTGTTGATAGGTGCCGTGGAATTTCAGAAGCAGCGGAGCATCACCAGGAATTGCTCCTGTGAGCGGATCTTGCAATCCTTCGGCGATGGTTCCGCGCAAGTAGTTGCTCTGCGCCTTTACGCTTTCGCCCGGATTCGGGTTCTGGATCGGCGGCTCGGGGCCGCCTGGGAGTACCGGCTTGGTTGCATCTGCCATGGTTAAGTCCTGCTCATTCGATGACGTCGCCTAATAAACGTCGCGCTGATAGCGTTTTTCCTGTTGCATGCGCAGGACGTACTCTTCCGCTTGTTCCCGGCTCATTCCACCCTCTCGCTCCAGAATCGCTAGAAGAGCCTCATGAACGTCGGGCGCCATACGATTGGCATCCCCGCAGACATACAGCGTGGCCCCATCTTCCAGCCACGCATAGAACTCTTTCGCCCGCTCCAGCATCCGGTGCTGCACATAGATTTTGTTTTCCTGGTCACGCGAGAATGCCACATCCATGCGGCTAAGTGCGCCGTCTGTGAGCATCTGCTGCCATTCGATCTGATAGAGAAAGTCGCTCCGGAAATGACGATCGCCGAAGAATAGCCAGCTCCGGCCGCTGCTTCCCACAGCCTGACGTTCTTGCAGAAAGGCGCGGAAAGGCGCGATTCCAGTGCCCGCTCCCACCATGATGATCGGGGCTGTACCGTTCGCAGGCAGGCGAAAGTTTTCGTTTCGCTCCCGATACACCAAGATGGTGTCATCGATGGAGCGCCGCTCGGCAAGGTAGGCCGATGCCACACCTTTATGCATTCGGCCATGGCTTTCGTACCGCACTACCGCAACCGTCAGGTGGGCTTCCCCCGGATAAGCCGCCAAGCTCGAAGCCAACGAATAGAGCCGCGGCTGCAACTTGCGTAACATTGCGACCAAGCTCTTGCCGTCGAATCCTCCCGCCGGAAATTCCTGTATTACATCGATGATGTGCCGCCCATAAAGGTAGGCGAACAGATCGCCGCGATTCTCAGGCTGCACCAGGGTGCGCAGGGCGACGGCGTCAGCTAACTCCGCGTAACGCTCTACGAAGCGGGGAGTAACCGTGGTGATCTCGTAATGGCGCGCCAAGGCCGTCTCTAGCGAAACGTCGCGCGTCCCGTCAGGCACTGGCTCTTCCGGCTTTAGACGGAGCGCTTCGATGAGTTCGTTGACCACCACCGGATCGTTCTCCACCACGACTCCCAGCGAGTCGCCAGGCTCATACACCAGTCCTGAGCTTTCCAGTGAAAGCTCAATATGCCGGGTCTCCTTATCTGAGCCGCGGCCATTGAGAACAATGCTGTCCAGAATCAGCGCTGGGTAGGGGTGCATGGAATCACTAAATTCAGCGTCGGTCTCCGCAGCCGAAGCGGCAACCCCGACGGAGCTGCGTGATGCCACCGAGCTTTCAGCCGCGCCCTTGATCTCTTGGGCAAACTTCCCGAGTACAGATTGGATCCATACCCCGGCCTCGGCCTTATAGTCCAGATCGCAGACGGCTCGCTCGTGAATCCGCTCCGCCCCCAGCGCCTCCAGCCGGACATCGAAGTCCTTTCCGGTCTGGCAGAAGTTCACATAGGTGGAGTCGCCGAGCCCCAGCACGGCAAACTTCATCCCTTCCAGCTTCGGCGCCTTGCGGCTGTGCAGAAACTCATAGAAGTTGGTCGCCAGATCGGGCGGCTTGCCGTCGCCGTAAGTGCTCACCAGCACGGCCAGTTGCCGCACCTGCTTCAGTTCCGGCGGCCGGAACACTGCCATGTCAACGGCATGAGCAGCAAGTCCGTTTTGCTGGGCCAACTTCACCATCTGCTTGGCCAGTTCAGCGGCGTGACCGGTCTGCGAGCCATAAAGAATGGTCAGCGGGGGAACCGTTGGAACGACCGCCGCTGGAATGGCTACCGCCTGGTGAAGCTGCCGGGTCATCCCGGCCAGATAGCCGCAGACCCACAACATCTCCTCTGGAGACAGAGTCGCCAATAGCGCCTCGAGTTGTTGCGCATGTTCGGGCGTGAGCGGTGTCGCGAGGTTGCGGCTCAGTGCTGGCGCCATCGGCTTACATTCCTTTCGAGAGCCGGCTTCCCCAAGGACTATCTCTGTCTCGTGCCACCCTGTGCCATCGCACTGACAGATTTGATATAGCGAGGCATTCCAAGGTTGCAAGACCCGACTCTAGGTCCTGAAGCCCCAAACGGTTCAAGCAGTCCTTGCCTTTATGGCAGGTTCGGACGCGCCTCCCGGTCCAACTTCTAAAATGCGCTCCACGGTGCTGGAGCAGATCGAGCAGACGGCACCGACCACCCGCTGAATCGTACCCCTCATGCACATGCCGCAATATACCTCCGTATCGGTGGCCCAGCAGGGGCGGACGAAGCCCCTTTGGGAGTCGCGCACGTAGATATGCGTCAGTGTCCTTTTGATCTGAGAGTTAGACCCTTGCAACATTTCGATGCTCCCGTTTCGATAACCTAAAAGAAAGCCCACGATCTGATCGCGGGCGTCTGAGAAGCTTTGCCGATCCCGCTCGAACTCTACGTTTCGGCTTTCTCGCCCACGGCTGGCATGGTGATACAGATACACATGGCCATGGAAACGCACTTTGCCGCGAGAGTGAGATCGCCGTTCGTGCCGACAGTGCTGGTCATCTTTCGCTCAATGCTCCGAAGCATCCTTACTGTAAGAAAACCTGGAGCACGGAATGGGATTTGAACCCATGAATAACGGCTTTGCAGGCCGCCGCGTTAGCCACTTCGCCACCCGTGCTCATGCTGGACTACTGCTTATTGCTCCAAAAACAAAAACCCACTGCGCTCTGGCAGTGGGTTCGACAAGACTTAGAAATTGGAGCCGGTCGATTAAGCCCGAATGCCAGAACAGACGTTTGCGCAGCAACAACACATGCTTGCACAACCAATGTTCGTTCGCATCAGGCAGCTCATGGAATCATACTCTAGCTGAATTGCATGCCGCGTGCAAGTCCAAAAGCGAGCCCGAGTATTGAGCTCAACCACATTTCCCGGAATATTTACGATCTTTCCAACGGCTTCTCATAACGCATAACGTCATGTGGGCGCATTTATGCGCCAGTTGGAGGTATAGAGATGAAATCACTTGATAGCGCCCATACATCTTTCCTTAAGGTCACTTATTCTGGGAATAGCTGGGAACCGCCGACTTACTCCGCTGGTGATAATCCAGGTCCTGCACAGGCGCAACATGCAAAACGTTGCATGACACCAAGCCTTGATCCAGAGCTGAGCTACTTCCGCCAGAGATTGACGTAAAACAGAAAGACAATTAGGATCGGTCAATGCAAATCCATCCCACACTTTGTTGTTGTTGTCGCCACACCCTGACTGTGCGGTAACAAGAGTGCGTGTGATGTTGATTTGATTGGTTTGGTCTTTTCCTCCCACTAGGAAGACTGCTAGAAAATCGACAATCCTGCTCTCTTAAGTCTGCCGCCAACTCGGACGGTGGGCTTTGTCGTATGCGGGAGATCCGCCCGCTGTCCTTAGACCCCAGATTCAGTGCTGTTTACCTCGATGCGTCTAGGGGTAACCCCACACAAGGTGCATTTCGACCTTGAGACCGCGGGTACACCGGGCACCTGAACTCCAGTAGTACGAGGCAGGTGCAGGTTATAAGGAATGAGTACAACAATGAACACTGAACAGACACCGGACTCAATCGGCACGGCGTTGCGCAGTGGCGGAGTTTCTCGCCGCAAATTCCTGCAATTGTGCTCGATGCTCTTACTCGCTGCTCCCACGGGGCTTTCCATTACATCTGGCTCGCCAACCCCCAGATGAACTTGCGGATAACATTGGCGAGGCTTCGCGTTTACCAGTGATCTGGTTGACTCTGCAGTCGTGTATGGGATGCAGTGAGACCCTGTTGCGAATAGCCTCTCCGGGTATCAGTGAGTTGTTCCTGAACTTAGTCTCTCTGGAATCCACAGCCTTCTTATGGCGGCATCCGGCGTACAGGCGGAAGAGACGCTCCTCCACGCGATCAGCCACCACGCCGGCCGTTATGTGCTAATCGTGGAAGGTGCGGTTCCCGGGATCGGACAGCAGCAATTTCTGAAGATTGCAGGTTATTCCGGAATAGAGCTTCTTCGCAAAGCTAGTACGCATGCTGCGGCTGTAATAGCGACGGGGTCGAGCGCGTCCTGGGGTGGCATCGTATCTGCAGACCCCAATCCGGCCTTCGCCACCGGCATATTTCCTTACGTCGAAAATAAAGTAAGCATCAGCATTCCGGGCTGCCCGCCCAATCCGGGCATGCTGATCGGCACGATTCTGGAGTATGCGCTGATGAAGAGATTTCCGGCTCTGGATGAGCAGCGGCGTCCATTGTTCGCATACGATCGGCTGATTCATGATCATTGTCCACGCCGCGCACACTTCGAAGCGGGCCGTATCGCACGGCATTTTGGCGATGCTAAGCACCGTAAGGGGTACTGCCTTTTTGGGCTTGGTTGCAAGGGAACGCAAACCCATGCATCGTGCTCCACGAGGCACTTCAACGAGATTCCTGATTGCTGGCCAATTGCAGTGGGAGCACCATGCTTCGGATGCACGGAGCGCGAGGTAGCATTCCGAATGCCTGCCTGCCAGATCGTTGTACTCGACGATCAGAATTCCTAAGCGGTTCGAGGTGAGCTATCTAATTCTGCAAGATGCTCTGCCGGGCATGGTTCCAGCATGCCTGGTGCCTGGGAAAGAATGTGGACATCGATTTCCTCACCTGCGGAAAACGAGGTACGCTCCGCGGGAAGAACTGCCAGAGCGTCGGCTTGAAGCATGGTTTTCAGAAAGCCCGTGTCTTGATGTCCGGCGCTCCAGGCCAGAAATTTACCCTCGGCAATCTTGAGGCGGACGCGCGCAAAGAAGATTTTGCCCGGCTTCTTTCTCAGCTCTTCTTGCAGAATTGCCGTCACCAGTGGCGTGGTGACTTGCCTGTGCCCCATCATCTTCAAGAGCGCGGGCCTCACCATTTTTTCGAAGGTGATTATCGCGGAGACCGGATTACCCGGCAAAGAAAAGACGGGTTTGCCGTCTTTTACGCCGAATGTCATCGCCTTTCCGGGTTTCATATTCACCTTTCCGAGAAGCTGTTTCACCCCAAGTCCTGCAAGAGTCTCCCGTACAAAGTCGCAGTCTCCCACCGACACGCCAGCGGCCGTAATGAGTGCGTCGGCTTGGAGTCCCAAGGTGATCCTCTGCCGCAGATGCTCACGGTCATCGCGCGCAACACCGAGGATCAAGGGAACGGCCCCGGCTTCGCATACGGCTGCCGCCAACGCCGGGGAGTTGCTGTTGAACAGCTTGCCTTCAGGAAGAGGCTGGCCGGGTTCGACCAGTTCATCGCCGGTTGCAAGAATGGCGACGATCGGCTTGCGATAGACTCGCACCTGCGTTCTTCCCATCGAGGCGAGCATACTGATCGCAGTCACACGGATTAGTGTGCCCGCAGGCAGAACCGTCTCGCCAAGTTTTACGTCTTCTCCTGCCCAGCGGATATGCTGGCCGGGATGGGGTGCGACGTGGATCTGGACATGGTTACCGGTGTCCTCTGTTTCCTCGAGTGGCACAACCGCGTCACAACCGTGCGGAATCGGCGCTCCGGTCATGATTCGGATGGCACTGCCCCGAGTCAGTTCGGCGGTTGTGGATCCGCCCGCCGGGATATTGCCTGTAATCGTTAAAGCTTCGAACGCGTTGCAATCTGCGACGCGCACGGCGTAGCCGTCCATGGCCGAGTTATCAAAGGAGGGCAGATTCAGCGGAGCGATCACGTCTTCAGCGGTCACTCGTCCCAAGGAGTCGAGAATCTCTACTGACTCAGACTCCATGAGAGCCACAGTGCTCAGGATTCTATCGCGTGCCTCTTCAAAGCTCATCACGGTCAGCTTTACCTCATCATCATCTTGCGCCGCGCTACGCATCGTTAGCCGCCTGGTCGCAGAGTTCAGAATTAGGTTGAGCACCACAGCAACTTGATGGCCGATATTTTTTCCACATGGACGATTGGTTCGTGGCTTCGGCCAGTTTCTCTTGCGCCATGAGTTCCTCCGGGGTGTTGACGTTGATCAAGCCGCGGGTGAAGTATCGAGCCACCCGAGTGCGCGGGTGGTCGAACAACTCGGCAATACGCGCGCTGCCAGCTCCATGAACGAGGATGGAGCGTTCCAGAACCGTGAGTGCCTGGGGCTCATAGAGTGCCAGCGTGGGACAAGGGTGATCGTCAGACTGACGCGGTAGGATTGCCCATGTACCTGGCCGACGCTGATCAATCAGCCACTGAATGTCTGCTGCAGAGAGCAACGGTTGATCGCACGCGGCCAAAATCCACGTAGTGCGCGGCGCCCAGCGATGCGCGGTCAGCAGCCCCGCAATCGGCCCGACCAGTTCTGGAGCATCGGGCAGCTGCTGCAGGCCTTGCAGTGAATCAGGAACCGGACCTGCTCCGAGAACGACCAAGTTCGGACTCAGCGAGTCAGTATCGCAAAGGTTGCCGTTGGCATTCGCCTGGCAAATTCCATCGCTGAGCGCATGCGCGGCGATCTCACCGAGCGTGATGCCGCCAAAGCTTACCAACTGCTTCGGCCTTCCCATGCGCGTACTCTTACCCCCTACCAGCAAACCCGCAGACAGCGGACGCGATGCCCACACTTTAGGAAGCCACTTGTCGATAAATTTCAACAAGGTGGTGAGGCGATCGCTATTCCAGGGAAGGATCTCCTGAATGTCCGTAACATGCTCAGGTGGGGAAGACATCTCGGCGTTACCAACCCAGAGCTTGGGCAAGGGCGTATCCTTATGGCCCTCGACCAGCAGAAGATCATGATCGCGTGCGAGGTCTGCCAAGGTCGCTTCCAACGTCAGCGCTGAGGATGCTCCCCGCCGCAGAAACTGCTCGGCGGGACCGCGCAGTGCAACGGTGGCTCCGGCGCGAAACAACCTTTCCGAATCTTTACCTTCCTTATCTACCGCGAATCCGTGAGAATCGTGCTTAATTGCGGCAATCGCAAGCCCTCGTGCAATCAGATGCGGAATCACGGCTTCCAACAGCGTGGTCTTGCCTGAACCGGAGAACCCGCACACGGCAAGCACCGGGGCTCCAAACTTTTGCGCACACGTTCCACCGGAAGGCATTAGCCAAGCTCGACCGGGGGAGTCAGCCGGGGACTCCGGGTTCAGTGCAATCAACCGGTCTTTGCCGCTCTCCGGATGTGCGGCTTCGCTCGGCGAAGACGCCAGTGTTGCATTATCTTTTATGCGATCTGAAAGACGGACATACATCTGTACAAATGGCAGTGACATCCTGTCTCCTTTCCAGTTCGGGAGGCGGCTCCGTTTCCGATGCCACCCTTGGACCGTCCTCTCCCAAGAGGCCGGTCACCGTCGAGATTTTCGTGAGTTCGAAAGCTTTCAGGAAACCCCAATCGAAGACAAACAACTACGATTGACTTCTCTTAGCCGGCAAGCGGAAACCTCGCCGCCAGAGCCAGTGCTTGACATAATGCATCCACGCCGTGTGAAGCGTGTGGGATGCCGCCGGATCAAGCTCCAGTACGGATTGAATGTCTTCTCGAATCGTTCGCAGCACGCTTACGCCTGCCTACCAGGTCTCAATCACTCTTATTACAGCTATTGCAGCCGTCCATAACATCACACACACCACGTAGCAACCAGTACCCCTCATGCGAGGCTGTTGCATCCCGTGCTCCTTAGCCAATTGCAAATTAATATTCCGCTTTTCCGCGTGGATTTCAGGAACGTTCATCATTCTTCCCTCACCAGAAATCTTGTTAAGAATGCCGACCGCACTTACTTCGCTTTCGCCTAACAACACAAAACCCACCTGCCATTTGAACTTCTGGCGGTGGGTCTAAATGAGGTGCCGGCTTGTAACTTACTCTAGCCTAGTGATCTCCTCACGCCAGAAGACACGTGCGCACTACACATACACATGCGGCAACCCGCGCTCATCTTCATGGTGTTGAGTATCATGTCAATCAGGGTAGCACCAATAACCGTAGAACAGTAAGCTTTCATTCCAGCATTGATTGTTTCAGAAATCCAGAATTGCCCCAAAAGGATGATTTGGGTCAAGATAAATGCGATTGACGGGCGTGGGTACATTCGGATATAAAACACTGCAACATGATGATGTGTTGCCAGACCGGTCGAATGATGTGCTGCCCTTGTTGTTGCGGCATGGGCCCATCTGGCGCGCGGAAGATCATGGCATAGCATTCATCTAACCAGGATCTAGATATACCGACCCACCCGCCAGAAATTTCAGGCGGGTGGGTTCTTCGTTTTGGGAGACAGGGCAGTCACGGCAAACAAAGGCTCAGCGGGTGGAGCGCCTGAAGCCGACAGATTCCGGGTGGGTTCAGACAGCGGGATGCATGCCGTAGTTGCATTGACCGCCATAGCGTGGTCGGAACCTGATAGACGAGGCCAGAGCGTGCTGCGAACGATTCGAGAAGACATTCAATCCGTGTTGAACCGCGATCCGGCCGCCACCGGCAAGCTTTCCGTGCTGCTGAATTACCCCGGACTCCACGCAGTGTGGATGCATCATCTCAACCACTGGCTGTGGCGGCGGCACTTCCGCCTGCTGGCCCGCCATCTGTCGCAAGTCTCCCGCTTCTGGACTGGGATTGAGATTCATCCCGGCGCGACCATCGGGCGAAGACTATTCATCGATCATGGCATGGGAGTGGTGATCGGCGAGACGGCGATTGTGGGCGACGACGTGACGCTCTACCACAGCGTGACCCTGGGCGGGACCAGCCTGCAGAAAAAGAAACGGCACCCCACCCTCGGCAATGGTGTGGTCGTCGGCAACACTTCGAGCATCCTGGGCGACATCGTAGTGGGAGACAATTCGCGCGTGGGCGCCGGTTCAGTGGTGCTGCGCGACGTGCCCCCAAACTCCACCGTCGTCGGAGTGCCGGCGCACATCGTCTATCGCGATGGCAAGCGGGTGCTCATCACCGATCCGAGCGAGATCAAAGATCCACTGAGCAACGCGCTGATCGCGCTCTCCAAGGACGTCGACGGCCTGCGCGAGCGCCTGGACAAACTGGCTCATTTGGCAGCTGCGCCGATGAATGGCAGCACAGTGGGCGGGTTGGCGAGTGAGGATAAGGAACGTCGCGATTACCGCAGCGAATTCGATAAGAGCGGCTTTGCTGATTACGGCGCGGGAATTTAGTATCGGACGTCGCGCTACAGTCCTGGCCGACGATAGCATTTAAATTTATGCGCTATCTGCCCAATTCGGAATTGGATTGACGCCCAAAGAAGGAACGCGCTATAACTTGTTCACCATGATGCCGTGCTGCCAGAACTGTCGAATGATGATTTCCGCGTGTTGTCGCGGAACAACATCTTCTGGCGCAATGGGAAACATGGCATAGCATTAG
>Ga0326727_10020591_pt1 | contig 13077 bp, 11 predicted proteins | sample MB2enrmetagenome_FD_207643 | JGI IMG/M metagenome (GOLD analysis project Ga0326727, IMG submission 207643) | Lab enriched peat soil microbial communities from McLean, Ithaca, NY, United States - MB29MY | ecosystem: Environmental > Terrestrial > Soil > Wetlands > Peat | place: USA: New York...
TGTCGCGAACCTCGGAAAGATACGTCAGTTGCCGGGTATCCTGCGTCAGCTGCACGCTGGCGATTTCTCTCTCCGGCAAAGACTCGGTCGAAACCTGGCGGTTGCGCCGCTGTCCAATCGAGGATGTCGGTTCTTCTATGTTAACATCCCGCCGCTGTCGAATGGGACCGTTGGGGGGCTCTTATCGCTAATATCGCTTACTTCAAGGGTTTTGCTTTTGTATCAGGGCCCGAGTTCTACTCGTGCCGACCGTGCGCCCCCTCGTTTTGGGCTTCTAGGCGGTCTCAATTCCGTAGATCCTGTCGGCGATCCGCATGACGCACTCGTCCTGCTTTTCCCCAAAGCGCAGGCGTTCCGCTCGCGACAGTTCCATAACCAGTTCCTCGTAAGTGCGGAAATCGTTTCCATGGACGGCCTCGAATCCCAGCGCGCTCGCCATCATGCAACTGAAGTGAATAACACGCAGAGCGTCCGACGGCTTGGGTGGTTCGGCGTCATGATGATGGGACACAATGTCGAGGAACTCTGTGGGAAGCTCCCAACCGGCAACAAGCGAGCGTCCCGCCTGGCAATGGTCAAAGCCGAACTGCGCTCGCTCCTGCTCCTGGATATCGCAAGGCTCTTTTTCCATGCGCTGCAGGAAATTGGCGTATTGTGTGGGACGCAATACGGCCAACGCCAGCCGGCCGACATCATGAATGATTCCGGCCGTATAGGCGACATCCTTGTCCACATCCCGGTATCTATCTGATTTTGCCAGGCGGCACGCCTCCACCAATTCTTCCGCCACAATGGCGCAGGCCAAACTGTGATGCCAGCAGGCCCGCAGGGCGGGAATTTCCAGCACACCGCCCAGATAGGCCTTGGTACCGATGGTCAGCACCAGGCCCTTGAGGCGGTTGAATCCCAGGAAAATCGCCGCTTGCAGGGTGCTCTTAAAGGTCTTGCTGGTTCCATAAATCGGCGCATTGGCGGCGCGCAGAAGTTCATGCGCGAACACCGGGTCTACGCAGACCACATCGTGCAGTTCGCGCAGCCGCATTTCGCTGTCCGAGGCGTACTGCAGTGCCTTGACTACAACGGCTGGGAATGGCGGCAATTCGGCCAGAACCACCGGCGGTTCGGGCTTCTTGGCTTGGTTTGGCATGCTCTTTGGCTAAGGTATCGGGTTTCTGAGACGGCCACCCTCTTGCAATTCGTCTCGACGTCCGCCGCAATCCTAACCGGAACTGGCTTGTCCCTCAACTTTTTACGCGCCGGAAGTCCAATAATATGCCAGTTGCAAGACATGAATAGCAACCAGCAAAAAAGCGTCGCCAAGAGCCCGCCGCACAACAGGTTACCCCCTTGGCCCCCTTCCTACTCTGCCAGTGCCTTAATCAAGCGGTACAAGAATTCCCGGCCATCATAGATTTGCTTCACCCCGACGTGCTCATTCATCCCGTGCACGCCGGTATCGGCGGGGTTTACGAAAATGCCGGAGATGCCGTACATCGGAATCCCGGCGGCACGGAGCCAGCGGCTATCGGTGGTGGATACCCCCATTGCCGGGATTACCGGTACTCCCGGCCACATCTGTTCCGTGATCTGTTCGGCGGGCTTCATAATCGCCGGGATGAGGGGCGACGGTGGGGCAGGAACGGACTTCTGCACCACGCGCAGCGCGACCTTGGGACCAGCCAGTTCTTTCAGCTTGGCCTCAACCTGGCTGTCGCTCTCATTGGGCAGCACGCGGCAATTGACCGTAGCCCACGCCCGCTGCGGCAATGCATTCTCCGCCTGGCCGGCTTTCACCTGAGTCGCCACACAGGTGGTTCGCAGCATTCCGACGAGGTCGGGGCGCGTCGATATTCTGTCGATGGCTGCGGTACTGGCCTGGCCGGCAGCGACAGCCTTCATGTCTTCGGCAATCTGTCCCGAAGAGAATCGGGCAGTGCGTTCGAAATAGACTCGTGCCGCATCGGTGATATTTAAGGGGAAACGAAACTGTCCGATGCGAAGCAAGGCTTCGGAGAGGGTATAGATGGCATTGTCGCCGGTTGGCCGCGCACTGTGGCCGCCGGGACTGGTCACCTCCAGCTCATACGTCACATACTGCTTCTCTCCCACCTGCATCACGTGAACTGAAGGCTTGCCGTCTTTCAGTTCTCCACGGCCCCCTTCATTGATTCCGAATTCCGCATTGATCAGTTGGCGCTGGTGGTCGACCAGCCAACTGGCTCCGTTGGCTCCTTCCAGTGCTTCTTCGCCCGAGGTGAGTGCAAGAACGATGTCCCGCTGGGGACGAAATCCTTCCCGCTTGAACTGGGCAAGCACGGAGACGAACGAGGCTGCCATTGCCTTGTCGTCGATCACTCCGCGGCCAATGAAGTAGCCATCCCGCTCCTGCAATTTAAACGGATTGGTCTTCCAGTCAGCGGCGCGGGCTTCCACCACATCCAAATGGGCAAGCAGCAGCAGCGGCTTCTTCTGCCCGCTCCCTTTGAGCCGCGCAACCAGGTTGCCCTGGTTGTTGACCGGCTCGAAAATCTGTATTTCGTTTGCGGTGAATCCCGCACCGAGCAGCCATTGCCGCATTGCGGTAGCGGCTTTCGCCGTGCCCTGGGATTGCGTCGTATTGATTTCGATGAGCTGCTGGTAGATTTCCCGGAATCTGGCCGGTTCGTTCACCGCTTCAGCCGCATACAACTGCACTGAGCACAGCGTCGCTGCAATCACGATCCTGCAAATGCTTCCGAGCCGCATCCGTTGCCTCCGCCCAACCTGCCGAGTCGTTCTGCTTTGAATTCCGCTCGAATTATACTGCCGGGAACCGTCCCCATGACTTAAGTCACATCCCAGCTCGTGCCGCCCGAATATAGTTTTACGCGTGGGGTCGGATTTGGCGTCTGAATCTGGCCGTTAATACGGGCTGCGAACGCATCTCACCATAAGGCAGGACCGCGTTATGTCCCAGCAGCAGTCTTCCCCTACCATTCAGTTGGCCATGGGCACGGGGGCGTTCGCCTTCTGCTTTGCCGTGTTCGGCACCATGTCGGCGATGATGCCCATCCTCAGCCGGCAAATGCATCTTACGGCGGTACAAAAGGGCATTGCCGTTGCAGTGCCGGTTCTGCTCGGCAGTCTGGGGCGGATTCCGCTCGGTATGCTCACCGATCGCTTTGGCGGACGAAGCGTCTTCAGCGTGGTCATGGTGCTGTCGATCATTCCGGCCTTCCTGATGGGTGGAGTGCATGACTACACTCACCTGATCGCCTGCGGGCTCTTTATCGGCATTGCCCTCGCCAGTTTTTCGGTGGGCGTGGGATTCGTAAGCGGCTGGTACTCTCCCGAACGGCAAGGCTTGGCCCTCGGTGTCTATGGAGCCGGCAACATTGGCCAGTCGCTGGCCGCGTTTGGCTCCCCGCTGATCGCGGCAGCCTACGGGGTTAAGTGGGGCTTCTGGCTGTTCGGATTCCTGCTAACCGTGTGGCTTGCGATTTTCCTGCTACTGGCCAGAAATGCGCCTCGGCGCGGGGCAGCCAAATCGTTCCGCGAAATCGTCCGTCCGTTAAACGACGGGCGCAGTTGGGTACTCAGCCTGTTTTACTTTTTGACATTCGGCGGCTTTGTGGCGATGGCCGTCTACCTCCCCATCTTCCTCACCGAGATGTTCAAGTTGTCGCCACAGGATGCGGGGCTGCGCACCGCCGGATTTGTTGTGCTGACCACGGCCATGCGTCCGGTGGGCGGTATCCTGGCGGACAAAATCGGCGGGCGCACTATCCTGAAGTTCGTCTTCCCGGCCACGTCGGCGATGGCGCTGTTCTTAGCCTGTCCCATGATGGTGACCTTCACCATTGGCGCTTTGGGCATGGCCGCCGCTATTGGCCTGGGAAACGGAGCTGTCTTCAAACTGGTGCCGGAATATTTCCCGGATTCAGTGGGTAGCGTGACCGGACTTGTGGGGGCGGCCGGCGGTCTGGGTGGATTCTTCCCTCCGCTGCTGTTGGGGGTCATCAAACAACATACGGGAGCCTTCACCGGCGGATTCGTTCTGCTCAGTATCTTCGGCCTGGCCTGTCTGGCGGTTCTGCTGCTCACTAATCACCGGCGTGCCGCCGTCGTTGCTCCTGAGGTGAAAGCATGTTGAAACCTGTGCCTGCCGGCCGCGGATCGGATACAACCCATGCCTTGGCCTGGGGGCTTATCGCGGCCTTTGCGCTGATCCTGGGCATAGTGGTCGGCAGCCGCGGGCTGAAAGATTTCGATCCCGCCTTGATCTCTTATGCCGGAGCCGCCGTCTTTGCGGCGTTTGGACTGGGCTACCGCCACTCCATGTGGCTGCGCCGGCCACCCACGAGGCTCTATTGGTATCGCGGCTGGCAGATCTTTCTGCGGCCTGCGCGCTTGCCGGCCAACCTCGTGCGTCTTGCGAAATTGCTCTACAGCAATATCGTTCTGCAAAGGTTTATCGAGAAGAGATCGAAAGTCCGTTGGACGGCGCACTGGTTCCTGGCGTGGGGATGCCTGCTCGCCGCTGCCGTGACCTTTCCGCTCTCCTTCGGCTGGATCCGGTTTGAGACCGCGCGCAACTCGCAGGAAATCTACCGCGCCTTTGTCTTCGGCATACCGGCGGGAAGCTTTCGTCTGGGAAGCGTCGTGGCGGAACTGGCTTTCAACATTCTGGACATTGCCGCCGTGATGGTTCTGATCGGGGTCTTTCTGGCCTTCTGGCGGCGCGGGCGCGATCACGGCGCGAGGGCGGTGCAGCAGTTCTCCAACGATATGCTGCCTTTGCTGCTGTTGTTTGCTATCTCCATAACGGGCCTGTTTCTTACGGCGTCCACTCACCTGATGCACGGCCTGCATTATGTCGTTCTGTCGCAGTTGCATGCCATCACGGTGATTCTGACGCTGCTGTATTTGCCCTTCGGCAAGTTCTTCCATATCTTCCAGCGTCCGGCGCAACTGGGGGTGGCCTTCTACAAGGAAGAGGGTGCACACGGCGAACCTGCCATCTGCATTCGCTGCGGCGCGAACTATGGCACGCGCCTGCAAGTGGATGATCTCAAAACCGCCCAGGCGGCGCTTGCTATCCAGTATCAGCTCGCGGATGGCGCTCACTACCAGGACGTCTGCCCGCAGTGCCGCCGCAAGAATGTGGGGCTTACCCAAGACGGCCTCTGGAAGGCCGCCGAGGCACAAGGCGTTGAGTCATGGCAAAACTACCCATCGCTGTAACCGAGCTGGTCCGGCAGTTCGGGCCGACGCTTCACCGGGTGCCTCCCGGCGGCTGGCCGCGCACGGGAGAAGACGAGAAACTGGTCAAGACCCATTGTTGCTTCTGCGGGCAGCAATGCGGAATCCAGTTGCGGGTGCGCAACAACAAGGTGGTGGGCTTCGAGCCCTGGGAAGACTTTCCCTTTAACCGCGGCAAGCTCTGTCCCAAGGGCGTGAAGCGCTACATGCAGGACGAGCACCCTGACCGGCTGAAGTCTCCGCTGCAACGCGTAGAGGGCCAGGGATTCGCGCCGATCTCGTGGGATGCAGCCCTGGAGCGCACGGTAAACGAGATCACGCGCATTCAGCAGACCTATGGCCACGACGCGGTTGGCATGCTCGGCGGAGCCTCGCTTACCAACGAGAAGGCCTATCTGGTTGGCAAGTTCGCGCGGGTGGCGCTGAAGACCCCGAATGTCGACTACAACGGCCGCTTGTGCATGGTTTCGGCCGCGGCCGCCGCCAAGAAGGTCCTCGGCATCGACCGCAGCGCCAACCCCTGGAGCGATATCACCAAAGCGGCAGTGATCCTGGCTGCCGGAGCCAACATTGCCGAGTGTGCTCCCATCACGACCGATTACCTGTGGCAGGCCCGGGAGCGGGGCGGCAAGCTCATCGTGCTCGATCCACGCCTTACTCCCATCGCGCGCAACGCCGATCTCTTTATCCCGGTGCGGCCCGGCGGAGACATCGGGGTGTTTAACGGAATGCTGCACCTTATGGTTGAGCGCGGCTGGATCGATCGCGAGTTCATTGCCCGGCACACCACCGGCTTCGAGCAGGTGGCGGAGACCGTCAAGAAGTACACGCCCGAGTATGCCGCAAAGATTGCCGGGGTTCCGCCGGAGATGATCATCCGGGCGGCGGAGATGTGGGGACCCGCCCCCACCAGCTTCGCGCTGCATGCCCGCGGAATCGAACATCATTCCAAAGGCGTCGACAACTGTATTGCCATGATTCAACTGGTGCTCGCCACGGGCCGCATCGGCCGTGAAGGATGCGGCTACGCCACCATTACCGGGCAAGGCAACGGGCAGGGAGGACGCGAGCAGGGGCAGAAATGCGACCAGCTTCCGGGCAGCCGCGACATCAACTGTCTCGAGCATCGCCAGTACATAGCCGGCGTGTGGGGCATCGAGGAAGCGGCGATGCCGCGCGCCGGACTCCCCATGCCGCGCATGATGGAGGCGATCCACGACGGCAAAATCAAAGGCCTCATCACCATCTGCAACAACCCGGTCGTATCGCTTCCGGACGCCAACTTTGTGCGCGAGGCCCTGGGCAAGTTGGGGTTTTACGCCAACATCGACTTCTTCCTTTCCGAGACCGCTCGCTACGCGGATATTGTGCTGCCGGGCTCGTTGATGGAAGAAGACGATGGCACCACCACCAATGTCGAGGGCCGGGTCATACGTCATCGCCAGGCCGTGGAGCCGCCCGGAGCCGCCCGCGTGGATTGGAAGATTCTCTGCGAAATCGCCGCGCGCCTGGGCAGGGCCGACAAGTTCAACTACTCGTCCCCGCGTGAACTGTTCGACGAGCTGCGCGTAGCTTCCCAGGGCGGGGTCAGCGACTACTCCGGCATGACCTGGGAACGGATCGAGGAGAACAACGGGCTGTTCTGGCCCTGTCCCTCGCCGGATCATCCGGGGACGCCCCGGCTCTACGAGGGCGGCAAGTTCGGCCATTCCGACGGCAAAGCGCGCTTCTTTCCCATCGAATGGCGGCCCTCGGCGGAGATGCCGGACGACGAGTACCCGCTGATGCTCACCACGGGACGCGTCGTCTCTCACTTCCTCTCCGGAACGCAGACGCGCCGCATCGGCGATCTCGTCGATCAGTACCCGCAGCCGCGTTGCGAGATGCATCCGCGGCTGGCGGAGAAACTCGGGGTGGCCGACGGAGACTTTGTCAAGGTGGAAAGTCGCAGGGGGAACGTGGTCGTGCGCGCGCAGGTCGTTAAGACGATCCGCCCGGATACCGTGTTCGTGCCCTACCACTGGCCGCTGGATCGCTCGGCCAATAACCTCACCGTGCGCGCCTACGATCCGGTTTCGCAGATTCCCGAGTTCAAGATATGCGCCGTGCGCGTCAGCAAGGCGCCGCCGCCCACCGACCCGATCGCGCAGCTCGAAGTGCAGGCCGGCGGTGTGCGATGAGCGAGTTGTGCTTCTTCATCGACCACTCGCGCTGCATCGGCTGCCAGTCGTGCGTCCTGGCCTGCGCCGAGTGCGACACCCATCGAGGAACCAGCATGATTCATCTGGAGACGATCGCCCGCCGCGAAAGCGTGCAGACCGCTCCCCAGATCTGCATGCATTGTGAAGACCCGATCTGCGCCCGGGTCTGTCCCGCTGACGCGATCAAGAAAACTCCCGACGGCGTGGTGCAGAGTTCGCTCAAACCGCGCTGCATCGGCTGTTCGAACTGCGTCCTGTCGTGTCCCTTCGGCGTTCCCAAGTACATGGCCGAGATGGACCAGATGATGAAGTGCGATATGTGCTACGACCGGTCGAGTGTCGGCAAAAAGCCCATGTGTGCGACGGTATGTCCGTCGGGGGCATTGACCTTTACCGCCATGGAAGAAATTCAGCGGACGCGCCGGGGCATTCCCATAAACTCCTGGAAGTTTGGCGCCGAAGAAGTAAAAACCGAAGTCTACGTCATGGTGCCGCGTGAGGTGACGCGCGTAAACGTCGATTTGGTGCAGATCGCGCCTACGCCCGCCGCACTGCCGGAAGATCCTTATGACGTAGCCGCGATGCTGGAGGCGGTGCCGCGATGAGCGAGGAAAAAGTTTGTGCCCAGCCCGAGTGCCGGGGATGCGCGCAGGCGCCGAAGTGGCGGACCGATTTTCCCATCGAGTGGGAGGGCGAACACTACATCAGCCGGCGGGAGATGGTGAAGTTTCTTACTCTCGGCTCGCTCCTCCTCGCGGGAGCCAACTGGATCGCCGCATTTGCCAGCCGGGTTCTGCACCGCGGCGCGAAGGGCGAACGGCTGATCGGCAGCGTATCCCGGCTGGAACGGGAGGGATCGCTGCTCTTCCGCTACCCCACCGACCAGGACCCCTGCATCGCGGTAAAGACGAGCGCCGGGAAACTTGTCGCCTACTCCCAGGTGTGTACGCACCTTTCCTGCGCGGTCATCTACGACAAAAAGGACAACGATCTGTTCTGTCCCTGCCATAACGGCCGGTTCAGCCTCGATCAGGGACGTCCGATCGCCGGACCTCCGACCCGTCCCTTGCCCAGGATCAGGTTGGAGCAGCGCGGGGATGAGCTGTTCGCCGTGGAGCGGGAGGCGTGATGAGCATACGCGGTCAAGGCACCACGCTGTTCTCGGCAATTCTGGTTCTGGTGGCAACTACGGTGGTCGTGCAACTCTGGTTGCTCACGGTCTCGATGGAGGCGCTGCTAAGCGGCCATACGCGCACACTCATCCCCGCGGCGATCGGTTCCAGTCTCTTGCTGGCAATCAATGCCGGCCTGCTGCGCTATGTCTTCCGCTTCGATCACGAAGCCCAGCAGGGTAAGCAGGAGTGACAAAAAAAGCCGCCCCTGGCGGGCGGCTTTGGATTAAGCGCGTTCTGCAATTGAACTTACTTTAGAAATCTCCTCCGCATTATACCAACGCCACCCAGTAAGCCGCTGCCGAGCAGAGCCAGGCGGGCGGGCTCAGGAAGAGGGTTGTAACTGATGTCCGCATAAAAGGCAACGCCGCTCGGGCCATCGCCATAGTTGCTGTCCGAGATCATGAAGGTATTGACTCCAGGCTTGAACCACGACGCGTTGCTGGTGCTGAAAGTATCGTTGCCGAACTCATTGAGCTCGGAGGTGTTGATGCGGTGACCGTTCAGGCTGGGGACGGGTCTTGAAATCCCAAATCCGAACTCCCAACTCCTAAATTCCCTCTCTGTTCAGTCCGCGGTAAAGTAGAGTTGATGCCTGCCGTTTCCGAATCAGCCCATAATCTGTCTCCCTTCGCGTACCGGGGCTTTGCCCTGTATTTAGTGGCGCGGGTCACCGGCGTGATTGCCACGGAGATGTTATCGATAGCGGTTGCCTGGCAGGTCTATGAGATTACGCGCAAGCCGCTAAACCTCGGGCTGGTGGGGTTGGCGCAATTTTTCCCGGGGGTGTTACTGTTCCTGCTGGCAGGCCATGTCGCGGACCGGTTTCCCCGGAAGCGCACGCTGGTGGGCTGCTATTTAGCCTATGCGTTCTGTGCCGCCCTGCTGCTGCATCTGGCGCTGGGGCATGTTTCCGTGGTGGCGCCGATTTACCTGGCTGTAACTATGGTGGGAGTGGTGCGCACCTTTGATGGTCCGGTCCGCTCCGCGCTGCTGACCGAGCTTGTTCCCAACGAAGTTTTTCCCACCGCGGTAGCCCTGCATGGATCGTTCAATAAGGCCGCGCAAATGACCGGCCCGATGCTTGGCGGCCTCATCTATGCGGCTTCAGGCGGTCCGAGACTGGTATATCTGGGCGGCCTGATTGGTTTTGCCATCGCGGTTGCCGCCGCCATTCCTATGCCGGGCCGGGCCCGCCCGGGTTTGGCGCTGCCCAATGGGAGGCCGGCAGGGCGAGACCTGCGGACGTTGGTGGCCGGACTGCGTTACATTCGCGAGCACCGAATCGTTCTCGGCGCCATCTCGCTGGATTTGTTCGCGGTGTTGCTGGGCGGGGCAGTGGCGCTGCTGCCCGTCTATGCGCGGGACATCCTGAAGACCGGACCCTGGGGCCTGGGCCTGTTGCGTGCCGCCCCCGGCATCGGTGCCACCATCATGGGCGCAGTGGTCGCGCATCGCAGCCTGCGGAAAAATGTGGGCGCGCTCATGCTTTGGTGCGTTGCCCTCTTCGGGGCCACGACCGTGGTGTTCGGCCTCTCCCGGAATCTGCTGTTGTCTCTTGCCGCGCTCCTGGTCCTGGGCGCAAGCGACATGGTAAGCGTGATCGTCCGCCAGACCGTGGTCCAGGTCGCCACTCCCGACGAAATGCGCGGCCGGGTGAGCGCCGTCAACATGTTATTTATCGGAACCTCGAACCAGCTCGGCGAATTTGAATCCGGCCTGACCGCCGCCTGGTTTGGCACCGTGCCGGCCGTGGTTCTGGGCGGAATCGGCAGTCTGGCCGTGGTAGCCATATGGGCCTGGGTCTTCCCCGAGCTGAGAAAGGTCAATCAACTCACCGCCGAGGAACTCAGACACACCACCCTCATGAACGAGGCCCCCATGCCACTTGCATCCCAGGACTGAACACCTACCGCACAGACACTGAGAAACAAAAACTTGTAATTGGTAATTTGTAACTTGCAAAGTAAGAACCTGGAGCTCCCGTGGCTACTTTGCTAATTACAAATTACCAATTACAAATCCTTCAACTTCTCTGTGTCTCTGTGGTGGGTGTTCTGTTCAGCCCTTAGCCAAAAACGACCCCAGGCGCTCCAGACCGAGCTGGAGCTTTTCGTGTTCGGCCGCGTAGCACCAGCGCAGCCATCCTTCGGCTTCCGGGCCGAAGGCTCTGCCCGGAGCCAAGCCTAGCCCGGCTTTTTCGACCAGCAGTTTTGCCAGTTGCAGCGAATCGGAGTGTCCGGCCAGGCGCAGGAACGCGTACATTCCCCCGTCGGTCTCCGGCACCTCGATACCGGGAAGCGCGCGCAGTCCGTTGAGGACGTATTCTCTAGCCGCCCGCAACTCCGCGCGCAGGCGGGCCACATCCGGTTCCCCCTGTTGCAAAGCCAGCGCGGCGGCGCGTTGCACAAACTCCGGGATGCAGGAGGTGTTGTATTCAATCAGGGGAGACAGGCGGGGCAGGATGCTGGGTGGAACCACCATCCAGCCCACGCGCCATCCGGTCATGCGCCAGGCTTTGGAGAAGCTGTTGACTCCGATCACCCGGTCCCCCTCCCCGGCCAGCGTCAGGAAGGAAGGCGCCGTGCGGAGCTCAGCGCGGTAGATCAAGCGCTCGTACACGTCATCGGCCAGAATCCAGATTCCATGCCGGCGGCAGTGTTCGAACACGATACGCTGTTCCTCGCGGCCGATCGTCCAGCCGGTGGGGTTGTTGGGCGAATTCACGTATAGCATTCGCGTGTTCGGGGTCAGCGCTCTCAGCAGTTTTTCCAGCGGCAACGTCCATCTGCCCGCGTGCACTTCCAGGGGAACGCAGGTGACCTCGGCGCTCAGGATCTTCGGAATCTCCACCAGATTCGGCCAGAGCGGAGTGACCAGCACCACCCGGTCGCCCGGTTCCAGCACGATCTGGCTGGCCAGCATCAGCGCCGAATCGCCAGAAGAGGTCATTGCGATGCGCGGTACGCCGATCGGCGTGCCATGCAATTCCGTCAGGTAAGCCGAGAGCTGCTCGCGTAAATAGGGGCGGCCCAGATTCTCGGTATAAAAAGTCTCCCCTTTCTGCAGTGAAGCGATGGCCGCCTCGCGGATAAAGGCGGGCGTCGTCTGGTCGGATTCACCGAACCAGAAAGGCAGTACATCCTGACGGCCCATGGCCGCGTTGGCCACCTCACGAATCAGTGACGCGGAAAGGGCTTGTATCGTGGGCCGCGGGGCGGGCTCGTTCTGCCGAAGGCAGACACTCTCTTTGGCCAAGGAAGCACCTCACCTCTTATTTCAGCATATCCAAGGTGCGGCAACAATAACGGCCTTTTCGGCAGCGTGTCGCGATGCAGAATTGCGGACAAGCTTCCGCGGCTCCTGGGCGCCGATAAGTGCCGTCGAAGATCGCGCTTTGGTTTTTGATCGGCGGGAATCCGCGTGCATCTGCGGCTATGCGCCCCTCGCACGGCGGCCGAACGTCTTAGCTCCTCCCCCGTAGCGATGAATTACCGGAGTGGTTTGTCATAAGTTTCCGGCAAAGACGCAATGGTAATGACGGAAACACAGATGGCGGCAATCAAATAGAAAGCCGGAGAAGCGCTGTTATGCGTCACTCTGACCAGGTAGGCACAGTAGAACGGCCCCATGCCGCCGGCAAATGCCGCCATCAGGTTGTAGCCGATAAGCGTTGACATGCGTACCTGGGTGGGGAACATCTCGGCGATGAAAGCTACCCCGGCGCCGGAGAACATGGACGCGAACAAGCACAGGACAAATTGCGCCAGCAGCGCCTTGACAAAGGTCCCGTCCTTCATAAAAAGGAAAATCGGATAACTGAACAGGATGTAACCGCAACAGGAGGTGAAAAGCACCCGTTTGCGCCCGATCTTATCGGAAATATGACCCATCAGCGGCGTAAGAATGATGAACATCATGCAGGTAAAGAAATTTGTTAATAAGGACCGGTTGAGCGGCAGTTTCAGCGTGGTGGTGATATAGGTCGGCATGAAGGTCAGCAGGATATAGAATCCTGCATTCCAACCGGTCGACAGGCCGGCCGCCTTGAGAACTCCCACCCAATTCTCCCGCAGAGAAGTCAGGACGGGATTCTTCAGCACCTGCTTGGCTTCTTCGGCTTGCAAGAAGGCGGGCGTGTCCTCCAGCTTGGAGCGTATATACCAGCCGACATAACCCAGGATGATGCTGCCGCCGATAAACGGAATCCGCCATCCCCAGGCGTTGAGTTCCGCTTTTCCCATTACGTTGGTCAAAATCACGCCCACCAGCGCTCCCAGCATCAGTCCAACCACCGCGCCGGCCTGTTGCCAGGAGCCGAGGAAGCCTCGCCCTTTACTCTTCGCGTATTCCACCAGAAAAGCGGTAGACCCGCCCCATTCTCCTCCCGTGGATAATCCCTGGATCAGACGGCAGGTGGTCAGAAGAATAGGCGCGGTGATTCCAATCGAGGCATAGGACGG
>Ga0326727_10020592_pt1 | contig 13076 bp, 9 predicted proteins | sample MB2enrmetagenome_FD_207643 | JGI IMG/M metagenome (GOLD analysis project Ga0326727, IMG submission 207643) | Lab enriched peat soil microbial communities from McLean, Ithaca, NY, United States - MB29MY | ecosystem: Environmental > Terrestrial > Soil > Wetlands > Peat | place: USA: New York...
TGCGCGGCTATATACCGCCACATATACTTAGACACCTGAGGGAACAAAATTCACGATTTTCGGTGGAATCCCGTGGGCCGTGTCCAATTAAAGCCCGCCTCTAAATCTCTGCCTTCGGGGTTGGTTGCGTTTTTCCGCCTTCTGCCCGTAGGTTTCACCTACGGCTACTCACGGGGTGGCCCCTCGCGGGGCCGTATTCACCTGACCTTCGGCGATTCACAACTTCTATGTCGCGCACCCCGGCGCCTCTCCGTGGTGGGCGAGAAATTGGAAGTTATGCTAATCTAGCACGTGCGTCCCATGACTAGGGCCTGCCCGGTGGGACCTCGCTTATGGCCCTGATTGCTCCCTCGCTGCTGGCGGCTGATTTCGCTCGACTGGGAGAGGCGCTCCGCACTATTGAATCTGCGGGCGCGCCGATCTTCCACGTGGAGGTAATGGACGGCCATTTCGTGGATGATATCAGTGTCGGGCAGCCGGTAATCCGGCGTTTGCGCCAAGCCACCAAACTGGTTTTGGACTTACACTTGCTCATTGAACGTCCGGAGCGCTACGTTGCGGAATTCCTCGAATCAGGCGCGGACCGCATTTCCGTTCACCTCGAAGCCACCACGCGCCTGCATCGAGTTTTGGAGCAGATTCGGAAGCAGGGGGTCAAAGCCGGGCTTGCCTTGAACCCCTCGACGCCTGTCGATTCAGTAATGGACTTAGTGGGCGAATTCGATTATCTTTCAATCTTGTCCTCTGATCCGGGATTGAAAGAGCAAACCTTCATTCCCAGGTCGGTGGAGCGAGTGCAGGCGGCGGCAATCTTGCGCGATGCGCGGGGGGGGGAGTTTGCTATCCAAGTCGAAGGTGGAATCGGCTTCGAGCATGTGCAGCCACTTACGCGGGCTGGAGCAGACATCCTGGTGGCCGGTTCAGCCATCTTTAATAGCGATGACCCGAAGGCAAGTTTGGGCGAAATGCAGCGCCTTGCCTCCGCCTTACCGCGAATGACCAGGACATGAGCACTAAGTTCCTTTGGTCTTGTCGGAATCAGGAGTGAGAACACTGTCGAAACGAATCTTTAATACGGGATGGAAGCGGCTGGCTTGGTTTTTGTCCGTGGCGGTGCTGGGTGGCGTGTTCCTGCCCGGATGCCTTTTCCATCGCAAGCGGCACAAGGACTTGGCCGCCGCAGTGAACCCTGGCGATCAGCCGGACAAGATTCTTTACGAAAAGGCGACCAACGAGATCACTCACGGGCGCTACGACGTGGGCCGCCTGACCCTCCAAACCATGATAAATACGTATCCGGATAGCGAGTATCTGGCGAAGGCTAAACTCGCCATCGCGGATTCCTACTACGACCAGGGAGGAGTCTCAGGCCTTACCGAGTCAGAAGCTGAATACAAAGATTTCATTACCTTCTTTCCCACCGCGTCCGAGGCGCCGATGGCCCAATACCGCGTCGGCATGGCGCATTTTCGCATGATGGCCAAAGCGGACCGGGACCAAACCGAGGCTCACCTTGCGGAAGTCGAGCTCAAGGAGTTTCTGTTGAAATATCCCGAAGACCCCTTGACCATCCGCGCCAAGGCGCGCCTGCGCGAAACACAGGAAGTTCTGGCTGAAGGCGAGTTCGAGACCGCAAATTTTTACCAGATGAGGGGAGCGTACCGCGCCGCACGGGGGCGCTATCGGGAAATTATCGAGAAGTACCCCAACTTTAGCGGGGGGGACCAGGCACTGTTTGGCATGGGCCAAACTCTGGAACACTTGAAGATCCCCAAAGAAGCGGCTCCCTACTACGCAAGCTTGGTGCGTGACTTTCCCCTCAGCCCGCACGTGGACGAGGCTAAGGCGCGGCTCGTGGCACTGGGCCAGCCGGTCCCCAAGCCCACCAAAGCGACCTTAGCCCGCGCCCAGGCGGACGCAACTCGATTGCGCAGCAAGAGCATGCTCGAGAAATTGTCTATGGCGATGGCCGGCACGCCGGATACAAGCGCCACCTTGCGTGGCCCTGTGGAATTGCACCGGGGACAAGCGAGTGGTGTTGAATTGGCAAAAGGCGCGCCTAATGCGCCTTCCAGTCCCAACGCTTCGATTATCGCTCAGCCCGTTGGCGATTCCAGCTTGGGGTCTGGAAAGGCGGATGAATCCAAGCCGGAGAATTCCAACCAAGGCGCTAGTGCCGGCGCTTCGAGCAACACCTCAGCGAATGAGAGCGCTCCGAAGCCGGAGGAAAACAAGGTGACGTCCCCCGGCAACCAGGCCGCTCCGCAGGCGCAGGAGAACAAGACCAACTCTTCCGGCAATCAGACCAGCGCGAAGGCAGGGGAGAGTGATTCCAAGCCTGCCGCGCAGGACCAATCCGGAACAACCGCCCCGGCGAAGAAAAAAGGCAAATTCCATATCTTCAAGAAGATCATTCCCTTCTGAATTCGAGGCCGTGTGGCTCGCGTGATCCTCGTCGCGGACGATAGCCCCATTATTCAAAGGAAAGCCCAGAAGATTCTCCAGGATGAGGGCTTCGAGGTTGAAACTGTTTCTAACGGCGTCGCGGCGGTCAAGAAACTGCCCGCCTTGCGGCCGGTTCTCGTGCTCGCCGACGTTTCAATGCCCGGCAAAGATGGATACGAGGTCTGTGAATTCGTAAAGACCTCAGAGGATTTGCTCCAGATTCCCGTGCTGCTGGTGGGTAGCGATCTCGAGCCCTACGATGAGCCGCGGGGTGCGCAGGTTAAAGCTGATGGTATCATCAAGAAGCCTTTTACTCCCCAGGACTTGATCACCCTTGTGAGGAAGTTCACCGGCCCGGGCGAAGCCCCAGCGTCCCAGCCCGCACTTGCAGACACACTTGTTGCTTCACCACCCGAGCCACGTCTTGCTGAGCCACCTGAGGAGGTGCATCGGGGTCCATCGGAACCCTATGGCGCTGCCGCGGAGCCGTTTCCAGGTTTTGCACTTGGGATAACACCTCGCCCAACCCTAGAACCTTTCCCTGAAACCGCGCCAGAGCCGACTTTGGTTAGCTCCGAATTAATCTCAGAGACGGCCTCGGAGGTCTTGCCTGAACCGGGTCCGGTCTTTCCTGAGCTGATTCCGGAGCCTATCCCTGAAGCTGCGCCCGAGCCGGTTTTGGTCAGTCCTGAATCGAGTCGAGAAGTCGAGGAGTCAAGGAGTCGAGAAGTCGAGGAGTCAAGGAGTCGAGAAGTCGAGGAGTCAAGAAGTCGAGAAGTTGAGGCGTCAAAACCTCGAGAAGTCGAAGGGCTGATTTCAACTCCTCAACTCCCTGACTCCTCGACTTCTCCGGAGACTGTGACTGAGTCCCATCCGGAGATTGCCGGGCCAACTCTGGAGCCCATCCCTGAAGCGGCGCCTGAGCCGGTCTTGGCCAGCCCTGAATCGAGTCGAGAAGTCGAGGAGTCAAGAAGTCGAGAAGTCGAAGGGTTGATTTCAACTCCTCAACTCCTTGACTCCTCAACTTCTCGACTCCCTGACTCCTCGACTCCTCCCGACCCGGAATGGATTCACCAAGTTGTGCTCAAGGTCGTCACGAAGATGGCTCCTCCCGTCCTTGCGCCCCAACAAGTTGAGGAACTCGTCCGCATCCTCACCCGAGAAATTACAGCGGAACTTAACGAAGCCAGCAACAGTTCCGCTTGATTCATGTTACAGCCTACGTCATTCCCGCGGAGGCGGGAATCCAGTACGTGAGGCGCTCCCTTCCGAAGCTTGGCGGAGCGGATTCCCACCTTCGCGGGAATGACGTGTGGCCCGAGACGCCGGTATTGTTCAAATGACGCCAGTGCTGACGTGCCGGCAGCGGTACAGTTTGATGCCGTAGCGGCGAGTTTACCTCGCCAAATGGCGGCGTAAAGCCGCCTCTACATCAAACTGTACCACTACCGACGTGCCGGAATCCTTGACATGCCGCGCGTAAATCCTCAACAATGGCGGGTTCTGATATGCAGTCGTCAATAGTCGGTTTCCAGTGGTCAGCCAACCTCCTTCTTAATAGCGGGTTCTCAACTGACAACTGAACACTGAGAATTGATGACTAATCATGAAAGGTTACACGCATGCGTTGGAGTCAAACATTCATTCCCACTTTGCGCGAGGATCCCGCGGAAGCGGAGGTACCCAGTCATCGTTTGCTGTTGCGGGCCGGTTACATTCGCCAGGTGGCGGCAGGCGTCTATGCCCATCTCTTCCTGGCGCAGAGATCCCTTCTCAAGGTGATGCAAATCATTCGCGAGGAGATGAACGCCATCGGGGCGCAGGAGTTTCATTTGCCGGCTCTGAATCCCGTCGAGCTTTGGAAGGAGTCCGGGCGCTACGAGGCTTACGGCGAGACGTTGTTCAAGATCAAGGACCGCAACCAGCACGAAATGTGCCTGGGAGTGACGCACGAAGAGGAGATGACGAACATCGCCCGCAGCGAACTGCGGTCTTACAAGCAACTGCCTCAGATCTGGTATCAAATTCAGGAAAAATACCGCGACGAGCCGCGGCCCAAATCCGGGCTGTTACGCCTGCGCCAGTTCTGGATGAAGGACTCCTATACCTTCGACCTGGATGACGCCGGACTGGAGATCAGCTACCAGAAGCACTACGGCGCCTACCGGCGCATTTTCGACCGCTGCGGCCTGAAATACGTAATCGTGGAAGCTTTTTCAGGGACGATGGGCGGGACCCAGTCGCACGAGTTTGCCGCGCCCACGGAGGCGGGCGAGGATTCGTTGGCCATTTCTGAATGCGGCTACGCGGCTAACCTGGAGAAAGCGGAAGGCCAGGCGCCGCCGGTCGAGGATCCGGCTGGCGAGGCGGCCCCCGAGCCCTTTCCCACTCCGGGCCAGAAGACCATCGATGATCTGGCAAATTTCACCGGTGAAAGCCCGGCGCGGTTGATGAAGACGCTGGTTTACGTGGTGGAAAGCCGCCCGGTGGTCCTTTTGCTCCGTGGCGATCACACCCTCAGCGAGACCAAGTTGACCGCCGCTCTGGGAACCGCTGTATTCCGGCCCGCCACACCCGAGGAGGCGTTGGCGCTGCACGGCGCACACCTGGGCTCGCTCGGCCCGGTGGGGCTTCAGGGGGTGAGGATCCTCGCGGACCGGGCGCTCGAGGGGCGGAAGAACCTCATCACGGGGGCCAACCGTGATGACACGCACTTACGGCACGTTACGCCAGGGCGCGATTTCCAGGCTGAGTATCACGACCTGCGGGTGGTGTCAGCGGGCGACCTCTGCCCGCGCTGCGGCCGTCCTATGCAAATTCGCATCGCGGTTGAGTTGGGCCACATTTTCAAGCTGGGCAGGCGCTATTCCCAGACCATGCATGCGACGGTATTGGACGAAGCCGGTAAGGAGGTTCCGCTCGTCATGGGGTCGTATGGCATCGGCGTGGAGCGCATCTTGAGCGCCGCCGTGGAGCAGAACCACGATCAAGAGGGCATGTATCTGCCGCGGGCGATTGCGCCCTTCGACGTCATCCTGACGGCGGCCAACATGGATGATTCCGGACTCCGGGCGGCAGCGGAGAAACTCTATGAAGAGATGCTGGCGAATTCCGTGGACGTGCTGTTTGACGATCGCGCCGAGCGTCCCGGAGTCAAGTTCAAGGATGCGGACCTGATCGGGGTGCCCTACCGAGTCACTCTGGGCAAACGGAAGTTCGCTCAGGGCTTGGCGGAGATCTTCCAGCGCTCGACAAAGCAAGTCCGCGATGTTAAGCTGACAGAGGTCGTGGAGCGCCTGCAAGTGGAGTATCTTGGTCAGGGGTGAGCGGGCAACGAGGTACCGGCATGCGGCAAGGAGAAGAGGCTTCAGGACGGTTCAAGGCTCTTCTGTCCTTGGCATTCCTGGCGGCTATTGCCTTTGCGGCTGTAAAGATCCTCCCCGCTTACTACAACAATTTCCAGCTTCAGGACCACATCCGGCAGCTCACCACGCAGGTGGCGGTGCGAACCAGGCCCGTCACGCCGGCTGAGATCGGGGATGAGGTGATTACGTTTGCCCAGGATCATGGAATTCCGCTTGCTCCCGAGAATGTCAAGGTCACCATCTCGCGTCACATATCGATCAAGGTCGACTACACAGTGCCGGTGGACCTGACCGTTTTTACTCTTAGGCTTCACTTTACGCCATCAGCGAATAGCCCGTCGTTATAACCCGTGGACCGACATGCGCCAGTATCGCGCCCGAAGCCCCGTCCATCCCGAAAGGTGGCTTGGTCACGCCTGGCCGGGATGGCAGGTTGGAAGAAAGGTGTGATCGCCGGCTGCCTGTTGGGTCTCGTCCTCTGCACGGGACTTTTCGTTTACTACTACGTTCGATTCTCCCGCCTCATCAATGCGCGTCTGAGCGGCGAAATCTTCAATAACGCTTCCCTCGTCTTTGCCGCGCCCACGCCGATCTCCGTCGGTCAGGCGGGCACCCCGGAAGAGGTCGCCCAGCAGCTTCGCCGAGCGCTTTATGCCGAGGGTAGCGGGGAGTCGCCCGTCGGCGACTATACGCTCGAGAAGGACCGGATTGAGATCTCGCCGGGCCCCCTTTCGTTCTTTGCCGACCAAGCTACCCGAGAAGGTCCGGCGGTTTTGACTTTCCGCGATCACCGCCTCGCTTCCATCACCTCCACTGACGGCGGCGCGAATTTGGAAAGTTACCAACTCGAGCCCGAGCTAATCACCACCCTGTTTGATAACAACCGTTCCAAGCGCCGCTTGGTGCGCTACCAGGACCTCCCGAAGGTGCTGGTAGACGCGCTGGTGGCAGCGGAAGATCATCGCTTCTTCTCCCACCACGGCGTGGATATCCTGCGCATTCCGGGCGCAGCGCTGGCCGACATCCGGGCGGATCGGAACGTGCAAGGCAGCAGTACGTTGACCATGCAGTTGGCGCGCGGCTTTTTCCTGACACCGGCGCGCATCTGGCGACGAAAGTTCGAGGAGACCTTCCTGGCTCTGCTGCTCGAACAGCGCCTCACCAAGGAACAGATTCTCGAGCTGTACGCGAACCAAATATACGTTGGCCAGCGGGGAAGCTTTTCCATCTATGGCTTGGGCGAGGGGGCCAACACTTATTTCAATAAAGACGTCTCCAGCCTGACGTTGCCTGAAGCGGCCCTCTTGGCGGGGCTCATCCGCGGTCCCAATATGTATTCACCTTACCGGCGGTCGTCCAGGGCGCTGGAGAGGCGCAACTATGTGATCCGCCAGATGCACGAGTTGGGTATGATCACCCCCGCGCAGGCCGCGGAAGCCACGTCGTCGCCTTTGGGGGTGGTCAATCAGAACGTGGAAGGACTCGAGGCGCCCTATTTCGTGGATATGGTGCGCGACCAGTTGCTTACCGAGTTCTCCGACCGCGATTTGAATTCGCAAAGTTATCGCATTTATACCACCCTCGATCTCGATCTTCAGAAGGCGGCTTCCGAAGGCGCGCGGCTGGGCATTAGCGAAGTAGATAAGGAACTTCAGAAGTCGAAACGCGCCAGGCGAGAGGGCGTCGAGAATCCAAATCAGCCGCAACTGGCGCTCCTGGCGCTGGACGCCCATACGGGCGAGATCAAAGCGTTGGTCGGGGGGCGTGACTACGCCACCAGCCAACTGAACCATGTCTTGGCCAAACGGCAGCCGGGTTCATCGTTCAAGCCTTTCGTCTACGCTGCCGCTCTCAGTTCGGGTGTGAACGGCTCGCAGCCCTTGATTACTTCTGCCACCATGCTCCAAGACGAGCCGACTACCTTTCAATTCGGCGACATCAATTACGAACCGGAAAACTACAAGCAGGAATATCACGGGCTTGTAACCCTGCGCGAAGCCCTCACCCATTCGCTGAATGTGGCCACCGTCCACTTGGCGGAAATGATTGGGTATGACAGAGTGCGGGACCTGGCGATAGCCGCGGGAATCAACAAGGACCTTCTGGCCACCCCCGCCATCGCCCTGGGCTCCTATGTGGCAACGCCACTGGAGATCGCCGGGGCCTATACTATTTTCTCGAACGGCGGCCAGTACGTGGAGCCAAGGTTCATCCTGGCCGTCAACGACTCCATGGGAAAAACCCTCTGGCGGAGCTCGCCCGTCACGCGGCCCGTGCTCGATCCCCGCGTGGCTTATATCATGGTGGACTTGATGGAAAGCGTGATCAACAACGGCACGGGCGCCGGCGTCCGCAGCCGCGGATTCGAGCTGCCTGCGGCCGGGAAGACCGGGACCTCGCACGATGGTTGGTTCGCGGGATTCACCAACGACCTGTTGGCGATCGTTTGGGTTGGCTACGATGACGACCGCGCACTAGTGCTTTCAGGGGCGTACTCTGCGTTGCCCATCTGGACCGACTTCATGAAAGACGCCGCGCAAATCCCCCGTTACAACGACCCCAAGCCCTTTCCGATGCCGGAGGGCGTGGTGGAGGTTCCCGTAGAAACAAATTCCACCACCAGCGACGCAACCATGGTCCGAAACGAGGTCTTCATTGCGGGAACAGAACCCCAGCCGCCGCAGCCCCCGCGGGGTTTTCTGGGCAGGCTCTTCCATCCCCAGAGTCAACCCAGCGCGCCTCCGGCGCTCGCGCTTCCCGCCGGATCCCCGGGTGCTCAGCCGCCGCAGGCTGCGGTTAAGCCGCCGGAGGTTCCCCCGCCGGCTCACAAGCCGGGGCTCATAAAGAAGTTTTTGTCGATCTTCAAAGGTAAGAATACGAAGCAGGCGACGCCTGCGCCGCCTGAGAATGAGACAGCACCCCAGCCCCAGCAATAAGACCTGGAGGCGCTGCCCTTGGTTGTCTTTCTTGACGTCGTAGCGGCGAGTTTACTTCGCCACCTGGCGGCGTAACGCTGTCTCTACGTCAAACGCTACCGCTACTGCCCATTGCGAGGTTTGAACATGAAAGCTGAAACGTTCGCTCAACCCGTGATGAAATGGCTTCTCGCCCTAATTCTCTTCCTTATCCTCGGCCTCCCCGGTATCTTATTTGCCCAAGAAGCGCAACCCGCGCCGCCTTTGGCCTCCACCGGCCAAACTTACGAAACCCCGGTTAGAACTCAGCCGCTCACCTTCGAGGAACGCGCCGACATCTTTATGGCGCGCAAATCTTACGAAGACGCTGTAGATTACTATTTCCGTGCTCTGAAACAGACCCACATGTCCAATGCTGTGGTGTGGAATAAACTCGGCATTGCCTATCAGCAGCTCCAGAATTTCTCCGCCTCGCGCAAAGCCTACAACCAGGCGGTGCGCCATCAGAAGAACTACACCGAGCCCATGAACAATATTGGCACCACTTACTTCATGGAGAAAAAGTACGGGAAGTCGGTGAAGTACTACTTGAGAGCGCTCAAGCTGAATCCCGAGTCGGCTTCCTACCATTTGAACCTGGGAACGTCCTACATGCACATGAAGAAGTACCAGGAATCGGTGGAGGAATACCGCACAGCCTTGAGCCTTGACCCCAACATCTTCGCGCAACGTTCCGCGTTCGGGACCACCATCGAGGCGCGCGGCGCCGACCCGGAATACTACTTTTACTTGGGGAAGGTTTTTGCTTCGCTGGGGCGCGCTGAGGACGCGGTGCGCAGTCTGCGCCGTGCTCTGGAGGACGGGTTCAAGGACCGAAAGCGGATCATGGACGATCCGGACTTTATGAAGATCAGTCAGAATCCCGCTTACGTCGAATTGATGAACAACCCGCCGGTCGGGATTAAGGATTGACTGCTATAATGTAAGTTCGGGTCCGATTCTTAATGCGAAAAGCCTCTCGATTGCTCTTTCTCCTGCTCGTCTGTTGGCGAGTTGCCGCCGCCTCCCAGGTCCATGCCGTCCTGGTTTTTCCCTTCGAGAACCGTAGTAACCGGGCTGATTTGAACTGGGTCTCGGAAAGTTTCGCGGAAACCCTTTCTTCCCGTCTCTCGGGGCCCGATTTTTACGTCTTGGAACGCGCCGAGCGCAACGTCGCTTGCGACCAGTTGGGCATTCCTGCGGACACACCCCTGACGGTGGCCAGCGAGTACAAGGTGGCTCAAGCGCTGGATGCAGATTGGGCCATCTTGGGGAAATTCAACGTAGAAGGTTCCGGCCTCACCGCCAGCGCCCGCTTGCTTGACCTCCACCAGCTCAAACTCTCCCCGCCCGTCGAGGTCACCGGTGAATTGTCCGAGTTGGTGGAACTTCAGACTCGATTAGTCTGGCTGCTCGAGGCCGGTCACAATCCCCATTTTACGGTTGGGACAGAAGAGGAGTTTAGCCGCAGGTTTCCTGAGGTGCGGCTGAATGCTTTTGAGAATTATGTGCGCGGCATCCTGGCCAGCGACGAACCTACGCGGATTCACTTCTTCGAGGAGTCTGATCGCTTGGACCCCTCCGATCATCGCGCGGCCTTCGCTCTTGGCCGCCTTTATTTCGATCAGAAGGACTACGCCAACTCGGCGAAGTGGCTCAAAAAGCTGGGACCGCCGGACTCTCACTACCTCGAATCGCTATTCTTCTTCGGAGTCGACGAGTTTTTTCTCGGCCATTATCCATCCTCCCAGACGGCTTTCGAGAAGATCGGCAGGGAAATCCCTCTGGATGAGGTCTCCAATAATGCGGGTGTGCTGGCGGGCCGCGCCGGGCGGGATGAGGAAGCGCTGGCGGATTTCGAGCGGGCCTATACGAGCGATCCGACCGATGACGACTTTTGTTTTAATCGCGGCGTGGCGCTCTGGAACCTTCGCCGATATAACGCCGCCGCCAAATCGCTGGAAGAGGCTATCAAGCTGAATGACGACGATTCTGAAGCCCACACCCTCCTGGCCGTGGTGTTGGAAAAGCAGGGCGATGCGGCCGGGAAGCAGGCTCAGCTCGACTGGCTGGGCAAGCACCAAGTGGGCTTGGAAGCCCACCTCTCACGAGACGTCTTGCCCCAACCTCGAATCAAGAAGACTTTTGACGAACGCGCCTTTAGCTTGCTTTCTTTGGCTGTGCATAATGCCCTGGAGGCGCGGCTCGCCACCTTGCCGGCTGACCAACACGCGGCCGTTCACATTTCTCGCGGCAAGACTCTGGTCAGCGAGGGGCGCCTGGCTGAGGCGGAACGCGAATTGGCCGAGGCGGCCTCGCTTGCCCCGGGCGACAGCGAGGCGCACTTGCAACTGGCGGAAATTCTGCAAGCGGAAGACAAGCACGAGGAGGCGGTGGCCGAATTCCAAGCTGCTCTGAAGCTTCAGGACAGCTTTGGCGGTCATCTCGGACTGGCGCGGGTTTATCTTTCCCTGAATCGCCGCGAGCAGGCTCGCCAGGAGGGCGAGGCGGCCTTGAAGCTTAAGCCGGAAAGCCGCGAGGCCCAGGAACTTGTCGGGCACATCGCCTCCGGCGCGAGGTAGCGGAGGAAGGACCCTTGAGTCTTAGACGCCATCAGTTATTGGTTGCTTTCGCTGCTCTCTTGATAGGCGCGGGGGGTAGTTCCCCCGCGGCCAATGAACAGGGCCGCCCGCGTGTGGTGGAGATCCGCCTTGACATGATGATTCACCACGTGAGCGCCGAATACGTGACACGGGGCATAAAGTTCGCGAACGAGACGCACGCGGATGCGATCCTGCTGCAGTTGAACACGCCCGGCGGCCTCGAAAGCTCGATGCGCGACATTGTCTCCGCCATTCTTAATTCCAGCGCGCCGGTCATCACCTTTGTGGCGCCCAGCGGGGCGAGTGCGGCATCGGCTGGTTTTTTCATCCTCGAGGCGGGTGACTTGGCCATAATGGCTGCGGGCACCAACTCCGGCGCCGCCCATCCTGTGGTGCTGGGTGGGGCTGATGTAGGCAAGACGATGGAGGCCAAGATCGAAAATGACGCGGCGGCCTATATGCGCTCCGTGGTCGTCAAGCGGGGGCGCAACTCGACTCTGGCCGAGGACGCGGTGCGCAAGAGTTCGTCTTATTCCGACAAGGAAGCCCTGGATGGAAAGCTGATCGACGCCGTACTCAGCACCCCCGCCGATATCTTCCGCCGGTACGACGGCCAAACCATCAAGAGGTTCAACGACACGACCACAACTCTGCGCTTAAAAGACGCGGAGATCGTGCCCTACACGATGTCCGGCCTGGAGCAGTTCTTTGCCTGGGTGGCGGACCCCAACATCGCTTTTATTCTGGGCGCGCTCGGATTGGCGTGCCTTTACATCGAGTTTACCCATCCTGGTTTGGTGGCCCCGGGTGTGGTGGGAGCCATCGCCATTGTCTTGGCGATGTACGCCTTCAATCTGTTGCCCCTCAATTCTATGGGTGTGCTTCTGATTTTGGTGGGAATCGGGCTGCTGGCGCTCGAGGTTAAGGTAACCTCGCACGGAATATTGGCGGGCGTCGGCACCCTTGCCTTGGTGTTGGGCGCGCTCCTCTTGGTGAATTCCCCCTGGCCGCAAGCGCGCATCCACCTCTCCACCGCGCTTGGCGTTGCCGTGCCGCTGAGTGTAATCATCGTCGTACTCCTGCGCTTTGCTGTTGCCGCCAAAATGCGCAAAGCGGTCACCGGAGAGGCAGGGATGGTTGATGCCTTGGGCGTGGCGAAGACCGACCTCGATCCTTCGGGAAAAGTTCTCGTGCACGGCGAGCTGTGGGAGGCGCGCGCTCGACAGCCCATCGCCAAGGGCGCGCGAGTGCGAGTTCGGGAAGTCGAGGGATTGACGCTGCTTGTCGAGCCAGTCCCGGAACCCAGGTAGTCTGCTACGCACGTCATTCCCGCGAGAGCGGGAATCCATTGTGCTGTGCACGTCATTCCCGCGGAAGCGGGAAGCCATTATGCTGTGCACGTCATTCCCGCGCAGGCGGGAATCCACTTCGGCCTGAACGTTGTTCGAAGGTACAACTAGCGCAGCTTAGCCGCGTCTTGATCGCGGAAAGGAGCATCGCATGAATCCGGTAGCCATCACTGTAGTGGTCATTTTCTTCCTATGGGTTATGAAGTGTTTGAATGTGTTGAGGGAGTACGAGCGGGCCGTCACGTTTCGTTTGGGCAGGCTTTTGGCAACGGATAAAGGGCCGGGGCTGATCTTCATTCTCTGGCCCATCGACAAGATCATTAGGGTCACGCTGCAGGAGGTGGCTTGGGAGATCCCGCC
>Ga0326727_10020593_pt1 | contig 13076 bp, 9 predicted proteins | sample MB2enrmetagenome_FD_207643 | JGI IMG/M metagenome (GOLD analysis project Ga0326727, IMG submission 207643) | Lab enriched peat soil microbial communities from McLean, Ithaca, NY, United States - MB29MY | ecosystem: Environmental > Terrestrial > Soil > Wetlands > Peat | place: USA: New York...
AATCCGCCGCAGACTGAAGGAAACGCCTGCTCAACGGCGGAAACGCGTTGCCGGGTATGAGAGTGAACGCCGACAGGATCACGCTCTCCTAAGCGAAATGATCAAAGCGTTCCAATACAAACTAGTCGGGGAGGAGACCGTGAATGGCCGCCGCTGCTTCGCATTGGAGGCGTCACCGAGACCCGGATACCGGCCCTCAAGCCACGAGACGCAAGTGCTGCTGGGCATGCGTGGGAAGCTGTGGATCGATGCGGAGCAGTATCAGTGGGTGAAGGTATATGCGGAAGTTTTCCACCCCGTTACCTTTGGGCTCTTCTTTGCTACCGTAAAACCCGGGACGGAATTCCTACTGGAACAAATGCCCGTGCAAGGAAAACTGTGGATGCCGAGTCATTTTTCCATGCAGCTCAATGCGAGAGTGCTGCTCTGGGCACGGCGCACCAGTGACGATGAAACCTACTCCAACTACTACCCGGTGCAGGCAATGCAAGCGAAGGGCGCAATGTCACAGCCATAGGAAATCGTTAATTGATAGCATCCCCCCATCCCGTTTTTCGGGATGGGGGGATGCTCTGCGGAAACTTCCCCAGGGAGGCTATGAAATTCACTATTTATTCACCTCTCTCTCCGTAGGCAAGCGGATCGCTGAGCGCCGCAAAACGCTCAAGCTCAGCCAAGCCGAACTCTCGCGCAAGGCAGGCGTCAGTCGCGCCACGCTCGACGCGCTTGAAAACGGACGTGCCGGGGAGCTGGGCTTTTCCAAGGTCACCAAATTGCTTGCCGCGCTTGGACTGGAACTCACGTTACAGACAGCAAGCTCGCAGCGCCCCACTCTAGACGAACTGATGCAAGAGGATCGCGATGATCAAGGTCTGGACCGACGTCGCTGAGGCCGGACTGCTCGACCACCACGGCGAACGCGGGAGCACCTTCGCCAACCTGCCGGAAACGCCGGCGGCACGCGCCGTATCCGTTACAATGCCGGTGCGCCTCCCTTCCTGGAGTGTGAACTTTAAGCTTGCTTCCAATCTTTGAGATGAACTTGCCCGAAGGCTTCCTGCGCGAGCGGCTCCGTCTAGCTTTCGCCAAGGCCACCGGGACCTTTGACGAATTCGACCTGTTGTCGATCGTCGGCCGTTCGCAGATCGGTCGCATCCGCTGTACCGGCGACAAGGAGCAGCTATACGAAGACGTGCCGTTTCAGTCGGTCGATGAGATTCTCGAACGCAGGCGCGGCGGCGACCTGTTCCGCGACCTGCTGGAGAATTTCGCATCCTTCTCCGGCATCAGCGGCGTGCAGCCCAAGATCCTCGTGCGTGACGAAAATGCCTTCTCCGAAATGGAACATACCGGCCTCCGTCTCTCGCAAAGCTACAGAGGTGCGACGCATATCGTGAAGCTGTGGGAGCCAAACGAATATCCGCAGTTTGCCAACATCGGACAACGAATGCTGCAGGAGTGGGAGATCGGTACGAACACCTCGCTGCGCAGCTGAAGCCTCCGCCGCTCTTGAACAGCAACGCTGAAACAGGCTCATCGCCGACAGGCATCAATTGACTTAGATTCAATCGCAGTCAGCTGGAGCATGTCTGTTGCAAATTCAAACCCCAGATGCGTGATTTCGTTGATAAAGCCGCCTAGCAGGCACCTTGTTGTTTGGTTCCTACTCGTGATCGCGCAAGAGGCCATTGACCGAGAGGTCTTCAACAATCAAAGGCAAATGAATCCGCTCCCCGTCAGAGGATAGCTCCGCATGTATCCGTTCCTGACCTGTGGCGGATGCCAGTCGCCGCGAGCATTTTTCCCAGAGGCAGTGTCAAGTGTGGGGCACAGTCAGGGCAGAGCCAAGGGATCTCCCAACGGACTAGAGTGTCCTGTTTCACTATAATCAGGTCATCCCTCCAAGCGAAGAATTTTGAAAGGAAAAAAAAAGAATCAGTACTCCATCATTGCGCCTTGATTTTCCGCTCTGCATAAAATGCCGGCTGTTTCCGGAAGAAAAAATTTTCAGCAGGTAATTCAATGCCGGATCGGACCAGTCACGAACAGAAATCGCAGGATATCGATCAACAGAGCAAACAAGACGTTCAGTAGGTGGTTTAGCGCTTTGAGCATTTTTATGGGCTTGTAGGATAAGGTTCATGAAGTGAGCTATCATCCTCCGCCATCGGGCACAAAAATTGTCACGGACGGAGTTTTTGCGAAGCACCAGCGGAGCGAAAGGCCGTGTGTCCAGAAGGCATTTTCGCATCCCGTTTGCCTCCCATTTAGGGGGCAAGGTCTGGTGGGTTTTGCTAGGCCGCCGACTCACAAAACCAGCCATTAATCAGTGAATCAAATAATGCGTGGCATAAATCCCTTCTCTTCTTGTCCGATTTTTCTTGCGCCGCCGCAGTTAATGCAGATGGCTCTCCAATATCTGGGACGCTCGCCCTTTGCACACCGCCTACGAAAAAGGAAACTTTGTGTCTTGCTGTTGTGGTGGTAAAGTTGGGCCGCCCGCACGAAACACAGCGGGACTTTCATTGGATCGTGCGTGCGCCCAAACAGTTGAATCAAACAGGAGAGCCTGGGCCACGTTGGTGACGTTTATCGATATCAGAAACTTGGGTTTAGGCATGCCCAAACTGCAGGATAGAGGGTAACGGAGCCAAGCGGCAAGCTATGGTCGACAGGAGATCTTGGAATGCAAGTCCCATCAGAGCTTGAAACAAACCCCTCGGAACAGGAAATTGATACGCAAGTCGTGCCTCCGCCGACGAAATCGCCCCCGCGGCGTTCTTCAGGGCTGGTTTGGCTGTGGCTGCTCGTTCTCGCGTTACTGAGCCTTGGCGGCTATTATTTCTGGTCGAAGAACACAGCCACGTCTGCTGCGGCCATTGCCGCCTCGAAGGCCGGCGGTAAGAAAGCAGGACCCGGTGCTGCTCCGGTGGTGGAAGCCAAGGCCCGCAGGGGAAACATCGGCGTTTACATCACAGGCCTGGGTTCGGTAACGCCGATTTACACAGTCACGATGAAGAGCCGCGTGGATGGGCAGTTGATGAAAGTCCACTACAACGAAGGCGACCTCATTCACGAAGGCGACCTGTTAGTGGAAATCGACCCTCGGCCCTATATGGTCCAATTGGAGCAGGCGGAAGGGCAAATGCTCCGGGATCAGGCCAATCTCGAGAATGCCCGTGTCGATCTTGAGCGCTATAAAACGCTCCTGGCACAGAATGCCATCCCTGAGCAGCAATTTGCCACTCAGAAAGCCGCGGTATTGCAGGCCGAAGGGAGTGTGAAAAGCGACCAGGGACAGATCGATAGTGCACAATTGAACCTGGTTTACTGCAAAATCACCGCGCCCATTACTGGCAGAGTAGGTTTACGGCTGGTAGATCCGGGAAACATAGTGCATGCCAGTGACACCACTGGCTTGCTCGTCATCACTCAGATCGATCCGATCAGCGTGATCTTTACGGTTGCCGAAGATGACCTTCCGGTCGTCCTCCGGAAACTTGCCGCCGGGCAACACCTGCAGGCCGATGCATACAACCGCGACAATCAGACGAAGATCGGCTCTGGCGCGCTTGCAAACGTCGACAACCAGATCGACCCTAGCACCGGATCGCTGCGGCTGCGCGCTAACTTCGAAAACAAAAACAATCTGCTTTTCCCTAACCAATTTGTAAATGTTCGTCTGCTGATCGAGGAAAAGACTGGCGTCACACTGGTCCCCACTGCGGTGATCCAGCGAAACACGAGGTCTACCTACGTCTACTTGGTCAAGGATGACAACACCGTGACTGTCCGCCAGGTCGCAATAGGAACCACAGAAGGCAATGACACCGAAGTCACTTCCGGCGTGGAGCCGGGCGACACGCTCGTGATGACGGGCGTAGACAAGTTGGAGGAAGGGACTAAGGTTGAGGCGGAAATTGCAGAAGAGAAGCCCGGCGACAATTCTGGAGGCAAGAAGAAGTGAGCCCATCCCGGACATTCATCCTCCGGCCGGTGGCGACGTCCTTGTTGATGGTCGGAATCCTGCTGGCAGGAGGTGTAGCATATCTGCAACTCCCTGTGTCCGCGCTTCCTGAGGTCGACTACCCCACCATCCAGGTGATGACATTCTATCCCGGCGCCAGTCCCGACGTAATGGCGTCTTCCGTCACTGCGCCGCTCGAGCGGCAGTTCGGCCAAGTGCCCGGATTGCAACAAATGACCTCCACCAGTTCGGACGGAAGCTCGGTGATCACACTGCAATTCAATCTCAGCCTGAGCATCGATGTTGCCGAACAGGAGGTGCAGCAATCGATCAACGCCGCGGGAACATTCCTCCCCTCGGACCTTCCCGTTCCTCCGGTCTACGCCAAGACCAACCCGGCCGACACGCCGATTCTGACGCTGGCCCTCACTTCTAAAACAGACCCGCTTTCGCATGTTGAGGACCTGGCGGATACTCGATTGGCTCCCAAGATTTCTCAGTTGCCGGGCGTAGGATTGGTCAGCATCAGCGGCGGGCAGAAACCCGCCGTGCGTATCCAGGCGAACCCCACTTTACTAGCTTCCTACGGCCTCAACCTGGAGGACCTTCGGAGCGTCATCGTCGCCGCCAATGTGAACCAGGCCAAGGGAAACTTCGACGACGCGCGCCAGTCGTACCAGATCGGCGCTAACGACCAGTTGCTCTCGTCGGACGACTATCGCCCCCTCATCCTAGCTTACCGAAACGGAGCGCCAGTGAGGCTTTCCAAGGTCGCCGAAGTGATCGATGACGTCGAAAACGTGCGGCAGGCGGCCTGGATGGATGAAGTCCCGGCCGTGATCATGAATATCCAAAGGCAGCCCGGCGCCAATATCATCCAGGTGGTCGACCGCATTAAAGTCTTGCTGCCGCAACTCACTTCCACTCTGCCCAAATCCATTCATGTAAGCATCCTCACCGACCGGACCAGTACCATTCGGGCATCAGTGGAAGATGTGAAGTTCGAGCTCATGCTGACCGTGGGGCTGGTGGTGATGGTGATCTTCCTATTCCTGCGCAATCTTTCGGCAACCGTCATCCCCAGCGTGGCCGTGCCGCTTTCCCTGGTGGGAACGTTTGGCGTGATGTATGTGGTCGGCTATAGCCTCAACAACCTGACCTTAATGGCCCTGACTATCTCCACGGGGTTCGTTGTGGACGACGCCATCGTGATGATAGAAAACATCGCCCGATACATTGAGCAGGGAGAGCCTCCCGTAAAGGCGGCACTTCGCGGAGCTGAGCAAATAGGCTTTACCATTATCTCTCTTACCATCTCGCTGATCGCGGTTCTCATTCCCTTATTGTTCATGGGCGACATTGTTGGCCGGCTGTTCCGCGAATTTGCTGTCACCCTCGCTGTCACCATCCTGGTTTCGGCGGTGGTATCGCTGACCTTGACGCCCATGATGTGCTCGAAGCTGCTGAAGTACAAGCCCGACTCCGAACAGGGAAGTCTGTATCACTTCTCGGAACGCGCTCTCAAGGCGGTGATTGCGCTGTACGGCAGGATGCTGAGGTTTGTATTGCGCTGGCAAAAGGTCACGCTGCTGGTGGCGGCCGCAACGCTGGCCCTCACCTGCTATCAGTTTTATACTATCCCCAAGGGCTTTTTCCCCATCCAGGATACGGGCGTCATTCAGGGCGTTTCAGAAGCCGCGCAGACTGTATCGTTTCCCGAAATGTCCTTGCTTCAGCAGCGCCTCACCAAGTTGATTCTCACAGATCCCGCAGTTGACAACCTATCGTCCTTCATCGGGATCGATGGAACCAATACCACCTTGAACAGCGGCCGCATTCTGATCAATCTGAAACCGCTGGATGATCGAAAAATAAGCGCCAGCGATGTAATTCGCCGCCTCCAGCCCAAGCTGGCACGAGTGCCGGGCATCACTCTGTTCATGCAGCCGGTGCAGGACTTAACGGTCGAAGACCGCGTGAGCCGCACCCAGTTTCAATACACGTTGGAATCCCCCAATGCCGACGAGTTAAACTCGTACGCACCCAAGATGCTGGCCAAGCTCAGGGAACTGGCGGATCTCAGCGACGTGGCCAGCGACCAACAGGTGCAGGGTCTCAGCGCCAGGCTGGTATATGACCGCGACACCGCCTCGCGCTTGGGAATCACGCCGGGCACCATCGACCAGACTCTCTACGACGCGTATGGCCAACGGGAAGTGTCAACCATCTTTACCCAGCTCAACCAATATCATGTAGTACTTGAAGTGAAGCGGCCGTTCCGTCAGAACCCCTTTGATCTGCGTGATTTGTTCATACGAACAGGCAGCGGAGCCGCAGGCACGGCGTTGGGCCTGGTGGCGGGTGGTTCCGCCGCCGCGGCAGTCTCTCAAGGGCCGGCCAACTCATCGATTGCCGCCGCTTCGGGCGCAAGTCCCTCTGCGAGTTCCACCGGCTCCGCCACTGCAACCATTGCCAGCAGCGCCATAGGCGCAGGGTCCATCGCGTCTTCCGCGGTATTTCCCACCGGAGGTCAGGTGCCCCTGAGCGCTTTTACTCACGTGGAATTCGTCGCGGCACCCATCACCGTAAATCACCAGGGGCAGTTTCCCGTGGTGACACTCTCCTTCAACCTCGCACCCAACGTATCCCTGGGCAATGCCGTTAATGCAGTGAACAGGGTGAAGGACAACCTCGCATTGCCGCCCAGCATTCAAGCCGACTTCCAGGGAATGGCCAAGGCGTTTCAGTCATCGCTGGCCAATGAGTGGATGCTAATTCTGGCGGCGTTGGTTACCGTGTATATCGTGCTCGGCGTCTTGTACGAGAGCTACATTCATCCCGCTACCATTTTGTCTACACTTCCATCGGCCAGCGTCGGGGCGCTGCTAGCGCTCAACGTCTGCGGCATTGATTTTAGCGTGATCTCCGTTATCGGCATGGTCTTGCTGATTGGCATTGTGGGAAAGAACGGCATTATGATGATCGATTTTGCTCTAGAAGCGGAACGTAAAGAGGCGAGACGGCCCATCGACGCCATTTATCAGGCGTGCCTATTGCGCTTCCGTCCCATCATGATGACCACTCTGGCAGCACTGCTCGGTGCCGTGCCGCTGGCCCTGGGCACGGGGACCGGGTCCGAGCTACGCCGTCCGCTAGGCATCACTATGATCGGCGGCTTGCTGATCAGCCAAGTGCTGACCCTGTTCACCACGCCGGTCATCTATCTGTTCTTCGATCGTCTGGCCCGGCGCTTCTCGCGACGCCGGGAAACCAGTCCGGGCCTGGAGCCGCTTCCGGCGGAGTGATGTATGAATCTTTCCGCACCCTTTGTCAGCAGGCCCGTCGCTACCACACTTCTCACTGTTGCCATCGCGCTGTCCGGCGCATTGGCATTCAAGATCCTTCCCGTGTCGCCGCTACCCCAAGTCGACTTTCCCACAATCTCGGTGAGCGCCAGCCTTCCGGGCGCCAGCCCGGAGACTATGGCGTCTTCCGTGGCCACTCCGCTCGAGCGCCAATTCGGACGCATCGCGGCTATCACCGAGATGACCTCGTCCAGCACGCTCGGATCATGCAGCATCACTCTGCAATTCGATCTGACCCGTAACATCGATGCTGCGGCGCGTGACGTCCAGGCAGCCATCGCCGCAGCGCGCGGCTACCTGCCTACCAATCTGCCAAGCAATCCGACCTATCGGAAGGTTAACCCTGCCGATTCGCCGATCTTCATGCTCGCGCTCACCTCCGACGTGCTGAGCAAAGGCAAAATGTACGATGCCGCGTCTACCATCCTGGCACAGAAGCTAGCGCAGGTTCCGGGCGTAGGACAGGTTGGCGTGGGGGGAAGTGCGCTTCCAGGCGTTCGCATCGAGTTGAACCCCACCGCCCTGAACAGATACGGAATAGGCCTCGAACAGGTTCGCCAGGCTCTCGAAGCCGCGAACGCCAACATGCCGAAGGGACACTACTCCGACGATCGCCAAATGTGGGAAGTGGGCGCCAACGACCAGCTATTCAACAGCATCGATTACAAACCGCTGCTGATCGCCTATCACAACGGCCGCTCGGTGCGCATCTCCGACGTGGGGGAGGCGGTCGATTCCGTGGAGGATCTTCGCAACGCTGGGTACGCCAATGGCAAGCCTTCCGTGTTGATGATCATCTTCCGCCAGCCGGGCGCCAACATCATTGAAACGGTAGACCGCATCCGAGCCGTGCTGCCGCAAATTCATGCCGCCATTCCCACATCCATCCATTTGCAGGTGGCCATGGATCAAACCCAGACTATCCGCGCTTCCGTCCATGATGTCGAGCGCACCCTTCTTATCTCTGTGGGGCTAGTGGTCTTGGTAGTCTTCGTGTTTCTCAAAAATGCGCGCAGCACATTTATTCCCTGCGTGTCGGTTCCGGTCTCGCTGCTGGGGACGTTCGGCGTGATGTATCTCGCCGGTTTCAGCCTAGACAACCTTTCTCTGATGGCCCTGACCATCTCCACTGGCTTTGTCGTAGACGACGCCATCGTGGTGATCGAAAACATCACGCGCTACTTGGAAAAGGGTATGAATCCGATGATCGCCGCCCTGAAAGGCGCTCGGGAAATCGGGTCTACGGTCGTAACCATGAGCGTTTCGCTGATCGCCGTCTTTATCCCCCTATTGCTCATGCAGGGCATTGTTGGCCGGCTCCTCCGCGAATTTGCCATCACACTTTCGGTTGCCATTGTGGTCTCTATGCTGGTTTCCCTTACCGCCACGCCCATGATGTGCGCTCACCTGTTGAGAGAACACCAGTCTCATGGACGCATATACCGCACCGTGGATAGCGCTTTCAACGGGCTTATCAGCCTCTACGGCAGGGCGCTGTCATTCGTGCTTCGCCATTCGTTTGCAACTCTCATGGTCCTGTTGACTACGATCGGTCTGAACGTTTACCTATTCAATCGCGTTCCCAAGGGCTTCTTCCCCCAACAGGACAACGGACGCATGTCCGGCCAGATTCTGGCAGACCAGGATACATCTTTCCAATCCATGGATAAGACTTTGCTTAAGATGGTGGACATCGTGGCCGCCGATCCGGCGGTGAGCACCGTCATCGGTTTCACCGGCGGCGGCGGCGGTGGCGGCGGTGCTTCCACCATAAATCAGGGGCGCCTGTTCGCCGCCCTCAAGCCGCTCGCAGAGCGCAAGATCACGGTCGATTACATCATGCAGCGCCTGCGGCCGAAGCTAGCCAAGATTCCCGGCGCCACACTCTACTTACAGGCTAACCAAGACCTGCGTGTCGGCGGAAGGAACAGCGCCGCGCTCTATCAATTCACCATGCGGGGCGACAATCTGTCGGATCTCCTTATCTACGCTCCCCGCATGTTCCACGAACTGAGGGCAATTCCCATCATCGTCGACGTCAATAGCGACCAGCAGAACCGCGGCTTGCAATCCATGATCACTTACGATCGCGAGACTGCTGCCCGCTTTGGCATCTCTCCGCAGTTGCTCGACGACACCCTTTACGATGCCTTCGGCCAACGCCAGGTCTCCACCATGTATAAACCGCTGAACCAGTATCACGTAGTGATGGAAGTTGCGCCGAACTACTGGCAAAATCCCCAGACTTTGCGCGATATCTATATCCATTCGCCGAGTGGCGGGCAAGTTCCTTTGGACGCCATTGCACATTACGCCCCAACCGTGGCGCCACTCTCCGTCAACCACCAGGGGCTCTTCCCATCGATCACGATTTCGTTCAACCTTCAGCCGGGCATTGCCTTGGGCGATGCCGTCGAAGCCATCGGAGGTGCAGCCCGGAAGGTCGGTCTTCCACCCACGATCCAGACCGGGTTTACCGGCACCGCGCAGGCCTATCAGACTTCGCTGGGCAGCGAGCCGTATCTGATCGCGGCAGCCCTGGTGGCGGTATATCTCATGCTCGGCGTCCTATACGAAAGCTATATTCACCCCATCACGATCCTTTCCACGCTCCCATCGGCTGGCGTGGGAGCAATACTAGCGCTAATGCTCACCCATACCGATCTTAGCGTCATCGCCATGATCGGCATCATCTTGCTTATCGGCTTGGTGAAGAAAAATGGGATCCTGATTGTGGATTTTGCCCTTGCCGCAGAGCGCAACGAGCACAAGAGTCCCCACGACGCCATTTTTGAAGCCAGCCTGTTGCGTTTCCGACCCATCCTGATGACTACATTTGCCGCCATGCTGGGCGCCTTGCCGCTCGCGCTCGGATCCGGCACCGGATCGGAATTGCGCCGCCCCTTGGGAATTAGCATCATCGGCGGGCTGTTGCTGAGCCAGGCGTTGACACTCTTTACCACTCCCGTGGTCTACCTTTACTTCGACCGCTTTCAACATTGGTGGGAGCGCATTCGAGGCGGGAAACGCGAGCCGCTCGAACCCCTCAGGTCCAATAGATAACCCCGACAAGAGCGTGCATAGATGAGTAAGTGGATATTTTCAATAGCAGAAATTTACAATGGACAACCAGTAGCCCATACGGCTGCTTCAGGAACATACATGTCATGAGAGTGCAGGATTTCCATTTCGGCAAACTTCCGTCAGTGCGAATCAAACACACAGAGGGTGATACGGTTCGCCACAGAAATAAGTCAAAAGACCTTGGAACTCAGTTCATCATAATTCAGCCATTGCGGCATTGAACAATGGCAGCGTTTTCGAGTTTAAAAAGAAAATCTCGGCTTGCTTCAAACGAGAGGGATCGGCATGAGCCGACGGATATGACGCAACGCAATGGGTATTCGTCGTCATTGACATGGGTCTTGACTCCGGAGCGGCCCTCTCTTATGGCGCGCAGAGGCAAGAGCCGTGCGCCCAAATCCAATCCTTAAGAGCTGTCAGCTTATTGACTCAAAACACCTCCTTTTTCAACGGGTTCGGCTTCGTTCTCGGAGGCTTTGATGACAAGTCACTCATTCATGAGCCTGTCCCCGGCGAATTGCTGATTCGTGCTTCCAGCGAAGGGATTTCTGATTTTTGCCGCTCCTGTTAAAATGCCGAAATGCACGATCTCATCATCCTTTTCATCCATACCATTGTTACGCTGTGCCGACTTTGGCGGCCGTGCGGCGTCCGCTCTGTCGTCGCAGAATCAGTTCTTATTAAACAACAGCTGCTGATCCTGAACCGTTCTCGCAGGCGTGCACCGAATCTCCGGGCATGCGATCGATTCGTCGCAGGATTTTGTGTCTTGTTCATGAAGCCCACCCGGTTGATCCGTTCCGCAATCGTACTGAAACCCTCCACGGTGTTGAACATCCACCATGCCCTAAAAAACCGAAAGTATCGCCTCCATTTGTCGCAACAACGCAGCCGAAAACCCGGTCCCAAAGGGCCATCCAAAGAACTCATGGATCATGTTTCATACATGCACCTCATTCGTCATTTGATGAGTGTTGTGTATTGGGAAACAGTCCCGTCGCCGTTTTTGAAGGGCAGATCCCGGCCATTGACTCGAATAGCATGCAGAATCCCTTTCCTCGCATACATTCTGGCGGTATGCGGTTGCACCCCGATCTTGCGTGCGATCTCAGACAGGGTGTACCAACGCTTTAAGTGCTGGCAGTAGCTTTCAATGCCATAGTCAAAGCGGAGGTGTCTCACCCTGGATGCTGTAAAGCCCTTTCCAGTCCCGGAGCGATAACCGCGAGAGTTTAAGGTACGCGCTATTTGCTCATCCGTCTGTTCTGTCGCCAAGGCTCGTATCTCTTCTATCACTGCCGCGGGAGCGCGAACAAGTTTGGAGCATAAATCGGGGCCGTGGCACCTCGAGCGAGGTCGTTGCCCCGCCTTTCCAACGAATGTGCACGTGGATCAGTTCCTCGTCCCGCGCCAGCGTCACGTCCTCGACCAGAAGCCTTAACATGCGCTTGCGCTCACGCGCTGACGTTCTCGGATCCTTCCACACTCGAGGGAAATCTGAGGCCAACGCGGCTATGCGTCCCATAGCCTCAGAGCTTGGCTCCAGGGCTCCGTCTGCCTTCGTGGCGCGTGCGTACTCCGACTCCGCCTGAACAAGTTTCGCCAAGCAGTCATTCCATTGTCGCTCGAGTGTCCACGACAAGTCGATTCTCAGGCCGTGCCAGCATATACTGGCGTTGCGCCGATTCCGCCTCTTCTCTCGCCCGTTCGACCTGAGCACGCCGGAGGCGGTCCACATCGGATCAGCGTGCGCGTAGTTGCTCAAACACCTGCAATGCCACATCCAGTGCCGCGGGTATCACGGCGTCCACCGCGGCCTGCCCGACCGCTTCATCAATCCCGCCACCGGCAATAAACTGGCTCATGGGGCCGCCCGTCTCAATGCCTCGGCGGGCACAGGCATAACCGGATGTGCAGCGCCCCTTGAGAACCCTGTAGCGCACGGTCATGCGCAAGCCGCAACGACCACACAGTCCCAACCCTGCAGCAATGCATTGCCTTCGCGAGCGGGTCCCGGACTGTCCCTCCCTTCGCTATGTCCATTCCCGCGCAACCTGGCCTGATTGGTTTCGTACTCCTCCCAGGAGATGTACCCAGGGTGGCCTTTGGGCAGAAACACCTGCCAGCTGTCGCGTGCCAGCGAACAGCTGTGCGGCTTGCCATCCGGCCCTTTCCTTGTCCGTGTGCGCCCGTAAACAAACGCTCCCGCATATCGAGGGTTGTTCAAGAGGTTCAGAACTATGTGGCGCTACAATTCCCGGTAGATCACCTTGCCGTCTTTCTTCCCTTCAAAAAGCCGGCGCGGCCAAAGGATCGAATGCTTCGTGAAGTGCTTCACAACCTGCCCGGCCGATCCGGTCCGGTGGAAGGTTTCAAAGAGAAGCCGTACCGCCCCTTGGATCTGCTCATCTGGTTCGAACACGAATTTGTGGCTCTCGTCGTAGACGTAGCCGGTGGGTGGACGTACCCACAGCTCTCCGCGTCGGGCTTTGTTCAGCAGACCACCGATGAGCCGGGCGCGCAGCATGAACAGCTCCGCCTCCGAGATGGTTCCCTTCAACCCTAGCCTGAATTTCCACGGAAAACTATTTACCTAAGCAGTCCCCGATTTCCCTAGGTCTTGCTGTGGCTGGAAGACAGACCGATACTGCATGGGATTC